>Ga0182743_1000983_pt1 | contig 30723 bp, 37 predicted proteins | sample eDN3rd30CKraftOP_FD_128522 | JGI IMG/M metagenome (GOLD analysis project Ga0182743, IMG submission 128522) | Enriched Organic Plus compost microbial communities from Emeryville, California, USA - eDNA 3rd pass 30_C Kraft OP (version 2) (version 2) ... | reverse complement strand
GGCTGAGCTTTTGCGCAGTCACAAAGGCTATCATCACATCGTTTCGCACACGACGCGTCCCCCACGATCAAACAATGGCACGCTTGAGCAGAGCGGCATAGATTACCACTTCGTATCGGTAGATGAAGCAGTGCGTATGGCAAAAGAGCAAGCTTTCATCGAGGTGAAGATTGTCCACGGCACTATCTATGGTACTTCTGTGCAGGAGATTCGAGATGCGCACGATGCTGGCGTTATCGCGACGACTGACATAGATGTACAAGGTGTGGCTGAGTACAAACGGCTAGCGCCCGACTCGACGATTGCGGTATTTCTCGTGCCGCCGAGCTACGAAATTTGGCTTGAGCGCCTCAGCAGGCGATATGGCGAAGGCGGTATCCCAGCTGACGAGCTCGCAAAACGCACGCTCAGCGCAGTGTTTGAGCTCGAGCATGCTCTCAGTGTTCCCTACTATCACTTCATCGTGAACGAAGACATCGACCACACCGTAGAGACGGCAGACACTATTGCTCACCATCATGATACGTTCAACGAAATCGATGCAGCCGTACGTCTGCAGGCTGAGCAGCTCCTCGCAGATATAAAGAAGCACCTCTAGCGATTAGCAGAATTGGCACTCGTTGATTTTGAGTGCCAAAAGCGCTATACTGAGAGGTATTATGACAGAGCGACAGAGGCAAATATTATTTGCGATTGTGGAGCAGTATGCGGAAGTTGCTGTGCCGGTTGGCTCGAGTCTCCTCGCGAAAGTTTTTGGTGTATCTAGTGCGACGATCCGTAGTGAAATGGCTGAGCTCGAACGTGTGGGTCTGATCAAGCAGCCGCATACCAGTGCAGGCCGTATTCCGACCGACAAGGGGTACCGCTACTATGTGAATCACCTCTCCGAGCAGGCTGGAAATATTTTGCCGCAGCCGCGCGCTGAACGTGCTCTGGCGGCTCGAGTGACGAGTGCAGGGCTGCCGGATCGTACTATCCGAAACGCGGTCGATACACTTGTCGAACTGACGCATAATCTTGGCCTCGCAACGATCGGCAATCAGCTATACATAGCTGGGCTATCAAATCTGTTTAATCAGCCAGAATTCGTGCAGCGCGAGCAAGTCCAGCAGGTCGCAAGTCTTCTGGACAACCTCGAGCCGTGGCTGCTTGAGGCCGCGCCCAATGAGCCGCTCAGCGTCTATATCGGCCACGAGAACCCTATCGGCAAGAATGCTGGCGCCACGCTGATCATCAGCCGATTCCGCAGCCCATACAGTGAGCGAAGTTATATCGGCGTACTTGGGCCAACGCGCCAGAGTTACCGTGAGGTTATGGGGCTTGTGCAGCACACCGGACAGGCGCTCGAGCACGCACTCCACGATCTATAAATATGCGTTAAACAACCACCATGAGGAAATGATATGACTGATAGCAAACCACAAAATCCAGAGGAAAAGCCCAAGCGCAAAACCCTGCCGCAGCAGACGGTTGATGTTGCTTCACTGAAGCAGCAAATTGCTTCGCTCACTGAAGCGCTGCAGCGTGAACGTGCAGACGCAGAGAACTTGCGTCGTCGCCATGACGAGCAGATAGCTGGACTGCGCACCAGCGTAAAAGCAGGGGTGGTCAAAGACCTACTACCCGTCATCGATAACTTTGAGCGTGCCCTCAAACACGTGCCGGAAGCACTCAAAGATGATGATTACGTCAAGGGCGTGCAGGGCGTCGTGAAGCAATTCGAGAAGACGCTTGGCGATATCGGCGTAGAGCGTATCCCGGGCGTTGGTGCGACATTTGATCCTCACATGCACGAAGCGGTCAGCGCAGAAGATGGCGGCGATGGCCAAGAAGTCGTAAGCGAAGAGCTCCAGGCTGGCTACAAAATCGGCGATCACGTCATCCGTCATGCCATGGTCCGCGTCAAATCATAAATGAGCAACAATACCCGCTACATCATTGTCCGTACGATTCTCTATATAGCAGTGGTTGGACTTGCATATACAGTCTGGACCATGGATCCCGCTTCCTGGAAACGCTCGGCGATTCAGCTCGCGGTATTCTTCGTGGTAGGGGTTATTGCAACGCCACTGTACTACATGTACAAAGAGCACAGATATAGCACAAAGACACAGCAGCAGATCGCAGTCGAAACACTCGCCAAACTTGGAAGCAAAAAGAAGAAGAATTAGCACTCTTGACTACCATGTCAAAAATACCAGAAAATCCACCGCCAGTACCATTCTCGCGGCACTCTCTGCTATCTAGTTTCCTGTGATTCAGCCACCAGTAGACTGGCCTACAGGCGACTCTGATTCTCGGAAACTAGCGCAGAGATCACTCACGTGACTAGTCCTGACAATGTATTTTCTAGCACTCTTGACATGAGAGTGCTAATTTTTTATGCTACAATTGTATTAGCACTAACAAGCCATGATTGCTAACGGAAAGGGGAATTAATTCCATGGGAAAGATTATCGGTATCGACCTCGGTACAACAAACTCAGCAATGGCTGTCATGCAGTCTGGTAAACCTGAGATTATTACGAATTCAGAAGGTAACCGCACGACACCATCAGTCGTTGCGATCAACAAAAACGGCGAACGCCTCGTCGGACAAGTAGCGCGTCGTCAGCAGGTGACCAACCCAGGCAATACGGTCTATGAAGTGAAGCGCCTCATCGGTCGCAACTTCAGCGACAAGGAGGTCCAGCGTGACCTCAAGCTTATGGGCTACGAGATCGTCAAGAGCGGCAATGGCGTCAAGGTAAAGATGGGCGACAAAGAATACAGCCCAGAGGAAATCAGCGCGATGGTTCTCGGCAAACTCAAGGCAGATGCAGAGAGCTTCCTGGGCGACAAGGTGACCGAAGCAGTTATCACCGTGCCCGCATACTTCGATGATAGTCAGCGCCAAGCAACCAAAGACGCTGGTAAAATTGCTGGCCTCGAGGTCAAGCGCATCATTAACGAGCCAACTGCAGCAGCGCTCGCCTATGGTCTCGACAAGGCCAAGGCAGACGAGAAAATCGCTGTTTACGACCTTGGTGGTGGTACCTTCGATGTTTCGATCCTCGAACTCGGTGACGGTGTATTCGAAGTAAAGAGCACCAACGGCGATACACACCTCGGTGGTGCGGATTTTGACCGCACAATCGTCAATTACTTCGCTGACGAATTCAAGAAAGAGCACGGCATCGACATCACTGAAGACAAAGCAGCTATGCAACGTCTCCGTGATGAAGCCGAGAAGGCGAAGATCGAGCTTTCAACAGCCCAGGAAGTAGATATCAATCTGCCATTCCTGACTGCTGACGCTGATGGCCCAAAGCACTTCGAGCACAAGCTGAGTCGCAGCAAACTAGAGAGTCTCGTCGGTGATCTCGTCGATCGCACGGCAGAGCCATGCGAGAAGGCTCTGAAGGATGCTGGTCTCAAGGCAAGTGAGATCGACGCGATTGTACTCGTCGGTGGTATGACACGTATGCCAGCGGTTCAGGAGAAGGTTGCAAAGATCTTTGGCAAGGAGCCAATGAAAGGTGTGAACCCTGACGAAGTCGTAGCAGTCGGTGCAGCTATCCAGGGCGGCGTCCTCCAGGGCGACGTCAAGGATGTGCTCCTGCTCGACGTCACGCCGCTCAGCCTCGGTATCGAGACGATGGGTGGTGTCATGACCAAGCTTATCGAGCGCAACACGACAATCCCAACTTCCAAGTCCGAAGTATTTTCGACTGCTGCTGACAATCAGCCTCAGGTAGAAATCAACATCGCACAGGGTGAGCGTGAAATGATCGCCGACAACAAATCACTCGGACGTTTCGTACTCGATGGTATTGCCCCGGCTCCACGTGGTGTGCCGCAGATCGAAGTGACATTCAATATCGATGCAAACGGTATCCTCAATGTCACCGCCAAAGACAAGGGTACCGGCAAAGAGCAGAGCATCACTATCCAGGGCAGCGGCAACCTTGACAAAACCGAAGTCGAGAAAATGGCACAGGATGCAGAAGCACACGCTGATGAGGACAAAAAGAAGCGTGAATCGATCGAGGCGCGCAATCAGCTCGACAGCGGCATCTATCAGGCCGAGAAGCTGAAGGCAGATAGCGACGATAAGCTCAGCGATGACGACAAAAAAGCCATCGACGAAGCAGTCGAAGAGGCCAAGAAGGCGCTCGCAGACGAGAAGGCTGACAAAGATTCGCTCGAAGCGGCCAACAAGGCACTGAGCGACAAGATCATGCCAATCGGCGCGAAGCTCTACGAAGCTGCTTCTAAAGAAGCTGAAGCCGCTGAAGGCGACAGCAAAGACGACGGCCCAATCGAAGGCGAAGTTGTCGACAAAGACGACGAGAAGAAATAGCCGTACTCGTTCGTGCCTAAACATCCCGCTGAGCAATTGGCGGGATGTTTGCTATAGTGGCCATATGAAACTTTCAGACGCGACTATCGAGAGATTCTATTCTACTGAGGCAGCGCGAGCGGATCAGCGCATTGTTTCAGCCGCCTCTTTTCTTGCGCTGAGGAATACAGGGGCCAGTCTCGATCTTAGCCTCATGGCGCGTACTGGTGAGGAATTGGCAGCAGCCGCAGAAGCATACGGCCTTGATCCTGACGACATGAACAGCCTTTTGTTGCATCATGAGCCCCTGCTCGATACCGAGTGCTATGGGGAGCCTGAGGGCGAAGAAACCTCTCTGTGAAATAGTTTACGGACGGCCATCTCTCGGCCGAGCTACACTGTAGCTACCTAAACCAAAAGGAGGATCAGATGAGCATACTAGCATGGATCGTGATTGGCGGCCTGGCAGGATGGATAGCATCGAAGTTAATGCATACAGATGCTAGCCAAGGAATCATCGCGAATATAGTTGTCGGTATTATCGGTGCATTGCTGGGCGGATTTTTCATTGGTATCTTCGGTGGGGACGGCGTAACAGGCTTCAATCTCTACAGCCTGCTCGTCGCAGTACTCGGTGCCTGTATACTGCTCTGGATCGTCAGGCTCTTTTCTGGCGGCACCCGTCAAACTCACTAGTACGGCGCACTAGTCTGCAAACGAACGGTCGATTACTAGCACTCTAGACATTTGAGTGCTAGTTTTTTATACTGGTATGAGTTATGGCAAAGCGTGATTACTACGAAGTATTGGGCATCAACAAAGACGCAAGTGCGGACGAGATCAAGAAAGCATTTCGCCGCGCTGCAGTCGAACATCACCCTGATCGCGGCGGCGATGAGGCAAAGTTCAAGGAGGTCAATGAGGCCTACGAGGTACTCAAAGATCCCAGCAAGCGCCAGCGTTATGATCAGTTTGGTCATGCGGGTGTTGGTGGCAATGGTGGGGGCGATCCGTTTGCGGGCTTTGGCGGCGCGGGCGGTCAGAATATGCACTTTGACTTCGGCGACATGGGGCTTGGTGATATCTTCAGTAGCTTCTTTGGCGGCGGCCAGCAAGGCCATCGTCCAAATCGTGGCAATGATGTCGAAGCGCGCGTCGAGATTAGTTTCGAGGATGCGATATTTGGTACGACGGTGGAGCTTGGCCTCAATCTCGAAGACATCTGCGAGCACTGCAAGGGCAATGGCGCAGAGCCGGGCTATGATCTAAAGACCTGTGACACCTGTAAGGGGAGTGGTCAAGTTGTACAAGTTATGCGTACGATGTTTGGCAACGTCCAGCAGGCTTCGGTCTGTCCGACCTGTCACGGATCGGGCAAAATCCCCGAGAAGGCATGTAGCGTTTGTCACGGTAAGGGTACCAAGCGCAAGAGTCAGAAAATCGAACTCAAGATTCCAGCCGGCATCGATGACGGTGCAACGATTCGTCTGCGCGAGCATGGCGAGGCTATCCAGGGCGGCTCCAAGGGCGACCTCTACGTCAATATTCGTGTCAAGGCACACAAGCACTTCACACGTGAGGGCGATCTGATCTTGAGCGAAGAGCATGTGTCGATGGTAGATGCAGCGCTCGGCACCGAGATAGAAGTCGATACGGTCGACGGCCCAGTCACTATGAAAGTTCCAGCCGGCACGCAGAGTGGCGCCGACTTCAAGCTATCAGGACACGGCGTGCCGCATATGCGGGGCAATAGCCGTGGTGCGCACATCGTCACCATCATCGTCGACACTCCGACCAAACTCTCCAAGAAGCAAAAAGAGTTACTGCAGCAGTTCAGAGAAGATACGAAACGCTAAGTCAAAAAGTGTTTTAGCAACACCTGATTTACGTATTGGCGGAGCCCCCTGCTGCGCTACACTAGGAGGTATTATGAAGCAATCGTGTACTATTCGCTTGGCCACCGAGGCCGATATCTCCGAAATGTATCGCATATCGGCACGAGCGCACCAAGCTGGATACCAACAGCTGATACCATCCGAACGGCGTGCTGATTTCGACCGCCACTATGCTATAAATACCGAAAACAGTGGCCACTATAGCGAAGCTATGCGAGATCACATACAAGACCCCTACTGGCTGGTGTGGATCGCTGAACAAGATGGACGCGCCGCGGGCTATACGCTTGCACATAAGCCCGATGATACACATCTGTACAAGAAAGGTTTGTTTGTTGACCCCATGTTCCAGGGTCGTGGAATCGGCTCAGTCTTGCTTGAGGTTTCACTGCAGACGATAGAGCACGGAATTATCGAACTGGTGGTTATTGAGGAAAATCGGCGTGCTCGTTACCTGTACGAGAGAAGCGGATTCACCGTGGTAGGCGTGAGCGACAAGGATTTTTTTGGCGCCCATCAGGTCATAATGAGAATGTCCAAACCTTGACTAAATGACAAATAAATGCTATTATTTGTGTATAATGACATATAACAAAAATCTCCATGATCAACCTGTCGCAGTACAGGCTCCCGTACACGAATGTATGGGGCTGGAGCGGTATGGGCTGGTGCATGATGCGTAAATCTGTCGAACAAATCTATAACAGACTTATTGCCCATAATATCGAGGTAGTTCATCAGGCGCTTCCGGGTGGGGGCACGTTGCTTTTGTTTAATTATGGTGGCAAACTTCGCGCCATATCGGGGGTTTCTCCGGACATGACTGGTGCCACTGGCCGCACTATCGCCAACAATAAATACGCATCTTTTGTTGTCGCTAACCAGCTGGGCATACCTGTGCCCGAAACAGTGGAGTACGATGATGTCGTTCAGGCTGAGGCGTTTCTTGCCAAGCACGGAACGGTCGTCGTGAAGCCACTTGATGCCGCACATGGCAAGGGTGTGCGCACTGGCATCACGTCGAATGGGGTATTGCACGAGTTCGCGGCTAAGGCAAAGGCTGAATCTGACGCCGTTTTGCTGCAGCAGCAGGTTTCTGGCGATGACCTCCGCGTGCTGATTATTGACGGGAAGCTTGCAGCGGTAGCGCAACGTGAGCCTGCGGCCGTGGTTGGCGATGGTGAACGAACTATTTCCCAGCTGATCGATCACGAAAACGATACAAATGCGCTCAGGGGCGTTAACTATGAGAAGCCGCTCAACCGTATCGACAAGCAGGCAGCGACTGACTTTATCGGCGAGACAGGACTTGCCCGCGTACCCGCACAGGGAGAGCAGGTGCGAGTGGTCGGCACGGCCAACATAGGCACTGGTGGATATGCTATCAACAAGACGAATGAGGTGCCTGCAGGGCTGGTCGCCCATGCGATTCGTTTTGCGGACGAGACCCGAGCCTTTGTCTGTGGTGTTGATTTCCTCTACGATACAGAAGCGGGTAAATGGTACTTTATCGAAGCGAACTCATCACCGAATTTCGGGTTGCATATGTGGCCTTCCGTCGGTGAGCCAGTAGACGTAGCGACGCAATTTGTTGATGCATTGCTTGCAGTGTATGAGGCAGAAAGTTGATAGGATGGTAAGTACTGTTATGAACAAGAGTAATCGTAAACCTGATGATTTGACTCCTATCGGTCGGAATGCGGCCGTTGATTTCATTGGGCATGTCGATGGCATCCCGGCAAAAGTAGACACTGGTGCCGATAGTTCATCTGTATGGGCAAGTGATATATCTGTTGACGAGCAGGGGGTGCTGCATTTTCGACTGTTTGCCGAAGATTCGCCGTACTATACCGGAGAATTACTGAGGCGTGAGCAGTACAAAGTAGCGGTCGTCCGAAGCTCAAGCGGGCATGAACAGATCCGGTACAGGGTCCAGTTCAGCTTGCGGATTAGCGGCAGACGTATACGTGCGACGGTAAACTTATCAGACAGGTCACGAAATAAGTTCCCCATGCTGATTGGCCGCCGCACGCTGAGCGGGCGTTTTGTGGTCAATGTGTCCCAGGCGGAGTTTTCGCAGCACCACGCCGTTGAGACAGTGAATCTCAACAAAGAGATGGAAAAGAACCCATACGCTTTTTACAAAAAGTATTACGGCAAAGATATAATAATAGGATAGGTACTGTCATGAAAATTGCAATTCTCTCTAATGGTCCTGGAAACTACTCAACAAAGCGTCTCAAGGAAGAGGCTGAAAAGCGTGGCCATACGGTCAAGGTTATCAAATACCGTGACTGCTACGCGGGTATCGAGCAAAACCATCCGACAGTTTACTACAAGGGTAAATCACTCGGTGAGTTTGATGCGATTATTCCTCGTATTGCGGCGAACATGACGCGCTATGGTACTGCTATTCTACGCCAGCTAGAGATGAGCGGCATGTATACGGTGACGAGCTCGCTGGCTATCAGTCGATCTCGTGATAAGCTGCGCTCTCTGCAGCTGCTCGCGAAAGCAGGAGTTGGTATTCCAAAGACAGTCGTATCGCGCAACACGGCTGATATCGACGATCTGCTTGACCAGCTGGGCGATATGCCCGTGATCATCAAGCTCGCTCGTGGCACGCATGGCAATGGCGTCGTGCTTGCCGAGACGAAGAAAGCCGCCAAGTCAGTATTGCAGGCGTTCTATCTGACGAATGACGATGGCACCAACATTCTCCTCCAGGAGTTTGTAAAGGAATCAGCCGGTACGGATATTCGTGCATTTGTGGTCGGTTCGCGTGTCGTCGCCAGTATGAAACGGCAGAGTCTCGACGATGATTTCCGCTCAAACCTCCACAAGGGCGGTGAGGGTACGGCTATCAAGCTCACCGAAGAAGAACGCCGCATGGCTGTAAAGGCTGCCAAGGCGATGGGCCTCACGATTGCAGGTGTCGACCTGATGCGTTCCAGCAGAGGTCCGCTCGTACTTGAGGTGAATGCTAGCCCAGGCTTCGGTATCGAGCAAGTTACAAATCGTGATGTCGCGGGCAAGATTATCGAGTATATCGAGCAGAACGCCAAGGGCAAACGCAAGAAGGACAAGGTCGGTGCATAGCGGCCAACAGGGTCGAGTGAGTTATCGCTTGGTGGCGTGGATTCTGTGTGCAGCGTTCGCTGTAGCGACGATCGTCGGATTGCAGCTGACGAAGCCGGAGTCCTTGCCTATGCCACGTGCCGAGGTGCGCGGGACGCTTTTTGAACTGACGATCGCAGAAGATGAGGCCGCGCAGGCAAAAGGCCTCGGCGGAAGCGAATCGATAGATTGGGGGCAGGCAATGCTCTTTCCGCGTTCTAGTGACTTCGCTCGTCAGTGCTTCTGGATGCAGGATATGCAGTTTCCGATTGATATTATCTGGCTAAATAGCGAGAGCCGAGCTGTGCAGTTGCTCGAAGATTTTTCACCAGAAAGCTACCCTGACACTGAGTGCGGTCCCGAGGGAACGAGCCATGCGCTCGAACTCCGCGCCGGTAGTGTACAACGCTATGGCATCCGGTTGGATGATCACGTGCTCTTGACGCTTCGCTAAAGTGCTCATGGTTGGTATGATGAGGGTATGGACCCTCTCTTGATCGTGCTGCTGATCGCGCTTTTGCCGACAGTGGTACTGACCGTATTTCGTGCAAATGCTGCAACGGCATTTTTGGCGCTGTGCCTGGGTAGTCTGCTCGGCGAGTTTTTGACGGGTGACGTCATGGGTGCGTTGCAGGGCTATATCGCACCCAATAGTCGATTTAGCGAAAGTGTCGTGCAGCTTATTTTGCTCTGGCTGCCGGTACTACTCGTTGCGATATTTATGATGCGCACTATCGCACCGCGTCAGCGATGGATCAACGTATTACCGGCGCTCATGGTCGGGCTCGTAGGAGTGCTACTGAGCGTCCCGTATCTGACGCCCGACGTACACGCAGCAGTAGACAAGCATGCTGCGTGGCAATTCGTAGAGAGCAATCAAGCGCTCATCGTAGCGAGTGCGACATTGCTGAGCTTGTTTTTCCTGCGCCTGCGTAAACACGAAGATCTCGGAAAACACGGCAAGCACTAAAACCCGGGCGGTAGCATTGACTTTTCGCCCAAAATAAGCATAATGTAAAGGGTTATTTTCCTTAGGGAAAGAGCACAAAACGGGACCATAGCTCAGCTGGTTAGAGCACCTGCCTTTTAAGCAGGGTGTCCTGGGTTCGAGCCCCAGTGGTCCCTCCAAACAAAGCACTCCCTGCGCGGGAGTTTTTTGTTTGTAAATCATGGATCGTACTTTTGTTGAACTGCGCCTCGTAGCAAGCAGCGATTAAACCTGCTATACTAACAGATAAGAATTGCTAGAAAAAGGAGCAAACACTCATGTCTGGACACTCCAAGTGGTCAACTATCAAACGGGAAAAAGGCGCGAAAGACGCAGCTCGCGGCGCACTATTTACGAAGCTCGGTAATGCCATCGCAATCGCAGCTCGCGGCGGCGCTGACCCTGATATGAACTTCGAACTTCGTCTGGCAATCGACAAGGCCAAGGCGGCAAATATGCCCAACACGAACATCCAGCGTTCGATCGATCGTGGTTCGGGCAAGCTTGGCGGTGAGCAGATCCAAGAAGTCCTCTATGAGGGGTATGGCCCGGCTGGTACGGCGATTTTGGTGGCGACTGCTACCGACAATATCAACCGTACGTATCCAGAAGTTCGTCTAGCGTTTAGTAAGCACGGCGGGAATATCGCCGAGAAGGGTGCGGTGGCATTTCAGTTTGATCACAAAGGGCGTATCATCGTGGATCACGTGCTCGATGATGACTTCATGCTGGAAGCGCTCGATGCTGGTGCCGAAGATGTAGTAGATGAAGATGGTGAGATCGCTATCTACACTACGAATACGGAACTGGCAAAAGTACGTGATGCACTCAAGCAGCAGGGCGTCGCGATCAAAGAAGCAAACCTCGTCTATGTGCCAAAAAACACTATCGAGGTGACGGACGAGGCCACGGCGGGCAAGATCATGCGTCTGATGGACGCACTCGAAGCATCTGACGATGTTGTCGATACGTATACGAATTTCGAAATCGACGAATCGCTGCTAGGCTAGAAATATGCGAATACTTGGCATCGATCCGGGTACAGGAATTCTCGGCTTCGGTGTGATTGAGATTGAGGGTGGAAAGCAGCGGCTCGTCGACGCGGGAGTAATCCGAACGCCGGCACACACGCCACTCGACGAGCGGCTTGTCGAGATATATGAGTCGCTCCAGGAGATTATCGCCGAGACGAAGCCGGATCATATGTCGATCGAGAAGCTATTCTTTGCGCAAAACGTGACGACGGCCATCAGTGTCAGTCATGCACGCGGCGTCGCGATGCTCGCTGGTAAGCAGGGCGGATTGACGATATATGAGTACACGCCACTCCAAATAAAACAGGGGTTGACTGGTTATGGTCGTGCGACTAAGTCGCAAATTCAGGAGATGGTACGAGTGATTCTGAACCTAAAAGAAGTGCCAAAGCCTGATGACTGTGCCGATGCAATCGCGGCAGCTCTGCTTCATGCCCAAACCATGCGATAAATCAGGTATACTATAAAGTAATATGATTGCAACACTCGAGGGTATGGTGAGTGAGCGGATCGATCCGCTCGTGGTGATAAATGTGGCAGGTGTGGGCTATGGCGTCATGACTACGCTTACGACCGACGCACGGCTCGTGCAGGGCCAGACGGCCAAGCTCTATATCTACGAACACATCAAAGAAGATACACATGACTTGTTTGGCTTTAGCGTGCTGTCCGAGAAGCAATTATTTGAGCAGCTGTTGAGCGTAAAAAATGTTGGTCCGAAAGTAGCGCTCGCTGTGCTCGGTATCGGTAGCGAAGCGGATGTGCGTAGTGCTATCGCTGGAGGTGACGTCAAGCGTCTTATGGCTGCTAAGGGTGTCGGCAAGCGCGCCGCTGAACAGATTGTCGTTGAGCTCCGTGATAAGGTTGGCGGCCTCGTCGGCAGCGCTGCGGAAGACATCGTGACGCGCGCTGGTATCGATGCGGGAGACGAGGCAGCGCAGGCGCTTGTTGCACTCGGCTATACTGAGGCAGATGCTGCACAGGTACTGCGGAATATCGACCAGTCATTACCCGTCGAAGAACGCGTACGGCTGGCGCTCAAAGGCGGCAGTTCATGATTGATCGTATCGTGGCGGCAACGGCTGATGACGATAATGTCGAGGAGCAGGAGCTCGAGAATTCCCTTCGGCCCAGGGACTTCGCGAGTTACATCGGACAAGAACGCCTCAAGAAGAATCTCAAATTAGCTATCGAGGCTGCTAAACGGCGCGGTGAGCCACTCGACCATATCCTCCTTTATGGACCGCCAGGACTCGGCAAAACGACCATGGCGAACGTGATTGCCAATGAGATGCAGGCACAAATTCGCATCACCAGCGGGCCTGCAATCGAACGCGCAGGAGATCTAGCGAGCCTGCTCACTAACCTCCAGGATGGCGATATCCTCTTCATCGATGAGATACATCGGCTCAACCGTAGCGTAGAGGAAGTACTCTATAGTGCGATGGAAGATTACAAGATCGATATCATGCTCGGCAAAGGTCCAAGTGCGCGCAGCATGCGCCTCGATGTGCCGAAGTTTACGCTGATCGGCGCGACGACACGTACGGGGAGTCTTGCTGCGCCGCTTCGTGATCGTTTCGGGCTGATGCACCGACTAGAGTTCTATACGCCTGAAGAAATCGCTTTGATTGTGCGTCGTACGGCTGAGATTCTCGGCAGTAATATCCATCCCGAATCAGCAGCGCTCCTCAGTACCCGTGCCCGTCTCACCCCACGTATCGCTAACCGTCTACTAAAACGTGTCCGCGACTATGCTGACGTCAATGGTGACGGTATCATCGATGTGCCGACGGCGCATGGTGCGCTCGAAATGCTAGAAATCGATGAGCTTGGACTTGATCCTGCTGATCGGCATCTTTTGGTCAAGATGATCGAACATTACGCCACGAATCCTGTCGGGCTTGCAACACTGTCGGCACTCACAGGAGACGAGCAGACGACCATCGAAGACTTCTACGAGCCGTACCTGCTACAGATTGGTATGCTTGAGCGAACACCCCGCGGTCGGCGCATCACACACAAAGCTTATCGACACCTCGGCCATCAGTATCCAGAGCAAGGGTAGCTGTACTATACTGTAGCTATGGCAGAGCAAAATCCCCAGCAGTCTACTGCGCCCGAGAATATCGACTACAGTAAGCCCGTGGCATACGACACGAACGGTAGGCCACTCTATGCGCATCCACCGACAGCTGAGCAATTGCAGCAGCCGGCATCGCAAGATCAAGCAATCCCCAATGATGCCAATGCGGATACTAGTTCGCACCAAGTTGTGCACTTTACTCGCGCTATGGAGCCTGCTGCGCCAGTCATCAGTGACGATACGCGTCGTAAGCATGACGAATCAAAGCGACGTTTTCCTTCGCTCAATCTCAGCGAAGGTGAATACATCATCAGCGCCGTGAAGCGCCACCCGATTGGTCTTCTGGCGTGGGTTGGTCTGCCCATCATCTTTACGATTGGTGCACTGCTCGCGATTCCGTTCTATGCTGATTATTATCGAGACACTACGTCAACCGCAGGTTTGCCGGGCGTGGATATGGTGTCGCTGTTTTTGCTTTTCGGCATAGCGCTTGTCTGGCTTATTAGCCTCGCCGCTATCTATATCTATATGCAGAATAAGTTTTTCTTGACCAATGAGAGTGTCATCCAAGAAATCAGACACTCACTCTTTGCTCATCATGAGCAGACAGTGAGCCTCGCGAACATAGAAGACGCAAGTTATCGCCAGACCAATATCTTGGAGCAGTTGTTTAACTATGGCTCAATCCGTCTTTCGACAGAAGGCGATGAGACCACCTATCGCTTCTCGTATGTAACCAATCCCAAGAAACAGATTGCAATCCTCAATAACGCGGTCGAAGCGTTCAAAAACGGCCGACCAATCAGCGACGATTAACTAAGTGTTATTCGGCGAATGGATTATCGCGTTCGCTGCCAAGATTTGACTCGACCGTGATGTCTTGTGTGCCGAGGCGCTCGATGATAGCGGCGGTTTCGTCGCTGATACGTGGGGTACTTGTGCTCTGTAGTTTAGCATCAAGCTTGCCTTGTGATGGCTCTTTGGTGGTGAGGTGCGTGGTCTGAATGATGAGGAAAGCTGCGAGCCCGCAAAATAGGGCAACACCTATAATGATGATATAGCGCGTTGCAAATGCGCCGATTTTTTGGAAGAGTGCGAGTGTTTGTGGGCTGAAACTAAACATGACTACGGCCTTATGTATGCGTTAATGGTGAGCGTGAACGATACGCGATTGCGATTATCTGCATCAGGACTGGCGCTTACGCTGGTAATATTGGCTGTTCGGCGGTTGCTTTGGAGCTGGTTCAGGAATTCGAGGAAGTTTTGGTACGGGACCGATCTGGATGAGGAAACGCCTATCTCCATCACGTAGAGTCCTTTGATGCCTTTTACGGCTGTTATCTGAGATTGGCTACTGTTTGTCGCTGAGCGAGTGTTGGCGCCAAGCTTGGAATCAGGGAACGTGATGCCACTGAGCGAGACATTCGATTGATTTGCGATAGCTACGATCTCACGAACGGTGCGTGCCTGGTCCTTTTCTTGGGGTACAACGCCCTGCGCTATAGTATCCAATTCCTCGTATTTTTCGATGTTCGCCTGAGCGCGGCTTAGGGTAGCTTGTCTCGTGCGAGCGATCTCGTCATCTACTTTGGCGCTATCAAGTGTGTCGCCTTGATTGCCGAGTAGTTTGCTTGCGCCGTATGTGAGACCGACAGCCGCAGCTGCGAGCAGACCACATGCTACGCAGAGCAGGATAAACAAGCGGAAGCTGGTTAATTTCATCGTGTACTCCCCGTTTGCTCTATTTGTGCAGTTTGCTGCTTGAGGAAGGAGAACTGGCTATCTTTTTGGAACGTAGCGCGGATTTTGCCTGTGCAGTAGTATGGTCCATTTTCTGCGGTGCGCTCAGCGCAGTTGAGCGAAACGAGGTCGGCTTTTTCGAATATTTTGTTGTCGGGGTCCTGGAGATTGAGGAGTACTTGCGTGCCGGTATCATAATCTACCGACCCGATTTGCAGATCAACTCCGCCTGTCATGTCGCCAGTAAGCGCGAGGTTTTGCAAGATAGAGCCATTTGGCATGGCACTTCCAACTTGCTGGAAAAGATTGGCGAAGAGGACTTGGCCCGAGAGAACTTTGATAACGAGATTGAGATTACCACTGATCTCATCCATGCGCTTGATAGTGTTTGCTTCGTCCTTGCGCTTGAGCTCTTGTTCGATAGACGCGATATTATCACGATAGCTTGCCGTTTCGCGGTGAAGCAGGAGTAGATTGCCCCCAGCGACAAGTAGAAGCAACCCTACGCCGATGCTCATGCCGACAACGCCTTTGCGTAGTCGTGTGTTGCGACGAGCAAAGATGAGGGCTCGCTTCTGATCAGGGGGGAGAAGGTTGATCACGAGAATACCCCCTTGGGAGGTGTCAGCGCAAGGCCTGCAACAGTCAGATAGATTGTGCGCTCAGTAACATTTGGCGGTTGGAGCTTGCCGTAATCAAGCACTTGCCATGGATCGAGCAAATCGGTTGGCATTTTGAGCTGCTCGGCGAGGTAGGTATTGAGGCCGGGCATGTTGGCGCCGCCGCCCATGGTGATGACCTTCGTGATTTTCTCTGAATCGCCCGATCGATCAGCGTAGTAGCGAAGCATGCGCTTCACTTCGCGTACGATCTGTTGGAGCAGGGGAGTGACTGCTGTACGGATATCCATCTGGTTGTTGCTGACAGCCACGCCGTACTTAGTTTTGAGCGCTACCGCTTCGCGCTCGCTGACGCTGAGGTGCTTCATGATTTTCTCCGTAAAGAGATCACCGCCCGCTTGGACAGTGCCTGTCACCGTGACGTATTTGTCGAAGATCGAAATGTCGGCAGACTTGGTGCCGAAGTCGATGATCACGCATGGTTCAGTAGCTGCGCTCTGAGCACTCAGCAGACGCGTGGTGGCATCGAGGCTAGAAGTCACGCACACTGGCTCGAGCCCAAGCGTGTGGGCTATGTTTACGTATGAATCAACGATATTTTTGGGCGCCGCGACCGTGTATACGTGTATTTCGTTAGCGGTCTTGTCGTTGAGCGTGTAATCCAAGTAGAGCTCATCGAGATTGCGCGGGATGTACTGCTCGGCTTCGGTGTGGATGGCGTCGGGAAGTTCTTTCTCGGGGAGGTGAGGCAAAAACAGCTCACGCGAGTAGGTGTGTGACGCTGGTACTGATAGGGCAACTCGATGAGTACTGAGTGAGCCTATGATGCCTTTGTCGATAAGTTTTTTTACGGCTGCAGCGATTGGCTCGGGGTCGACGATGACACCGTCCTCTATACACTTGGGGTCAAACGTCGCCGTGCCGTAGCCGCGAACAGCTGGCTTCTTGCGCGCCAGGTCCACCTGCATAATCTTCACAGAACCAGTACCGATGTCGAGACCCAGCAGTGGTTTGTCCTGATAAAATAGTGGTGATTTTGCGGCGCCCATAATTTCTTATGCTTAGTATAGCGTATTTAAGCCCTTAGTCACATCAGTCATATATCTGCTGATAGCTTCTAATCGTCCAGGTCGATGTGCCCGAAGAGAGCTTAGTGCCAAATACGATCGATCCCCCTCCGCTGATGGCGATCTTCTGACCAATTGCCGCACCTACTTCAGCACCGCCTGCGATATCTATTTTGCCCCAGAGTGACTGTACGACAGAGCCAGGAATCTTTGCGCCGCCACTAACGGTAATCACAGTTGTGTTCTGGGAGTTGTACAGGTTCGTGCCCGTAACGCTAGTGCATGTAGGGTTGCAGCTGGCAGTGCTTCGCGCACTTACGAAATGGACTGTCGTGCCTTTGCTGTTGGGCAGTACTTTGGCGCCACCATCGATAGTGATGTTACCGTCGACCAGGATTACGGGCCGCGTCTCTCCGGCGCTTTCGGGTACGCGGATAGTTGCTCCTCCCGAGATACTGAGGTTGCCGGTGATGTAGGCTTCTTGGCCAAGCGTCAGGTCACACGCTGACGCCAAAGTAGTGTTACCGTTGAGGCGCAGATGTGCTGGCCAGGTGCGCGTGAATCCGGGCCCCGCTATCCAGTTTGAGCAATTGTAGGTATTATCCGTCGCAGATCCGGTTGTGGTAACGCGTGCGATGTGTGAGGCGCGGTTGTAGGTGGGTACTTCGACTTCCGGTGCGACACATCCGGCGATGAGTCCCGAGTTTCCGTTGCCGTCCGATATGCCGATGGTATTGTTCCATGGTGAATCAGGGAATTTGAACTGAGTTTGGTTGGTGGCACACACCCGGCCGACCACAACGTTCTCTTGCCACTCGGAGACAGTTACTGCGGGGCTTGATGCGGGGCAAAGCGAAGGATAAGTAGGTCCTGGATTTGATTGATTTGGACATGCGATGTTTGCGACATTTATATCAAGCGGTTGTGCAGCTGAGCCGATCCTGCCGCCGCCATCGACCACGATTTTACCCTGGATATAGATAGAGGAGTTTGTGATGTTTGCGCCACCGCTCACGATGAGGCCGCCTGCACCGGTGTAGACTGAGTATCCTTCGGAGCTTGTACCGACGAGCGATACGCGAACTTTGCGCTGGCTGAGGATGCGATCGGTGCCGTGGCCGTATATAGTTCCGGTTGCAGTGATGATTCGTTCGCCGCCCTCAGACGTGACCGTGCTAGTGTATATGCCTCGACCTTGTGTTTTGTTGTTGAAGAACTCCTGTGCGGTACTATAGCCCGAGAAGGCATTATCGACATTGACTGCCGTGAGGCTCTCTTCGATACCGGCTTCAGCGACAAGTAGGGCATTGGCATCCGAGACACTCTTCGTCGCTGTGGCGTACTGAGTAGTCGTCAGATCAGCCAATGATAGGGCTACTAATGTGATCACCATGCCTATGACGAGTATGGTGACGAGCACGACACCTCTATCGTCTTTGCGTAGCGAGAGTTGCTGTATAAATTTATTCATTTCTAAATACCACCCTTGTCGTGTATCGGCTCTCAAGGTTTTGCCCAAACTTCTTGTTTTTGAGCTCTATCTCCATGTGTACTGATCGGGCTGATTCGGGCGTGACGATATTGTCTTCGTTGTCCCGATAGGTCACTCTGAAATTTGCCACATTGTTTACCAGTATGGAATCTCGGCTGGAGCACGACTCGTCGGCAGAAGCCGGGCAGGTCGTGACTGCTCGGTTGTCGGCTATATCAGCTGCTAGCGTGCGACGATAGAGTGTGCCATCACGCACGAAGTAGATAACATTATTTTTTTCACTGATGTAGTTTAGTGGATCGCTAAAGATGATGGAGTTGCTTCCATCTGTCGCTGCCGTAGCCAAGATGACAGTGCTGTCGCTCGAAGCCCAGCTGCGCGGCTGGCCTTGCGTCGGCGCATAGGCATCGTCAATCGAATTGTGAGACAACGCACTGGAGCTGAGTCGGACATTTCGTCCAATATCATCGAGCGCTTGCTGTGATTCACGCAGTAGATCAGATCGAGCACTGTCTATGGTCGTTTGGACGAATGAATTTACCATGAAGCTCATCACGACGATGATAAGTATACCGGTCAGTGCGGTTGCGACCATCAATTCGACAAGACTGAAGCCGTGCGAGGAGAGTTTTTTCATTGCCCTATCCCCAATCTGCCGATGAGTGAGCTGAGCTCGACGCGCCGTTCCTTGGAGCTGTCTTTGTATGTGATGGTTATGTCGACGCGTCTGATACCGGCTTCTTTGTCGGTGACGATTAGCGTGCCTTTCGCACCTCGAAGATTGCTAGGAAGCTCGCTAGTGAAATCCGTTTCACCAAGCGGGAGAGAAGTGTAGGTGAGGTTACGTAGAGATTCGATCTTGGCTTCGCCTGCACGCGTAGCGCTCGACATGAGGATGGCACTACGTTGCGTACCTTGAATCGTCATAAAGAGTGCGAAAATCGCAGAGATAATAACGCCGCTAACGACGATCGTCACCAGTAACTCTACAACCGTGAACCCATCCCTGTGTTTCAACATGCTTGTGCTTAGCATACTAAAAACCGGTTGCGCTAGGCAACCGGTTTTCATAAGATGGAAAACTATTAAATTAGTCTTCAGTAGTTGGCTGGTTTACGCTCTTTACTTCGTAAGTTCCATTACTGTCAGTTGCTGCACTGTCATCTTTATTTTCGAGTGTTGCAGTAAGTGTATATGACTCACAAGCATCAGTACAGCCAGTAGGTAGTGCTACGTATGTGTAGTCTTCCTTGGTTTTAGGGTCCTGAATGGCTTCGTCATCAAGTTCAAGAGCCGTAGCTACTGTAGACATGTCGCCTGCCGGATAAGACGTGTTGTCATTGAAGTATGTCTCAAGCTTCTGGCTGATGTTCTTGAGGTCGTTCTTGCGCTCAGTATCGCGACCACGCTGCTGTGCGCTGAACAGGTTTGGCAGTGCCAATGCAACGAGAATACCGATGATCACGATGACCACGAGCAGCTCGATGATGGTAAAGCCCTTAGAGTTTAGTTTCCGCATTATAGTAATGCCCCCCTACGGTTGATTGTTTTAATAGTAGTACCTATAAGGTATCTTGCTCATGCTTATGTGTCAACTAGGGCTGTGGATTAGTTGATTGAGCCCTGGATAGACGAGATAGGTCCGAGGACGCTGGCGACGATGACGCCCACGACGGCGCCCAGAGTCGTGATAAGGATTGGTTCGATGATAGACGAGAGGCTGGCGATGACGGTATCGACTTCGTCCTCGTAGAACTCGGCGACTTTTGTGAGTACGACATCCATCTGCCCTGTCTCTTCACCGACAGATGCCATCTGGATGACGATACCGGGTAGGCGACCACTCTCGCCGAGAGCAACGGATACGGGTTTGCCATTTTTGATTTCCTTGACCGCATCGAGGAGTACCTGGCGAATAACGACGTTTGTCAATGCGCCCGCTGTCGTCTCCAGAGATTCGAGGACTGACACGCCAGCGCCAAGGAGTGAACTAAAAGTGCGCGCGAAGCGTGCGACGTTTACTTTCATGATGATTTTACCGAATATAGGCAAGCGGAGCAGGAAGGCGTGGAATTTGTACTTGCCGCCAGGAGTGCGAACGAATCGGATGAAAGCGGTGATTGCCACGGCCAGTACACCGACGATTATGGGCCATTTGGTGGTGAGAAAATCGCTGATGCCCATGATGATTTTTGTCTGAAGCGGTAGTTCGACGCCGGATTCGACGAGGATGCCCGTGAGTTTGGGGATGACGCCTGTCATGAGGAATACCACGGCACCAATAGCGACGATGGTTATGACTGACGGATAAATCATAGCGCCTTTGAGTTTGCCTTTGATGGCACTGTCTTTTTCCACTTGGAGCGCGAGACGGTTGAGGATTGTATCGAGGATACCACCGGCCTCACCAGCGCGCACCATGTTGACGTAGGTTTCGGAAAATATCTTGGGGTGTTTGCCAATCGCATCAGAGAGCTGGGTACCACCTTGGACGTCATTGTTTATCTGGTCGAGTGCTACTTTGAGTGCTGGCGATTCAGTTTGTTCTTTGAGTGTGGTGAGGGCGCGGAGGATTGGTACGCCAGCCGAAATCATGGTGGAGAACTGGCGCGTAAAGACGACGAGATCCTTTGGTTTGACACCGCCGAGTCCCGGCAGCTTTATATCTTTGCTGGCGCCCTTTTTTTCATTGGACTTAACGATGATGGGATGGAGTTCTTTTTGCTTCAGGCCGTCGATCGCGCCCTGGCGTGACTGAGCGGTGATAGTTCCAGTTTGGACGGTGCCGGATTTGGTACGGGCGGTATAGCTAAAGTCAGGCATGGTTGCTATTATGCCTCACTCGTAGTTACGCGCAAGATTTCTTCGACTGTCGTCATGCCGCGAAGGGCTTTGATGAAGCCGTCCATCTGCATGGTCATCATGCCCGCGTCTATCGCGGCATTTTCTATCTCATCGCTCGGCGCGTTGCGGACGATGAGTTTCTGCACTTCTTCAGTATTGTCGAGGACTTCGTAGATGCCGGCGCGGCCACGATATCCCGTGTGGTTGCAGTTGTCGCAGCCCTGCTCTTTGGCACGCCAGAGCTGCGTGATGCCCTTTTCGCTGCTGCTGAGCTTCGTCAGGTCGGCTTTGTTCGTTTTGGATACGAGGTTTGCGCCGAGGCCTTCTTTGGTTGCGCGTTCCTCTAGTTTGTGTATTTTAGCCATGGTTGCGGCGTCTTTGATGCGGAATGCTTTGGCGATATCGGCAAGCATAGTTGCGTCTGGGGCGAATGCTTCGCGGCAATCAGGGCATAGTTTGCGTACGAGGCGCTGTCCCACCACGACGCGCACGGTGCTAGCGATAAGGAAAGGTTCGATTCCCATATCAAGCAGACGGGGTAGGCAGGTAGCTGCGTCATTAGTGTGGAGGGTGCTGAATACGAGGTGTCCTGTCAGTGCTGCCTGTACGCCGAGCCCGGCAGTTTCGCCATCGCGAATCTCACCAACCATAATGATATTTGGATCCTGGCGCAGCAGAGCACGGAGGCCTGATGCAAAAGTCATGCCAGCCTGTGGGTTGACCTGTGTTTGGTTTGCGCCGATGATACGGTATTCGATCGGATCTTCGATGGTCGAGATGTTGACCGATGGGTTGTTCAGTAGGCTGATACTACTAAAGAGACTGGTTGACTTACCCGAGCCTGTCGGGCCTGTGACGAGCACCATGCCATGCGGCTGAGAGATGGCATGTTTTATCGACTCGAGAGAGCTGCCCCAATACCCAAGTTCTTCGAGTGTGGCAGGTTTGCTGGATTCATTGAGCACGCGCATGACGACTTTCTCGCCGTCGACAATCGGCAAGGTCGAGACGCGGAGCGCAAATGAGGCACCGCTAAACTGGATCTTGAAGCGACCATCTTGCGGCACGCGGTGTTCGTCGATCTTGAGGTTGGAGAGGATCTTGATACGACTGACGAGCGGACCGAGAACTTTGCGCGGGAGCTTGTTTGCTTCGCGCAGGATACCATCGGTGCGGTAGCGAATAGCGATATAGTTTTCGCGCGGTTCGATGTGGATGTCGCTCGCGCCGGATTTGACACCGTATTCGATGATAAGATTTACCGTTTGGGCGATCGGTGAGTCTTCGGCGACATCTTCTTCGGTCGCGTTCTGAGCGGCCTCGAGAGCCTCCTCTTCTTGTTCGGCTGAGATGACTTTGGTTAGCTCACTACTGATATTGCCACGATATTGATCAAGCGCTGACTGGATCTGCGACGCAGTCGCAAGATGCACGTGCAGGCCAGCCCCGAGCTGCTTCTGGAGGAAGCTAATTGCTTGGACGTCATCCGGGTCGCTCATGGCTATGAGTTTTTCTCCGTCATCGTTCACGTCGTAAACGACAGCGTGATACTGCTGGGCAACGCGCTCAGGGATGAGCTTGAGCGTGTCGCGGGGGATCTCCTGGGGGTTGAGCTCGACAAATGGTACGTCGATTTCTTTGGCGTAGAGCTTGGTTAGATCTTTTTCGGAGATGAGGGCGGTCTGGACGACGATGTCTTGGAGAGGACGATTCTCGTTTTTTTCTTGCTCACGAAGACTGGCGAGTTTCTCCTCGTCCACCTTTTCTGCATCACGCAGAAGTTTCTCCACCAAACTATCTGATATGCGCATAGTTACTGGTCAGTATAGCGGAAAAAACGTGAGCATTATAGCCTTTTGTGTTTTATACTTATAGATAAGAGGGTGGCTGAAATGACCAAGGAGGGTAGTGATGGCAAAAGCAAAGAATGATAAAGTCGAGGTCGAACGCGACGTTGTAAAGACAGAAGATGGCAAGACAAAAGCGCTTGGCTTAGCGCTCGAGAGTATCGAAAAGCAATTCGGCAAGGGCTCTATCATGAAGCTTGGTGAGTCGACGCATACGAATGTCGAGACATTGCCGACGGGAAGTATCAGCCTCGATTTAGCGCTCGGTGGCGGTATCCCGCGCGGACGTATCATCGAGATCTATGGTCCAGAGAGTAGTGGTAAGACCACGCTCACCCTTCATGCTATCGCAGAGATTCAGAAGAATGGTGGCACGGCAGCATTCATCGACGCTGAGCATGCGCTCGATCCAAGCTATGCGAAGCGCATCGGGGTCGACACCGACAATCTCCTCCTGAGCCAGCCAGATAATGGCGAGCAGGCACTCGAGATTACCGAGACGTTGGTACGAAGTAATGCTGTCGATCTGATTGTCGTTGACTCAGTTGCCGCACTGGTACCACGAGCAGAAATCGAAGGCGATATGGGTGATAGCCTACCTGGCCTTCAGGCTCGTCTGATGAGCCAAGCACTGCGAAAGCTGACCGGTGTTATCAACCGAAGCAAGGCAACCGTCATCTTCATCAACCAAATCCGTATGAAGATTGGCGTTATGTTCGGCAACCCAGAGACGACCACAGGTGGTAATGCGCTCAAGTTTTACGCGAGTGTACGCATGGACATCCGCCGCATTGGTCAGATCAAGAAGGGCGAGAATGTTGTTGGCAACCGTACTCGTGTGAAAGTGGTGAAGAACAAGATTGCACCGCCATTCCGCGAGGCAGAATTCGACATCATGTACAACGAAGGCATCTCACGCAGTGGCGATATCGCTGATCTCGCGGTCAAGTATGGCATCATCGATAAATCTGGTGCATGGTTTGCCTATGGTGATGTAAAAGTCCAAGGCCGCGATGGACTGCTTGAATACTTCCGTGAGCACCAAGACGTGCGTGAAGAAATCGCCGAGAAGATTCAGGTGGCAGTCAAAGAGCAGGCTGCGGCCTAATCAGGCGAGATTTGCGCCGCCATGCCGCGTATCACTGCGATAAAGCAGCAGCAAAAACTCAAAGATAGATACTCGGTCTACGTCGACGACAAGTATTCATTTAGCTTGAGCGAGTCGGCGTTGATTGAGAGTGGCATCACGAGTGGTGTTGAAGTATCGAGCCAGCAACTCGAGGACTACAAGCGCATGTCACACGACGACAAGCTTTGGGGCAAGGTCTTGCGCTACGCGGCGCGTCGTCTTCGCTCTGAGTGGGAAATCCATGATTATATGAGGCGTAACGAAGCTTCTGAGGAATTGTCGGTGCGGTTCATCGATCGTCTCAGGGCTATCGGTATGCTCAATGATCAGTATTTTGCACAGGTCTGGGTAGATAATCGAACGCTTCTAAAACCTAGCTCAAAGCGCAAACTACGACTTGAGCTCATGCAGAAGCGCATCAGCGAAGATATCATTCGTGAAGTGCTTGCAGATGATGTAGTCGATGAGCGGCAGTCATTGCGCGACTTGGTCGCAAAAAAACGTCGCCAGACCAAATACCAGGACAGCGAAAAGCTCAAACAGTATCTCGCGCGTCAGGGCTTCGGCTTCGACGACATCAATGCGGTGCTTGCCGAGGACTAGGCCGCAGGAGCGCCGACCGGCAGCGTCTTGAGGGTTGAGTCAACGATAATTTTCTTGGGCGTGACTTCCTGAACTTGTGAGCGATCAATACCGACGTTGCCACCGAGGAAATTTCGTAGGATTGACTGCGAAACGTAAATCTTCTGAACGTAAAAATTATCAGTGTTGTACGCATAATCAGAAACCCGACCGAGACGCGTTTTGGTTGTGTCAATCACTGCTTTGCCAAGCGGCGAGTATTCGTAAGAAATGATTTTGTGCAAGCGCACGAGCTCGCTTGGATCGGTTAGCACATCGGCGTCATCCACGACAACACCTTGGGTCAGAACGTCGCGTATATCCTGTGGCAGTAGGATAAGCTGGGTTTTGCCGGTAGCTGGCGCGCAATATATCCCTTCGATCTTGAGATTATCAGGATTTATGATGACGCTGAGGGTGCGGCCGATGACCTGACCGTTACGAAGCGAGAGGACATTCCGTCCAATGAGAGTGCGACTAAGCTGGAGCATATCGACAGTATAGCGCTTTTGGTTTGTGTGTTCGAGCTGCGGTATAGTTACTGGTATGACACAGATGCGCACGTGGCGCACAACTACTTCTGATCAAACTGAGCAGCTTGGCGAGAAAATCGGTGAGCGTTTGCGTGGGGGTGAGTTCATTGAGCTTGTCGCCGACCTCGGTGGCGGCAAGACGACGTTTACTCACGGTTTAGTACGCGGGATCGGTAGTCCAGATCCAGTGGCTAGCCCGACGTTTACGATTAGTCGTGAATATACAGGTGGACGATTGCATGTCTATCACTACGATTTGTATCGGCTTCATGAGTTAGGCGTGGTTGGCGAGACGCTTTCAGAGGTGTTGAACGATGCTACGGCGGTGGTGGTCGTAGAATGGGGCGGTGTGGCGGAAGATATTTTGCCAGCCGAGCGAGTGCGCATTGCCCTGAGGCCACTCGCCGACGGTGGCCGTGATATCGAAGTTTCGGTGCCTGATTCGCTCCTGTATATTTTGCCAGAAGGAGAAGATTCGTGATCATCGTAGGTATCCGTACAGACAAACCCGAAGCCGAACTCTGGTATCGAGACACAGAAGCATCCACCGAGGATAGCGTACAGTGGCAGGCGCACAGAGCATTGGCTGATACAATCCATGTTCAGTTGCAGCATCTACTAGATAAGAACGGGGTTCAACTAGATGTCGTCGAAGGACTTGTTGCTTTCCAAGGGCCTGGCAGCTTCACGGGTTTGCGTATCGGTCTGACTGTGGCCAATACACTGGCATATGGGCTGAGTGTGCCGATCGTTGGGACTACCAGTGATGACTGGTTTGCTGCTGGCGCAAAGCGTCTCGTGCAAGGTGACAATGACCAGCAGGTGATGCCCGAGTATGGCGCGCCGGTACATATTACACAGCAAAAGAAATAATATGCTAATGGTATACTGGGAAAGTATACAAAGTTAGAGACTTCATAGGAGTTATTTGCATGGAAGATAATACCCCTAAGAATCCTGAGGTGGGGCCGACCCCTACTCCGGATCCTGTCGTGAATCCTACGGTCACGACTCCTGAGCAGCCAGTAGAAACGACACCAGTTGCACCAGAAGAACCTGTCGTGGCGACACCAGCGCCGGTTGAGCCTGCGCACAAAGGCGGCTCGAAGAAAGGCCTGCTTATCGGCCTTATCGTTGTAGTTGTACTGCTCGTTGGTGGTTACTTCGGCATCAAGGCTTGGGCAGACAGTGCTGCTACTACATATTTCAACACCGTAAACAATGAGCTCGAAGAAGCACCAGTCGGCGACGCGCTTGACTCAATGTCATCAAGCGCTGACAGCGTTGAAGAGGCGCGTGAAGAGATCACGAAGTTCCGTACGGACGTCGTGAAGCTAGCGAATGTGCCACTCGGTGCAACGCTGAGCACCAAATACAAAGATGCGGAAGATGTCGAAGAGCGTCTCGATACGCTTTTGGCTGATCTTGACAAGCAACTCGGCAATATCACGGGTGTAATCGAGTTCACGACATTGCTTCGTGAAACCACTTCATACCTCGGTAGCTCTACTTCAGCCACTACGCTCCGCAGCAATGCCGAAAAGCTAGAAGAGACCGTAAACAAGATTCGTGATCTCAAGCTTAGCGGCAGCGCAGGCGAGCTGAGCACCAAGTTTGCTGATGCTTTCGACGAGTATTCTAAGCACATTGTTGCCGCCGCAGATGCGATTGAAAGCCGAGATCTCACAGCATACCAGGCGGCTGTGTCGGATATCGTAGCTACATCGAGCGACTTCCGTTCACTTCAGAGTGAAGCAACAAGCATCCAATCTGATTTGAAGGAAGAATTTGAGCCACTTGGCGAGGAAGCCAATAAGCTCAAGGAGACCATCGAGAAGTACGCCGAATAACTTTCGGTATTAACCTCGAGACACCCGTCCGATTTGGGCGGGTGTTTTCTTTTGACAGCACATAGCCCGCTGACATACACTACTAAGCACAACCATAAAGAACAAAAACTAAAGAAAAGGTGGCTACTCGCAATGCACACACGACTCCTTTTGCAACGTACGTCTCGGCTTTTTTTGGCCGTACTCTTGGCGCTTTCGGCGCTGCTTACTATCAATGTAGGGTCAGCTTTTGCTGCGACGCGCACCTGGACAGGCGCAGGCGGTGACAATAACTTCAGCACTAGCGCCAACTGGTCTGGCGGTGCTGCACCGACCAACGGTGATGTCATCACTTTCGATACGGCTTCACTGACTGAGGCTGAAATAGTAACGAATGATATCTCGGGTCTATCTCTCGCTGGTATCAATGCGACAGGCGGTGGCGATTACGGCTACGTGATCGCAGGCCAGGGTATCACAGTGACTGGTCCGCTTTCACTCAGTGGGTCACTGTACTTCACGGGCACCGTTACGCTTGGCGCAAACGTGACAGTTAGCGGCAGTCGCGGTCTAAGCATGGGATATGGCGCAGACAAGGGAACGCTTGCTGTCGGCACACGGACCCTTACGACGAGCGCTTCGGTCTACGGCACGATTTCAGGCAGCGGCACTATCGTCGTGCAAAACAATGCGAGTGCGTCTATCGAAACGGGCTCAACATTTTCTGGTAGTCTCCAAGTCGCGGATGGCGGAACGGTATCTCTCTACAAAAACTCAGCTGTCTCAAATGTATCTGTAGCAAATGGTGGCTCGCTTACCTTCTGTGGCTATGCGGGCGCAAACTTCGGCGGGGCAATCTCGGTCGGTGGTAGCGGCAAATACGGTAGTGCGTTGGCAAGCTATGCGCAGTGCGGTGCGGGCGGCGGTGTTGCCGACTTCGATCCTCAGGCAAGCGTCAATCTGACTGGAGCTGTTACGCTGACTGCCAACACAACGGTCGCAAGTCTCGGCGAAATCAAGATCTCGGGTCCGCTTAGCGGCAACTATACGGTCAAGATGATCTCAGGTACGCCAGGACGGCTCAATGTTGCATCTTCGAATAACACATCGGGTACGCCAAATGGCGAACAGGCTTCAGAGACTGAAACAACAGAGTACAAGGACAACAAGCCAAATGAGTCGATCACTGTAAGCACCAATCAGGTCGCAATCGTCGATGGTACGTATGGTGACACGTATGTTGCGGGTGGTGTGATCAAGGGAGTCGGGACTGTTCGCTCGCTCACTGTTGATGCGGGCACGCTCGCACCAGGGCATAGCCCGGGCACACTGACTGTTTTGCAGGACCTAAACCTTACAAGCAGCGCGGTCTACGAAGTCGAAATCCAAAGCACACAGGCGTATGATCAGGTTCGCGCAGGCCAAAGTGTTACTCTTGGCGACTCTACGCTTCGCGCAGTGGCGTTCAGTGGCATTAGCGTCAAGGCTGGTGATCAGTTTACGATTATCGACAACCAAGGAAGTAATCCAGTCGGTGGTACGTTCGCAGGCCTGGCAGAAGGTGCGACCTTCGCATTCGGTGATGGTGGCGTGCTACGCATTAGCTACGTGGGTGGCGATGGCAATGACGTTGTTTTGACAGTCGTCACGGTTCCTGCGGCGCCAGCCACTGGCCTCGCCGCTGGAGCGGGTGCGACCCTTGCTGTGATCGCGGCTATCTTCGGAGTCGGCGCACTCCTTCTCGTTATCGCTCGTCGTCAGCAGCTTGCTACTTCACGCCGCTCAAAATAATACAGAGAGAACTTCAAGGGTTGCTATGAATGAGCACGCTAACCGACGGCATGTAGATGGACGATACCAACCGCAGTCACGACGATGGTACGGGTACATGGATATTGTCGCACCGCAGCGCTCTGATAGTCCCACCGTACTGCCGAGCCGGCTGGAGCCTCATCAGCCTCGTGGTACCTCTTCGGCGAGAGCTGATGCTCCTGCTGCTCGTACGCGCCTTGTGCCGATCTCTGGCATCGCAGGCGATAGTATCCACCGGAAACAACCAGCTACGCGAGTAGTGCAGGCGGTTAGACCTGCGCACCAAGGCACAGCGGCGACTTCGCCCGGTACGCTCATCGATAAGCCGGTCCCAAAGCAAGCACCGCTTCCGCCATCCGTTGCTAAACAGCCCGAGGCACCCAACCGCTCAAAACGACGAAAGTCTACCTATGTGCTGTACGTGTTGGCGACGGTGCTGTTCCTCGCGGGTGGCTTTTTGGCGTGGCAAGGTTTCGTGGCAAACAAGCGCCTCGAAGCGCAGATTGTACAGACATCGGGCGATACAGAGGATGATGGATCGCGGCCCAGCACTGAACCTGTTCACGAGAATGCTATCGATGCCTACACTGTCGCGCCGACTATGCCTCGCGTATTGACGATCGAGAAACTTGGCGTCAAGGCTCGTATCATGCCGCTCGGTGTCACAGCCTCAAACAAGCTCAAGGCTCCGAGCAATGTCTATGATGTGGGCTGGTATAACTCCTCCGCACTTCCCGGACAGGCGGGAGCGATGCTCCTCGACGGCCACGTGTCGAGCTGGAGCACCGCGGGCGTGTTCAAAAACCTTCACAAGTTAAGTGCTGGGGATATCATCTCGGTAGAGCGAGGTGATGGACAGAAACTTCAGTACAAGGTCGTCAAATCCGAAACCTACGAAGAATCTCAAACAGATATGCAGGCTGCTCTCTCGCCGATTACGCCCGGCAAAAACGGCCTCAATCTCATCACATGTCATGGTGATGTGCGGGCTGGCACGAGCGAGTTTAGCGAGCGACTGATTGTATTTGCCGAACAGATATAGTCGTCTTGTATTTTTGCCTTTTTCTAGCATATAGTAAGGACAGGATTGGCCGTGTATGACAGACAGTCCATGAGATGTCACCTGTGTGCGACATGCTTAACGAATCAATTATGAGTGACGGCGATCAGTAGCGACTAGAGATGTGAAAGCGATGTCGAATCAGCTGTTCGCCACCCCAATAGAAAGGAAAAATACATGCTAATTGCCATCATTTTGGCAGTTGCAGGCATTGGCGCTGGCTTTGGAGCTAGTGCAATGCTCACGCACCGTCGCATCGGTTCGGCAACTGCTCAGGCACAAAAAGAACTAGAAAAAGCGCAGCGCGAGGCAACGAAGCTCGTGAGCAAAGCAACCGACGACGCGGCGCGTATCGCTGAGGATGCACGCAAAGACGAGCAGGCACGCCGCGCTGAACTTAAAGCGACCGAGAAGCGTTTGAGCCAACGCGAGGAAGCACTTGATCGCAAGCTTGATGAGATCGACAAGCGTACTGAGAAGCTCCGCAAGGGCGAGGTAGAAGTCGAAGCGCTGAAGGACGAGATCCGCGAAATCCGCACTCGTCAGCAAGAAAAGCTAGAGAAGATTGCCAAGCTCAGCAAGCAGGAAGCTGCCGATAAGCTTATCCAGATGACCGAGCGCGATATGAAGCATGACCTTGCTGGTCTTATCGCCAAAATGCAGAATGAAGCCAAAGAAACTGCTGAGG
>Ga0182743_1000982_pt1 | contig 30730 bp, 23 predicted proteins | sample eDN3rd30CKraftOP_FD_128522 | JGI IMG/M metagenome (GOLD analysis project Ga0182743, IMG submission 128522) | Enriched Organic Plus compost microbial communities from Emeryville, California, USA - eDNA 3rd pass 30_C Kraft OP (version 2) (version 2) ... | reverse complement strand
TAGAATCTGAACTTGTACGCTCGCTTGACTTCCATTCACACATTGTACTTGATCAATGTAAAGATAGCCAACCAAACGGAGGATGCGAGAGGAAGGGGCACGCTTGGCGTGCCGCGCTATCCCTCCCCGGCATAAATGTCGGGGTCTCTCGCGCAGAACGATGAATATCGGTCAACTGGTCAACATGGCAAACCAGATCGGTAGCTTCTTTGCTAGCATGCCTGATCGCCAGGAGGCGATGAAAGGCATTGCCGAGCACATCCGCAAGTTCTGGGAGCCCAGGATGCGGCGTGAGCTGCTGGCATTGCTCGGGGATCATCCACAAGGCAATGCCGAAGGGGTGTCGCTGGATCCGTTGGTGTTGCAGGCTATAGAACAATATCGTGCAGAACTTGTTCCCAGAAGATGATGAGCACAGGCCTTTGCCAGAACCGCTGCACAGGCTGACAGTGCAGCGGTGGGTCGATGGCGTTGCCTGCGATTTGTGTGACGATGTGCTGATCGAGGAAGTGCCGGTGGCACTGGAATTCAATGGCATCAGCTACGCAACCATGTTGGTTACCCCGACCGATCTGGAGGAGTTTGCCAGGGGATTTGCGCTTACAGAAGGTATTGTCCAGACCGTGCAGCAGATCTATGGCGTTGACACGAAGCCCACCTCGCAAGGGATTGTGTTGCAGGTCGAGATTGCCAACGCCTGCATGCACGGCTTGAAGGCGCGGCGTCGAGCATTGGCTGGTCGAACAGGGTGTGGACTCTGTGGTGTGGAGTCGCTTGACCAGGTCGCTCGCCCTTTGCCCAGACCTGCAACTGACGTTTCGGGACAAGTGGTGTCGCAGTCTGCTGTGTTCAAGGCGCTCAATGCCATGGGCAAGATGCAGCCGCTGTTTCATGCCAGTGGTGCCAGCCACGCAGCAGCGCTTGCAGACCTGCAAGGAAACATTCTTGCTGTCCGGGAGGATGTGGGTCGACATAATGCCCTTGACAAGTTGGTTGGGGCAACGGCACATCTGCATCAGCAGGCGATGGTGCTGGTTTCAAGCAGGGCCAGCTTTGAGATGGTCCAGAAAACGCTGGCAGCAGGACATGTTGCACTGGCTGCCGTCTCCGCGCCTACCGGCATGGCGCAGCGCATGGCTAAGGAGCATGGCCTGATCCTGGTGGGTTTTGTCAGGGGGAACAGGCTTACGGTCTATGCCGGTGCGCAACAGGTTGTGCAGTAGTCGTGTATAGACCCGGCTATCTGTTGAGTTCAACAGATAGCCGTTTGGGTGATGTCTGAACCGGTGTCCTGTTAAGCGTTACTGTACTTGGATGCCAGCAACTTCGACCACGCGCTTCCACTTGTCGGTTTCTTCCTGCATGAACTGCACAAAATCATCGGTTGTGCCCGTGTCACCGACCAAGCCCATTTTTGCGAGTTCCTGTTGGAATTTTTCTTGCGCAATCAGTTTGTCCAGCGCGGCACTGAGCTTGGTGACAATCGGGTCAGGCGTGCCAGCCGGTGCAAGAAGAGCAAACCAAGTGCCTGCGTAGTAGCCATCCAGTCCGGCTTCCTTGAATGTCGGAACATCAGGCAAGGCTTCTGAACGCTTGTCGCCTGCGATGGCCAGCGCCTTGATCCTGCCGCTTTCAACAAGAGGCCGTGAGCTGGGGACGCTGTCAAAAATAACCTGAATCTGTCCGCTCATCAGATCATTCAGCGCATTGGCACCCCCCTTGTAGGGAATGTGTTCAAGGTTGGTTTCAGTCACCATCTTGAACAATTCGCCAGCCAAATGGCCGGAAGCACCGATGCCGGCTGATCCATACCGAATGTCGCCAGGGTGAGCCTTGGCGTAGTCGATCAACTCTTTGACTGTTTTAGGTTCAATACCCGGATAGCTCACCAGCAAAACAGGAGCCGTGGCAACCATTTTGATGGGCTTCAGGTCTTTCAATGGGGAGTAATTCATGTTGGGATAGATGCTGGGGTTGCTGGTAAGCCCAGGGAATCCTGCCAACAAGGTGTAACCATCTGGTGCAGCTCGAGCAACGGTGCTGGCCCCGATGTTGCCGTTTGCACCGGCTTTATTATCAACAACCACCGGCACACCAAGGATCTCGCTCAGGCCTGCACCGACTTGACGCATCACGACGTCAGCTGCACCACCAGCACTGAATGCAACAACCAACGTGATCGGCCGATCAGGGTACTTGCTGACAGCAGAGCTGTTATCTGAGGCAATCGCTGTACCGCTTGCCAGGATGCTTGTGGCCAGTGCAAAGCTCAGACTGGTGTTTTGAAAAAATCTTGTGAACAATTTCATGATGGAAAACTTCCCCCGTTGTGAGCACTACGTGACATCTTTCCAACCTTCGGCCAAAAGTTCGTCATAAATCTTTTGACCGACTGCAAAACTGGCCTGGGCGTTGTAGAGCCCACCATAGATCCCTGCTAGACAGAAGATCTCTGCAATCCGCTGCTTGGAAACACCACCCAGTAAAGCGCTGCGGGTGTGTCGACCAATGGCACCATGTTGTCCGGTTGCCGCTGCTATGGCCAGGCAGACTTGGCTTCGTAATTGTTTTGTGAAGTAGGGACGTGCCCAGATGTTGCCAAAACAGAACTCGTGGGTGAGTTCATTGAAGACATGCTCAAGTTCATCGTTTTGGCTGAGGACGGCATCGATAGATGCCTCACCAAACAATCGGCGCCTAATGTTCAGTCCGTCAGCCACACGATCTGCGTAAGTGGTCGTTGGGGGACGTTGATTCTCAAGCTTGCTTTGAACAGCCGTGAGCTTGCCCTCAGACTCTAGTTTCTTGAAGGTTTGCGCTGCAATCTTGAATGCAGCAAGAGCGGGGTAGACACCCGCGTAACAGTAGAGCTGGACAAGAAGTTCAGCGACATCTGTTCGGCCTAGTCCTGCTTCGGCACAACGTTCGACGTGTTTGCCTACGTAGTCAAGCTGCAGATTGGCAGCAACCATGGCCAGCGTCAGCAAGGCCCGTGTCGGTGCGTCGATCTGCAGGTTTTTCTCCTGGATTAGTGAGCAGAAGTCACCTTCGATTTTGGCGGATTCGGTCAGAAAATAGGTGTCTTTCACTGTGCCTCCGAAACTGGTCAATCCAGAAAATTCTCGCAGTCAGTGAAAGTTGCAATACGTCACAGGGTTCAGCTCAAGGCTGATCCCGCCGTGTTTGACAGTCCTGATAGCAGGGTGCCGGAACACTTGTCGGCAACGGTGCTATATCAAGGGCGTGGTGCAAAATTTTGGCCTGACCGAAAGCAAAACTCTTCTTTCTGGCTGTTTAGAAAATATTATGAGGAGAGAAGAGGTTGATCCAGACTCAATAACGATCAGGTGTTAAGTTTTTGTGAACACGGTAGCATCCCACTTCCCTTCCCGTACCAGTGACTGGACGACTTCCAGCAGTACGGCTTTGGCAGCACTGGCCGAGGGGGAGAGTTCTTTTTCGCGCAAACTGACCAGGAAGTTTTGCACCTTGGCCGTAGTGTCGGACAGCCGTGAAATAGTCAGCCCCATCGACAGTGCTTTGGTTGCGACCGCACTTTGCTGAATCGAGACACCTTGTCCTGAACGCACCAGCTCAAGCAAGACTGATAGTGAATCAACCTCGCTAATGGAGCTTGGGCTCAGGCCTTGCTGAGCGAACTGGCTATCAAGGGCGCGCCGAAAACCATGACGCTTGCTGGGCAGAATCAGATGATGTTGTGCCATCAGGGCAAGGTTGACCTTGCCCGGAAGGAAGGTGCGCTTTGAAAGAGGGGCGTAGATTGCAAACAGTCTTTCAGCAAGAAGAGGGGTGACTTCCCATTGTTGGGCAACTTCAGTTTCAAACAGTACGGCCAGATCCAGCTGCCTTGCATTCAGCATACTGGAGAGATAGCCCGAGAATGATTCCACGATGTGTAACTCAACCTCGGGGTAGCGGGCTTTCATGGCATTGAAAAACGGTAATGCCAAGACCGAAATTGTTGCCGGGGTAAGACCAATGCTGACACGCCCGGTGATTATGAGTCGTTGGGCAATGTTGACGGCGTCATCGGCATGACGAAGTACCAGTTGTGCGCTGCGATAAAAGGCGCTGCCGGCCTGTGTCAGATGGGTGCCTGTGGAACTGCGTTGAAGCAGCGTGACACCCAGTTCCTGTTCCAGCTTGCTGATTTGCTGGCTAAGCGCAGATGTTGCCACTTCCAGTTCGACAGCAGCTTTGCCCATACTGCCCAGATCAACGGTCTTCAGGAAGTAACGCAGTTGCCTTAATTCCATGTTCGATGGTCAATCCATGGGAGAAGTAACAGTATGAGCCCCTGCTTCAAGCGTATCAGCTTCACACCGGAATATACCCGAAGGATGGGCTGTCTTGGGCTGTGGTGCCAAAGATTCGGTTTTGGGGCGATAACAGAATTGGAGCAGTCTGCCATTACGACAACCTCGCGGTTGATCCATCGGCGCTGTTGTAGCTTTGAAAGTGGTGGAAGTTGCCCTTGATTGAGCAATCGTGAGGTGAACCGCAAGTGCTTGCGGGGTAAAAACGGCGATGGGGTCATGCCCAATCCCATACCGTGGAAGCTTATGGGCGGATGGTTCTACTTTTGTTCCCGCAATGAGGGAAAATTTCCTCTGCTTTGCATGCTCATCCTATGATCAGCTCGCCATTCCAAGAAGAGAACGGTCACAGCGTCTGGACGCGTTTTCCCAATTACGGAGACTGCTGCTGACTTTGTTCATATAAGAGTGATCTAGCGAGGAGAGGATCGTGAAAAGAAGACAAAGTCTCAAATTGATTTCGTTGTGCGCATTGGGTGTGATTCCAGCCTTGATGATGGGATCGGCTGTGGCTCAACAGGCCAGTGACTATCCATCGCGTCCCGTGATGGTTGCAGTTGGCTACCCAGCTGGTGGTCCGGCCGACATGGCTGCCAGGATCGTGACAGAAGAGCTGGCCAAGCTATGGAAGCAACCGATTGTCATTGAGAACAAGCCAGGCGCCAACGCAACGATTGCAACCGCAGATGTGGCCAGGGCCACACCTGATGGCTACAAGTTGCTGCTGGCTGCAGGCAACCATACGACCAACAAGTTTGTCTACAAGGACTTGCGCTACGGCGTCGAGGATTCGTTTGTGCCGGTTGCCTTGATCTCGCAGACCCCAACCGTGCTGGCGACCAACATCGATTTCCCGGCGAACACCGTTCCTGAGTTGATTGAGTTGCTGCGCAAGAACCCTGGCAAGTACACCTACTCGTCCACTGGCTATGGCAGTACGTCGCACCTGGCGGCCGAGTTGTTCAAGCAGGCTACGAATACGGACATCACCCATGTTCCGTACAAAGGGGTAGGTCAGGCCGTGACAGACATCATGGGAGGCAACATTGATATGGTGTTCCCATCGCTTGGGTCGGTCATGACCTTCTTTGACAGCGGCAAACTCAAGCCCATTGCTGTGGCAACACCGCAAAGATTGCCTGAGCTCAAGGACGTGCCCACATTCTCCGAGCAAGGGTTGCCTGGTTTTGAGGTGCAGACCTGGTATGGCCTGCTGGCTCCTGCCGGAACACCGAAAGAAATCGTCGACAAGATCAACCGTGATGTCAACCAGGTGCTGAGTAATCCGGACGTACAGAAAAAGCTCCTCATCCAGGGAACCTATGCAGCACCTCGTACACCAGAGCAGTTCAAAGAGCAGATCCATGCCGAGGTCAAGCGTATGGAAGCGTTGTCCAAGCGTGTCGACCTGAGTGCGGGAAAGTAGTAAAGGCATCAGTGCTATGAAGGAGTCGCGTAAGGTGCAGGCACGTTCTGGGCACGTCAATGTCGTGTCCAGAGTATCGGAGTTGCTCAGGCTGCTTGCAGACAACAACCGTGTCGGTCTGCGCCTTGTCGACATCCTTCGCTTGAGCACGATTGGGCGCTCGACCGCGCATCGGCTATTGCAAAGCATGGTGGCTGAGGGTTTGGTAAGCCAGGATCATGAGACCAAGCGTTATTTTCTGGGCCTGGCGATATATGAGATGGGGGTTGCAGTTCCAGCACTGAAGCTTCGTGACATTTGCCTGCCGTTTGTGACATCTCTTGCACACCAGACTGGCGATACCGTATTTCTTACCGTGCGTTCTGGTTTTAACGGGATATGCATTGACCGTAAGGAAGGCGGTGCACCGATTGCGTATGTCCAAGATGCAGGCAGGAGCCGTCCCCTGGTGGTCGGTGCAGGGGGGTTGTCCATACTTTGCGCGCTGCCCGATGACGAGGTACAGCGGATCTGCCAGGAGAACCTGCCCAGGGTCAAATCAGCATATTTTGGCTACACAGAAAAGGAGATCGCTGCAAGGATCAAGGCAGGCAGAGAAACTGGTTATGTGTTTGCCAACGTCCTTGAGCGACCTGGGATCAGGGCACTGGGGATGTGTGTCAGGAATAAGTCGGGTTATCCGGTGGCTGCATTAAGCCTTTCTGCGTTTGTTGAACGTTGGACAGACGCCCGCAAGCAGTGGGTTGTTGAATTGTTGCGAGAGATAGTCCGGGAGCTGGAGGATGTTCTGTCCAGGGAAACAGTCCCAACGATCCGGGTGACCTCATAGGGTGCTAAGCGGTGCCCAATTAACCAAGGATGGATTGAATACGATGAAAGCCAAGAAAATAGCGGGTCATTTGCTGGTAGAGTCACTGGTCGAACACGGTGTGGATTTGTGCTTTGGCGTGCCGGGGGAGAGTTACCTTGGTGTGCTGGATGGATTTCATGAATACCGTGACAGGATCAAGTTTGTCATTTGTCGCCAGGAAGGGGGCGCAGCCAACATGGCTGAAGCCTATGGCAAGCTGACAGGCAGGCCTGGTGTCTGCTTTGTGACACGTGGGCCGGGCGCAACCAATGCAAGCATCGGCCTGCATACGGCTTTTCAGGATTCAACTCCCATGATCCTGTTTGTCGGACAGGTGGAAAGTACGGCACAGGACCGGGAGGCATTCCAGGAAATCGATTTTCGCCGTATGTTCGGCCAGATGGCCAAGTGGGTCGCGCAGATTGATTCGGCCGACCGGATCCCGGAGTATGTTGCAAGGGCTTTCCAGACGGCAACATCGGGTCGCCAAGGACCGGTCGTGCTGGCCTTGCCGGAAGACATGTTGCTGCGAGAGACGGATGCGACGGTTTTGCGTCCCTACCGTCGCAATCTGGCATGGCCGGATCCGCAGCGCATGCAGGAAATGGCAGAGGAAATCCGCCAGGCCAAAAAGCCACTGATGCTGGTTGGTGGTAGCGGATGGACACCCGAGGCTTGTGCACAGTTGCAGGATTTTGCTGCAGCATGGCAACTGCCGGTGGCATGTGCATTTCGCTTTCAGGACGTGTTCGACAACCATCATCTGAACTATGTGGGTGAGGTCGGCTCTACTCTGGGCGCTGCCCTGAAAAAGCGTTTCGAGGAAAGTGATCTGATCATTGCCGTAGGAGTGCGTCTCGGAGAGGGGACCACGCGGGGCTATACCTTGATCAAACCACCCCGTCCACGCCAGCGTCTGGTGCATGTGCACGCCGGGGCCGAAGAGCTTGGGAGCGTTTACCAGGCAGATGTCATGATCCAGTCCTCCATGCCGGGTTTTTGCGCCGAGTTGTCCAAGCTTGAGGCTCCCAGAGATCCTGTTTGGTCAGAGTGGACAGAACAGGCCGTCAAGGATTATCAGGTGCATGTCACACCTAAGCCCGATACGGTACACAACGTCGATATGGGTCAGGTCGTCCAGACAGTCCAGCGCCTGGCGCCGGAAGATACGATCTACACCAGTGGTGCCGGCAATTATGCGGGCTGGTTCGTGCGTTTTATCAGGTATCACGGGTTGGCCAAAGGGGCAAAGACCCAGATTGCGCCTTCAAGCGGTGCCATGGGGTACGGCGTTCCGGCTGCAGTAGCTGCCAAACTGGTGGCGCCGAACAGGACGGTGGTTTCCGTTGCCGGGGATGGCTGCTTCCTGATGAATGGCCAGGAGATTGCAACTGCTGCCCAGTACAAGGCAAAGATCATTTTCATTGTGGTCAACAACGGCATGTATGGAACGATCAGGGCGCACCAGGAAATGAACTTCCCGGACAGGTTGTCCGGTACGGAGTTGCTGAATCCGGATTTTGCGTTGCTTGCGCAAGCATATGGCTTGCAAGGGTATGTCGTGAATAAGACCGCTGAGTTTGAGCCTGCTTTCCAGGCTGCTTTGCAGGCCAAGGGATCAAGCTTGATAGAAATCCGTCTTGATTCTGATGTCATTAGTACACACACGACCCTGTCTGCGCTTAAGGAAAAAGCCAGGGCCCGTTGATGCGGGTAAGCAGACTTTGGCTGCAAACCAGCACTGTGGCTCAGCCCTGGCTGATGGTGCCTCCGAGGAAGCCGCCACTCTGATGCCGCCAGAGGCGGGCATACAGGCCGTTTTTTTTGAGCAATTCGGCATGTGTGCCTTCCTCAACCACCTTTCCTTGGTCCATGACGACCAGACGGTCCATGGCCGCAATGGTCGAGAGCCGGTGAGCGATGGCAATGACGGTTTTGCCTTCCATCATCTGGTACAGGTTTTCCTGGATGGCGGTTTCGATTTCTGAGTCCAGAGCGCTGGTGGCTTCATCCAGCAAAAGAATGGGTGCATTCTTGAGCATGACCCTGGCAATGGCAATACGTTGACGCTGGCCTCCGGAGAGTTTGATACCACGTTCTCCAACCATGGTGTCATAGCCCTTGCGGCCCTGTGGGTCGGTGAGTTGCTCGATGAAATCGTGGGCATGGGCTTTCATGGCCGCAGCGACAATCTGTTCATCCGTGGCATCCGGCAGGCCATAGGAAATGTTGTCTCGCACAGAGCGGTGCAACAAGGATGTGTCCTGAGAAACCATGCCGATGGCTGCGCGCAGACTGTCTTGTGTTACTTGTGAAACATCCTGGCCATCAATCCGGATCTGCCCGCTTTGCACGTCATAAAAGCGCAGCAACAGACTGATAAGTGTTGACTTACCGGCGCCAGAATGTCCCACCAAACCTACTTTTTCACCGGGTCGGACTTTGAGCGTCAATCCGTCAAGAACCCTGCGCTCCGAGTTGTAGGTGAATGAGACGTTGTCGAACTCGACTTCCCCGCGGGTAACGACCAGTGGTTTTGCATTGGGGGCGTCTTTGACCTGGACAGGCCGGGACAATGTAGCGATGCCGTCTTCAACAGCACCAATGTTTTCGAATAGTGAGGCCATCTGCCACATGATCCAGTGGGACATGTCACTGATCCTGAGCGACATGGCCGTGACAGCAGCCACAGCACCTGGGCCGATCTCCCCGAGATGCCAGAGCCACAGTGAATATCCGCCTGAAGTCAGGATAAGGCCTGTGACCAGGATCTGATTGACGATTTCGAACTGGCTGACCAAACGCATCTGGCGGTAGCCTGTCAGCTTGAAGTCCTCCATGGCTGCTCTGGCAAACTGCGCTTCGCGTCTGGTGTGCGAGAACAGTTTGACGGTCATGATGTTGGTGTAAGCATCGGTGACCCTGCCGGTCATTGAAGAACGGGCATGTGCCTGCTCCTGTCCGACTTTTCCCAGGCGTGGCACGAAGTACGACATGGCCAACCCAAAAAAGATAATCCAGCCGATGAATGGCAGCATCAGTTGCCAGTCAAAGCCGGCGGTCAGTGCCAGTATGGTGATGAAAAAAACACCAATGCCCAGTGCGATCTCGATAAAGGTCAGGAGTACCTCGCGCACAGCAAGTGCGGTTTGCATGACTTTTGTGGTGACCCGGCCAGCAAACTCATCGCTAAAGAACGACAGGCTTTGCCTGAGCATCAGTCGGTGGAAATCCCAGCGCAGGCGAAGGGGCAGATTGATGGCTATCCCTTGGTGCTGGAACATGGTGCGCAGGGCCACTAGGACGATGCTGGACAGGGCAACAATGGCAATGAGCCACAGCATGCGTTTGCCTTCGCCCTGGGCGTCGCCGGACTGCCATAGGGCCAGCAGGTCAACCACATCACCCAGGAAGGCAAAGAGCCATGCCTGGTAGACGGCCACACAGGCACTGAAAAACGCCAACATCCCCAGGTATGCCCTGGATCCTCGGGTGCAGAACCAGAGGAATGGGAGTAGTTTCTTGGGCGGGTGAGGTGGATCTTCCGGGGGGAAAGGTGCCAGAAGATTTTCAAACCAGCGGAACACGAGAACCTCGCAATAGGTATGGGCTGGCTGAACAGCCAGCCCGGATGTTGCTGATTTTATAGGGCCTCGGGTGGCAGAGTCTTAAAAATGCTACTGCTTGCAGGGATCTACTTGGTTCCAGCAAGGAGCATGCGTTCACGCAGTGAGTCATAGATAGGCTCGCCTCTGAGCAGGCTGGCTGTCACCATGGCTCCAACGCTAGATAAAAGCAAAGGCAGCATCAGGGTTACGGTGCCGCTCATCTCACAGATGAGCAGAATGCCTGTCAAGGGCGCGCGCACGATTCCGGTAAAGAACGCAGACATGGCGACCAGGGCAAACGCGGCCGGATCCAGCGCAAGTCCGGAGGTCGTGTTGATCAGGATGGCAAAAAGGGCACCGAGAATGGAGCCCGTGAGCAGAAGCGGAGCGAACAGTCCTCCAGGAGTACCCGCAGAATACGACAGCGGGCCCAGAAGCCAGCGGATAACAAGCAGAGCCAGCAAGGTCTGGAGACTAAATTGGCCAGCCAGCAAGACATTGACCTGGTGCTCACCTCCACCGACAGAGTCAGGCAAGACGTAGCCCAGCAGGCCGATCAAGGTGCCGATGATTCCGGCCTTGATCCAGGGTTTGGCATTGGGGGCTGTCTCGGTAAAACGGTTCAGTCCGAACAGGATGCAACTGTTGTAGAACACGCCCAGGGCACCCATGATGAGCCCCAGTAGCAGGTAGAAGAGGAGCTCAAATGCTTTCGGTTCAACAATACCGCTGACAGAAAAGATCAGTTTGCCGCCAAAGAGGTAGCGGTAGACCGTTATCCCGGTGACAACGGCGATGACGGTGACAAGGACTTGTCGAACCGAGATCCGTTTTGCAACCTCCTCAATGACAAAAATGATTCCAGCAACGGGGGCGTTGAAGGCCACCGAAAGGCCACAGCCGGCAACAGAGGCGTAGAGCAGTGATTGGTCGACCTTGGGCAATCTGAAAAACTTGCCGCAAAGTGAACCGATCACAGCGGCCATCTGAATGGTTGGTCCTTCCCTTCCCAGAGCCATGCCTGGAACCATGGCGAGAAGTCCACCAAAGAACTTGACCAGAAGTGCTCCACCAGGTGCTGGAGTAGCCTGGTTGCGCATGACGGCTTCAATGTGCTGTACGCCGCTGCCTGAGGCTTGAGGCGCAAACTTCACCAGATAACGGGCAAGTCCGATGCTCAGGCCTGCCACGACCATGGCAATCAGCCAGGCGGGTAGCCATGCCGGGGCACTGTCGCGTAGGCTGTGGGTCCACCCGAGGAACCAGGGCAGCCCAAGATCCAGCAGCCAGTGAAATGCGCCGCCGATCGCGCCCACAAGGATGCCTGCGATTGCAGCGATGGCCAGTAGCCGTACCAAGCCTGGATTGAAGTCATCAAAGGATTCATCTTCAACGGGCTGAAGCTTGGGTTCGGTTGTCATTTGCGATGGCTCACAGAGGCAATGATCCGGGTGACATGGTTACCAGGAGACAAGCCTGGCTTCAATTACCGCAAGTGTACATGGATACATGCATTGCGGTTAAATACAACTGAGGTGCAGACCTGATGTTTTCGTGAATTCGCAGCCATGGTGCTATCTTGTTATAACCATGAAGGTCTACATTGGATTGCTACCCACATGCAGAAGATCATCGGTGACAGGGTTTCACGTTGATCCGACGCTTTAGCCGGAGCAACGGAAAGAAGTACAAAAAAGAGACGGACAGGCAAAGGTGGATGCTGAATGGCGGAAGTTTTATTGAATAGCGGCAGTTTGCAAAAGTATTCGGCAATAGGTGACGAAGGCCAGCCTGTGTACACGCTCGCTGTCCAGTTGCGCGAGACAGTCAGGCTCAAGATCGGGGCTTCGGCGGCAGACTGCCTAGCTATTCCAAAGGTTAATGATGCACGTTCAACAATAGACTGGTACAGCCCACGTCAAGGGTTGGTTGTGCCTTGGTCTACTGCCACAGAAGAAGAGCGCCAGAAGGGTCTGGCGGCTCTGGACAAGTATCATGCGCAGATCATGGAGGTGGTCGGTAAGCTAGAGCATGTTTCTGACCGGGAAAAGCGCATTGTCCAGAACCTGTTGGGTAAGGTCTTTCATTTCCCGAACAAAGACTGCCTGTTCCTTGTCGGTGGCGAACCTGTGTTGACGTTCTGGGGGTTTACCGAAGGAAACAGTACGCCAGTCGCAGATCCGTTCTACAGCCTGCGATCAGTGGCTGCAACGAGCAACTCGTTGGCTGGTGGGCCTGCAGGTTCCGTACCACAGGCCAGTCCAAGTTCACGGCCGTGGTGGCTGTGGCTGTTGCTTTTATTGCTTCTGGCAACGGTGATTTTCTGGCTGATGAGGGCTTGTGCCCCTGTGCCAGGCCCAGACCCGGTGGTTCCCAGTCAGATCCCGGAAAACCAGCTTGAAGCTCCCGGCGCCAAAACGAAGCTTTCAACCGATCTCAAGAACTGGTGGTATGCCGTGACTGGCCGCAGTGATGCGGTCAATGGCGCCAATGGTGAAGGTGTTGTGACTGAGGGCGCTTCTGGCGAGGGGGGGGCTGTCGTGCCGGACGGTGAGGTTGCCGCCGATGGCAAGGGTGATGTTCCTCTAGACGGCGCAGAGGATCAAGGTGTGCCTGATCCGCAGGCGGGACTGGAGGATCAGTCCAAGGATCAGCAAGAAGGGCCGGCGGCACAGGAGTCTCAGGCAAACGAGACGACTGAAGATAAGCCCGTAACCGAAGAAAAGCCCGCGACCGTGGATGGGCAGCAAAATAATGGCAACAACGCCCCAGAAGATGGTTCAAACAATCCGGATGCGACCTCGTCGCAGCCAGGGCAGCCGCCGCTTGGCGATCCCATGCGCATACCCCCGGATGCTGTGCAATCGGGCTCAGTCCGTTTTCTGGATGGTAAATGGCGTGCCGCAGGTGGATTGCAGGATGCGCAGACTGGGCAGCCGGTACGGTTGCAGTACCAGTTCGACAATGGCAAAGCCGAGGTTACTGTCGACAAAGGCAACGGCATCCAGTGCAAAGGCAGCAGCCAATCTGCCATGGTGGATGGCAAGCTCCGGATTTCCAGTCAGAATACTGTGACGAGTTGTTCTGATGGCTCCACATTTGTTCTGCCCCAGATCACTTGTACACCTGATGCTTCCGGCAAGTCACAATGCACAGGCGCAGGTCAGGACGGGCGCTCGCTGCCGATTACGATCCGTCAGATGCCCTGATGCCGCCCGGCAGACTAGAAACAGGAACCTTGTATGCTTGCAGAGATTACCGAGTTTGAGGAGCAAACTGCACTCATCATGAATAGTGGGGTGCAGTTCCTGGATTTTGCGGCGACGCTGTCATTTCGCGGCCAGGCCGGGTCTTTCATCAAGTTGACCCAGGCCGGCCCGATGGCCCGGCTGGTTGAAGACGAGCGTGATGGCAAGTTCTATCTGCCTTCAGACCGCAGCAAGCCTGTGCGAGTGCAGCTGGAACTCGACATGGATGAGTCGCTCAAGGTTTTTGATGGCCTTTGGCTGCCCGCGCCATTTCTGAGATCCACGGCAAACCGCCAGTTTGAGCAGGGGCCGGTGAATTGGGCACGTGTGCGCATTGTCAAGGTCGATGGTGCAGAGGATGGGCACACCCACAGGATTACTGTAGCATTTGACACAAAAATTCAGAATTCCGCCCTGACCCCGGGGGTGGCGTATCTTTGTCCGACCCTGCAGGATGTACAGGCAGGGTCGACATTTGCGTTGGCCAGCCAGGCCCATGAGGTTGGCTGGTATCTTGACCAGAAGTGGGTGCTGGACTGGCTGGCTGAGCTTTATCAGGACCATGCTGCTCCGAGGTTGCTGCGCGACAATTACCAGGTGCAGGAAGACCTCCTGGCGATGCATCATCAGGCGCATTACCTGAATTTGCTGCATATCCTCGATACCTGCCTGGATATTCCGCTGATCAAGTTCATTTCCAACACACCGGACGACTTGTATCGGCCGATCATGGTGGACATGGTGCTTGATGTGGGAAATTCACGCACCTGTGGCATCCTGATTGAAGATCATCCCCAGGAAAACGATGGGTTGAGACGCAGATACGAGCTTGAGCTCAGGGATCTGAGTCAGCCTGAACGGGTATGCCGTGAGCCTTTTGAGAGCCGCATCGAGTTTTCTCAGGCAATGTTCGGCAAGGACAATTTTTCTGCCCAAAGTGGCCGTACCGATGCTTTCCTCTGGCCTACCATCGTCAGGGTGGGGCAGGAGGCTTCAAGGCTGGCTGCCTTACGGCGTGGTACAGAAGGAGCAACAGGCATATCAAGCCCAAAGCGTTATCTCTGGGATCTGGACAGTTTTGAGCCTGGGTGGCGTTTTAACACCGCGACTCAGAAAGTTGATTCTGAGCCGTATGCAACGGCGGCTCCTGTGGCGAGCCTGATCAATGAGATTGGAGAGGCGCTGTTTTCTCTCGATCCAGATGAGCGCATGCCGGTGTTTCATCCGCACTATAGCCGCAGCTCACTCATGATGCTCATGCTCACCGAGGTCATTGTGCAAGCCTTGGTGCAGATGAACAGCCCCGCGCAGCGGTTGCGCCAGAGTCATTCGCGGGTACCCAGGCACTTGCGTTCGATCATCCTGACGATTCCGCCTTCGATGCCGGTCCCTGAGCGCGAGATTTTCAGAAAACGCATGAGTCAGGCCATAGGTGTGGTCTGGAAAGCGTTGGGTTGGCACGATGTGGATGCAGACATCGATGATGAAAACCACGTGCCATTTCCGCCATTTCCGGAGGTGCACCTGCAGTGGGATGAAGCGACAGGCAGCCAAGCGGTGTACCTGTTTAGCGAGATTCAGAACAAGTTTGCCGGTCGTGCCCAGGAGTTTTTCACGACAGTGGCAAGGCCCGATCAGCCAGCCAGGCAGAATCCTCCTCAACCGTATGTGTCTGTCGCCACGATTGATATCGGAGGTGGCACAACCGATCTGGTGATCAATGAGTATTACCTGGACCGCGGGCAAGGGGAAAACAATGGATCGGTCAGCAGCGGTGCCTACATCGTGCCTGAACAGCGGTTCCGGGATGGATTCAGGGTTGCGGGAGACGACATTGTCCTGGATGTGCTGCGGCTCATGGTTGTGCCGCAACTGATACAGGCCATGGCTGATGCGGGCGTAGATGATCCACAGGCACTGGCATCTCGCCTGATCGGATCCGAGCCCCTGAATGCCCATGAGTCGTTGCTTCGCCAGCAACTGACGTTGCAAGTCCTCTACCCGGTCGGTCTGGCGCTGATCAAGAGGTATGAGCGATACGACCCGCTAGAACCAGGCCATATGGGTCTGGTCAGCATCAGAGACCTTCTGGCTGGTCGGGAGGCGCCGACGGCCGATGTGCTGGCCTACTTCAACCAGGCGGTCCGCCGTGCCAGTATGGGCAAAACTGAAACCTTTGACTTGCTGGATGTGATGCTGGACATCGACCTGGCGTTGCTGCACCAGAAGTTCATCCGCGGCGAACTCAATATCTGCAAGGCCCTGCAGGCACTTTCGGAAGTGATCTACCACTACCGTCCCGACGTGCTGTTGCTAACGGGAAGGCCATCCCGGCTTCCAGGTGTCGTTGCTTACGTCAGATCACTGCAGAGCCTGCCGTTTAACCGCATCATTGCGATGCATCAGTACAAGGTTGGTGCCTGGTATCCATTCCATCGCAATGGGCGGATCGACGACCCAAAAAGCACGGCAGCAGTCGGTGCGATGATCTGTCTCCTGAGTAAGGATCTGAGGTTGCCGAACTTCTTTTTCCGCTCGGCGGCGTTCAAACCGTACTCGACTGTCCGCTATCTTGGCCTGATCGACAACAACAACACCATCAAGAATGAGGATGTCTTTTATTCTGACATCCAATTGGATGACCATGACTACCAGTTGCCTGACAAGTCATTTGAAGTCAGGGGATCCATGCGCATCGGTTTCAGGCAGATCGCGGCTCAGCGCTGGCCAGCGTCGGCGCTCTACAAGTTGACTGTTGAGGACCGGTCTGTACGGGAAAAACTGTCTTCCCAAGGACTGGTGCTCAAGGTCAGCCTGCGCAGATCTGAGCGGCAATTGCGTGAGAGCTTTGAGATCGCTAGGGTTGAGGGTGGTGTATCAAACAGGAATGCATTGAGCTTGAAACTCAACACCATGGCCGATGCCGGGTTTGGTGAAACATACTACTGGCTTGACAGTGGCAGCGTGAGGTAATGGGGATGCAAGAAGAATTGGCGTCACGGCTGGCAGAGGGCTGGCAGGCAGTCTACGAGCAATCCGGGCAGGCTATCGACTGGATCCGGCGCACGCGTGGCAACGCAAAACGCCTCGATAGCGAGGCCGACCACCTGATCCTGAAGCTAAGGCGTGCCAGGAACCAGGCCAGGAGCCTGCGCAAGGTTTCGCTTTCAGCTTCCACTGTTGGGTTTTTTGGGTTGTCACAGGCAGGCAAGTCCTACCTGATTTCAGCATTGGCTGCGGGTGAACAAGGCAAACTGGAAACCATCCTGGATGGTCAACGCCTGGACTTTGTAGAGCATATCAACCCACCAGGGGGTGGCAAGGAAGCCACTGGTCTGGTTACCCGCTTTACCCGTAGGCCACATCCGGCGATTGCCGGGTTCCCGTTGCAGTTGAGGCTGTTCACCGAGATTGAGCTGGTCAAGATCCTGGTGAACTCCTTTTTTAATGATTTCAACCTGGAAAAGGCGGGTTTTGCCTTTAATGCCGACCTGGCAAAGCAGGCGCATGAGGCTTTGAACAGCATGCAATCAAAGCGCCAGACCATGCCAGTGGCCGGTGTGACCGAGGATGATGTGGTCGAGCTGTGGGACTACCTGCGTGAGAGATATCCATGGTCGGTTTCGGCGCTTGAGGGCGACTTCCTGCCGCGGCTTGTAGAACTGGCACCATGGCTGGCGCAGGAAGACCGGGCGGGCTTGTTCAGTTTTCTGTGGGGCAGAATAGGGGCATTCACGGACATTTTCAACCGCTTGGCACGACGTCTTGCGCAGCTTGGTCATGCCCAGGTGTTGTACGCGCCCCTTTCTTCACTGGTGGAGCCTGCTCCCGGTGGTTCAGGATTCGTTCAGCGCGACAGCATCATGAATGTCGATATGCTTGAGCGACTTGGCCAGGACAACGATACCCCAGTGAGTGTCTGTGTCACTGAGCCAGCCCCGGCGCAGCAGTTCAGCATCCCCAGGGCGGAGCTTGCGGCACTGACGGCTGAACTTACCATTGTTCTTGCCGAAGAGCCACGCCAGGCAATTTTCAACCGGGTCGATCTCCTGGATTTCCCCGGATACCGTGGCCGGCTCAAGCATGAAAGCTTGGACAACCTGGCAACCGCATTCAAGGACCAGCGCACCAATCCGGTTGCACAGCTTTTCCTGAGGGGTAAGGTCGCCTATCTGTTTGAACGCTATACCGACCTGCAGGAGATGAACGTGCTGGTGGTCTGCACGGCATCGCACAAGCAGTCCGATGTGGCCGATGTGGGACCCGTGCTGACCGGCTGGATCAAGCGCACCCAGGGGGAGACTGCGCAGGCGCGTGCCAGCAGGCCAAGTGGCTTGCTATGGGCAATCACGATGTTCGACATGAAGATTGCGGACTCCATGAGCAAGAGCCAGACCATGCTGGAAACAGTCTGGGAAGACCTGATCAAGATGACGATGCTCGAGCGATTCCAGCAGTACAGCTGGATGCAGGAGTGGTCGCCGGGGCAACCGTTTGACAATACTTTCCTGGTTAGGAAACCTTGCCTGCCTGTGACGTTCTTGAACCTGGAAAACGGTCGTGAGACAGGCATCGCGCAAAACTGCCAGCAGGCACTGGACTTGATGGCCGAGACATTTGCAGCCCAGCCGCTGGTGCGTGAGCATGTGGCCGAGCCTGCGCATGCATGGCAGGCCATGATGCAATTGAATGACGGTGGCATTTCGCGCTTGAGTGAGTATTTGGCCAAGGTGGCCGTGCGGGATCACAAGCTTGCGAGATTGCGCGAGCAGTTGCAGGAAACAGTGCATGACCTGGTTGAGGGCAGACTCGGTCCTTGGTTCCACCATCAGGGTGCAGATGAGGTCGTTGCCAGGCAACGGCTGGCGCAGTCGATTGTTGACGCCCTGTCACGGCGCGCCAGGGTTCTCGGTGATTTGCAGAACTGCCTGCTGTTGTCAGAGGAGGTGCTGCAGTCGCTCTATCTGCGCAGTGGTCTTGATGAGGTGAGGACAGCCGGCCATGGTGATCCAAAGCAAGGTCAGGTTGAGGCTGATGTTGCAGACGACGATGCTTTGGGGTTGGACCTGAATCTGGATCTTTTTGGTGACAAACCGCAGCCCGCTGCGACGGGCAATGAATCTGTCTCGCGGGTAGGATCTGATGCGCGTTTTGCGCGAGCCGTCATTCGGGAGTGGATCAATCACTTGCGCAGCATCCCTGAAGATGCGAGGGTTGTGCGCTATTTCAAGCTGGATCGCAAGGTGCTGGAGCAGCTTACCGATGAATTGATTACGGCTGTGGCACGGTTCGACCTTGAGTCGCAATTGCTTGAAAAAGTGACTCAGACAGAGCAATCGGGCACAAGACGTGAGCGCTTGGCCGACCGGCAGGTGTTGGTTGCAAGGGCCGTGCTGGGAGACTTCCTGGCATGGCTTGGTTTTGATACGCGGCAGCAGACCGAGCATGTGCCAAGCCGTGCCAATCCAGGTCATGCAATCTTTGACAGACCCGCGCGTGTGGATTCCGGGGCACTGCCACCCATTCAAGAACAGGCTCTGGATTTCACCAAGATCTACCTGGCCGACTGGTTGGTTGCATTTGCACACATGGTGGTTGGCAATGCCGGCCATGATGCCGGCCGTGAGATCAATGCGCAGCAAAACGCAGAGCTGGGCAGCATTCTGACAGCCCTTAAATCCGCCAGGGTGCCGGTATGACAGAACAGTCAAGGACAGTGCAGATCAAGGTCATGGCGGCCGCTGAGCGTGGCCCGGGCTGGGCATGGCTGACAATGGTGACGGTGCAGGGCAATGATTTTCCGGAGGGAACTTCGCCCTTAGCATGCCAGTTGAGCCTGCAGCGCAATCAGGATGGGTTTTACCTTGGAGATAACGGCCAATGGCGTTCTGCCGAGGTCTGGCATGAAATCGGGGATCTGCGTCAGACAGCGCAAGGCACGCAAGTTCTGCTCGGACCGTCGCTCATTGATGCTTTGCTGGCCGATTCCCGCATGATGTGCCGTGCCCGGTTGGTATTCGATTCCTGTGAGTTCAACGGGGTTTTGCGTTTTGAGCCAGGGGTATTTGCATCAGGTGCTGCCGGCCATGTGCCGCAAGCATCCGAGCATCTGGTCAGCGAGCAGGTACAGGAAGTGGCTCCTGAGCCGGCACCAGAGCCGGAGTTGCCGAAGATCGAGCCGATCTTTGCGTCACCGCAAGAGCGACCCCAGCGCCCGGAACGCAAATCAGGCCGGTTGGTCTTGTGGTTGGTGCTTTTGTTGGTATTGCTGGCTGTGATCGGGTGGCTGGCGTACCGGTGGTGGCAGCCTGAGTCATCCACTCAGACTCAGGCTCCAGCCAGTTCGGGTGATATCAAGGTCCAGGCCTGTTCAGAACAAGCCATGCAGTCCACCCAGGACGACCTGCAATTCCTGCAGCAGTGTGTGGCAGCCAAGCCTGACAGCCAGACTGTGCTGGCTGTCATCGAGGTTGGCAAGAAGGCGCAGCGATGTGATCTTATCCAACGCTTGTACGCCCATCAGGCGCAGAGTGGTCAGGCGGATGTCGCCCTGGCCTACGCCAGGGAGTTCGATCCAAGTACATTCAAGGGTGGGTGCTTTGCGCAACCCGATGTGCCGACCGCGTTGTATTGGTATGAGTCGGTTTTGCAGAATGATCCTGACAGGGCTGACGTTGCATCAAGGATCAAGCAGCTTCAAGCCCTGCAGTAAGAGGTGAGACATGTTGCAAAGATTACGGTGGTTGGCACTGGCAGTTCTCATGGCTTCATTTGGCTTGGCGCAGGCGCAGGTCAAGCCTTTGTTGCAGCCGGGCAAACGCTCGATTTACCAACGGGTTTTGAGCACACCGGATTGCAAGCTCTATCCATCTGCGGGCAGTGTCAGTGGCGCAGAGCCTGTGCCTGCATTCAGCAGGTTCTATGTGTATGAGTCCAAGGACGTCAATGGTCGCCAATGGCTTAAGGTTGGACCTGACACGCAAGGCAAGACGGTTGGTTGGCTTCCAGGCACTTGCGCAGTCGAGTGGAAGTCGCAACTGACGCTGGCTTTCACGAACCCGGCAAACCGCAGTCCTGTGCTGTTTTTCAAGGACAAGCAAACACTTGAGCAGTTGATCGAGTCAGACAAGCCGGGAGAAAAGCTGAAGACGCTCGTGGAGAGCTTGAACAGCAAGTCCCAAGCTCCGGGTGTCGTAGCCCGGGAACCTGAATGGGCAGTGACACAGCAGCAGAATTTTTACCTTTTGCCGATTTTCGAGGCAGAGGAAATCTATACCCCGATGGGAGATCCGATGCGGGTTCTGAAAGTGGCTTCGGTCACTGCACAGGCGGATGAACCCGCGCCTGCTACGCCAGATCCGTCAAAAGTCTCCAGCACATTGAAGGAGTTCACTGCTGCGGTGGTGTTCGTGATTGATTCGACCATTTCAATGGGACCGTACATTGAAAGGACCCGGCAGGCCGTCAGGGACATCACCCGCAAAATTGAAAAATCCCCTGTCGGACAACAGGTGAAGTTTGGTCTGGTTGCATACCGGGCAAGCACTGAGGCTGTGCCTGGATTGGAATATGTCAGCCGCATGTATGTCGATCCTGTCACCATGGTCAGCGGGGAGGATTTCCTGAAGAAGATCGCCCAGTTGCAGCCAGCCAAGGTATCCAGCCCGCTCTTTGATGAGGATGCATACGCAGGCCTTGAGACAGCACTGACCCAGATTGACTGGAAGCAGTTTGGTGGTCGCTACATCGTACTGATTACCGACGCTGGTGCTATTGCAGGACATGATCCCTTATCCATGACCAAGGCAGATGCCGCACAGATACGGATTGCCGCCCAGGAGCGTGGTGTGGCGATCTATGCGCTGCACCTTAAAACTGCGGCCGGTGCCAACAACCATCAGTCGGCCCAGGCTCAGTATGAGGAACTGACATTCAATCCCGTAGTCGGCAAGCCACTTTATTATCCTGTGGCTGCCGGCAAGGTTGAGAGTTTTGGGCAGATGGTGGATGCACTTGCAGGTTCGATCGTGCAGCAGGTGGAACTGGCCAATGAAGGAGAAATGGCTGCAGGCAGTGCGCTCACGGCCAAGCTTGATGGCAGCTCGTCCGATCCCGTGTCGACCATCAAGCATGATGCACAGTTGCTTGGCCATGCCATGCAGCTGGCCTATTTGGGGCAGGTTCAGGGGGCAAGGGCGCCCAGTGTGTTTGAGGCATGGGTTTCAGACCGCGACCCGGCACAACCCTCTCGAGCAACGACCGAGGTCAGGGTCCTGTTGACCAAGTCACAGTTAAGCGAAATGAGTGATGCCGTAAAAACCATACTGGATGCGGCAAACCAGAGCCATATCGCGCCAGCGGTCATGTTTGAACAATTGCGTGCAGTGGCGGCCACCATGGGTCGTGATCCGAACCAGCTGAACCAGGGGGGGCAGACAAGGTTGGCTGAGCTCGGATTGCTGGGCGAGTATCTGGAGGATTTGCCCTACCGCAGCGATGTCCTGAACCTGGACGAACAGACCTGGAAAAGCTGGTCGGCAGCCCAGCAGCAACAGTTCATCCGCAATCTGGCCAGCAAGCTCGCACTGTACCGCAACTTCAATGCCGACCTGGACCGTTGGGTGGCTCTGGCTCCCAATGCCGATCCGGGTGAGAACGTCTATCCAGTGCCTCTGGAAGCCTTGCCGTAACAACCTCTGGAGGCTCGCGCTTGGACACGCCACTCTTGTCTGTTCAAAACCTGCAGTTGATCAGGCACACCGGTGGCCTGGGTGCTGGCGGTATGGTCTACAGGGTCAGTCTGGAGTCGCTAGAGCTCGCACCAGCCCAGGTGGTTGCCATCACGGGGCCGAGTGGTTGTGGAAAGAGTACCTTGATTGAAGGGCTTGGGTTGATTCTCAGGCCTGCATCATTGGGTTCTTATGTTCTGCGTGGCCAGGAGATTGCTCCATGGGTGACGGGCAACACGGTGCAATGGCGATTGGGTAGCCTGCGCAGCCGATACCTGGGGATTGTGCCGCAAGTCGGTGGACTGCTTCCCTACCTTACCGTTGCACAGAACATCACCTTGCCGATCCGGATGTTGGGCCAGCCCGTTCAGAGCCAGTGGATCGAAGGGCTGGCCGGGCAGTTGGGATTGGGAAACCTGCTTTCCCGCTATCCGCAGGAGCTTTCCATCGGACAGAGGCAACGTGCAAGCTTGTTACGGGCTTTGGCGCATCGCCCGGATATCTTGCTGGCCGATGAGCCGACTGCCGCCCTGGATCCAGAAAACGCACGGCAACTGGTCGAGCTCATGATCGGGTTTTCGAGCCAGTTTGGCACGGCCGTTGTGCTGGTGACCCATGAGTGGTCGCTGGTAGAAACGTTTGGCATTGATCGTTTGCAGGCCAAAAGTCTGGGGCCGTCACATATGGGGTTTGCATGATGGGCGGGATTCAGACAACACGGCCCCGCATGGTGTGCATGCTTTGGCTGGCACTGCAGGACCTGTGTCGTGACAAGGCGGTGTCCTTGTGCATGGTGGCTGCGGTTTTGGCGGTGGTCGGACCGCTGCTGTTGCTCCTGGGGCTGAGTAACGGTGTGGTCGATCAGATGCGGCACGATCTTGCGCAGCAACCCTCCCACCTGGAAATCCGCATGCTGGGTCACCATCAGCTTTCGCAAGAATGGTTGGATCAGTGGGAGCGCGACCCCAGGGTCGGGTTTGTCATCCCCATGACTCGCAGCCTCAATACGACGGCAGATCTACGCGCTACATCGCGTGACTTCCTGACAGATGTGGAGCTCCTTGCTTCACGCACGGGCGACCCCGTCCTCTTGGGTATGCCTGGACCGGAATCTGTTCAGAGCATTGTGCTTTCACATAGCGCTGCCAACAGATTGAACGTGGCTTCCGGAAACAAGCTGCAGCTCATTGTGTCACGACAGCGGCAAGGCCAGACAGAAAGATTGGCCGTGCCGGTGACCGTGCAGTCTGTTCTGCCAGTTGCAGCGTTTGCACGGGATGCCGCGCTGGTTGATTTGCGGCTGCTTCTGGCCTTGGAGGATTTCAGGGACGGTGCGGATTGGCCTGCACCTGGGCTGACGAATCTGGACCGAGAGCCCAGGGCAAGGCAGTTCTATCCGCGTGCCAGGTTTTATGCTGCGACATGGGATGATGTTGCCCCACTGGTCAACGAGCTGCAGCAGCAAGGGTACGAGACGTCATCCCGGTTGGCCGAGATCGAGGCGGTCAGCGCAGTGGACCGTTTGCTTGGTGTCGTGTTTGGCGTCATTGCCTGGTTGGCGATCCTGGGCGGGTTGGCATGCCTGATTGGAGGATTCATGGCCAACCTGGACAGAAAGCGCAAAGACCTGGCGCTGCTGTGCCTTATGGGTTATGGCCGAGATGCCTTGCTGCTTTACGTCCTGGTACAGGTGCTGACCATTGTCATGATAGGTTTTGCAGCCGGGATGGCAGCCTACGGCGTAGGCAGCCAGGTGTTTGACAGCTACCTGGGGCAGGCTTTGCCGCAAGGTGCTTATGTGAGCCAGCTCGCAGCTTTGGATGTGATCCTGTCTTTCGGGTTGTCACTGGCGGTGGCTGTGTTGGTGAGCATCCTGGGCGGATGGGTTGCCATGAGGGTTGAGCCCGCAGAAAGTTTGCGCGGGCAATAGTCCGGCATTGTGTGTTGAAAGAAGGCAGATGCGCATGAGATTACCCTGGTCATTCAAGATGGCGATTGCTCTGGTGAGTCTTTTGCTGGGCATGCCTGCAGTGTCACAGAATGCACAAAAGTCCTACGACTGGGACGCGCTCGACTTCAATCCCAAGCCTTTACCGGATGATGTGGTGTTGCCCATGCCATGCGGTGGTGCGATGGTTTTCAGGAAGGTGTTTGTTTCGGTTGGCGAACCCATGCAGGACTATCCTGTGACGCTGGGATCGGTAGATCAGGAGTGGGGCTTTCTGGAAGGCACGCACCAGACGTATATCGCTGGCAGCTTTTCTCCTTCTGCCAAAGATCCTGGGCGCTACTACCTGATTGGCAAGTATGAGGTGTCTGCGCTGCAATATGCAGCGCTCATGGACAAGACTTGTCCGAAACCACAGGCAAAGCTGCGGATTCCCAAGACCTCACTGAGCTGGTTCGATGCTGTCGAGTTTGGCGACCGCTACACCCGATGGCTTTTGGCCCAGTCTCCCAAGTCGTTGCCTCGGGAGGATGGTGTGGCAGGTTTCCTGAGGCTGCCAACAGAAGTCGAATGGTCATTTGCCGCCCGGGGCGGCATGAAGGTGACACCCAGCGAGTTCCAGGCACGGGTCTTTCCAATGGAGGGGCCCATGAGCCAGTATGTCTGGTATGCGGGTCCTCAGTCATCCAATGGCACGATCCGGCCGATAGGGCTGTTGTCACCCAATCCACTGGGGCTGCATGACGTGCTGGGTAACGCCGATGAAATGATGTTCGAGTCGTTCCAGATGCGCGCACACGGACGGTCGCATGGTCAGTCAGGCGGCTTTGTGGTGCGAGGTGGAAACTACCTGACCCCCCAACAGGATATCCGTACCTCCTGGCGTGTGGAGCAGCCTTACTACCGGGACGGGCAACGCAATGCCATTCCTACCAGCGGGTTCAGGCTGGTGGTTGTTGCACCGGCCATCACTTCTGCGCAGCGTATGGATCAACTGGAAAAGCAATGGGTCGAGCTCGGGAGCGCCATGTCGAACCAGACAGCCCAACCGCAGCCTGATGCCAGTGACAAGCTCGACAAGCTGGCAACCGCTGCCGAGACAGAAACCATGCGGCAGGAGCTTGCCGAGGTTCGTGACCAGTTGCGTGCAGCCAATCAGTTGCAGCGCGAGCAAAGTGAAAGGGCGATCCGGTCAAGCTTGCAACTGGGTGGGTTCCTGTGTGCACAGATAAACCAGCTGGCCAGGGATATTGATCGACGCAAGGAATTCCTGGGTCTGAGCTGCCGCCCGGATCAGCCGCGCAGCAGTGCTGAAACATGCGGCAGCATTGAGTCAGCCGTTTCACAATCTGAAGCTTCGCTTAAGACTTTGCTAGGGCTATATTCTGATACGATCGTTGAGTTGGGAAGCATTTACTCAGTCCAGGCTTTGCAACAGCAAGCCAGCCAGACTGAGCAGGCATTGAAGTCCCGCAGTGGCGTCAATCTGGCGCCGTTTGTCAGGACGTATGCGCAGAGTTTGCAGCGTTATGTCGAGGACCGAAGAGTCCAAGGGCCGCAGTGGCTGGAACAGTGTCGGATTGTCGTGCAGTAGGAGGAGAATTGTGCTTCGTCAATGGGGTTTGAACACATGGCCGTTGCTGTGGTTGTTGATACTGTCGATGATCCTGTCTGGGTGCCAGACAACTTCGGGTTGGGTCAATTCCGATCCTGCCAATGCGTCAAACAGCTCTGTCGATCCAAGGTTATTACAGGACCAGCCGGAGTTTTTCAGTGAATCCGGTGCCCAGGCTTGCATGATAGGCGCTGGGTTGGGCATGCTGGCGTGCCTGATGGTCAGGCCCGAAGATCGTGCTGCCTGTATGGCCGTGGCTGGTGTGGCAGGTTGCGGTATTGGGGCAAGTGCCAACTACGTTCTCGATAAACGAAGATCAGAGTATGCAAACCGCGAGCAACGCATGCAGGTCTATATTGCCGATGTTCAAGCCGACTCCGAGCTGCTTGGTCGCAGAATGAGTACCTACAAAGCGGTGTTGGCCGATGACAGCAAGGAGCTGGCACGGATCAAGAAGGAAATTCAGGCCAAGACTGGGGACCAGAAACAACGCCAGGCTCAGTTGGCGCAAGTGATGAACAACAAATCGCTCATGGAACAGGAACTTGCCGATTTGAACAAGAAGATAGACCTGTACCGTGAGATTCCTCAGGAAGAGGGGACCGGTGATGCCCAAGGAAGGGCTTTTGTCAGTGCTTTGCAGGAACTTGAGTCTGAGCGTGATGATTTGCAGCGCCTGCTGGAAAAGACTTACAGTGATCTGCCATCGATTGTTGCCAGCGCAGGTAGGACATGATGTCGTTAGAGAGAAGCTACAGATACACGAGGGCATTGCTGCTTGGACTGGGAGCAGTCCTTGTCGCAGGGTGCGCAGTGGACAAGGCAGGATGCGACCCTGCAGCCGTCAAGTACCAAGGGTTTCTGACCAAACTGTCTTGCGACCTGTCTGGTTCATATGACGCCCGTGCCGAGGATCAGCAACTGGCTTTGGAACAGGCTCGCAAGAACCGGGATGAGTTGCAGCAGGCGGTATTGGACCTTGAAGCGCAGCAGCGTCAGGTCAAGCAGGGGCTCACCGTACAGAAGGCGCGCAGGGACAGACTGGTTGCGTCATTGAATGCGACACTTGACCAGATTGACCAGCTCAACCGTGATAACACACAACTGCAGCAACAAGTTCAGGCAGCAAGGCAGGAACTCAAGGAGCTGGAGTCCATGCCGGCAGGAACGGTCTCAGCCAGCCAGCAGGCCAGAATTCAATCCTTGCGCCAGGAAATTGAAACTTTGCGGAGCATGCTGCCCTGAGTGGGCTGCGGCTTGAGAAGTATGATCAGGGTTGCCCAAAGAACGTTCTCGCAGGTGGTCTACGACAGGTTGATCCACGATAGGGATCTGCTTGTGTCGATCATGCGCGAGCACCTGCCAGCACGGTTTCAAGGCATGTTCCCCCAGCCTATGCGGCCCGATAGTGAACATGTCGTCTGGCATAGTGAGATCTCTGGTCCACTGCGCATGTTTGCAGACCTGAGTCCAAGGCAGGGCGAAGCTGTACTGGAAACGTTGCGCCAACGATTTGCTTCCATCCATCAGGTCATTGTTGACAGGCATGCTGCCGGGGATCTGAGCAAGGAGCAGGCAAAGCGGTTGCATGACATGATCAATACCGTGCCGCTTGAGGCGGTTGCAGTCATTGGTGATGAGCCGCTCATCCTGTACTGGACCAGTGCAATGCCGGATGCCCAGGGTATGCCGCTGTTGCCGTTCGTTCCGTTTGTTGTGCCAGAGGCTGTGCCAACAGAACAAAAGGGCCGCAGACGCTGGCCGTGGTGGCTGCTTGGCTTATTGCTGCTACTTTTGCTGCTATTGGCTCTGTGGTGGTACTTCTGCCTGAGGGGCGAGCCAAAGCAGTCTCCTGTGGTGCCAGAGCCCGTTCAGGTCCAGCCAGAACCCGAGCCTGTGAAGGAACCTGAGCCGGTTAAGGAGCAGGAACCCATCGTGGAGTCAGAGCCGCAGGTCAAGGAACCTGAGCCCGTAAAAGAACCGGAACCGGTCGTAGTGCCACCGCCAGAACCCAAGAAACCGGACCCGGTCAAGCCTGCGCCCAAGCCTCCGGCCAAAAAGCCGGTCACCATTACGACCGCCAAGGATTTCTGTGCTGGAGAGCGTCCCGCAGAACTGGTTCCTGAGCTTGTGGTTGTGTTCGACACTTCGGGTTCGATGATCCTGAATATTTCCACGACCGGCGAGCAGGAAGATGAATATTACAGAGCCCAGCAACGGCAGAGCTCGTTGATCGGCTTTCTTTCCCAGAATGACCAGAGGTTCATTCAGTTGATGGAGCGCGAACCCAGAAGAATCACGGTAGCCAAGAACGCAGTGGCCGATGTGGTCAAAGGTCTGCCCAAGGACATGAACGTAGGGTTGGTGACAGCCAGAACCTGTCCGTCAGCTGACTTCAAGGGATTTTTTTCGCCGGGACAAAGAAGTGCGTTATTGGGACAGATCCAGTCGTTGCAGCCTGATGGTGGAACCCCGCTTGCCGATGCCTTGCGCAAGGCTGGGAACGTGCTTGATGGCCGCAATCGCGAATCCACCATCCTGGTGGTCACCGATGGTGTGGAAAGCTGCAACGGCGATCCGTGTGCCGTGGCCAGGTCGCTGGCTGCCAGCAAGCCGCATCTCAAAATCAATGTGGTGGATATTGGTCAGACAGGCAGTGGTAACTGCCTTGCCAAAGCGACTGGCGGAAAAGTCTACACGGCCAACAGCATCAACAGCTTGAAGCTGGCGATCGACAAGGCCACCAAGGATGTCCAGGGTCCTGCACGCTGTAAGTAAGCGTGCAAGACCCGGGTTCATGTCGCTCGAGCCAGATCGTTCTTGTGCACAATCCCGTTTTTCATGATGAACTTGAGCGATGTTTCCGGGGTCTTCAGAAAATCCAGGCTCTTGCTTGGATCTGAATCCACGACCAGCAGGTCTGCCCAGGCGCCTGCTTCAATGACGCCAAGTTTGCCGGGGTAGGGGCTGCGGTTGCCCGCCATCTGGCACAGCTCTCCATTGCGTGCCGTGGCAATCTGCAGCAGCTCCAGGGGCTCGTAGAACCGGGTGAGCTTGGCAAGCTGTTTGCCGTGAGTATGCAGGTTTTGCGGGGTGAACAGAATGTCCGTGCCCCAGGCTGTCTTGATTTTTAGTTCACGGGCCAGGGCGTAGGCTTGTTCCGTGCCGGTGGCAATCAGCTGTTGCGCGGCCTTGCCTTTGGGATCGGTCTTGATATTGGCATCTTCATCAGAAAAGAACGGCTGCAGGCTCCACCAGGCCCCAGCATCGGCAATGCACTGGGCACATTCTCGGCTGGCCAGCTGACCATGCTCGATTGATCGGATGCCTGCAGACAGAGCCCTTTCAATGCCCTGGCTGGTGTAAACGTGGGCCAGGACATAGGTCCCCCAGTCCTCTGCGCATTCGACTGCAGTGCGCATTTCCTCCAGGCTGAACTGAACTGAATCAATCGGGTCGTACATTGAGGTGACGCCACCGCCAGCCATGATCTTGATCTGGGTGGCACCCAGCATGAGTTGCTCACGAACTCTGCGACGCACCTCATCAGGTCCGTCGGCGATGGATGATGCGCCTAAAGCTTCCGCGTGGCTGACATCATTGCCGCTGTGTCTCGGGACGTCGTAGCGCATCCTGAAGTCGCCGTGTCCTCCGGTCTGTGAGATCATGGCTCCGCTTGGGAAGATCCTGGGGCCTTCAAAAAGACCTTGGTCGATGGCGGTCTTAAGTGCAAATACCGGACCGCCTGTATCGCGCACGGTCGTAAAGCCGCGCATGAGTGTATTGCGTGCTTCATGGGCAGCAATCAGGTGGATGTAACCCACGTCTGCCGTCATGGCTACCAACTCGTTCAGCCCGCAAAGCATGGTGTGCCAGTGTGCATCGATCAGTCCCGGGATCACGACCTTGCCACCACAGTCGATTGTCTGTGCGACATCGGACACGGCTGTGCCAACGGGCGGCAAACCAGCAATCTTGCCGTTTTCGATCAGAATCTGTACGTCGTCACGGACCTTGAGTGCAATGCCATCAAATAACCGCAGATTGGTGAGCAGGATCGGGCCGGTGTTCTTGACTGCCTTGGACTTCAAGGCCTGTGCGGCATGTGGATCCGCGGTTGAAGCCACTTCGAGCGCACTGGCTTGCCAGTGCAATGCATTCAGGCGCTGGATGACCCTCATGTGCAAGGCCTGGGTTACTGGGTTGTGACAACCACAATATGGCATTGACGCAACATGTTTGAAGTGGCCATTCGATGTGGCCCCAGTCTGAAATAGGGTTGATCGTTGTTGTTTCTGGGAAAAAGATCTGTCTGGAACTGTAAATCGCATGTATTGATCCACTGTGGCAAAGGGTCTGTGCTCGAGCAGAAAAGGCTGTTGTTCAATGCCTGTTTTGTGTAGAGTGTATTGATGCCCGGATAAAGGAACAACGGTCATCCATGACCAAATTTCTGGTCAAGGAGGGAAGATGCAGGCAGTACGTCAATGGATCGCACGCAAGCTGGGATCAGTGTGCCATGAGTCTGGATCTCTCGACAACGTAGAGCGGGCGCAGGCGCTGCTGGCGGCTATCGACCGTGGCGGTGTGGTTGCAGATCCTCAGAGAGTGAATGCCATCGCTCGAGCTTTTGGGCTTGAAGTTCATGGTAACGCACCTGTGGCACAAACTATTGAGCGTATACGGGCAGCGGTTGAGCGGGAGAAAAACCGCGGATATGAATAGTTCCGGACTTGGTCGTGCAAGAAGTGTTCTGGTGTCTAAAGTCTGGAAGTAGAATGCTTTACCGGATTGCGCGAAAAGCCCCCGTCGTTCAGGGCGGGGATGAATAGCGCGGACGGCAGCACCGTCCTTTGAATACTTAATGAGGTGTTTGCTGTTGCTCGATGTATTGCCGAATGATTTCAATCGGCGCACCGCCGCAGCTTCCAGCGAAATAGCTTGGCGACCACAAGGCCCCGCCCCACAG
>Ga0182743_1000980_pt1 | contig 30742 bp, 28 predicted proteins | sample eDN3rd30CKraftOP_FD_128522 | JGI IMG/M metagenome (GOLD analysis project Ga0182743, IMG submission 128522) | Enriched Organic Plus compost microbial communities from Emeryville, California, USA - eDNA 3rd pass 30_C Kraft OP (version 2) (version 2) ... | reverse complement strand
GTTGGCCCATTGGTCGGCCCACCAATGACAAAGGGTTAGGTCCTTGCGGAACCTAACCCTTCGATTTACTGGTCGGAGCGGCGGGATTCGAACTCGCGACCCCTTGCACCCCATGCAAGTGCGCTACCAGGCTGCGCTACGCTCCGAAAGAAAAAGATTATATCAGAGCTGCGGAATCTTTGCCCTGGCCCGGCATCGCCTGCGCATTCGGCTTGGGCGACTCGCCCAGGGCCGCCGACAGCGCGTCGGCGATGCCCGACAGCTCGGCGCGCAGCGCCTGCAATTCGGCGCCGCTCAGGCGCACGGCCGCTTCCAGGTCGTGGCCCGCGTCGCGTCCCTCGCCCAGCCGGTTGCGCGCGCCGCTGATGGTGAAGCCCTGCTCGTACAGCAGCGAACGGATGCGCCGGATCAGCAGGACTTCGTGGTGCTGGTAGTAGCGCCGGTTGCCGCGCCGCTTGACCGGCTTCAACTGGGTGAATTCCTGTTCCCAGTAGCGCAGGACGTGGGGCTTGACGCCGCATAGCTCGCTGACTTCGCCGATGGTGAAGTAGCGTTTGGCCGGGATCGACGGCAGCGTGACGGGAGGTTCGGGTCGAGTCATTGCCTGATTTTATGTCGCCATCGCTGCTTATGCAGGGATGACAAATGCCGACAAACCGTATCAGCCCGGGCCGGATTCGCCGGCCGGCATGCCGGCCTGCTCCACCACCCCTTTGAGTTTCTGGCTGGCGTGGAAAGTTACCACGCGACGGGCGGCAATGGGGATGGTTTCGCCCGTCTTGGGGTTGCGGCCCGGGCGCGGCGGCTTGTTGCGCACCTGGAAATTGCCGAAGCCCGAGAGCTTGACCTGCTCGCCGCGGGCCAGGGCGTCGCGGATTTCCTCGAAGAAGGTATCGACGATGTCCTTGGCCTCGCGCTTGTTCAGGCCGACGCGCTCGAAGAGCAGCTCGGCCAGTTCGGCCTTGGTCAGCGTACGGAGGTCTGCGGCAGTGGTCATCGGTGTCCCCTCACTCGTCATGCGCGCTGGCGCGCGCCGTGTTCGGCGGCCAGCACGTCGCGGATGCGCGCCAGGCAGGCATCGACCCGCGCGTCGTCCAGCGTCACCTCAGTGTCTTGCAGCCAGAAGCGCAGCGCAAGGCTCTTCTCGGCGGCCGCGCCCGCCGATTTGTCGCGCCAGACGTCGAACAGCCGCACGTCGCGCACGATGGCCAGCTGTTCGTCGCCCGCGGCGGCGCGGGCCACCGCGTCCAGCAACGCCTGCGCCGGCAGGTCGGCAGCCACCCACAAGGCCAGGTCGCGCACCACCACCGGCTGGCGCGAAGGCTCGACGGGCCTAGGCAGCGCAAGGCAAGCCAGCGCGGCCAGCTCCAGCTCGAACAGCACGGGCGGGTGCTGCAGCTCGGCGCGCTGCGCCCAGCGCGGGTGCAGCTCGCCCAGCCAGCCCACGGTCTCGCCGTCCAGCGCGATGCGTGCGCTGCGGCCCGGGTGCAGCGCCGGATGCGGCGCGGCCTCGAAACGCAGGCGGCCGGCGTCCTGGGCGAACAGGCTTTCCACGTCGCGCTTGACATCGTAGAAGTCCACCTGCCGGGTCGGCACGCCCCACTGCTCTTCCACGGCCGGCCCCCAGGCGGCGCCGGCCAGGCGCAGCGGCTGGCGCACGCCGGCCACGGCCAGCGGCCCGTCGGCCACCGAGGCGTCGCGCAGGTAGGCGCGGCCCAGCTCGAACACGCGCACGCGCGTCTGGCGGCGGTTGGCGTTGTGCACCACGTTGGCCAGCAGCCCGCCCATCAGGCTGGAGCGCATCACCGACAACTGGCTGGCGATGGGGTTGAGCAGGCGGATGGGCTGCGCGTTGCCGGCGTAGTCGCGCTCCCAGGCTTCGTCGACGAAGCTGAAGTTGATGACTTCCTGGTAGTCCAGGCCGGCCATCAGCTCGCGCAGCGCGTGCGGGCCGCGCGCGGTCTCGCGCGGGGCGCTCATCTTGGCGCGCGCCACCGGCGGCAGGTCGGGGATGCGCTCGAAGCCGTGGATGCGCGCGACTTCCTCGATCAGGTCTTCCTCGATTTCGAGGTCGAAGCGGTAGGACGGCGGATCGACCACGAAGACGCCCTCCTCCACGCGGAAGGACAGCCCCAGGCGGGTGAAGATGGCGGCGATCTCGTCGTCGGCCACCGGCACGCCCAGCACGCGGCGGCAGCGCTCGGCGCGCATGCGCACGGGCGGGCGCTGCGGCAGGTCGACGACCTGGTCGTCGGCGGGGCCGGCCTGGCCGCCGCAGACGTCCAGGATCAGGCGGGTGATGATTTCCAGGTGCTCGGGGATGCTGGCGTAGTCGACGCCGCGCTCGAAGCGGTGGCTGGCCTCGGAGCTGAACTTGTAGCGGCGCGCGCGGCCGGCGATGGCCTGCGGCCACCAGAAGGCGGCCTCGACGTAGACGTCGGTGGTGTCCAGGGTGACGGCCGAGGCCTGCCCGCCCATGATGCCGGCCAGGCTTTCGACCGTGTCGCCGGCGGCGATCACGCCCACGCTGTCGTCCAGCGCCACGGTCTGGCCGTTGAGCAGCTCCAGCGATTCGCCGGCGCGCGCCCAGCGCACCGTCAGCCCGCCGTGCACGCGCGCCAGGTCGAACACGTGGGTGGGCCGGCCCAGCTCCAGCATGACGTAGTTGGAGATGTCCACCAGCGCCGAGATCGAGCGCTGGCCGGCGCGCTCGAGCCGGGTCTTCATCCAGCCGGGCGTGGCCGCGCGCGCGTTCACGCCGCGGATCACGCGCCCGGCGAATCGGCCGCACAGGTCGGGCGCCTGCACGTCGACCGGCAGGCGGTCGGGCAGCGCGGCAGGCACCGGCTCGGCGCGCGGCGCGGCCAGCGGCGCGCCGGTCAGCGCGGCGACTTCGCGCGCCACGCCCAGTATCGACAGGCAGTCGGCGCGGTTGGGGGTGAGCTTGAGCGTGAAGACGGTGTCGTCCAGCTGCAGCGCCTGGCGCAGGTCCGCGCCCACCGGCGCGTCCTCGTCCAGCACCAGCAGCCCGGCGTGGTCCTGCGACAGGCCCAGCTCGCGCGCCGAGCACAGCATGCCGGCCGAAGCCACGCCGCGCATGGTGGCCACGCCTATCTTCATGCCGCCGGGCAGCTGCGCACCCACGCGCGCCAGCGGCACCTTCAGGCCGGCCGCCGCGTTGGGCGCGCCGCAGACGATCTGCAGCGGCTCGCCCGAGCCGTCGTCGACGCGGCACACGCGCAGCCGGTCGGCGCCGGGATGGGGCTCGGCCGACAGGATGCGCGCCACCACCACGCCCTCGAAGGGCGGGGCCGCGGGCACGGCGTCTTCGACTTCCAGCCCGGCCATGGTCAGGCGGTGGCCGAGCTCTTCGCTGGCGATGGCCGGGTCGACCAGGGCGCGCAGCCAGGATTCGGGAAATTGCATGGTGCGTGCGCCCCTATACGTTGAACTGGCGCAGGAAGCGCAGGTCGCCTTCGAAGAACTGGCGCAGGTCGTTGACGCCGTAGCGCAGCATGGTCAGGCGTTCCAGGCCGGAGCCGAAGGCGAAGCCGATGTAGCGCTCCGGGTCCAGGCCGAAGTTGCGCACGACGGTGGGGTGCACCTGGCCCGAGCCGGAGATCTCCAGCCAGCGGCCGCGGTTCGGGCCGGAGGTGAACATCATGTCGATCTCGGCCGAGGGCTCGGTGAAGGGGAAGAAGGACGGCCGGAAGCGCAGCACCAGGTCGTCGGTCTCGAAGAAGCAGCGCAGGAAATCCGTGTAGACGCCCTTCAGGTCCGCGAAGGAAATGCCCTCGTCTATCCACAGGCCTTCGACCTGGTGGAACATGGGCGAGTGGGTGGCGTCGCTGTCCACCCGGTAGGTGCGCCCCGGGGCGATCACCTTGATGGGCGGCTGGTGCATGCGCGCGTAGCGCACCTGCATGGGGCTGGTATGGGTGCGCAGCAGCAGCGGCAGGCCCTGCGCGTCCTGCATGTCCACGTAGAACGTGTCCTGCATGGACCGCGCCGGATGATTCTCCGGGTTGTTCAGGGCGGTGAAGTTGGTCCAGTCGTTCTCGATTTCCGGGCCGTCGGCCACGTCGAAGCCGATGGAGCGGAAGATGGCCTCGATGCGCTGCCAGGTGCGGGCCACCGGATGGATGCCGCCGCGGCCGCGGCCGCGGCCGGGCAGCGTGACGTCTATGGTCTCGGCGGCCAGGCGGGCGTCGAGCTCGGCCTGGGCCAGTTCGGCGCGCCGGGCGTCGAGCAGGGCTTCGATCTCCTGCTTGACCAGGTTGATGCGCGCGCCCTCGGCGCGCTTCTGCTCGGGCGGCAGCTGCGCCAGCCCCTTGAGCAGGCCGGTCAACAGGCCCTGCTTGCCCAGGAAACGCGCCTTGGCGTTCTCCAGCGAGGCCGCGTCGGCCGCCTCGGCGAACTGCTGGCGGGCCTGTCCGGCCAGGTCTTCCACTTGCACCATCGGAGTCATCGCATCCAAAAATGCAAACGGGACCATGACGGCCCCGTTTGCAGTACGCACGCAACCGCGGCGCGCGGTCAGGCTGCCAGGGCGGACTTGGCCTGCTGGACCACGGCGGCGAAGCCGGCCTTGTCGTGCACCGCCATGTCGGCCAGGACCTTGCGGTCGAGCTCGATGGCGGCCTTCTTCAGGCCGGCGATGAAGGCGCTGTAGGTCACGCCGTGCTCGCGCACGGCGGCGTTGATGCGGGTGATCCACAGCGCGCGGAAGGTGCGCTTCTTGTTGCGGCGGTCGCGATAGGCGTACTGCCCGGCGCGCATGACCGCCTGCTTGGCGATGCGGAACACATTGCCGCGGCGGCCGCGGTAACCCTTGGCGGCGGCGAGGACTTTCTTGTGGCGGGCGCGGGCGGTGACGCCACGTTTGACGCGAGGCATGCGGTTCTCCTTAGGCGAAAGGCATCATGGCCCGGACCGAGGCCACGTCGGAGTCGTGCACCGCGGCGGAACCGCGCAGATGGCGCTTGTTCTTGGTGGTCTTCTTGGTGAGGATGTGGCGCTTGAACGCCTGACCCCGCTTGATCGATCCGCTGCCGCGGACCACAAAGCGCTTGGCGGCGCTTTTCTTGGTCTTCATCTTGGGCATGATGGCTTCCTGGTTTCGTGTGTGCATGGCAACGGGTGCCGCCGCGGGCCGCCTGCATAGGCCCCGGGGGACTTGGGGTCGGCCGCGCCCTGCCGCCGCAGCGTCCATGGCTCGTGTCCATGGCGCCAAGGCCGGCCAAAGCGTGGCCGCTGACCCGCTGCCACTTCTGGTTTTCCGGGGGGTATCCCCGAAAAGCCTTTGATTATATGGTGAATTTCAGGCGTTTGTCGAATCGCTTGCCGGCAGCGCCTGTTGGCATTGCCGGCGCAACCCCCCGATTGCCCCTATTGCGCCCCCGCCAGCGGGCGCCGGTACTGGATCGCCTCGGCCACGTGGCCGGCCGCCAGCACGGCCGCGCCGTCCAGGTCGGCCACGGTGCGCGCCACCCGCAGCACCCGGTGCGCCGCCCTGCCCGACCAGCCCAGCCGGGCCATGGCCTGGCGCAGCAGCGCGCGGGCCGCGTCGTCCAGCGGACAGCCGGCCTCGATCGCGCCCGCCTCCAGGTCGGCGTTCAGGCAGCCCTGGCGCTGCTGCTGGACCGCCCGGCAGCGCCCCACCCGGTCGCGCACCGCGGGCGTGGATTCGCCTGCGGGCAGGTCCAGCCAGTCCTGCTCGGGCGCGGGCAGCTCGACCTGCAGGTCGATGCGATCCAGCAGCGGCCCGGACACGCGCGCCAGGTAGCGCGCGGCCTGCTCGGGCGAGCAGCGGCACGCCCGCACCGGATGCCCGCGCCAGCCGCAGGGGCAGGGATTCATGGCCGCAACCAGCTGGAAGCGCGCCGGGTACTCGGTCTTGCCCAGGGCGCGGGCGATGGCGATGCGGCCGGTTTCCAGCGGTTCGCGCAGGGCCTCCAGCACGCGCCGGTCGAATTCCGGCAGCTCGTCCAGGAACAGCACGCCCAGGTGGGCCAGGCTGATCTCGCCGGGGCGCGGCCGCGCGCCCCCGCCCACCAGGGCCGCGGCCGATGCCGAATGATGCGGCGCGCGGAAGGGCCGCGCCGACCAGCCCGGCTGCTGGCCGGCCAGCCCGGCCAGGGCGGCGGCCTCCAGCGCCTGCCCGGCCGGCAGCGGCGGCAGCAGGCCCGGCAGGCGCCGCGCCAGCATGCTCTTGCCGGCGCCGGGCGGGCCCAGCATCAGCAGGCTGTGGCCGCCGGCGGCGGCCACTTCCAGGGCGCGCCGGGCCACCGCCTGGCCGCGCACGTCCGACAGGCAGGGCTCGGGCGCGGACGGCGGCAGCGGCGCGGGCGCGGCGGCGGCCAGGGGCTGGCGGCCCGACAGATGGGCCACCACGTCGGCCAGCGTGGGCGCCGCCAGCACGCGCAGGCCGGGCACCCGCGCGGCCTGCGCCGCGCTGGCCGGCGGCATCACCAGCACGGCGTCCGGCTGGCTGCGCGCCACGGCCAGCGCGATCGCCAGCTCCGCCCCCACCGGCACCAGCGCGCCGGTCAGCGACAGCTCGCCGGCGAAGACCATGTCTGCCAGGCGATGGCCGGCGCAGACCAGCCCATCCGGCCGGCCTTGCTCCTGCCCATCCCGTTCGTCCTGCCGCTTCCGCGCGCCCTGCCCGTCAAGCCCATCCTTCCCGTCCTGACCCTCCGGCCCGCCCCGCCGCCCTCCTGCCGACGCGACGCCGCCGGACGGGCCGCGCCCGCGCGTCGCCAGCTCGGGCATCGCCACCTGCCCCGAGGCCAGCAGCACGCCCAGGGCGATGGGCAGGTCGAAGCGGCCGGACTCCTTGGGCAGGTCGGCCGGCGCCAGGTTGACGGTCAGCCGGCCGGCGGGGAAATCGAAGCCGCTGTTGAGGATGGCCGCGCGCACGCGCTCGCGGCTTTCGCGCACTTCGGCGTCGGGCAGGCCGACGACGTGGAAGGCCGGCAGGCCGGCCGCGAGATGCACTTCGACGCGCACCGCAGGCGCGTCCAGCCCGGCCAGCGCCCGGCTGGCCAATACCGCTAGCGTCACGAGGCTTGCTCCCGGGTATGCAGACCGCGCCAGTGTGGCGCAAGCCGCGCCGGCGCGCACGCCCGGGTGGGACGGAAATGTCCCGCTACTTCCCTGCCGCCGCCAGCCGCGCTTCCAGCTCGCGGATGCGCGCCTCCAGCGCATCGGCCTGGGCGCGCGTACGCGCGAGCAGTTCCACCTGCACGTCGAATTCCTCGCGGGTGACGAGATCCATGCGGTTGAAGGCCTGCCCCATCATGGCCTTGACGTTGCGCTCGATATCGGCGGCCGGGCTGCGCGCGATGAGATCGGCCAGGTTGCGCTGCATGTCTTCGAGCCAGTCGTTGCGGTTCATGATCGACGCCTACGGAAAAGTGGTGCAGCCTGCAAGTGTAGACCGAGAGACGGACCGGGACGGCGCGCTACCCCCGGGCCGGGACTTTCACCATGTTATGCACACATATGGTGCATCGTGATCCACAATGGGGCCGACGGCGTCGCAGCGCATCCCCGTTACGGAGCATGCCGCGTGCCGTTGGAACAAGGCCGGCGCGCAAAGTTCCGATGCCCGCCCAGCCCGCCGATTCTTGGCATGAAACTTGCTTTTACCCCCAGTGCCAACGTGCAACCATGAGAGGAATCGCCATGAAACTCATCATCGCCATCATCAAGCCGTTCAAGCTGGACGAGGTGCGGGTGGCCCTGTCCGGCATCGGCGTGCAGGGGCTGACCGTCACCGAAGTCAAGGGCTTCGGGCGGCAAAAAGGCCACACGGAGCTCTACCGGGGAGCGGAGTACGCCGTGGACTTCCTGCCCAAGCTGCGGGTGGAGGCGGCCGTGCCGGACAACCTGGTCGAGCAGGCCGTGGAAACCATCGAGCAGGCCGCGCGCACCGGCAAGATCGGCGACGGCAAGATCTTCGTCGCGCCGCTCGAGCAGGTCATACGCATCCGCACCGGCGAGGCCGGCGAGGCTGCCCTCTGACAAAGCCGAATCACGACGCTGAACAACAATTGGAGCATTCAAATGGATAAAGCAGATATCGCCTGGATGAGCGTATCGACGCTGCTGGTACTGATGATGGCGGTACCCGGCCTGGCACTGTTCTACGGCGGCCTGGTCCGTTCCAAGAACATGCTGTCGGTGCTCATGCAGGTCATGGCGACCTTCGTCCTGGGCCTGGTGCTGTGGTTCGTCTACGGCTATTCGCTGGCCTTCACGGACGGCAATTCCTTCTTCGGCGGTTTCTCGCGCGTGTTCTTCTCGGGCCTGTTCTCGCCGCCCGAAACCTACGCGGCCTCGGGCTCGATCCCGGAACTGCTCTTCGCATCCTTCCAGGCCACCTTCGCCGGCATCACGTGCGCCCTGATCGTGGGCAGCTTCGCCGAGCGCGCGCGTTTCTCGGCCGTGCTGGTGTTCACGGTGATCTGGTTCACCTTCGCCTACGTGCCCATGGCCCACATGGTCTGGTACGGCGGCGACACCCCGGGCCTGATGTTCGCCGCGGGCGCCCTGGACTTCGCCGGCGGCACGGTGGTGCACATCAACGCCGGCGTGGCCGGCCTGGTGGGCGCCTACGTGGTCGGCAAGCGCGTGGGCTACGGCCGCGAAGCCATGCAGCCGCACAACCTGCCCATGACCATGATCGGCGCCTCGCTGCTGTGGGTGGGCTGGTTCGGCTTCAACGCCGGCTCGGCGCTGGCCGCCAACGAGGCCTCGGTGCTGGCCTTCTTCAACACCATGATCGCCACCGCCGCCGCCATCCTGGCGTGGATGTTCACCGAGTGGGCCGTCAAGGGCAAGCCCTCGATGCTGGGCGCGGCCTCCGGCGCGGTCGCCGGCCTGGTCGGCATCACCCCGGCCGCCGGCCTGGTCGGCCCGGTGGGCGCCTTCCTGATCGGCATCGCCGCCGGCGTGATCTGCGTGTGGGGCGTCACCGGCCTGAAGCGCATCCTCAAGGCCGACGACTCGCTGGACGTGTTCGGCGTGCACGGCGTGGGCGGCATCGTCGGCGCCCTGCTGACCGGCATCTTCAACGCCCAGGCCCTGGGCGGCCCGGGCCTGGAAACCGTGGGCGAGATCGGCGGCCAGCTGTGGGTGCAGTTCGAAGGCGTGATCCTGACCATCGTCTGGTCCGGCATCGTAGCCTTCATCGCCTACAAGATCGCCGACATGGTGTGCGGCCTGCGCGTGCCCGAGGACGTCGAGCGCGAAGGCCTGGACATCAACAGCCACGGCGAATCGGCCTACCACAGCTGATGCGCCGCCGGGCGCGCCGGGCAGCCATGCGCCGCCCGGCAGGCCGCCCGGTCCCGCGGCTTTTCCTTGCATGGAAGAAAGCGCGCTCCCCTTGGGGAGCGCGCTTTTTCATGGGCGGGCACGGCAAGCGGCTGGAACGGCGCGCAGGCGACGCGGCGGCGGCAGGCGCCCAACGGCCACGCGGCCGGCTCACTGCCTGAAGTAGCGCACCCCGCCTATGGCCAGCTCGCGCCCGTCGTAGCTGCACGATGCCGACCCGCCGGGCAGCGGGCGGCGCTGCATCTCCCGCCCGCCGGCATCGCGGTAGACGGCCTCGCCATACTCGAAATGCATGCTGTCGGCCGAGCCCCGCCAGCGGAAGTCCACGTCGAAGGTATAGGTCGCCGCGCCGCCGTAGGTCTGCTGCCACAGGCTGCCGCTTCCGCCGGCGTCGAAGGACAGGCGGGACAGGCCGGTGGAGGTCGTGAACTTGCCCTGCACGCCGGCGCAGCCGCCGCCCGGCGACGCCGCCGAAGGCTCTGCGGCATCCAGGGTGGTCACGCACTTGAACCGGCCCTGCACCATGCTGCAGCCGCTGACCATGGGTTCGGCCGGCGCAGGCAGCGTCGGCCGCGGCGATTCGTTGAAGGCCTCCACAGGGGCATGCGCCGTGCCGGAAGCGCCGCCTGCCGGCGCAGGGGCGGCCTTGCCGATGTTCTTCTCGAGCGCCGAGATGGCGGCCTGCAGGCCGGACATGCCCATGGGATCGACGCCGCTGCGGGCAGCGGCGCGCGCTTCGTGCCCGGCCGGTTCGCTGGCCCGCGCGTCGCTGCCGGGCGCATCCTCGGTCACCGTGCCGTCAGGATCCTGTGCCGATCCACCCTGCGCCGCCCGCAGCGGCGCAAAGGTCTGCAACGTCGTCAGCTCGCGCGTCGGCGCATGGGCCTCGGCGATCCGGCGCAGCGCCTCCTCGCCCTGCAGCAGCACGACGCGGTTGCCCAGGAAACCGATATCCACGTAGATCACGGTCGGCTGGCCGGCCAGCACGTCCACCCACATGTCGCTGTGCACGTCCTCGCCCAGCAGGACGCGCACGCGGTAGCTGTCCGGCCACAAGGCGAGCTTGAGGTGCTGCCCGGCCTCCATCGGGGCGGACAGCAGGGGATTGAGCCCTTCGCCCGCGCGCGCGGCCAGCACCTGCAGGCGCCAGCCCGAATAATCCCCCCAGCCCGTGTCGGCGAGGATGAAATGCAGGCTGCCGGCCTCGTGCGGGCTGGCCGGGCGCCGGGCCTGCGGGGAGCCGACCGTGCCGTCGGCCTGCGCCGGGACGGGCGCAAAGGCGTCGCGCACGCTGCCCGCCATGTCGGACAGCGTCACGCAGGCGGTGCACACCGGCCCCAGCGCCGAGACCATGGCCAGGCGCAGGCCGCGCCGCAAGTTGCCCGGCCCGCGCGCCGGCGCGCGCCGCGCCTTCCCGGCGCGATTGGCCCGGGCGCTCATTCGGCGCACTGCGGCGACCCGCAGCCCTGCGTGCAGAGACTGGCCACCCGATCGAACTGGTCGACCAGGTTGCAGGCATAGATGCGGGTCATCTCCTGCTTGGCGGCCAGGCAGGAAGCCGATTTGTAGCTGATGGGCACCACGCTGGAATGCCCGGCGGGGCAGCTGAAGCTGTACTGGCTGGTCTGTCCGGCAGCGCGTGCCTGCCCGGCGCCTGCCGCAGGCCCGCCGGCCGCCGCCAGCACGCCGCCGACGCCCGCGACGACAGCGCCGGCAGACGAGCCGCCGGCAGCAGCCGCCCCGGGGCCCACGCCGTAACTGCCCTGGCCGCTGCGGGCGATATTGGCGAGCGCCTGCGTCTGCCCGTCACTCATCACGTCCTGGAACAGCGCGGAGCCGATCTTGGCCACGTCCGCGCCGGGAATGTCGGCGGACGACAGGATCAGCCCGCCCAGGCCCAGCGCCAGCAGCGGGCCGAAGAGATCGCCGCCGCCGGAACGCTCGGCCTGCAGGCGCCGCTGCTCTTCCTGCCGGAAGGCCTGCACCTGGCCCGCGTAGCTCGCAGCCAGGCGGTCGAGATAGCCCGGCGTGGCCTTGACGAAGTGCAGCGGCTGCTCCGGCAGCACGTGCTCGGCGACGTATATGCCGACGTCCTGCACACCGTCATGGCGCGTGAACTCCCCTGCCAGCACGTGCGTGCCGGTGCGCAGGCGCCCTTCCCTGGGCGGATCCGCGAAATACTTGATGTCGCCCCGGTACTGGCCGTTGCTGGGCAGCAGCGGCATGCCATGTCCGGGCAGGGAATAGTAGGTGCCCTTGCCGTAGCTTGCCCGCAGGCGGTTCGTGTACGGGTCGCGCAGGAAGTCCATCCGGCCCTCGAAGCGATCCGAGCCGCGGGCGCGCACGCCGTACACCGGGGAAGCGTCCCCGGCGCGGATCCGCTGCGCCAGCATTTCGGTGCTGAGCGTTTCCAGGGCGAGCTGGTCCTCTTGCTGCCGCCGGATGCCATCGAAATGTTCCTGCATCCGGACCGTATCGTCGGCCTGCAGCTTGGCCCGCTCCTCGGGCGTATGGCCGGCGTAAGGGTCGTAGCCCGCCGCGCACCCCGCCAGCAGCCCGGCAGCCAGAAGCGCCAACCCTCGCGTTCTCGTCCACCGCATTGCCTTCCCCCCCGGGGCCGCGATCAGTCCGGGCATTGCGTGGCCTTGACCAACTGCCCGTTCTGGTAGCACTGCCGGCTGCTGCCGCCCAGCGCCCGCACCACGGCGGGATCGAAGTATTCCGCCCAGCCATGCAGTATCCCGTCACGCATGCGCAGCAGGCTCTTGCGCTGCCCTCCTTCGAACTGCGTGACGGCCGTCCTGCCCGGCCCCGTCTGCTCCCCCACGGTGACGTCCACCTTGGCGGACGGGTTCCACAAGGCGTACGAGAAGGTGACCGTGGGGCGCAGCAGCCCGCCCTGGCCGTCGTGGGTAACGTAGGTCGCCTGGTACGTGGGCCGGTCGAAATCGAAACCCGGGGTTTTCTCCTGGATCACCTCGCCGGACTGCAGGCGGCGATAGCTCTTGGAGTAGAGGCGGCGCAACGTGGTCTCTTCGCCCACGGCCCGGCCTTGCACGACGACGGCCGACACGCGGCTGGTCCAGATCGTGTCCGACAGCATCCCGGGCGATATTTCATTGCGGTAATGCTCGTGGTTGATGTATTGCACCGGCCCGGCGAAAACGGGCGCGATGGCGGGATCCGGCTGCGCAGGGCAGGCGCCGGAAACCATCGATATGCCGTAGGCGATCGGCGGCGCCGGCTTGGCAAGGCCTTGCGCGCGTATCGCCTCGGCGGCCTTCTCGTCGAGGGCCCAGGAAACCTGGCAGGCCGTGCCCTGCCCGGGGTCGAACAGCGCATCGCCGTCTGCCAGCATGCGGTTCATGTCCTGCAGCGCCCTGGCCTGCAGGGCGGCGGCGGCAGGATGCGGCAAGGGGCCGAGGGAGCTCAACGCCCGCGGGGCGGAAGCCGCCGGCGCCATGCCTGGGGATTGCCCGGACGCACCGGCATGGTGCCCGGTCGTCACGCATCCCGCGGCTGCGCCTGCGACGGCCAGCACCGCCGCCAGGCGCGCCGGGCTGCCCGAGCCTGCATCGGCCGTGCAGGCATGCCGCGGGGCAGCCGGCGCCGGGCGGGAAACGAGGCCGGAATGAACGGGTGAAAGCGAGGCGGGCAGGAGACGATTCATGGGGGCGGCAGTATCCGGAAAGCTTTCGCACGCCCATATCGAACCCCTGCTCGGCAGGAAAACGGCAGAAGCGGGAAAGATCGCTGAAAAAAGCGAATCTTAGCCCAAATTGCTTACAAGCTGAATAATTCCTGAACAATTCGCCTGCGCGACGCAGGCCCTTGTCCCGGCCTCCAACAGGGCGCCGCCGCCCGGCACGCCCGACTGCGCAGCCGGCCCGCGCGAAAATCGCAATCCGGTCGAAATCAGGCCGTATACAGATCCTGCGGATCGATCGGCAGCGCCCGGTTCAGCGACGCCGCCACCTTGACCCGCAAGGCGTTGGAATGCGCGCGCCGGATCTCGCGCTTGACGTCCAGCAGCTGCTGCGGGTGCATGGAGAACTCCGTCAGCCCCAGGCCCAGCAGCAGCCGGGTCAGCCGGGCCTCGCCGGCCATCTCGCCGCACACCGCCACCGGGATGCCGGCGCGCTCGCCGGCGTTGATGGTGTGCGCGATCAGGCGCAGCACTGCGGGGTGCAGCGGGTCGTACAGGGCCGCGACGTCGTGGTCGCCGCGGTCTATCGCCAGGGTGTACTGGATCAGGTCGTTGGTGCCTATCGACAGGAAGTCGAGCTGCTCGGCGAAGGGCTCGATGGCGATGGCGATGGCCGGCACCTCCACCATGGCGCCCAGGGGGATGCGCTCGGCATAGGGCTGGCCGCGGGCGTCGAGCTCGCTGCGGGCCGAGGCCAGCGCCGCGCGCGTGGCCTGGACCTCGTGCATGTGCGCCACCATGGGCAACAGCAGCTTGACCGGGCCGTGGGCGGATGCGCGCAGGATGGCGCGCAGCTGGGTGGCGAACATCTCCGGCCGGGCCAGGCAATAGCGGATGGCGCGCTGGCCCAGCGCCGGGTTGGTGGCCACGGTGGCCTCGCTGTCCAGCGTCTTGTCGGCGCCCAGGTCCAGCGTGCGTATGGTGACCGGCCGGCCCGCCATCGCCTTCACGACCGAGGCGTAGGCCTGGTACTGCTCTTCCTCGCCGGGCAGGTCCTCGTCCGAGCGGCCCATGAACAGGAACTCGCTGCGGAACAGGCCGATGCCCTGCGCGCCCGAGGCCAGCGCCAGCGGGGCCTCGTCGGGCATTTCTATGTTGGCGTTGAGCGTGACCGAGATGCCGTCCAGCGTCACGGCCGGCTCGTCGCGCAGCAGCGCCAGCTCGGCGCGCTCGTCCAGGTAGGCCTGCTGGCGCAGCCGGTATTCCTGCAGGGTGGCGGGCGTGGGGTCGATCAGCACCGCGCCGTGCTGGCCGTCGACGATGACGACGTCGCCGTCGCGGATCAGCTCGCAGGCATTGCCCAGCGCCACCACGGCCGGCACGCCCATGCTGCGCGCGACGATGGCGGTGTGCGAGGTGGCGCCGCCCAGGTCGGTGCAGAAGGCCGCGAAGCGCCCGCCGCGCAGGCGGATCATGTCGGCGGGCGAAATGTCGTGGGCCACCACGACCAGCGGCTCGTCGCCGCAGGCCGATTCGGGCAGCGGCAGCATGGAGGGCGTGCCCGACAGCACGCCCAGGACGCGCTCGATGACCTGGCGCACGTCGCCGCCGCGCTCGCGCAGGTATTCGTCCTCGATGGCGGCGAACTGCTCGGCCAGCAGCTGGCCCTGCGCGGTCAGGGCCCATTCGGCGTTGTAGTGGCGCTCGGCGATCAGGGCCAGCGCCTGCTCGCCCAGCAGCGGGTCGGCCAGCAGCAGGCGGTGCACGTTCAAGAGCGCGGCCAGTTCCTTGGGGGCGTCCCCGGGCAGGCCCTCGGCCAGCTGCTCCAGTTCGCGGCCGGCCTGGGCCAGCGCGCCGGTCAGGCGCTCGGACTCGGCGGCCACGTCCTCGGCCGCGATGCGGTAGTGCGGGACTTCCAGGGCCGCCGCGCCCAGCAGCACGGCGCGGCCGATGGCGTAGCCGCGCGCCACGCCCTGGCCGTACAGACAAACGATGGGGCCGGTCGAGCCAGCCCCATCGCGCGCGGCGGGCGCGGCGGACGCCTCGCCGCAGCCAGGCTTATTGGTCTTCGCCGAATTTGCCATCGAACAGGTTCTGGATCTCGGCCAGGGCGCTTTCCGCGTCGCTGCCCGATGCCTCGACCCGGACGGTGACGCCGAGACCTGCGGCCAGCATCATGACGCCCATGATGCTCTTGGCATTGACGCGCTGCGCCCCGCGGGAAATGTGGATCTCGCTCGCGAACCGGCCGGCAAGCTGGGTCAGCTTGGCGGCCGCGCGGGCATGCAGGCCCAGTTTATTGCTGATCGTGATGTCTCGTGTAGGCATGGTGGATCGGGAATGGCGGGCCGCACGGGGCGGAAGGAGAAAAGCGGCGTCAGTCTACACGCATTACGCCCTTGGCACCGCCTGCCAGCGCGCATTCGCGCACCTCGCCTAGCGGGCGCTCGCGGTAGCTCAGGGCGCGCAGCAGCATGGGCGCGTTCAGCCCGGCCACCAGGTCGCAGGCTACGCCCGCCGCGCGCGCCAGCTCGCAGGCGCTGTGCGCGATGTTCGACGGCGTCGCGCCCTTGATGTCGGTCAACACCAGCACGCCCGCCCCGTCGTCCAGCGCGGCAATGCGCCCGGCCAGCTCGCGCGCGGCCGGCTCGGGCGGCTCGTCGGCCTGCACGTCGCGCACCGCCAGCGCGGGCAGCTCGCCCAGCACGTGCCGCGCGCACTCGGCCAGCGCCGAAGCGACCGGGGCGTGCGCCACGACGACGATGCCGATCACGATGGCGCCTTGGGCGGCTGGCCGGCGACGGCCTGCTCCAGCGCCTGGGCGAAGCGCCCGGCCACGTCGTAGCCGGTCTGCTCGGCGATCTCGACGAAACAGGTGGGGCTGGTCACGTTGATCTCGGTGACGTAGCTGCCGATCACGTCCAGGCCCACCAGCAGCAGGCCGCGCCGGTAGAGCTCGGGCGCCAGGGCCTCGGCGATCTCGCGGTCGCGCTCGGTCAGCGGCTGGGCCACGCCGCGCCCGCCGGCGGCCAGGTTGCCGCGCGTCTCGCCGGCCAGCGGGATGCGCGCCAGCGCGTAGGGCACGGGCTCGCCGCCTATCAGCAGGATGCGCTTGTCGCCCTGGACGATCTCGGGGATGTAGCGCTGCGCCATGATGCTGCGCGTGCCGTCGGCCGTCAGGGTTTCCAGGATGGCGCCCAGGTTGGGTTCCTGCGGCTGCAGGCGGAACACGCCGGTGCCGCCCATGCCGTCCAGCGGCTTGACGATGACGTCGCCGTGCTCGGCATGGAAGGCGCGCAGGCGCGCCATGCTGCGCGTGACCAGCGTGGGCGCGGCATAGCGCGCGAACTCCGTGATCGCCAGCTTCTCGGGGTGGTTGCGGATCGCCGCGCCGCCGTTGAACACGCGCGCGCCACGGGCCTGCGCGTACTCGAGCAGGTGGGTGGCGTAGACGTATTCCATGTCGAAGGGCGGGTCCTTGCGCATGAGCACCGCGCCGAAGTCCGACAGCGGCACGTCGTCCTCGGGGCCCTCGACCGCCCACCAGTCATGGCCGTGCAGGTCGGCGTCCCCGCGCAGGCGGATGCGGGTGGCGCTGGCCAGCACCTGCCCGTCGCGCACGTACAGGTCGCCCTGCATGGCGACGGCCAGCGTATGGCCGCGCGCCGCCAGGGCGCGCATCATGGCCACCGAACTGTCCTTGTAGGCCTTCAGTTGCGGCAGCGGATCGATGATGAACAGCACGTGCATGATGACAGCCCATGAGGAAAGCATCCCCCCGGAGAGGCGGGGGGACGCGGCAGCGACGGGATCGCGGTCGGGTCAGGAAGCCGTATCGCCCTTGCCGGCGGGCTTCTTGCGCGGGGCCAGCACCATCACCATCTGGCGGCCTTCCAGCTTGGGCATGGCCTCGACCAGGCCGATCTCGGTCAGGTCGTCGCGCACGCGCTCCAGCACCTTCATGCCCAGTTCCTGGTGGGCCATTTCGCGGCCGCGGAAGCGCAGGGTGACCTTGGCCTTGTCGCCCTCTTCCAGGAAGCGCCGCAGGTTGCGCAGCTTGACCTGGTAGTCGCCTTCGTCGGTGGCGGGGCGGAACTTCACTTCCTTGACCTGGATGATCTTCTGCTTGGCGCGCGCCTCGGACTGGCGCTTCTGTTCCTGGTACTTGAACTTGCCGTAGTCCATCAGCCGGCAGACGGGCGGCTCGGCGTTGGGCGCGATTTCCACCAGGTCCACGTCATGCTGTTCGGAAAGGCGGAAGGCATCGGCCAGTTTGACGATGCCGAGCTGTTCGCCGTCCAGACCTATCAGGCGCACCTCGGGGACGCGGATTTCACCGTTGATGCGATTGGGCTTTTCGGTTGCGATGTTGACGACTCCTTGAAGATTGTCGGGTGCGCCCTGGGGCGCGGTTGCCATGCTGCGTTTGCTGCTTCTACTGCCTTCGTCCTGCCTTGGCCGCGGCTGCGGCCGCCCTGCCCCTCAAGCGCGGCCGGCGACCTCGGCCGACAGGCGGGCGGTGAAGTCGGCCAGGGGCATGACGCCCAGGTCGACGCCGCCGCGTGCGCGCACGGCCACCGCCTGTGCCTGGCGTTCTTTTTCGCCAACCACCAGTATATAAGGGACTTTCTGCAGGCTGTGCTCGCGGATTTTATAAGTGATCTTTTCGCCACGCAAATCGGATTCCACCCTAAAGCCTTGTTTTTTCAGGCTTTGTGCAATTTCCGACGCATAATCGGCGGAAGGTTCCGAAATACAGCAGACCACCGCCTGCACCGGCGCCAGCCAGGCGGGCATGGCGCCCGCGTGGTTTTCGATCAGCATGCCGATGAAACGCTCCAGCGAGCCCAGGATGGCCCGGTGCAGCATGACCGGCGGGCGGCGCTGGTCGTTCTGGTCCACGTATTCGGCGCCCAGGCGCACCGGCATGGAAAAATCCACCTGCATGGTGCCGCACTGCCAGTGGCGGCCGATGGCGTCCTTGAGCGTGTATTCGATCTTGGGCCCGTAGAAGGCGCCGTCGCCGGGCGAGACCTCGAATTCGCAGCCGGTGCGGCGCAGGCTTTCCATCAGGGCGTTTTCGGCCTTGTCCCAGGTCTGGTCGTCGCCGATGCGCTTTTCCGGGCGGGTGGCCACCTTGTAGAGCACTTCCTCGAAGCCGAAGTCGCGGTAGACCTTCTGCAGCAGCGCGGTGAAATTGGCGCATTCCTCCTGCATCTGGTCCTCGGTGCAGAAGATGTGGCCGTCGTCCTGCGTGAAGCCGCGCACCCGCATCATGCCGTGCAGCGAGCCGGACGGCTCGTTGCGGTGGCACTGGCCGAACTCGCCGTAGCGCAGCGGCAGGTCGCGGTAGGAATGCAGGCCCGAGTTGAATATCTGCACGTGGCCCGGGCAGTTCATGGGCTTGAGCCCGTAGACGCGGTTCTCGGACTCCGTCGTGAACATGTTCTCGCGGTAGTTGTCCCAGTGGCCGGTCTTCTTCCAGAGCGACAGGTCGAGGATCTGCGGCGCCTTGACTTCCTGGTAGCCGTTGTCGCGGTAGACCGCGCGCATGTACTGCTCGACCTGCTGCCACAGCGCCCAGCCCTTGGGATGCCAGAAGATCAGCCCCGGCGCCTCGTCCTGGAAGTGGAACAGGTCCAGCTCGCGGCCGATGCGGCGGTGGTCGCGCTTCTCGGCCTCTTCGAGCATGTGCAGGTAGGCGTCCTGTTCTTCCTTGGTCGCCCAGGCGGTGCCGTAGATGCGCTGGAGCATCTCGTTGTTGCTGTCGCCGCGCCAGTAGGCGCCGGCCACCTTCATCAGCTTGAAGACCTTGAGCTTGCCGGTCGACGGCACGTGGGGCCCCCGGCACAGGTCGATGAAATCGCCCTCGCGGTACAGGCTGATGGTCTCGTTCGACGGGATGGAGGCGATGATCTCGGCCTTGTACCGCTCGCCTATGCCCTTGAAGAACTCCACCGCGTCGTCGCGCTTCCATTCCTCGCGCACCACGGTCTCGTCCTTCTTGGCGAGCTCTGCCATTTTGGCCTCGATGGCGGCCAGGTCCTCGGGCGTGAACGGGCGCTTGTAGGAAAAGTCGTAGTAGAAGCCGTTGTCGATCACCGGGCCGATGGTGACCTGGGCGTCCGGGAACAGGCTCTTGACCGCGTAGGCCAGCAGGTGGGCGGTGGAATGGCGGATCAGGTCCAGGCCGTCCGGGTCCTTGGCGGTGACGATGGCCAGCGCCGCGTCCTGGCCGATGCGGTAGCTGGTGTCGACCAGCTTCGGCTCGCCGCCCGGCAGGGTGACGCGCCCGGCCAGCGCCGCGCGCGCCAGTCCGGCGCCGATCGATTGCGCCACCTCGGCCACCGTGACGGGGCCGGGGTACTCGCGCTGCGAGCCGTCGGGCAAGGTGATCCGTACCATTTCAGAAGTCTCCGGGGCGCGCGCCGCGCGCGAGGGATGGGTTCATTTCGAGGATGGGGGGCCGAAAACGAAAAAACGCGGCAGAGAGCCGCGTTTTGCTGGTTGACCTGTCTGTGACCTGTCTGCATGGCCCGGCGACCCGGGCGAGGCTGCGCAACGCGACTAGGGGTGCCGGGACCCGGTCGTAGTTCGCGCAGTCAGGACCTTCATGGACAACCTCGTCGGATTGGGTCGAAATGAAATGCAAAGATAGAAGGCGATTCTAGCATCTTCGCCGGCGCTGCGCCCTGGAGGGGTCGGCGGATGCGCCCGGCGAGGCGGCCGGACTGGCCGGGGCAGCCCAGGCAAGCCGGGGCGGGCCGGCCATGCCCGGCCCCGGCCGCATCCTGCTACACGACGCGGATATTCTTGGCCGACACGCCCTTGGGGCCGTCGCCCAGGTCGAAGGACACGCGCTGGTTCTCTTCCAGCGTCTTGTATCCCTGGGCCTGGATTTCGGAAAAGTGCGCGAAGATATCCTTGCCGCCGTCTTCCGGGGTAATGAATCCGTAGCCTTTTTCGCTGTTGAACCACTTCACGAGACCGGTCGCCATGACTTCACCTCATATCGCCTGGACAAAATGACAATCCGTGCGGGCCACGCGCCGCGCACGTGCGGCGATTATGCGCGACAGCCATGATGACGAAATGCTACCGATCGCTAGGGCCTGTCAGCATGCAGGGTCGATAGGCCTGGGACAAGTGCCCCGCGCCGCCCCTGCCCGGGGCCGGCATCGGCAGCGAAACTTGTCCTGGCAGGCGGAACTTTCCGGCGGCTTCCCTTATCCTTTTCCTCTTTCCCATCCCCTTCCTCTTCCGGACCCGGAGTTCGCCATGTCCCCTTCCCTGCAATGGCTGGATACGCCCCAGCGCTACGGCGTCGTCAGCCGCTGGCTGCACTGGCTGATGGCCGCGGCCTTCGCCTGGCAGTTCACCAGCGCCGTGCTGCACTGGCTGGACCGCGAGACGGCCGTGGCCAAGTTCTTCTGGTCCACCCACGGCTCGCTGGGCCTGGCGCTGATGGTGCTGGTGATGGTGCGGGCAGCCTGGGGGCTGGCCAACCTGCGGCGCCGGCCGGGCTACGCCTGTAGCCTGGCGGGGCGGGCCGCGGCCGCAGGCCATCTGCTGCTGTACGCGCTGATGATCGCCGTGCCGCTGCTGGCGCTGCTGCGCGCCTATGGCCGGGGCCGGGGCTTCAGCGCCTTCGGGCTGCCGGTTTTCGCTCCGTCCGGCAACGAGATCCCTGCCCTGATCGCTCCAGGCCACGCCTTGCACGGCGTGCTGGGCTGGCTGCTGCTGGCGCTCGCAGCCGGCCATATCGCCATGGTGTTCGTGCACCGGCGCCTGGGCGGCGAGGACGTCCTGCCGCGTATGACGCGGGCCCGGGCCCGGGCCTGAAACGGCCGCCGGCGCGCTAGCCGCGCCCGGCCGGCTCGCGGGGCCCCCAGATGCCGGGGTCTATCTCCCCGGCCAGTTCAGGGTAGTCCGACAGTTTGAATTCCGGCCGCCCCGTGCGCTTCTGGGCGAAATAATCGCGGGTGAGCTTGGTCACCAAGCCGGAGAGCAGGCAGATCGCCACGAGGTTTACTGTCGCCATCATTCCCATGGCGGCATCGGCTGCATTGAACACCGTCGCAACGCTTTCGTAGGCGCCCCATACGACCATGGCCAGCGTGCCCGCCCGCAGCAGCGTCAGGCCCAGGCGGTTGCCCGCCTTCAGGAAGACCATCGCGTTTTCGGCATAGGAGTAGTTGCCGATGATGGAGGTGAAGGCGAAGAACAGGATGGCCAGCGCCACGAAATACTGCCCCCAGCCGCCCATGTGCTCGGTCAGCGCCTGCTGCGTCAAGGCCGTGCCGGTAACATCGGAGCCGGGCACCAGCGCTCCCGACAGCAGGATCATGACCGCGGTCGCCGTGCAGATCAGCAGGGTATCGATGAAGACGCCCAGGGCCTGCACGAAGCCTTGAGAGGACGGATGGCGCGGATTCGGGCTGGCGACCGCGGCGATGTTGGGCGCCGAACCCATGCCCGCCTCGTTGGAGAACAGGCCCCGCTTGACGCCGTTGAGCATGGCGCCCGCCACGCCGCCTGCGGCCTGCTCCAGGCCGAAGGCGCTCTTGACGATCAGGGCCAGCACCGCGGGCACCTCCGCGATGTTGGCCGCCAGCACGTACAGGGCCACCAGCAGGTAGGCCGCCGCCATGAAGGGCACCACGAACTCGGCCACCCGGGCGATCTGCCGGATGCCGCCGAATATGACCACCCCGGCCACGATGGCCAGCGCCACGCCCACACCCAGCTTGGACACCCCGAAGGCGCCCTGCATGGCGTCGGCGATGGAGTTGGCCTGCACGGCATTGAATACGAGACCGAAAGCCAGGATCAGGCACACCGAGAAGAGCGCCCCCGCCCAGGGCGCCTTCAGGCCCCGGGAGATATAGAAGGCCGGCCCGCCCCGGAATTCGCCGTTCTCGTTGCGGACCTTGTAGAGCTGGGCCAGGGTGCTCTCCGCGTAGGCCGTGGCCATGCCGACCAGCGCCACCACCCACATCCAGAATATGGCGCCCGGCCCGCCCAGATAGAGCGCCACGGCCACCCCGGCCAGGTTGCCCGTACCCACCCGCGAGGCCAGGCTGGTGCACAGGGCCTGAAACGGCGTAATGCCGCTTCTGTCGGCCTGCGGCGCGCGCATGACCGAGCGGATGAACTCGGGAAAATGCCGGAACTGCAGAAAACCCAGCCGCAGGGTGAAATAAAGCCCTACCGCCAGCAGCCCGTAGATGAGAACGTAGTTCCAGAAAACCGTGTTCAGGAAATCGATGACCGCATCCATGCCTTCTCCCGGGAACCCGCGCGAACACTTTACCAACAAAGCCGGCAGGTTGTGCGGGTATCGACAAGGACATCATCGCATGTGAACCTTGCCGATCACTTTCTCAGGGCCGCCGGCCTGGACCTCGCCTGCCCCCGCGACCTGCCGCAGCCTGTCTACCTCAGCCCATGCCAGGCAGGTTCAGGCGGCCCAGGCCCGCACAGGCCTCGTAGTGCTGCAGAAATGCCTGCCTATCAGCCGTTCCCACCCCCAGCAACGTAAGGGAGGCCCACAACCGCCCCAGGTCGGACCGCGCTGCCCGCCTGGCAAACCAGCCATGGCGCGCCACTTCCCAGTCGAGCAGCGCGATGCGCGGCGGCGACGCCCCGCAGACGAATATCTCCTTCGGATAGAGATGCCCATGCTTGCGCCTGGCCTTGTGCAGCGGCGCCAACGCCTCGGCCAGGGCCAGCAGCGCCTCGCGTTGGCGCGCCGGGCTCCACAGGCGGCCGGCGATGGCCTCGTGCAGGCTGGTGTAGCCGACCAGGCCGCGCGTGACGAGGATCGCCTCCCAGCCCTGCGGGCCGCGCCGCATGGCGAAGAACACGGGATCGGCGGTGGGCACGCCCAGCTCGGCGCAGCGGTGCAGGTTGCGCCATTCGCGCAGCAGCGTGGGCCTGCCCAGCGGATGGCGCAGGCTGCGACAGGTATGATTGACCTGACGCTTGATGTAATAGGTAGCGCCGGACCCGGGATCGACGAAGCGCTGCACGCCGCTCAGCCCCCCGCGCCTGCGGTTGGGTGGCTCGACCCAGTCCCCCGATACATCCCACCATGAACGATGGCCGTCCGGCGGCGCCGGCATTTGTCCCATTCCGACATCTCCCGGGAAGCAGGCGGTGCGGTGCCGCGACGGCTGCCCCGCTGGCCGCGCGGCTCGTACCGCCGCGTCTGGATTGCGAATTTATTCGGACCGTCGATTGGTGCGAAGGGCGGGACTCGAACCCGCACACCTGTTACGGCGTCAGGACCTAAACCTGGTGCGTCTACCAATTTCGCCACCTTCGCGCCCGGTTCCGCCCTGCCCTTGCGGGAGGCGGAATCGATAATTGTAGCTTGCTTGATAAAATCCCGCGCCATGAATCCGCGCCTGGATGCCCTGCATCCCTACCCCTTCGAAAAACTGCGTGCGCTGCTGGCGCAGGCGGGCCAGCCGCCGGCGGGCCTCGCCCCGATCAACCTGTCCATCGGCGAGCCCAAGCACGACGCGCCGGCCCTGGTCGCCCAGGCGCTGACGGCCGCCATGGCCGGGCTGTCGTCCTACCCGCCCACCAAGGGCGACCCGCGGCTGCGCGAAGCCATCGCGCAGTGGCTGGCGCGCCGCTACGCCATTCCGGCCCCCGACCCCGACACCCAGGTCCTGCCCGCGCTGGGCTCGCGCGAGGCGCTGTTCGCCTTCGCCCAGACGGTGATCGACCCGGGCGCCGACGCGCTGGTGGTCTGCCCCAACCCGTTCTACCAGATCTACGAAGGCGCGGCGCTGCTGGCGGGCGCCCGCCCCTATTACGTCAACGCCGACCCGGCGCGCGGCTTCAACGCCGACTGGCGCGCCGTCCCGGAAGACACCTGGCGCCGCACGCGCCTGGTGTTCGTCTGCTCGCCGGGCAACCCGGCCGGCAACGTGATGGGGCTGGACGACTGGCAGCTGCTGTTCGAACTGAGCGACCGCCACGGCTTCGTGATCGCCTCGGACGAGTGCTATTCGGAAATCTACCTGGACGAGGCCGACCCGCCGCTGGGCGGCATGCAGGCCGCGCGCCGCCTGGGCCGCGACGACTACCGCAACCTGGTATCGTTCTCCAGCCTGTCCAAGCGCTCCAACGTGCCCGGCATGCGCTCGGGCTTCGTGGCGGGCGATGCGCGCATCCTGGCGCGCTTCCTGCTCTACCGCACCTACCACGGCAGCGCCATGAGCCCGCTGGTGTCGGCCGCCAGCATCGCCGCCTGGAACGACGAGGCCCACGTGGCCGAGAACCGCCGCCTGTACCGCGCCAAGTTCGACGCCGTGCTGCCCATCCTGCAGCCGGTGCTGGACGTGCGCCGTCCGCAGGCTTCCTTCTACCTGTGGCTGCCCACGCCGGGGCCGGACACCGACTTCGCCCGCGGCCTGTACGGCCGCGCCGGCGTGACCGTGCTGCCCGGCAGCTTCCTGGCGCGCGAGGCGCACGGCGCCAATCCCGGCGTGGAGCGCGCGCGCATCGCCCTAGTCGCGCCGCTGGAGCAATGCGCGGAAGCCGCGCGCCGGATCGCCGATTTCGTGCAAACATCCTGCTGAACCCCGGACGCCGGCGCCTGGATGCCGGCCCCGCCCCTGAACCGACAGACCTGAGAAGAACCCACACCCATGACCCTGGACCTGCAGACCACCATCGAAAACGCCTGGGACGGCCGCGCCGCGCTGTCCCCCACCGACGCCGACCCGGCCGTGCGCGAAGCCGTCGAGCACACGCTGGACGCGCTGGACACCGGCCGGCTGCGCGTGGCCGAGAAGGCCGACGGGCAGTGGGTGGTGCACCAGTGGATCAAGAAGGCCGTGCTGCTGTCCTTCCGGCTGCAGGACAATGCCGTGATGGGCCAGGCGCCGCTGCAGTTCTTCGACAAGGTGCCGCTGAAATTCGACGGCTACGGCGAGAACGCCTTCCGCACCGGCGGCTACCGCGTGGTGCCGCCCGCGGTGGCGCGGCGCGGCGCCTTCATCGGCCGCAACGTGGTGCTGATGCCTTCCTACGTCAACATCGGCGCCTACGTGGACGAAGGCACCATGGTCGACACCTGGGCCACCGTGGGCTCGTGCGCGCAGATCGGCAAGAACGTGCACCTGTCCGGCGGCGTGGGCATAGGCGGCGTGCTCGAGCCCCTGCAGGCCAACCCCACCATCATCGAGGACAACTGCTTCATCGGCGCGCGCTCGGAAATCGTCGAGGGCGTGGTGGTCGAGGAGAACTCCGTGCTGGCCATGGGCGTGTTCCTGTCGCAGAGCACCAAGATCCTGGACCGCGCCAGCGGCCAGGTCAGCTACGGCCGCGTGCCCTCGGGCTCGGTGGTGGTGCCCGGCTCCCTGCCCTCGGCCGACGGCTCGCACAGCCTGTACTGCGCCGTCATCGTCAAGCGCGTGGACGCGCAGACGCGGGCCAAGACCAGCATCAACGAACTGCTGAGGGCGTAATGGCCCAGCCTGCTCCTTCGGCGGTGCGCGCGCTGGTCGAGGACCTGGTCGCGCGCCCATCGGTCACGCCCGGGGACGCCGGCTGCCAGGCGCTGATCGCCGGGCGCCTGGCAGCCAGCGGCTTCGCCGCCGAGACGCTGGCCGAAGGCGGCGTCACCAACCTGTGGCTGCGCCGCGGCGCGGCCGCGCCGCTGGTGGTGTTCGCCGGCCATACCGACGTGGTGCCACCCGGGCCGCCCGCGCAGTGGCTGTCCGATCCCTTCACGCCCACCGAGCGCGACGGCCGCCTGTACGGGCGCGGCACGGCCGACATGAAGAGCTCGATCGCCGCCTTCGTGGTGGCGGCCGAGGAATTCGTCGCCGCCCACCCCGATCATGCCGGCTCGATCGCGCTGCTGATCACGTCCGACGAGGAAGGCCCGGCCGTGCACGGCACGGTGAAGGTCTGCGACATGCTGCAGGCGCGCGGCGAGGCCCTGGACTACTGCATCGTCGGCGAGCCCACCTCCACCGCCCGGCTGGGCGACGTGGTCAAGAACGGCCGGCGCGGCTCGCTGTCCGGGCGCCTGACCGTGCGCGGCGTGCAGGGCCACGTGGCCTACCCCCACCTGGCGCGCAACCCCGTGCACCAGGCCGCGCCGGCGCTGGCCGAGCTGGCCGCCATCGAGTGGGACCGCGGCAACGAGTACTTCCCGCCCACCACCTTCCAGATCTCCAACGTCCACGCCGGCACCGGGGCCACCAACGTGATCCCGGGCGACATGACGGTGGACTTCAACCTGCGCTTTTCCACCGCCAGCACGCCCGAGGGCCTGCAGGCGAAGATCGTCGCCGTGCTCGACCGCCACGGCCTGGACTACGACATCCAGTGGACGCTGGGCGGCCAGCCCTTCCTGACGCCGCGCGGCACGCTCAGCGCCGCGCTGGCCGACGCCATCCGGGCCGAGACCGGCCTGGCGACGGAGCTGTCCACCACCGGCGGCACGTCCGACGGCCGCTTCATCGCCCGCATCTGCCCCCAGGTGGTCGAGTTCGGCCCCTGCAACGACAGCATCCACAAGGTCAACGAGAACATCGCCGTGGCCGACCTGGAACCGCTGAAGAATATCTACCGGCGCACGCTGGAAAACCTTTTGGGGTGACGCCCGCCCATGAATCAAGATAATGCGGGCCGCGAGCTCCTCACCGTGCGCGACCTGCTGCGCTACGCCGTGTCGCGCTTCGGCGCGGCGGGGCTGCACTACGGCCACGGCACCGACAACGCCTGGGACGAGGCCGTCTACCTGACGCTGCACGCGCTGCACCTGCCGGCCGACACGCTGGAACCCTTCCTGGACGCGCGCCTGCTGGCCGACGAGCGCGCGCGCGTGCTGGCGCTGGTCGAGCGGCGCGCCGCCGAGCGCCTGCCCGCCGCCTACCTGACGAACGAGGCCTGGCTGCGCGGCCACCGTTTCTACGTGGACGAGCGCACCATCGTGCCGCGCTCGCCCATCGCCGAGCTGCTGGAACAGGGCCTGTCGCCCTGGATCGCCGACCCGGACGAGGTGGGCGCGGTGCTGGACATGTGCACCGGCTCCGGCTGCCTGGCCATCCTGGCCGCGCTGGCCTTCCCGCAGGCGCGGGTCGATGCCGTGGACCTGAGCGAAGGCGCGCTGGAAGTCGCCGCGCGCAACGTCGCCGACTACGGCCTGCAGGACCGCCTGGCCCTGCGCCGCGGCGACCTGTTCGACGCCCTGCCCGCGCAACCCTACGACCTGATCGTCTGCAACCCGCCCTACGTCAACGCGGCCTCCATGGCCGCCCTGCCCCAGGAATACCGCCGCGAGCCGGAAATGGCGCTGGCCGGCGGCGGCGACGGCATGGCGCTGATCGCCCGCATCCTGCGCGATGCGCCGCGCTACCTGGCCCCGCAGGGCCTGCTGGTGCTGGAGCTGGGCCACGAGCGCGATCATTTCGAGGCCGCCTTCCCCACGCTCGAACCGGTCTGGCTGCAGACCGAATCGGGCGACGACCAGATCCTGCTGCTGGAACGCCGGCAGCTCGCGCCATGATCCGCGCCGCCGGCCTGGTCCTGCGGCGCGGCAGCAAGGTGCTGCTGGACCAGGCGGATTTCGTCATCCATCCCGGCGAGCGGGTCGGCATCGTCGGCCGGAACGGCGCGGGCAAGTCCACGCTGTTCGCCCTGCTGCAGGGCGAGCTGGACCTGGACGCGGGCAGCCTGGACATGCCGGCCGGCTGGCGCATCGCCTCGGTGCGCCAGGAGATCGCCGCCGACGACCGCCCCGCGCGCGAATTCGTCATCGACGGCGACGCGACGCTGCGCGCGCTGCAGCGCGAACGCGCGGAAACGCCCGACAGCGAGGGCACCCGCATCGCCGAGCTGGAAGCGGCCCTGACCGAGGCCGGCGCCTGGAGCGCGGCCTCGCGCGCCGAGCAGCTGCTGGCCGGCCTGGGCTTCGCCCCGCAGGAATGGATGAACCCGGTGGCGAGCTTTTCCGGCGGCTGGCGCATGCGCCTGGCGCTGGCGAGCGCGCTGATGGCGCCGTCGGACCTGCTGCTGCTGGACGAGCCCACCAACCACCTGGACCTGGACGCCATGCTGTGGCTGGAGCGCTGGCTGGCGGCCTACCCCGGCACGGTACTGATGATCTCGCACGACACCGAATTCCTGGACGCGGCCGCGCGCGCCGTCCTGCATTTCGACCACGGCAAGCTGGTTCGCTACCGCGGCGGCTACCAGGACTTCGTCGCCCAGCGCGCCGAGCGCCTGCGCCAGAGCCGCTACGCCTGGGACAGGCAGGCGCGCGAAGCGGCCCGGCTGCAGGGCTTCATCGACCGCTTCAAGGCCAAGGCCAGCAAGGCCAAGCAGGCGCAGAGCCGCGTCAAGGCGCTGGCGCGCATGCAGGCGCTGGCCCCGGTGCACGCCGAGGCCGGCATCGACATCCGCATCCCCTCGCCGGACAGCATGCCCGATCCCCTGCTGGTGCTCGAAGGCCTGCAGGCCGGCTACGCGCGCGACGGCCAGGGCGCGCCGGTGCTGCGCGGCGTGGACCTGATGGTGCGCGGCGGCAGCCGCATCGGCATCCTGGGCGCCAACGGCGCCGGCAAGAGCACCCTGGTCAAGACCCTGGCCGGCGAGCTGGAGCCGCTGGCGGGCCGGCGCCAGGCCTCGCGCGGGCTGAACATCGGCTATTTCGCCCAGCACCAGCTGGACGTGCTCGACACCGGCGCCACGCCGCTGGCCCACCTGGCGCGCATCGCGCCCCAGGCGCGCGAGCAGGAGCTGCGCAACTACCTGGGCGGCTTCGGCTTCAGCGGCGACACCGTCAACGACAAGGTGGGCCCGATGTCGGGCGGCGAAAAGGCCAGGCTGGCCCTGTCGCTCATCGTCTGGCGCAAGCCCAACCTGCTGCTGCTGGACGAGCCCAGCAACCACCTGGACGTGGAAACGCGCGAGGCCCTGGCCGCCGCGCTGGCGGAGTTCTCCGGCAGCATGCTGCTGGTGTCGCACGACCGGCACCTGCTGCGCACCACGGTGGACGATTTCTGGATCGTCGCCGACGGCGCCGTGCAGGAGTTCTCCGGCGACCTGGAAGACTACCGGGAATGGCTGGCCGCGCGCGCGGCGGGGGCGCGGCGGGCGGCCGCCGGCGCGGGCAGGAACGCAGGCGGCGGCCCGGACACCGGCATCCGCGGCAGCGACGGCCCGGATACCGGCCCGGATCCGGCTCCCGGCTCGCGCGCAGGCATGGGGCCGGGCACGGACGTGGATTCCGGCGCGGGCGGCGAGTCGGCCGCCGAGCGCAAGGCCCAGCGCCGCCGCGAGGCCGAGGAGCGCCAGCGCCTGTCCGCCCTGCGCAAGCCGCTGGAAAAGCAGCTGGCCGCGCTGGAAGCCGACATGGAGAAGCAGCGCGCCCGCCAGCAGGAGCTGGACGCGCTGATCGCCGACCCGGACTTCTACGGCGACGCGCGCCGCGACGAGCGCGTGCGCGTGCTGGCCGAACATGGTGAGCTGGCCAAGCGCCTGGAATCGGCCGAGGAGCGCTGGCTGCAGCTGCAGGAAGAGCTCGAAGCGCTGGGCTAGGCGCTGCGGCGATGCCGGCAGGGCCGCGGGGCCGCCGCCTGCCCTGCCTGTGCCGCCTGCCTGGCGAAATGCCTGGCGGCCATACGGTTCCCGGACACGGCTGGCGCGCGCCGTCCCCGGGCCCCATAATCACGGCCATGGCCGGCCCCGCGTCCCGGCAGCCACGGCCGGCGCCCGTTCGGCCGCCCCACTCATCTCCTGGAGCCCCGCATGAGCCCACCTCCGGAAAGCGCCAGCATGGCGCTGTTCTGCGACTTCGAGAACGTCGCCCTCGGCGTGCGCGACGCCCAGTACGAGAAATTCGACATCGCCCCGGTGCTCGAGCGCCTGCTGCTCAAGGGCAGCATCGTCGTCAAGAAGGCCTATTGCGACTGGGAGCGCTACAAGGCCTTCAAGGCCGCCATGCACGAGGCCAGCTTCGAGCTGATCGAAATCCCGCACGTGCGCCAGTCCGGCAAGAACTCGGCCGACATCCGCCTGGTGGTCGACGCCCTGGACCTCTGCTACACCAAGGCGCACGTCGACACCTTCGTCATCATCAGCGGCGATTCGGATTTTTCGCCGCTGGTGTCCAAGCTGCGCGAGAACGCCAAGCGCGTGATCGGCGTGGGCGTCAAGCGCTCGACCTCGGACCTGCTGATCGCCAACTGCGACGAGTTCATTTTCTACGACGACCTGGTGCGCGACAGCCTGCGCAAGCAGGCCCGGTCCGAAGGCCGGGCGGCCGGCGCCGCCACCCGGCGCGCGGCGGAAACCGCGGCCAAGGACGACGCCGGGCGCGCCGGCGAACCGGAAGCCCTGCGCCGCCAGGCCATAGACCTGGCGGTGGAGACCTTCGACGCGCTGATGGCCGAGCGCGGCGACGGCGGCAAGATCTGGGCCTCGGCGCTCAAGGATGCGATCAAGCGCCGCCGGCCGGACTTCAACGAGTCCTACTACGGCTTTCGCGCCTTCGGCAACCTGCTGGAGGAAGCCCAGGCCCTGGGCCTGCTGGAATCCGGCCGCGACGAGAAATCGGGCACCTATGTGTACCGCTCCGCGGGTTCGCCGCCGCCGGCCCCGGCCGAAGCGCCCTCGCCGGCCGAGCCGGCGGCCGGGACTGCGGCCCACGCCGCGCCGGCCGCCGCGAAGGCCCCCAGGAAAACCGCCACGCGGGCGCGCAAGACCACCAAGCAGGCCAAGGCC
>Ga0182743_1000978_pt1 | contig 30754 bp, 34 predicted proteins | sample eDN3rd30CKraftOP_FD_128522 | JGI IMG/M metagenome (GOLD analysis project Ga0182743, IMG submission 128522) | Enriched Organic Plus compost microbial communities from Emeryville, California, USA - eDNA 3rd pass 30_C Kraft OP (version 2) (version 2) ... | reverse complement strand
TTCCTGCCCGGATCGGGCCATGCGGCTTGAATGGCGCGGGTCTGGCTGGCTGTGGGCTGGCTTTCGCCCGGCGCCGCCGCCCGAAGCAATGCGACGGCGCCGGTTCTGATGGCCCGGGGTCAGTGCACGCTGACCGGGGTCAGTTCATTCTGGCGGGCCAGAAGAAAGGCGAGGCTGCGATCCTTGACCAGTGCCAGCCGTTCTCCGTCCGCGCCATGTACGGCGTAAAGCGCATCCGCGCCGGGCACTTGACGGCGAACCTCATCCGGCAGCGTGTCCATGGCGACACGGCGGATATAGACGATGTTGCCCGCGTTCTCTGAGCCGAAATCGAATTTCTCGTTCATTTGCGATCCCCTTTCATTTGCGGCTGATCGGTATCGTCTGCACGATGCTGTCCGGGACAGAGCGGCGCAGGTCGATGTTCAGAAGCCCGTTTTCCAACCCCGCCGAGACCACCTCGACCCCATCGGCCAGCACAAAGCTGCGCTGGAAGGCGCGGGCGGCAATGCCCCGGTGCAGGAACACGCGGCCCTCTTCGGTCTCTGCCTGACGGCCGCGAATCACCAGCTGGCGGTCCTCCAGCGTGATCGACAGATCGTCGTCGGAAAAGCCCGCCACGGCCAGCGTGATACGGAAGCCGTTCGGCCCCTGATGTTCAATATTGTAGGGCGGATAGCCCTCGGCGCCCTTGGCTGCCCTTTCCGCCAGACGCTCCAGCTGGTCAAACCCCAGCAGGAACGGATGAGCGGCCAGACTGATCTTGGTCATCCCCAAGCCCTTTGCATCAAAGCGACTGTCGGCCGGACCCCGGAAGTGGCGATCCGACAAGATCAATATGTGAACGCGCGCGACGCTGCGCAAGATGCAGGTGGCGTGTTGGCGCTGGAACGGCAAGGCCCATTAACACTGCGTTCGCACTGGGTTATAACCGCATCAGTCCAGCCCGAGGCACGACATGAACGCCCAATACGAGATGTCCCCCGAAGAGATCACCCGCGCCAGGCTGGAAGTGCTGCGGCGCGAACATCGGGATCTGGACGAGGCGATCGCGGCGCTGGCCAGCCAGAGCCTGACCCATTCGCTGACCCTGCAGCGGCTGAAAAAGCAAAAGCTCGCGCTCAAGGACCGCATTGCCCGGCTTGAGGACGAACTGACCCCTGACATTATCGCCTGATTGCATGATGCAGCCCGTCGCGTTAGGGCGGGGCGCAAAAGGGGATCGAGCCATGGATAAAGCCGCCGCAAAACCGGTCGGGATCATCATGGGCAGCCAGTCCGACTGGCCGACCATGCGCGAGGCCGCCACGATTCTGGACGAACTGGGCATCAGTTACGAGACGCGCATCGTCAGCGCCCATCGCACGCCGGACCGGCTGTGGGACTATGGTAAGACCGCCGTTGCGCGCGGGCTTAAGGTCATCATCGCCGGGGCGGGCGGTGCTGCGCATTTGCCGGGCATGATGGCCAGCAAGACGCGGGTGCCGGTGATCGGCGTGCCGGTCCAGACCCGGGCGCTGTCGGGTGTCGATTCGCTTTATTCGATCCTGCAGATGCCCAAGGGCTATCCGGTCGCCACTATGGCTATCGGCGCGGCGGGCGCAGCTAATGCCGGGCTGATGGCGGCGGGGATTCTGGCGATCTCTGACCCCGATCTGGCGGCGCGGCTCGACGCATGGCGGCAGGCCCTGTCCGATTCCATCCCCGAGGAGCCCAAGGATGAGTGAACTGAAACCCGGCGCCACCATCGGTATTCTTGGCGGCGGGCAGTTGGGCCGCATGCTGTCGGTCGCGGCGAGTCGTCTTGGTTACCGCTGCCATGTCTATGAGCCGGGCGCCGCTCCGGCCGGGGATGTCGCCCATCAGCTGACGACCGCCCCTTACGAGGATCACGAGGCCCTGCGCGCCTTTGCCGAATCGGTCGACGTGATCACCTATGAGTTTGAGAATGTGCCGACAGCGGCGCTGGATCTGCTTGAGGCCTTGCGCCCGATCCGGCCCAATCGCCGCGCGCTTGCCATCTCGCAGGACCGGCTTGGCGAAAAAGACTTTCTGACCGGCATCGGCCTGCGCACCGCGCCCTATCGCAATGTCGAGACCGAGGCCGATCTGCCCGAGGCGCTTGCCGCCCTTGGCGCGCCCTCGATCCTCAAGACCCGGCGGCTGGGTTATGACGGCAAGGGGCAGATCCGCTTTTCGGATGCCGGACAGCGCGACTGGACCGGCGCGCCCTCGGTGCTTGAAGGTTTTGTCGATTTTTCGGCCGAGATCAGCGTCATCGTGGCGCGGGGCGCGGATGGCCAGGTGTCGGCCTATGATCCGGGGCTGAACGTGCATCGTGAAGGCATCCTGCGCACGACCACCGTGCCTTGCGGTTTACCAGCCGGTCTTTTGACCGACGCGGTGCTGATCGCCGGTCGTATCGTCAATGCGCTGGACTATATCGGCGTCATGGGGGTCGAGCTGTTCGTCACCAGGACCGGACTGATCGTGAACGAGATTGCGCCGCGCGTCCATAACTCGGGCCACTGGACCCAGGCTGGTTGCGCCGTCGATCAGTTCGAACAGCACATCCGCGCTGTTGCTGGCCTGCCTTTGGGCGATGGTCAGCGTTATGCGGATGTCGAGATGGAGAACCTGATCGGCGACGATGTCCTGCGTATCCCCGAACTGTTGAAACAGCCGCGCACGCAGGTCCATCTTTACGGCAAGGGCGAGGCTCGCCCCGGCCGCAAGATGGGTCATGTCAACCGGCTGATTTAAGGGCTTCGGCCAGGCGGTCGAATTCCTGCCGGTTACCGGGTACGCCCAGACGCAGCCAGTGCGGATGCCAGGGAAAGATGCGGCTCCAGATCCCGGCGCGGGCCAGAAGGTCGCGTGCCGTTTCTGCATCGGGCGTTTCATATAGCCGGAAAAGATGCGTGCCGCCGGCCAGAGACCAGTGCGGCGTGACGATCCGGTCAAGATACAGCGCGGCCTCGGCCAGCCAGACTACCGTATCATCGGCCCATGCCACATCTGCGAGTGCCTGGGTGCCGATCTCGATCGCCGGACCGCCGACTGACCATGGACCGGCCCGCTCGGCCAGCCTGGCAAGCAGATCGGGCGTGGCCAGCGCAAAGCCAAGGCGCAGACCGGCCAGCCCCCAGAACTTGCCAAAACTGCGCAGCACGGTGACGTTTTCGGGCCGCTGTCCCGCCACCGACAGATCAGGGCGCGGATCGGCAAAGCTTTCATCGACGACCAGATGACCAACCGTTGCGGCGATGTCGGCGATCCGGGCGGGGGTGAACTCGCGGCCATCGGGGTTGTTTGGGTTCACGATCACCGCCAGATCGGCCCCGGTCAGGGCGGCGGGGTCATTGGGCTCGGTGACCTCCCAGCCTGCGGCGCGCAGGCTTGCGGCATGTTCGTTATAGGTCGGGGACAGCACTGAGGCCCGCCGCCCAGTCAGCACATGCGGCAATAGCTGGATCGCGGCCGAGGCCCCGGCCAGTGGCAGGACCTGATCCGGGTCGCAGCCGAATCGCTGCGCTGCGACCCGGGTCAGCCGGGCGTTATCGGCGCGTGTCGGCAGTGCTGTCAGGGCATGCGGGGACAGCGGCGCGGGCTGCCATGGGCGGCGGTTGATTCCTGTGGACAGGTCGATCAGATCCGCCCGTCCGGAATGGTATGCCGCCTTGTCGATATCGCCGCCGTGATCGCGCATTGGGCAAATCCTCCTGTCAGCGTCCTTGAAGCCGGGCAAAGGCGGCTGGTCAAGCGCGGGCAGGGCAACTGTCGTCAACCAGTAACGGAATTTTCGCTTTACAGCCTCATGGAACCATCACACGATATGTTGTAGGCACACTGCGGCGATTATGCCGGGTGTAGTCTGGGCCACCAAGGGTTGGGGTTTGACCTTGCCCCGATCTCAGACAGGCAGGGGGACAGGATATGGCACAGCTGGACTTCATCCATAGCGATGACATCCATCCCATCGACATCGTGGAAACCGTTGCGGCGCATCATGAGTGGGATTTTGACCGTCTGGCCGAGGATCAGATCGCCATGGCGGTCGAGGGGCAATGGCGTACCTACTCGATCACACTGGCATGGTCGCCGCGCGAAGAGGTGCTGCGGCTGATCTGCACCTTTGACATGGACCCTCCGGCGGGCAAGCTGCCGGCGCTTTACGAGGTGCTGAACCTCGCCAATGATCAGGTCTGGGATGGCGGCTTTACCTTTTGGGCGCAGCAAAAACTGATGGTCTGGCGTTATGGTCTGGTCCTGTCAGGAGAGGCGATTGCCGCCCCCTCGCAGATCGATCAGATGATCGGCAATGCCATTCTGGCCTGCGAGCGATTCTATCCCTGCTTCCAGCTTGCCTGCTGGGGCGACGCCTCGCCCGAAGCTGCAATGGGCATCGCCATTTCCGAGGCTTACGGCCACGCCTGATCCCCATGGGATCTGATCGGTCGGGCTGCCTGCCTCTGGCCCGACCTTCCTTGCGCGGCAAAGATCGCGGCCTTTCGCTTCCGCCTTTCCGTGGGTAAATCTGTGTGCAAGGGTGCGAGGGCATCGGCGTCGGAGATCCCGGCGCGCTGATGCAAGGACATGTAAGAGGGCAGGCATAGGCAATGACGGAACTATCGGCGTTGAACGGGCGCGGTCTGGTGCTGGTCGGCTGCGGCCGGATGGGCAGCGCGCTGCTGCAAGGCTGGCTGAAACAGGGGCTTGCAGCCTCGGCGGTGCATGTGATTGACCCCAACCCCCGGCCCGAACTGTCGGCGTTGGGCATTTCCGTCAACGGCGCGCTGCCGGCTGATCCTGCTGTTCTGGTGATCGCCGTCAAGCCGCAGATGATGGCCGACGTCCTGCCCCGGCTGGCAGTCGGGGAATCGACGCTGGTGGTCTCGGTCGCGGCGGGGGTGACACTTGCGGCTTATGAGCGCGCCTTTCCTGCTGCGCCGATCGTGCGCGCCATGCCGAACACTCCGGCCGCCATCGGTCAGGGCGTCAGCGCCATCATCGGCAATGCCAAGGCCGGTGCGGCCGAGCTTGAGCTGGCAGAGGCACTGATGAGTGCCGTTGGCCGCGTCGTGCGCCTGGAATCCGAGGGGCAGATGGATGCGGTCACTGCGCTGTCGGGTTCTGGTCCTGCCTATGTCTTTCATATGATCGAGGCGATGGCCGCGGCGGGCGAGGCAGAGGGGCTGCCCCCGGCGCTGGCGCTGGAGCTGGCGCGGGCAACCGTGGCCGGCGCAGGCGCACTGGCCGTTCATGAGGACGAGGACCCGGCGCGGCTGCGCGAGGCCGTGACCTCGCCCGGCGGGACCACGGCGGCGGGGCTGAAAGAGCTTATGGACCCTGAAACCGGTCTGCCTCCCCTGATGCGCCGCACCATCGCGGCGGCTGCCGAACGCGGGCGGGAGCTGGGCAAATGACCGGAACCGCACAGATCAGCTGGGATGATTTCGCTGCCGTTGATATCCGCGTCGGTCGCATCACCCGCGCCGAGCCGTTCCCCGAGGCGCGGCGTCCGGCGATCAAGCTATGGGTCGATTTCGGCCCCGAGATCGGAACCCGCAAAAGCTCGGCCCAGATTACCCGGCATTACACGCCCGAGGCGCTGATCGGGCGGCAGGTTCTGGCGGTCGTGAACTTCCCGCCGCGCCAGATCGGCCCCTTTATGTCCGAAGTTCTGGTTCTGGGGCTGCCCGATGATGCGGGCGAAGTCGTGCTGATCGGCCCGGATCAGGAAGTGCCGGTCGGGGGGAGGATGTATTGATGAGGCTTCTGGTGACGCGTCGCATGACGCAGGCGGCGGAACGCGCGCTTTCGGCCCGGTTCGAGACCAATATCCTTGACCGCAAGGACGGGCTGAGCGTTCAGGAGGCTGCGCAGGCCCTTGCCGATTATGACGCGATCATGCCGACGCTGGGCGACCGCTTTACGGCCGAGGCTTTTCAGGGTCAGCCGCGCTGTCGGCTGCTGGCGAATTTCGGCGCGGGCTACAATCATATTGATGTTAAGGCAGCGGCCGACGCGGGCGTGGCGGTCACGAACACCCCCGATGCCGTAACCGAGGCGACCGCAGATATCGCCCTGACCCTGATTCTGATGACTGCGCGCCGCGCGGGCGAAGGTGAGCGGCTATTGCGCCGTGGTGAATGGGGCGGGTGGGAACCGACACAGCTGCTTGGCCGTCATGTCACCGGCTGTACCGTTGGCATCATCGGCATGGGCCGTATCGGCAAGGCCATCGCCCGGCGCTGCCATTTCGGTTTTGGCATGGAGGTGCTGTTCTACAACCGCTCGGTGGTCTCATCTCTGGACTTTCCGGCCCGGCAGGTCGACTCTCTGGATGAATTGCTGACTCAGGCAGATTTCGCCGTCGTTGCCGTGCCCGGCGGGGCAGAGACCCGCCACCTGATCGCCACGCCCGAGCTTGAGCGGCTTGGCCCGCGTTCATTCCTGATCAACATCGCCCGTGGTGACGTTGTCGAAGAGGCGGCGCTTATCGACGCGCTTAGCCGGGGCCGCATCGCCGGTGCGGGGCTGGACGTCTATGAGTTCGAGCCGAAGGTCGCCCCCGAACTGATCGGGATGGAGAACGTGACATTGCTGCCCCATCTTGGCACCGCTGCCGAAGAGGTGCGCACAGCAATGGCGATGCGCGCCATGAACAACCTTGTCGCCTTTGATGAGGGTAATGCGCTGCCCGACCGGGTGAACTGATGACGCCATCGGACCGGGCCATGGCACTGATCCGCGAGGGGATCGCCGCAGCAGAGCCGGGTGCGGCTGTGGCCCGCGCCATGGCCGAGGTTCTGGCCGATCCGCCGGGGCAGGGTGGGCGCTGGCAGGTGATCGCGGTTGGCAAGGCTGCCCGCGCCATGGCAGCGGCCGCTTTGCAGGCGCTGCCGGATGCCACGGCTCTGGTCGTGACCAATGCAGGCAATGACGCGCCGCTGGACGGGGCGGTGGTGCTGCGGGCCGGTCACCCCCAGCCTGATGCCGGGGGGGCGGCCGCGGCGGATGAGGTGATCCGCAGGCTGTCTGATGCCGGGCCACAGGACCGGGTGCTGGCGCTGATCTCGGGCGGTGGCTCGGCGATGTTGCCCGCGCCGGCCGAAGGGATGAGCCTTGCTGATAAACAGGCGGTGAACCGGCTGCTGCTTGCCTCGGGCGCGGATATCTCACAGGTCAACCTGATCCGGCAGGGGCTTTCGCGGCTTAAGGGCGGTGGCTGGCTGCGGCTGTCGCGTGCGCCGGTGACGGCGCTGATCCTTTCGGACGTGCCGGGGGATGATCTGCGGGTCATTGCCTCGGGGCCGACGGTCGCCCCGGTCGGCAGCCGTGGACAGGCGGTCACGCTGGCGCAGGACCTGGGCATTTGGGATCAGATGCCCAAAGCGGCGCAAGATGCGCTGCGGCGACCCGAGGACAGGTGCGCCCTGCCGCAGGCGCGTAACATCCTTGTCGGCTCAAACGCGCTGTCGGTCGCGGCTATGGTCGGGGCGGGGGCCGATCCCGCGCCCATCCCGCTGAAAGGCGATGTGCAGGACTGCGCCGAGGCGATCTGGGCGCTGGCGGCGGATCTGTGCCCCGGTCAGGCGCTGGCCTTTGGCGGCGAGACGACGGTGCGGCTGATCGGCGACGGCATGGGCGGGCGCAATCAGGAACTGGCCCTGCGTGTTGCTCTTCTGGCCGAGGCGCGGCCTGTGCCTTTTGACTGGGCCTTTGCCTCGGTCGGCAGCGACGGGCGCGACGGCCCGGGCGAGGCGGCCGGAGGTCTGGTCGTCCCCGGCACGCCGCGGGCGATCCGGGCGGGCGGCATCGATCCGGTTGCGGCCTTGGCGCGCAACGATTCGACCCCGGCCTTGGCGGCAGGCGATGCGTTGGTGACAACCGGCGCGACGGGCACCAATGTCGCGGATCTGGCGGCGCTGGTGCGCGCAGCGGGGGCTTGACCCGGCGCGCGGGCCCTGCTCAGGCTGACGCCACAGGCCAAGGCGGAACCGCATGCTTTACAGCTATATCAGTCACGGGACCGGCCTTTTGCCGCTGCCCGAGGGGCGCCCGCTCGCGGACGCGATCTGGATTGATCTTTACCGCCCGCTGGATGCACAGGTCCGGGCGGTTTCTGACCTGGGGTACGAGATCCCGACACTTGCCGATATGGAAGAGATCGAGATCTCGAACCGGCTGTATATCGAGGGCGGGCGGCTTTACATGACCGGGGTACTGCCGGGGCAGTTGCCTGATGCAACCCCCGTCGCGATGCCGGTCACCTTTATCGTGGACGATCAGCGTCTTGTCACCGTGCGTCACCACGCGCCGCGCCCCTTTGAGACCTTTCCGGCCCGGGCCGAGCGTTCCAGCAGCGGCTGTGCCAGCGCCGAGCGCGTCCTGTTGGGCCTGATAGAAGAGATCGTCGGCAGGCTGGCCGATATCTCGGAAGGGGTGACGAAAGTGCTCGACAAAACGACATCGCAGGTGCTGACGATGAACTCTGCCAAGGCGGCCGGGCGGTTGCAGGCCGCGCTGGTCACGCTTGGCCAACAGGCTGAACTGATGAGCCGGGTGCGCATGGGTCTTTTGTCGATGGACCGCATTCTGGTCTATCACGCCAGCAACACCGCCCATCGGCCCGACAGCACCCGCATGCGCCCCCTGCATAGTGCCATTCAGCGCGACATTCAGGCGCTTGAGGTTCATGCCGATTTCCTGGGTTCGCGCATCGGCATGGTGATGGACGCGGCCATGGGCATGATCGGGCTGATGCAAAACGACCGGGTACGCATCCTGTCGGTGGTGACGGCGCTGTTTCTGCCTCCGACGCTGATCGCCAGTGTGTATGGGATGAACTTTACCCATATGTCACAGCTTGAACTGGAATGGGGCTTTCCGATGGCGCTGGGGATGATGGTTGCCTCGGCTGTCATTACCTTTCTGGTGCTGAAATGGCGCAACTGGCTTTGAGGCAGATTGGCGATGCCCGGCAGGGTTGCCTTGCCTGCCTTCGCACCTGCGCCTAAGACCGGGGCATGGCCAAATGAAGGGGAACCGCGGATGAGATCGACGCTCAGCTACATGACCTGGCCCTTCATCCTGACAGGGGTCGGACTAGCCCTCGCCGCATTTCTGGGATGGGAGTATCACGGCACAGGTTCAGGCGCGCTGGCCTTTCTGCTGATCGCAGGGATCCTGGCGGTGCTGGAAATCTCGCTGTCTTTCGACAATGCCATCGTCAACGCCAACAAGCTGCGCGAGATGACGCCGAAGTGGCAGCACCGGTTTCTGACCTGGGGCATTGTCATCGCGGTGTTTGGTATGCGGGTGATCTTTCCGCTGTTGGTGGTGGTCATCGCTGCCCGCCTTGCCCCGTGGGAGGCGCTGCGCCTTGCCGCCACCCAGCCGCAGGAATATTCGCGTATCATCCATGAGGCGCATTTGCCCATCGCAGCCTTTGGCGGGGCTTTCCTGATGTTGGTGGCGCTGAACTATTTCTTTGATCAGGCCAAGGATGTGGACTGGATCAAAGGGGTCGAGGCCGCCTTGCGCAAACTGGGCGAGATCCGCGGCATGGAGGTCGGTTTCGTGCTGATCTGCATGTTGGTGATCGTCAGCCAGATGCCGGCGGAAAGTGAGCATACCTTTATCATCGCCGCGATCTGGGGGATAATTACCTATCTGCTGGTCGATATGCTGGGCCATGTGCTTGACAGTTGGGGGGCATCGCGCAGCCATGCCGATATGGCGCGTGGTGGCTTTGGCGCGTTCCTTTACCTTGAGGTGCTGGACGCCTCGTTCAGCTTTGACGGTGTGATCGGGGCCTTTGCGCTGACCCAGAACCTGTTTCTTATCGCTATCGGGCTGGGCATCGGGGCCTTTTACGTCCGGGCCATGACGGTCATGATGGTCGAGCGCGGTACGCTATCCGCCTTTCGTTACCTTGAACACGGGGCGTTCTGGTCGATCCTTGTCCTGTCGGTGCTGATGTTCGTTCAGACGTTGCGCCCCATCCCCGAGGTGGTCACCGGGCTTTTGGGTGCAGGCTTCATCGGCATGGCTTTTCTAAGCTCGGTTGCCTGGCGCCGCCGTCACCCGCAAGACTGACCGGGCGGCGGCAAATGGGGTGGGCCTTTGTGGCCCGGCCCCCTTTCGCGCATGACTCAGACGCTGCCCCCAAGGGGGCGGGTCGCCAGAAAGAGCCAATCGCGGACCCCGCCTTCGACCAGGGGCGAGATCTTGTCCCAGACCTCGGCATGATAGGCGTCAAGCCAGGCCACCTCGGCAGGTGACAGCAGCCCCGGTTCAATCAGGCGGCGGTCGATCGGGGCAAAGGTCAGCGTTTCGAACCCCAGCATCCCGCGCCCATCGGGGCTTTGGCGGTTCTCGATCACGATCAGGTTTTCGATGCGGATGCCAAAGGCCCCTTCGCGGTAATAGCCCGGCTCGTTCGACAGGATCATGCCGGGTTGCAGCGGAATGTCCGAGATGCGCGAGATCCGCACCGGCCCCTCATGCACCGACAGGCCCGCGCCGACGCCATGGCCGGTGCCGTGGTCGTAATCCATGCCCTCGGACCATAGGGGCGCGCGGGCGAGCGCGTCGATGTGGCATCCGGCGACGCCTTTCGGGAACTGGACTTGCGAAACGGCGATCATGCCTTGCAGCACCCGTGTATAGGGGCGCCGCACTGCCGGATCGACCGGGCCCATCGGCAGGGTGCGGGTGATGTCGGTGGTGCCGTTTTCATATTGTCCGCCGGAATCGACCAGCAGTACATGGCCAGGCTCGATCCGCAGGTTGCTGTCCTGACTGACGTGGTAGTGCGGGATCGCAGCATGGGGGCCGGTCGCCGAGATGGTGTCAAAGCTGATGTCGAGGATGCCGCGCGCGGTGCGCAGTGCCTCAAGCTTTTGCGCGACGTCGATTTCGGTCAGCGGCTCGGCCCCAAGCAGCGGAGCACGGCTGTCAAGCCAGCATAGCAGTTCGGTTATTGCTGCACCGTCCTGCAGATGGGCGGCGCGCATGCCGGCAACTTCGGCCGGGTTTTTGCAGGCCTTTGGCAGGATCACCGGATCGGGTGCCTCGACGATCGGGGTCTTCATGCTTTCGATCAGCGCAAACACCCGGTCGGGCGCGCTGGCGGGATCGACCCGCACCGGCCCGGCAAGGTTGGTCAGCGCCGGCGTCAGCGCGACCAGAGGCAGGACCGAGACCTCATTGCCAAGGGCGGCCCGCACCTCGGGGCCGAATTTGGCGGGGTCGGTAAAGACGGCAACATGGCCGTTTTCCTCGATGATGGCAAAGCACTGTACCACCGGGTTCTTGGGCACGTCCGCGCCGCGGATATTAAGCAACCACGAGACCGAGTCGGGCAGGGTCAGCACTGCCGCCTGTTGCCCGGCCTTGCGCAGGGCGTCGGCGATGCGTGCGCGCTTTTCCGCCGCGGTTTCGCCTGCGACCGCGTCGGGCCATAGGCGCACCACCCCGACCGGAGGTTCGGGCTGGTCAGTCCAGATCGCATCGACCGGGTTCGTTTCCAGCGCGATCAGGGCAATGCCGGTCCCGACAAGACCCTTTTCCATCTCGCGGATCTCGCGCCGGGTGTGCAGCCAGGGGTCATAGCCGATGCGACCGCCTTCGGGCAGGGCCTGATGCAGCCAATCCGAGGGGCGGGTTTCCGGCCAGGGGACCGGGGTGAAATGTGCGGGATCCACCTCGGCCTTGACCTGCACCCGATAGCGGCCGTCGATGAACACGCCCGCCCGGTCGGGGGTGACGATGCAAAAGCCGGCACTACCGGTAAAGCCGGTCAGCCAGGCCAGCCGCGCATCGCGGGCTGCGACATATTCCCCCTGATGCGCATCCGCACGCGGCACCAGAAAGCCGTCGAGGTCACGCGCCGCAAGTTCGCGGCGCAAGGCTGCCAGCCGGGGCGGATGCGCGGCGGGGTTGGAATAGCTGTCATAGGTCTGGAACATGCTCGCCTCTGGCTTTCTTGTGCTTGGGATATCAGGCGCGGGTCAGCGCCTCTTTCGCGCCGGGCAGGGTGCGGGCCAACCCGTCGGCCACCGCCTCGGCACTGCGGCGATGGTGAAAATCGGTGGCGACCCGCGCGCGCGAAGCCTGTGTCAACCGCAAGGCCCTGGCAGGATCCGCGCAGAGCCGCGCGATCTCGTCAGCCATGGCCTCGGGGTGCTCGGGTGGGACAAGGATAGCGTCGCGGCCCGATGTGATCAGCTCATGATTGCCGCCGACATCGGTGACGACGACCGGCATTTCCATTGCCATCGCCTCCATGATCGCTACGGAAATCCCTTCGTTCAGGCTGGCCAGCGCAAAGATATGGGCGTTCTCAAGCCCTTCGCGCACGCGATCCTCACTGACCGCGCCCAGCAGGGTGACTGCATCGCCCAACCCCTTGGCGGCGATCAGCGCATCAAGCTGGCGGTGATAGCCCGAACCACCCTGTTCGTCCTCGCCCGCGATTTCAAGCCGGGCGTCGATACCGCGGGCGCGTAGCAGGGCGACCGTCTCGATCAGGTGGTCATGCCCCTTGATTGCGTTAAGTCGTCCGCAGCTGAAGATGCGCACTGGCCCACCCGGAGCAGGGGGCTGCCATGGTCTGCGGCGCTTGATCTGGTCCAGATTGACCCCCATCGGCGCAATCAGGATGGTCGAGGGACGGTCCGCCCCGATATCGTGTTCGGCCACGCGGGCGAGCAGTTGTGAAATGATGGTGACGAACCGTGCATGCCGCCATTTCTGGCGCTGGTTCGGGCCGTAGCCCTCTAGCGTCGGGCCGTGCAGGGTCAGGCTGTAACCCGGCCCCCCCAGCCGTTCGGCGAACATGGCGATATTGGCGCTGTCGGCGCAGCTATGGACATGGATATGGCTCCAGCCCTGTTCGCGGGCAATGCGCTTGAGCCGCGCCCCCATGCCAAGCAGTGCGAGCATCCGCAGCCGTGCCTTCAGGCCGTGCGCCTCGGCCGTAAAGGCCGCGCCAAGGCCACGTGCCCAGCCCGAGGGGCCCGAGCGCAGGAATTCCGCGATCATGCCAAGACCTTCGGCCCCAAGCGGCATCAGATAGCGGGTACGCGCCTGCGCTTCGGCCGCCCAGCTGTGCGAGGCGACGGCGCGCGGCGGCGGTCGGGTCGAGACAAGGTCGGCCTCGATCCCCAGCTCTGCCAGCGCCTGCCGTTCGCGCCACAGAAAGATATGGGTCTGGCCCGGGAACTCGGGTATGAAAAATCCGATCTTCAACACGTCGAAGCCTCTTGGCCTGCGAGGCGAAAGCGGCCCCGGCCTGACCGAACTGGTCGCATGGGAGACCGGGGCAGATCAAGCAGCCGGAAAGGACAGGATTACCCCACCCGGCGCAGGTTCATCGCGCGCGCGCGCTTTCTGGGATCGGATTCGAACAGGGCGGCAAGCTGTTCGGTCATTGCCCCGGCCAGTTGTTCGGCATCGGTGATCGTGACCGCGCGTTCGTAATAACGGGTCACGTCGTGGCCGATACCGATGGCCAAAAGCTCAACCAGCTTCTTGCGTTCGATCATCGAGATCACGTCGCGCAGGTGCTTTTCAAGAAAGTTCGCCGGGTTGACCGACAGGGTCGAGTCATCGACCGGCGCACCATCCGAAATCACCATCAGGATCTTGCGTGCCTCGGACCGGCGGGACAGGCGACGATGCGCCCACTCCAGCGCCTCGCCGTCGATGTTTTCCTTCAGCAGTCCCTCTTTCATCATCAGACCAAGGTTCGGACGCACGCGCCGCCATGGCGCATCGGCGCCCTTGTAGATAATGTGGCGCAGGTCGTTCAGCCGCCCGGGTTGGGCGGGGCGACCGGCTGCCAGCCATTTTTCACGGCTTTGCCCACCTTTCCATGCACGGGTGGTAAAGCCAAGGATCTCGACCTTGACCTGAGTGCGCTCAAGCGTGCGGGCAAGGACGTCGGCGCAGATCGCGGCAATGCTGATCGGCCGGCCCCGCATCGAGCCCGAGTTGTCCAAAAGCAGCGTCACAACGGTGTCGCGGAATTCGGTGTCCTTTTCGATCTTAAAGGACAGGGGCGTCGTCGGGTTCGCCACCACCCGGGCAAGGCGTCCGGCGTCAAGCACGCCCTCTTCCTTATCAAACTCCCAGCTGCGGTTCTGCTGTGCCTGCAGGCGGCGCTGCAACTTGTTGGCCAGCCGCGAGACCGCGCCGCGCAAGGGTTCAAGCTGTTTGTCGAGATAGGCGCGCAGCCGCTCAAGCTCGGCCGGGTCGGCCAGATCCTCGGCGCGGATCTCTTCGTCGTATTCCTGAGTATAGACTTTGTAATCCGGGCTGGCCTCGCTGACCTGAGGCGGCAGGTCGGGCGGGGTTTCGGATTCCGAGATTTCGGCGTCGTCTACCAGCTCTTCATCGGACTGGTCGTCCATACTGACCTGAGCCTGACGCTCATCCTGCGTCTGGTCCTGGGTGCGCTCGGGGCTGGCTTCGGCCTCGTCGTCCTGGTTCTGGTCGCGGGACTGGTCGTTGCCTGCTTCCTCGTCCTGTTCGGCGTTCTCGTCGGCCTCATCCTCTTCCGGTTCGTCAGGGTCCTCGCCCAGCTGGTCGCCATAGCCCAAGTCGGCGATGAGCTCGCGGGAAAGACGCGCAAAGGCGGCCTGATCGGGCAGTACCTCGCCGACGTGCCCCAATTCGCTGCCGGCCTGTTCCTCGATAAAGGGGCGCCACAGGTCCGCGACATGCTGCGCGGCCGGGGGCAGGGGGCGACCGGTTGCGATCTGGCGCAGGATATAGCCCGCCGCGACGGCCAAAGGCGCATCGGCCGGGGCCTTGATCTGGCCATAGCCCTTGCGCTCGGCCTCTTGCCCCAGCTTGGCGTCGATATTGGACAGCGCGCCCGGCATGTCGCGCGCGCCCAATGCCTCGCAGCGCACCGTTTCCATCGCTTCATAGAGGTCGCGCGCCATCGGTCCGGCGGGGGCGTATTTCGCGTGGGTTGCGGGATCGTGGTGTCGCAGTTTCATCGCCAGTGCATCGGCGGTACCACGCGCCAGCAATACCTCGTCCCGGGTCATGCGGCGGCTGACCTGAGGCAGGCGCATCGTGTCGCCCGCCACCCCCGCAGGATCGGCGGTGAAGGTCACGTTCAGCTCGCGCTCTTCGGCAAGGGCGCGGGTGGCCTCGGTCAGGGCCTTCTTGAACGGATCGGCGGGGTTGTCGGATTTTTTCATCGGATGTTCCAGAAACCTGCTTTGGCCGCCATCACAGCATATCCCCTGCCGCCAGCAATGAAAGGCGGGAAGGGACAGCTTTCATTTCACGCAGGCCCTTGGCCGCAGGGCCCAGGGGCCCGTGCGGCACTGGTCCTGTGGTCCGCAAGCGGTCCTTGGGCGGGGGGTTGCAAAGGGGCCGTTTGGGTTCGGGCAGGATGGCCGGACATTCCCGCTACGTTCCTGCCCGGCGTTTCCCGGAGCAGGGCCGTGGCGGAAAAGCCTGCCGCCCGCCGCATCACCCGGCCTTGACTGCCGCGCTTTCCGGCAGTTCCTCGTCGAACAGGCGCTGGTAGAACTCGGCCACCGTCTGGCGCTCCAGCTCGTCGCATTTGTTGAGGAAGGTCAGCCGGAAAGCATAGCCCACATTGTCGCCAAAGATGCGCGCGTTCTGCGCCCAGGAAATCACCGTGCGCGGGCTCATCACCGTCGACAGGTCGCCCTGCATGAAGGCCGTCCGCGTCAGGTCGGCCAGCGCGACCATCTGGCTGATCTGCTTGCGGCCCTTTTCGGTGTTGTATGTCGGGTTCTTGGCCAGAACGATCGCGGCCTCGGCGTCGTGGCTGAGATAGTTCAGCGTCGTCACGAGGTTCCAGCGGTCCATCTGGCCCTGGTTGATCTGCTGGGTGCCGTGATAAAGGCCGGTCGTGTCGCCCAGACCCACCGTGTTTGCCGTGGCAAACAGGCGGAAATAGGGGTTCGGTGTGATGACCTCGTTCTGGTCAAGCAGCGTCAGCTTGCCATCCGCCTCCAGCACGCGCTGGATCACGAACATCACATCGGCGCGGCCTGCGTCGTATTCGTCAAAGACGATGGCGGTCGGGTTGCGCAGCGCCCAGGGCAGAATGCCTTCGTGAAAAACGGTGACCTGCTTGCCATCGACCAGCTTGATCGCGTCCTTGCCGATCAGGTCGATCCGGCTGACGTGGCTGTCAAGGTTCACGCGCACGCAAGGCCAGTTCAGCCGTGCCGCCACCTGCTCGATATGGGTCGATTTGCCGGTGCCGTGATAGCCCTGGATCATGACCCGGCGGTTGTAGGCAAAGCCGGCCAGGATCGCCAGGGTCGTGTCGGGGTCGAACTTGTAGGTCGGGTCGACATCGGGCACGCGGTCGGATCGTTCGGCAAAGCCCTTGATCTTCATGTCGCTGTCTAGGCCGAAGACCTCGCGCAGGTCGATGTCCTCGGTCGGTTTCGCGTTCTGATCAAGCATTGGGCGGCCCTTTCGATTCTTCTGTGCTTGATGAATGATTCCCCGCGCAGGTGCAAGCCGGACAAGGGCTTAAGGGTGAATTGCGCACAAGTGCGGCGCCCCGTAAGCTGTCCCTCCGGAAAGCTGGAACAGGACGGGTTGCATGAGCGGATTGCTGGCGCTGCTGGATGACGTCGCGGGGATCGCCAAGATCGCCGCTGCCTCGATCGACGATGTGGCCGGTCAGGCGGTCAAGGCGGGCAGCAAGGCCGCCGGAGCGGTGATCGACGACGCGGCGGTGACACCGAAATACGTGCACGGCTTTTCCGCCGCGCGCGAAGTGCCGATCGTGATGAAGATTGCGCGCGGATCACTGTTCAACAAGCTGGTGATCCTGCTGCCGATTGCGCTGTTGTTGTCGGCCTTTGCGCCATGGGCAATCTCGCCCCTGCTGATGATCGGCGGCGCGTATCTGTGCTTTGAGGGGGCTGAAAAGATCGTTCACGCCCTTGGCCGTCACGGGGCCGGGGACGCGCATCTTGCCGTCACCGAGGGCGGCGGCGCCGGTCTGGAAGAAGAGCGGGTGCGCGGCGCGATCAAGACGGATTTCATCCTGTCGGCCGAGATCATGACCATTGCCCTTGCCGCCATCCCGAACGGAGACCCGATCTGGATGAAGGCGCTGATTCTTGCCATGGTTGCCGTGGGCATCACGCTGGCTGTCTATGGTTTCGTCGCGCTGATCGTTAAGGCGGATGATTTCGGCCTGCACCTGAATGAGCGGGGTGGTGCCTTGGGTGCGCTGGGACGCGGCATCGTCCATGTCATGCCGGGTTTCATGAAGGCTCTGACCATCGTCGGCACTGCCGCGATGATCTGGGTCGGCGGCCAGATCGTCATTCACGGGCTGCATGAGCTGGGCCAGCACCAGCCCTATGAATGGATCCATCGCATGGCCGAGGCCGCTGCCCATGCCGCCCCAGCCGCGCCGGGCCTTGTCGGCTGGGTCACCACGGCCTTTTTCGATGGCGTTTTCGGCGTCATTCTGGGGCTGATCCTTATTCCCGTCGCGCATTACCTCGTTACCCCGGTGATCGAGGCGGTCAGACGCGCGCTTGGGGCCTGACCTCTCTGGCTTGCTCTTGTCTGGGTCACGGGTCTATTTCCGTGCAATGCCAATTCAGGAGGACTGCCATGCCGATTCCCGCCCCGGCGCTTGAGGCGCTTTCCGCGCTTTTGGGCGCGCGTCTGTCCACCAGCGGTGCCGACCGCGATCTGCATGCCCAGTCCGAGACTTTTCACCGCGCGCCGCCCCCTGATGCCGTAGCATGGCCGCTGTCGACCGGCGAGGTCTCGCGCATCGCTGCGATCTGCCGTGCCCATCACGTGCCGATGATCGGCTGGGGCACCGGAACCTCGCTTGAGGGGCAGGCGCTGGCTCCGCAAGGGGGACTGGTGATCGACCTGTCCAAGATGGATCGGGTGCTGGAAATCCGGGCCGAGGACATGCAGGTTTCGGTTCAGCCCGGCTGCACGCGTGAGGCGCTGAACACCGAACTGCGCGCGACGGGGCTGTTCTTTCCGGTCGATCCCGGCGCCAACGCCTCGCTGGGCGGGATGGCCGCGACGCGGGCCTCGGGCACCACGGCGGTGCGCTATGGCACCATGCGCGACAACGTGCTGGGGCTTGAGGTGGTGCTGGCCGACGGGCAGGTGATCCGCACCGGCACCCGGGCGGCGAAATCCAGCGCGGGTTATGATCTGACGGCGCTGTTTGTCGGCTCGGAAGGTACGTTGGGGATCATCACTGAGCTGACGCTGCGCCTGCATGGCCAGCCCGAAGAGGTCGCCGCGGCGGTCTGCGGTTTCCCGACGCTGGAACAGGCGGTGGAATGCGTCACTGCAACGATCCAGTCCGGCATCCCGATGGCGCGGATCGAGTTCGTTGATGCCGATGTCGTACGTGCCTTCAACAATGTTTCCGGCGCGCAGATGCACGAAGGGCCGCATTTGATGGTCGAGTTTCACGGCTCTCCGGCCTCGGTCAAGGGCGATGCCGAGGCTTTTGGCGCGCTGGCGGCCGAATTCGGCGGTACCGGCTTTGACTGGGCAACCACGCCCGAGGCACGCGCCGCGCTGTGGAAGATGCGGCATAACACCTATCGTTCCTGTCTTGCCTTGCGTCCGGGGGCAACTGCGGTTGTGACCGACGTTTGCGTGCCAATGTCGCATCTGCCTGCTGCCGTGGCTGCGGCGGCCGAGGATATCCGCGCCGAGGGTCTGCTTGGTCCCATCGTCGGCCATGTCGGCGACGGCAATTTCCACGCCCAGATCCTTGTGATGCCGGGTGATGAGGCCGAACTGGCGGCCGCGAAACGCGTTGCTACCCGCATGGCCGAGCGCGCGATCGGGGTCGGTGGGACCATCACCGGCGAGCATGGTGTCGGTATCGGCAAAAAGCCCCTGATGCCCGCCCAGCACGGCCCGGCCATCGCTGTCATGGCGGCAATCAAGCAGGCGCTTGACCCCGAGGGCGTGCTGAACCCCGGCAAGCTGGTTCCGCAGATGGGTTAAGGGCGCTGCCCCAAGCCAGCTGCAAGGGAGGCGCTGATGCCCATGCCATGGACCTATCGCCATGCCTCGAAAGAGTGGCGGGCGATTCTGGACGATCTGAAGGATCGGATGGACCTCGTCTCGGATAACAGCGCCTATACGGCGCTGGATGGGGTCCTGCAGGTCTTTCGTCGGCGACTCACTGCGCAGCAGGGTCTGGATTTTGCCTCGGTCCTGCCAGCGATTCCCCGCGCGATCTTTGTCGCGGGCTGGCGGCCAGAGGCGGAACCGCCCCCCTTTGCCGACCGCGCGACGATGACGCGCGAGGCGCAGCAGGTCCGGCCGCATCACAACCTGACGCCCGATAGCGCCATCGAGGCGGTGGCATGGACCCTGCGCCGTTATGTGAATGCGGCCGATTTTCAGCGGGCTCTGGACCAGTTGCCGCCGGGTGCGGCAGGGTTCTGGCATGTTGATAACCCCGAAGGGGCCCGGCCGAGGATCTTTTGATGCGCGGGGCTTGTGTGCGTGCAGCGATGCAGATCGGCCACAATGTGCCTGACAAACTCGTGACCGTCACGCCATCGTGACAGAGCCTCGCGCCTTTGCGATAAGGGCAGGGAAGCGCCGGTCACAGGCGCAAAGACATGGCGCGCGACAGCGCGCGGGGCGCGAGGGCAGAAATGAAGCTTTTGAGCAAGTTGTTGACGGTTCTGATGCTGGTGGCGCTGGCGTCCTGTGGACGTGGTCCGTCCAGCGGCCCGGCCGTGATGGCAGGACAGGGGCGCGGACCGCAATTCGGTGATACCGCACCGCATCCCTGGGTGGGTGGGCATCCCTATGACCATCTGGTGCATGGCATCGATATTTCCCGCTATCAGGGCGATATCGACTGGGGCCGCGTCCGTGGCTCGGGCGTCAGCTTTGCCTTTATCAAGGCGACCGAAGGCGGCGATCATGCCGACCCGAATTTCCGCCGCTATTGGTATGAGGCCGCGCAGGCCCGGATTCCGCGCGGCGCCTACCACTACTTCTACTTCTGTCGCTCGGGTGCGGAACAGGCGGCGTGGTTCATCGCCAACGTGCCGAGAGAGCGTGGCGCCATGCCGCCGGTGGTGGATCTGGAGTGGACCCCCTCGAAAACCTGCCCGCGCCGCCCGCCAAGCGATGAGGTTCTGCGCGAGGCCCGGATTTTCAAGGATATCCTGCACCGCCATTACGGCCAGCGGCCGATCATCTACACGACGGTCGATTTCTATCGTGACAACAACCTGGCCTCATGGTCCGAAGAGTTCTGGCTGCGCTCGGTCGCGGGACATCCGCGTCTGGTCTATCCCGGCCAGCGCTACACCTTCTGGCAATATACCGGGACCGGGGTTGTGCCGGGCATTCGCGGGAATGTCGATCTGAACGTCTTTGCGGGTTCGCCCGCGCAGTGGCGGAAATGGCTGAACCTGCGGCTGCAGTAAACCGAGGCCTGCTTTGGGCCGAGTTTCTGGCGCTCTATTTCGGGGCGCCGCTGGTTATCGCGTTGTTCATGCCCGGGCGCCTGCTGTTTCAGGCGCTCGCGGTGTTCAGCATTGCGGGGCTTTTGCTGCTGTGGCGGACCGGCGGCTTTCACTGGCGCGGCCTTGTCCATGGATGGGGCAGCCTGCCATGGGGCGGGATCGGCCTTGTTGCGCTGGTCACGCTGATCGTCAGCGTGGCGATATTGTGGGTGACCAGCCCCGAGTCGATCTTTCGCCTCATATGGTTGCGTCCCCATGTTCTGCTGATGATCTGGTGCCTTTACCCGCTGGTGTCGGCTTTGCCGCAAGAGCTGATCTTTCGCCCGCTGTTCTTTCACCGCTACGGCGCGCTTTTGCCGTCGGGGCAGGCGGCGATCATTCTGAACGCGGCGGTCTTTTCCTTTGCCCATCTGATGTACTGGTCGTGGGTGGTGGCGATCCTGACCTTTCTGGGGGGCTGGGTCTTTGCCTATGCCTATGTCCGACGCGGCTTTCCGGCGGCCTGGGTGCTGCATGCGGTGGCCGGGAATGTGCTCTTTGCGGTCGGAATGGGGGTATATTTCTACTCTGGCAACGTGGTGCGGCCATTCTGATTGCTTGACTTCCCCCGCGTGGCGCGGTTGATGCATCGCCGACACGCAAGGGGAAGAATGATGAGCGTCTATCGCAGCCATACCTGCGGCGAGCTGACCGCCGCTGCCGCCGGAAACGAGGTTCGTTTGTCCGGTTGGGTCCACCGGGTCCGCGACCACGGGGGCGTCCTGTTCATCGACCTGCGCGACCATTACGGCATCACCCAGGTGATTGCCGACAGCGACTCGCCCGCTTTTGCGGCGCTTGAGCGGCTGCGGGCCGAGACGGTCATCCGCATCGACGGCAAGGTCAAGCTGCGCGATCCCTCGCTCGTCAACCCCAGGCTTCCCACCGGCGAGGTCGAGGTCTATGCCACCGCGATGGAGGTTCTGGGCCCGGCCGAGGATCTGCCGCTGCCGGTGTTCGGCGATCAGGAATACCCCGAGGAAACGCGCCTGGCGTATCGCTTTCTCGATCTGCGCCGCGACAGCCTGCACAATAACATCATGCTGCGTTCGCGCGTCATCAAATGGCTGCGCGATGCGATGTGGGATGCAGGGTTCACCGAGTTCCAGACGCCGATCATCACCGCATCGTCGCCCGAGGGCGCGCGCGACTTCCTCGTGCCCTCGCGTCTGCATCCGGGCAAGTTCTACGCCCTGCCGCAGGCCCCGCAGCAGTTCAAACAGCTGATCATGGTCGCGGGCTTTGACAGATACTTCCAGATCGCGCCCTGCTTCCGCGACGAAGACCCGCGTGCTGACCGCTCGCCCACCGATTTCTATCAGCTGGACGTCGAGATGTCCTTTGTCGAGCAGGAGGACGTCTTTAACGCCGTTCAGCCGGTCATTCAGGGGCTGTTCGAGACCTTTGGCGGCGGTCGTCGTGTCGATTCTGACTGGCCGCGCATTCCTTATGCCGAGGCGATGCTGAAATATGGCTCCGACAAGCCTGACCTGCGCAACCCCATCGAGATGCAGGTGGTCAGCGAACATTTCCGCGGCTCGGGCTTTGGTATCTTTGCCAAACTGCTTGAACAGGACGGCACCGAGGTCCGCGCCATTCCCGCACCCGGCGGCGGGTCGCGTAAATTTGCCGACCGCATGAACGCCTATGCCCAGCAGCAGGGCCTGCCCGGCATGGGTTACATTTTCTGGCGCAAGGCCGATGACGGCTCGACCGAGGCGGCTGGCCCCATCGCCAAGGCGCTGGGTCATGAGCGGACCGAGGCGATCCGCGAGCAGCTGGGGCTGGGCGAAGGCGATGCCGTCTTTTTCCTGGGCGGCCGACCCGAGACCTTTGAAGCTGTCGCAGGCCGCGCCCGCAACGAGATTGGCCGCGAACTGGGCCTGATTGATGAGAACCAGTTCAAATTCGCCTGGATCGTCGACTTTCCGATGTATGAGAAGGGCGAGGACGGCAAGATCGACTTCAGCCACAACCCCTTCTCGATGCCGCAGGGCGGGCTTGATGCGCTTGATGGCGATCCGCTGGAGGTCAAGGGTTATCAATATGACCTTGCCTGCAACGGCTATGAGCTGATCTCGGGCGCGATCCGTAACCATCGTCCTGAAATCATGTTCCGCGCCTTTGAGCTGGCCGGCTATGGCCGGGACGAGGTCGAGCGGCGCTTTGGCGGCATGGTCAAGGCGTTCCGTTATGGCGCTCCTCCGCACGGTGGCTGCGCGGCGGGCATCGACCGGATCGTGATGCTGCTGGCGGATGAGGTGAACATCCGTGAGGTCATCATGTTCCCGATGAACCAGCGGGCCGAAGACCTGATGATGGGCGCACCAAGCGAGCCTGCGAACGAGCAATTGCGCGAACTGCGCCTGCGTGTCCTGCCTCGCGAATGATCCCTTGCCATGCGGCATCGGCGGGCCTTTGCCGCGATGCCGCATGCTGAAGAAAGCGTGAACTGACCTTAGCCCGCGATCATGCGATACATCCGCGCAGGGGGTGCTTCCCCGGCAAGGATGTGTGCATGAGCTTTGGTTTTCCCGAGCTGGCGGCGATCCGTCTGGGCTTTGGTCTGTCGCCGCTGACCCCTCCGCCCGCTGACGCCGAGACGGTGCTGGCCAGCGTTGCGCGCTCCGGTCCCGACCCCGCGGCGATGACTACTGCCGAAGCAAGCCAGATCGCGCTGAGCTTTCGCGCCGGTGTTGTCGCCCGGCGCAGCGGCAAGCCTGAACCGCCCGGTTCTAAGGAAGCTGAACAGCAACTTGCCTCCATGCCGATCGAGGATTTGCGGCGGCGGGTGGTCCGCGCGGTCGATGATCCGGTCGGCTTTGGCGAAAGGCTGGTACAGTTCTGGAGTGACCATTTCACTGTACGCGCCATCAATCGGGTGCATTACGGTCTTTCCATGACCTTTCAGGACGAGGCGATCCGTCCTTATGTGAACGGCCGGTTCGAGGACATGTTCTTTGCCGCCGACACCCATCCGATGATGCTGGTCTATCTGGATCAGATCTCCAGCCGGGGGCCGAACTCGGTTCTGGCCAAGCGCCGGCCCGAGCGTCACCTTGGCCTGAACGAGAACCTTGCACGCGAGGCGCTTGAGCTGCACTCGATGGGGGTCAGCGCCGGCTATGAGCAAAAGGACGTGCGTGAACTGGCCGAGCTGTTGACCGGGCTTAGCTTTTCGCACAAAGGCGGCTTTGCTTTTCAGCAGGCCTGGGTCGAGCCTGGGGCCGAAACGGTGCTGGGCAAAAGCTATGGCGGCGGCCGGCGCGGCGGGCTGGACGATATCCGCGCCGCCTTTCGCGATATCGCCCGCCGGCCTGAGACCGCGCAATATCTGTCGCGCAAGCTGGCGGTGCATTTCGTTTCGGACGACCCCTCCCAAGATCTGGTCGAGGCGATGGCGGCAACCTGGCGCGCGACCGGGGGCGATCTGCCGCAGGTCTATCGCGTGCTCGTCACCCACCCGGATCTGGCCTCGAATCTGCGCAAGAAGGTGCGTCAGCCTTTTGACTATTGCGTGGCAGGGCTGCGGGCGCTTGGGGTGCGGGGCAAAGATCTGGCCGCCCTTGATCGAAAGGTCTTCAACCGCGCAGTCTGGGAGCCGATCCGTTCCATGGGGCAACCATGGTGGCAGGCCAAAGGGCCGGACGGCTGGCCTGAAGAGGTCGAGGCATGGATCGCGCCGCAGACGCTGGCCGCCCGCATCAACTGGTCGTTGCAGGTTCCGCGCATGCTGCTGAAAGAGCTGCCGGATCCGCGCGAAATGCTGGTTTCGGCCTTTGGCGGGACCCAGTCGGCAGAGCTTGCCTGGGCGGTGCCCAAGGCCGAATCCGCAGCCGAGGGTGTGGCGCTGATCCTCGCCTCGGGCGATTTCAACCGGCGATAGGAGGGGGCGGATGCTGAAAATGGATCGACGCCTGTTTCTGAAGGGAACGGCGCTGCTTGGCTGCTCGGCTGCGGCGCATCCGCTGATGAACTCGATCACCTTCGCGGCGCTGCCCGGCGATAACCGGCTGGTGGTTATTATCCTGCGCGGCGCCATGGACGGGCTGGATGCGATCCAGCCTTATGGTGATCCGATGCTGCGCAAGCTGCGCCGCAATCTTTCGGTTGGCCCAGATAATGGCGCGCTGGACCTGGACGGGTTCTATGCGCTGCACCCGCGGCTAGAACCGCTGCTGCCTCTTTGGCAAAAAGGGGAGCTTGCCTTTGCTCATGCGGTTTCGACCCCCTATCGCGACAAACGCAGCCATTTTGACGGTCAGGACGTGCTGGAGGCCGGGACCGGCAATGACCTGCCGGTGGATCGTCAGGTGGGCGGATGGCTGAACCGGATGCTGCAGGTGATGCCCGGAACCAGTGCCGAGACGGCCTATTCCGTGGGTGTCGAGCAGATGAAGATCCTGACCGGCAAGGCCGCACATCTTAGCTGGGCACCTCAAGCATCGCTGACGCTTTCGCCGCAGGCGCAGATGCTGCTTGAGCATGTCTATCACGATGATCCGCTGTTCCGGGATGCGGCCCAGGGGGCGATGCAGATCAGCGGCGAGGTTTCGGATATCGGCAAGATGCGCGGCCCGACGGCGGATGCTCAGGCGCTGGCCGCCTTTGCCGCCAGCCGGCTGAACGCTGAAAGCCGGATCGCCGCTTTTTCGATCCCGGGCTGGGACAGTCACGCCAGCCAGTCCGCTGTTCTGGGCCGGGCACTTGACCGGCTGGCGGCTGCGATCCTGAAACTGCGCGAGGGGCTGGGGCCGAACTGGCAGAGCACCGCCGTTCTGGCTATGACCGAGTTTGGCCGCACCGCGCGCGAGAACGGGTCGGGTGGCACCGATCATGGCACGGGCGGCGCGCTGCTGATGGCCGGTGGAGCCATCCGGGGCGGTCACGCCTTTGGCGACTGGCCGGGGCTGGGCGAGGGTCAGCTTTACGCCGGGCGTGACCTCATGCCGACCCGGGACATTCGCGCCTATGCCGCTTGGGCAATGCACGGGCTTTTCGGGATCGAGCGTGACAAGCTGGAACGCACCATCTTTCCCGGGCTTGAACTGGGCAGCGATCCGGGGATGCTGGCCTGAGCCTGTGAGGGAGCTTAGCCCATGCCTGATGATTCCCCGAGCAATCCGCGCCAGCCGGTCGATGGACGGTCTGACGTTTCCGCCTCTTTGACACCGCCCGGCTCTCACGCGGCGGTTGTTGCTGATCCCGGCTCCAAAGCCGGCCAGCGTCAGGCACCGCGCCCGGTCGGACCAGCCGTTCCCGACTTTACCCCGCCGCCTGCACCCGGACCCGCAATGATCGAGGGGCGCTATGTCCAGCTTGAGCGTCTTGATCCCGACCGCCACGCTGACGGGTTGTTTGCTGCCAACCAGGGGCATGACTGGGTATGGGACTATATGGGCTATGGCCCGTTTGCCGATCTTGACGCCTATCGCGGCTGGCAGGCCGAAATGGCTGCCAGGCAGGACCCGTTCCTATATGCCCTGCGTGAGCGGTCGGGGAACGGTATCGGCGGCCTTGCCGCGTTTCTGCGTATCGACAGGGCCAATGGCGTGATCGAAATCGGCCATATCCAGATCTCTCCTGCGATGCAGCGCACCCCCGCGGTGACCGAGGCGATCTCGTTGATGATTGGATGGGCCTTTGACGCCGGCTATCGTCGGGTTGAGTGGAAATGCGATGCGCTGAATGCTCCTTCCCGCCGCGCGGCTCTGCGCTATGGCTTTACCTATGAAGGGGTCTTTCGCCAGCATATGGTTACCAAAGGCCGCAATCGTGACACCGCCTGGTTCGCCATTATCAATCATGACTGGCCACGATTGGCCCGCGCGCATCAGGCATGGCTGCACCCCGGGAATTTTGACGCCCAAGGCAGGCAGCGTCAAAGCCTTGCCGTGCTGACCGGGCCGTAGACGGTCAGGATATCCGCGCCTCGGCCAGCCGGTCCTGCACAAGGCCGCTGATACGTGCCAGATCGGTGGCGAGTGCCTGTCCCTGCGCGTGGCCGCGCGCGAGTGCGGTCGCCGCATCCTCGAGCATCCGGTCATGGGCGGAACGCGCCACCCCTGCCAGAAACCGTGCGATATAGTCGATGGCGGCGGTGTCACCGGCGCGGGCCAGCACATCGGCGACATGGGTCAGATCCTCGCGCAGCGCCTGTGCATCGGCTGCAATCACTTCGTTTGGGAGTGAGCGCAGCCCCTGCGGCTGTGCCTCGGGCGGCAGGGCAGCAAGAATCGCCTGCTGGAACACCGCGAGATTCTCGATCGGCTTCGCCAGAAAGCCGTCGGCACCGGCGCGGAGCGCAGCTTCGCGGTTCTGAGGGTCGCCCGAAATGCCGAGGACCACTGGTACCTTTTGTGTGCTGTGGCTGATGGTGGCGATCATGTCTGCGCCGTCACCATCGGGCAGACCCATGTCAATGATGACTACATCGGGGCGATAGGTTTGCAGATGTCGCAGGGCCGAACGGATGCTGTCGGCCCGACGAATACGAGCGCCAGAGCGCAGGCAGAGCAAGCGCATCGCTTCGCAGGCGACACGCGAATCCTCGACCACCAGTACGGTGAGACCGTTCAACGGTCGGTTGGGCGTGGCGGCGCGCCAGGGAGAGATTTCGTGCACGCCAATCAGTTCCTGTTCGATCATCGCAAAAATCCTGACTGGAAAGCTCCTTCTGGTCCGAAGATGGGCCGATTCGCTTAAGATGCAGTTAACGACGCCTTGTTTTCCTTTCCCCCGCCGCCTCATGGGCCTAGAAGGGCGCAAATGACGGAGGAAGTGATGATCGGACGCCTGAACCATGTCGCCATCGCCATGCCTGACCTGCAGGCCGCAGCCGCGCAATACGCCAACACTCTGGGTGCCAAGGTCGGCGCACCGCAGGACGAGCCGGATCATGGCGTGACCGTCGTTTTCATCGAATTGCCGAATACCAAGATCGAGCTGCTTTACCCTTTGGGCGGGAACAGTCCGATCAGGGGGTTTTTGGAAAAGAACCCTTCGGGCGGCATCCATCATATGTGCTTTGAGGTCGAGGATATCCTTGCCGCGCGTGATCGGCTCAGGGCCGAAGGCGCGCGCGTTCTGGGTGACGGAGAGCCCAAGACCGGCGCCCATGGCAAGCCGGTGCTGTTCCTGCATCCCAAGGATTTCAACGGCTGCCTGATCGAACTGGAGCAAGTCTGATGAGTCTGACCGGGGGCATCGTTCTTTATGCCGTATTGTGGTTTTTGGTGCTGTTCGTGCTCTTGCCCTTTGGCCAGCAGAGTCAGGCTGATGTCGGGCAGGTAACGCCCGGCACCCCCGCCGGCGCCCCCCATGAACCCAAGCTGAAGAAAAAGGCGCTGTGGGCGACGATAATCGCGACGCTGATCTGGGCTGCGATCGCTTATGTCATCATCGCCGGGGTGATCACCCGCGCAGATCTGGACGCCTGGACGCGCTGAGATGATAGAGGTGGGTAAAACCCGCCGCCGCCAGCACTGGAACAACGATATTCAGCAGTGGCACGGTTAACAGCGCCGCAATCAGTACCCCCAGCGCCGTTGCCTGCGGGGTCAGGCTGCGACGCAGTGCCGTGGCCTGCGGCTCATGCAGATGACGGCGCGCCGCCATCTGAAAGAACTCACGGCCCAGAAGCCAGCCGTTGCCGCCATAATACAGCACCGAAGCCAGTGGCCCGAGGAATGGCGTGAGCACCAGCGTCACAAGCGTGACGAGGATCACCGCCCCCATCACCGCAAGCGATTCCAACAGCCCGTCCCAGAAATCGACCGGCAGACCGCGGGCGGCAGGGTAATGGGTTTCCTCGACCGCTTCTGAGACCCGCTCAGCGAAAAGGCCCGAAAAGCCTGCTGCCACCGGGGCCATCAGGAATATGCTCATGATCGGGAAAAGCAGCAGCGAGCTCCATGACAAGGCAGGAGCCAGCGGTACCGCCCCGATCCAGGGCAGGCTGATCTGTTCGGGCGCAAAGATGCGGATCGCCCAAAAGGTTCCGGCCTGCAGCGCCACAAACAGCGCAAGCGTCAATCCAACCCCCAGCAGCACAACGCCAAAGATGCGCGGCCGCATCAGGTCGCTCCAGGCGAGGAAAAGTGCGCGCAGCACCATCAAAGAAAGCTCGTCCTGGCAGCCACATCCGGGCGCGGGCGGTCAGGCGGGGCGGACCCGCGCCGGCCGATGTGGATCAGGCCGGCCACACGCTCATTCTCGGCAAGGCCCAGATGCTCGCGGGCAAAGTCGGGATCAGTCGCCGGCCCGGTCAGCCATGCAGCGCCATAGCCCGCCGCAAGGCTTGCGTTCAGCAGTTGCAGGCAGACCGCCCCGGCTGAAAGAAACTGCTCCCATTCCGGGATTTTTGGGCTTTCGACCGGGGCCGAAACCACCGCCACGATCAGCGGAGAGCCAAAGGCCGAGCGCGCCTTTTCCGCTGCAGCCTCATCGCCGCCTTTGGCCAGCACATGCTCGGCCACCAGAGGGGCCAGGCGATCCAGCGTCTCGCGCCCAAGGACGATAAAGCGCCAGGGCTCAAGCTTGCCATGGTCGGGCACGCGTGCTGCGATCTCCAACAGCGCCAACAGCTCATCACGCGCGGGCGCAGGGCCGGCCAGCAGCTTGGGCGGATGCGAGCGGCGGCTGCGCAGGAAGGCGAGGGTGGCAGGGTCAGAATATTGCATCGGGCTCTCGTCTGTTTCGCGCGGGTCAGATCCTGAGATAGACACAGCGATGGGCCGATGCCAGACGGCATTGCCTTTTTCCTCGTCTGCGGGTTCAACGGGACCATGACCGATCTGAGCCACCTTGCCCAACCGGGGACCCAAATCGCGGTGCGCGTCACGCCGCGTGCCTCGCGCAATGCGGTGATCCTGGACGGAGAGACGATCCGCGTCACCGTCACCACCGTGCCCGAGGACGGCAAGGCCAATGCCGCTGTGGTCAAGCTGCTGGCCAAGGCGTTGGGCGTGGCTAAATCGCGGCTGGTGCTGGTGCGTGGGGCAACCGGCCGCGACAAGATATTTCGCCTCGATTAGCCGCGCTGCAGCCGGTAATTCCCCTCGGGCAGGTTCAGCGCGGCGCGCAATTCCTCAAGCTGCTCGATGGTCATGACGATCTGGGCAAGCTCTCCGGTGTCGGGGTCGAACTGCTCGATCACCACCCGGTCTTCGAAACTCTGGATGACCACATCTTCGTTAAGGGGGCGAGAGCCTGCCTCTTCCTCTGGCAGCTCGTCGATCAGGGTGATGACGGTGGCGTCGAAATCATGTTCGATGGTGAACATAGGGTACCCTTCTCGTTCAGCGTTTCTCAACAATCGCGTGATATTTATGCCCAGGCAACCCCGGGGCTTGGCTACCGGCGATTGGCACGGCTAGAGTGGTGCGAAATGTGATTATGAGGCAGGGCAGACGGATGATAAAGGCGTGGCAGGGGGTCGCGGCAATCGTACTGGTGCTGGCTGGTTGCGTCGCCGCACCTGTGGTGCCGCCCGGTGCGCCGGGCGCTTCGGGATCACAGCCCGCGATCACGCCCGCGCCAGCGACGGCACCCAATGCCTCGGCCTCGGCCCGCGCCTTTGTTTCGGTCATCAGCCGTATGGAGCCTGCGGTCGAACGTGAATGCGTCCAGCGCCGCACCCAGCCGATCAACTGCGATTTCCAGTTTGTCGTCGATGACCGTTCGGGGCTAGAGCCGAACGCCTTCCAGACCGTCGATTCGACCGGACGGCCGATCATAGGCTTTACCCTGTCGCTGATCGGTGAGGCGCGGAACGCGGATGAACTGGCCTTTGTCATCGGACATGAGGCCAGCCACCACATCCTTGGTCATATCAACCGCAAGACCAGTGCGGCGACGGTGGGGGCGGTAATTCTTGGTGGGCTTGCCAGTGCCTATGGTGGCGATGACAACGTTATCCGCACGGCGCAGGATTTCGGCGCGCAATTCGGCGCCCGCTACTATTCCAAGGAATGGGAATTAGAGGCTGACTACCTTGGTGCGATCATCGCACTGAATGCAGGCTTTGACCCTGAACATGGTGCCCAGTTCTTTGCCCGCATTCCCGATCCGGGGGACAAGATTTTAGGCACCCACCCGTCGCGCGCGGCCCGAATGTCGCAAGTTGCCCGGGCCGTGGCCGATCATCGCGCTGGCCGGGTGCGTTGACCGGCCGGCGCCGCAACTATGATCTCATGTAA
>Ga0182743_1000976_pt1 | contig 30764 bp, 28 predicted proteins | sample eDN3rd30CKraftOP_FD_128522 | JGI IMG/M metagenome (GOLD analysis project Ga0182743, IMG submission 128522) | Enriched Organic Plus compost microbial communities from Emeryville, California, USA - eDNA 3rd pass 30_C Kraft OP (version 2) (version 2) ... | reverse complement strand
CGGAAACTTGTCGCGGACCAGGACCCAGGCGAGCAACGTTCCCATGACCGCGTTGATTACAACCACGATCAAGGAGCAGATCACGGTCAGCTTGAGCGCTGCTAGCGCCTGCGGCGAGCTGACGGCGGTCCAGAAACCGTCGAGACCGTTCTCGAAAGCCTTGGTGGTGATGGCGGTCAGTGGCAGCATGACCATCAGTCCCAGCCACATGACCACGAGGCCTTTGTTGAGAGCCTGACCGGCCCAGGGCAAGCGAACGCTCACCCTGGGCCGGTTGCTCGAAGGAACGGTGGGGGTTCCTGCGGCCACTACTCGGCCTCTACTCCCAGCTCTTCATTGATCTTGGCGATCGAGCCGTTCTCCTCATCGAAGAACTCGTCGGCCACCTTGTCCCAGCCGCCGAAATCGGCGATGGTGTAGAGCTTCGTGGCCGGGTCCGGGTACTGCGTCTTGTCGACCAGCGCCGGGTTCACCGGGCGGTAACCGTTCTCGGCCCAGATCTTCTGACCCTCGTCCGACCAGAGGAAGTCGAGGAAGTCAACCGAGGATTGCGGAGCATCCACCGTGACGGCGGCGGGCTGCTCGATCAGGATGGTGGTCTCCGGAATGATGTACTCGATGTCCTCACCGGCCTGCTGGGCGGCGATGGCCTCGTTCTCGTACGAGATGAGCGCGTCACCGGCACCCCCGAGGAACGTCTGTAGGGCGACACGGGCGCTCTCCGGCTGCGCGGGCGTGTTCTTGAGGATCGCCTTGACGGCGTCGAGCGCCTGCTGCTTGGTCTTGCCCTGCTCGATCGCGTCGGCGTAGATCGCCATGATGTTCCAGCGTGCTCCACCGGAGCTGAACGGGTTCGGCGTCACTACCTCGATGCCGTCCTTGGCGAGGTCGTCGAAGCTCTTGATGTTCTTCGGGTTGCCCGGACGGACCACGATCGACACGACGGAGTTCGTGACGATGCCCTTGTACTTGTTGTCCTTCCACGTCTTCGGGACCTGGCCGGACTTGACGAGTCGGGTCACGTCGGTCTCGAGGGCGAAGTTGACGAAGGTGGCGGGCTGTCCGGCCTCGACGGCGCGGCTCTGATCGCCCGATCCGCCGAACGAGTTGCTGAAGTCAATACCGCTTCCGGCATCGGTTTCCTTGAACGCCGGCTCGAGGGCCTGTTCGTACGCCTGCTGCGGGGTGGAGTAGGCGACCAACTGGACCTTGGCGCCGCTGCCGTCGCCGCTGTCGTCGCTGCTGCCGCAACCGACGATGATCGCGCCGAAGGCGACCAGGGCGAGGACGAGGAGCGCCTGGATGCCGCGCCGCTTCTTGATGGGACTACTAAGACTCATTCGGGTTATCCCCCTTGTCGATGAAATTAGTTTGTTTACCTACAAACTCAATAAATGAAGAGCGGGCAAGGTAGCACGGTGTTGGGCGGAATGTCGACCCAAATGGTTCAAAAGGTCGAATTACGGATCCGATATCCGGGGTTTCCCGTTTTCCCATGCGAAATAGACGGGTTCCGGGCGATTCGTCACGAAACGCCGTCGATCGGCGGTGTCATGCTGGTCGGGTGAACGAAGCACGCGGAGACGACGTCCGGATCGAGACCGGGGACGTTGCCGGTTCCGAGCCGGCACCGACCCCGGTCGGCGAGTACGCGGCGCAGCTCAAGAAGCAGATGCAGGCACTCCCGCGGGCGACGATCACCGGGGAACTCACCGAGTTCAGCCGGACCAGCGTCCAGATCTACTTCCAGCTCAAGGACGAGAGGGGCGGCGTCCGGTGCACGATGTGGAGGCGGGAGTTCGATCGCCTGAACCTCCCGGAGGAGGCGGTCCGCGTCGGGTCCCAGGTGGTGGCGACCGGCGGCCCCGACTACTACGAGGGAGGCAAGAACGCCTCACCGTCTTTCAGCTTCCGCACCACCGACCTGCGGCCGGTCGGGGAGGGAGACCTGATCGCCCGGCTCGCGGAGCTGCGCAAGCGGTTCCGGGCCGAGGGGCTGACGGAGCTCCAGAAGAGGCTGCCCCGCCCGGTTCTGCCGAAGCGCATCGGCGTGATCACCGCGGAGGGTGGCGCCGCGCGCCAGGACCTGATGGTCGGCCTCGAACGGCGAGGCTGGCGGGGACAGATCGTTTGGGGGTTCGCCCCGGTCCAGGACCGGAAGGCGGCGCCGACCATCACGAGGACCCTGAGCGAGATGGCCGCGTACGGCGACGTCGAGGCGATTGTCGTCTGCCGGGGTGGAGGGAGCCTGACCGACCTGTGGGCCTTCTGTGACGAGGATCTGTGCCGCACGGTCGCGATGCTGGCCGTCCCCGTCGTCTCGGCGGTCGGCCACGAGCGTGACGTGACCCTGCTCGACGACGTGGCTGCGGTGCGGGCGTCGACCCCGACCCACGCCGCCGAGGCCGTGGTCAGCCTCGACATCGCCCAGGCCCGGGCCAATCTCTCGCTGGCCGCGACGCGTGCCGCGCGGGCCGGGAAAAAGGCGATACGCGACCGGGTCGTGCCGCTGCGGGACCTGGCAAAGGGGCCGGGCCGGGCGATCAGGACCGAACGATCCAAGCTGAACCAGAAGACCAGGGAGATCCGGGCCGCCTCCGCGAGGGGCGTCGGCACGCGCCGCGAAGAAGCCCGCCGCCTGCTCGAACGGGGACTCCTGCCCGCCGCCGCGCGGGCCCGGAGGTCGATCGAGGCCGACCGGAAGCGAAACGCTGAGATCCCGAAGGAGCTCGCGAGCCAGGTCGACCGGAGGCTCGAACAGGGGCGACGCCGCCTGACCACCGAACAGGTGGCGCTCCGCGCACACGACCCGCAGCGGACGCTCGAGCGGGGATACGCGCGCGTCGAGGACCGCTCCGGGGACCCGATCGTGGACGCCGCGGCAGCCAGGCGGGCGGCCGAACTCAGGATCCTCTTCGCGGACGGTTCGGTCGACGCCACGGTCGGTGGCGGCAGACGCCGCCGGCCCCGGCAGAATGCGGAGGCGTGGGAGTTCGAGCAGATCAGGATGGAAGGACTTGAAGATGAGTGACATGACCTACGAGTCGGCCACGGCCCGCCTCGAGGAAATCATCCACCGGCTCGATTCGGGCGAGGCTCAGCTCCGCGAAACCCTCGAGCTGTGCGAGGAGGCGAAGGGGCTGATCAAGTTCTGCGCCGACGAGCTCGCCGCCGTGGACGAGGGCCTGAAGGAACTCAAGCTGGAGGATCTGGCCGCATCACTCGGGGCCCAGGGAACCCCGGCCCCGGCTCAGGACGAGGAACCGCCCCCGCCCGAGCCGGACGTTCCGTTCTGAGTCGAGAGGATCCTCGGCCGCAGCATGCGGCACGCCCAGCAACGGCCGCAGGGGGCGTGCGTCGCCTCGCCTCCGCCCAGGTAGCGGCCGGCGGCGATGTCACCGACCAGCGCCGAGATCCGGGCCTCGGCCCGCGCCAGGTCCTCGCGTTCGTAGGCCCGCCGGGCGGGTCTCGACGGATCGCGCAGGAACACGAAGGCGGTCTCGACGGAGTCGGTCCCAAGGGCGCGGGAGACGGCGAGCGCGTAAAGATCCCCCTGGAGGTCGTACTTCTCCGCCATCAACTCCTCCACCGAGGTCCCTTCAAGGCGGTTTGACTTGTAGTCGAGGATTAGCGGGCGCTCCGGGCGCCGAACCAGCAGGTCCGCGAATCCGCGCACGATCACGCCGTCCAGGTCGACCAGCAGGCCGGTCTCGACGTCGGCCCTGTGTCCCTTCGCCTCGGCGGCCAGCTCCGAGGCCAGGAACCCGTCCACCATCGCCCGCGCCTCGTCCCGCGCGTCGGTCGAGTCGACGCCTTCCTCGCGGAGCGCCGACTCGATCTCCCGGTTGGTCGGCGGGCGCCAGCCCCGGGCGGGCAGGGCCTCGAGCACCCGGTGGACCGCGACGCCGAACGCGGTCGGGTCAATCTGCCGTTCGAGCTCGCGCTCCGGATCCAGTTCGACCTCCGACTCCTCGCGCGCGCCGCCGGTTTGCGCCGGATCCTCGAGCTTGAGGATCCGCGTCGCGTAGAAACGGGCGGGACACTCGCGGTAGAAGGCGAGCGCCGAGTACGAGAGGGGCACCTCGGGCAGGCCGGTCCCGTCCGGACGCCGAAGCGGCGGATGGCCACCCTTCTCCGGGCCTTCCGCGGGCGGGGGGGATTCGATCGCGAACTCCTCGGCCAGCTCAGCAGCGCGGTCCGGGCGGTTCAGGTGGACGGCGATCGTCGAGGGCCCTGGCGGCGTGCCGAGCGTGTCCAGCCCGGGCGGGGCCGGGACCTCGATCGGTCTGCTTATGTCGTAGCCCAGGGTGATCCGCGTCGCGGCCGAGTTCGCCTCGCTCGGGGTCTGGGCCTCGTCCAGGTTCGCGATCCCGCTCAGGACGAGTCGGCGCTTGGCCCTCGTGAGGGCCACGTGGAGGATCCGGAGCTCCTCGTCGGTCATGTCGAGCCGCGACCGGTCCTTCAGCCTGGGCCAGTCGTACAGGTCGATCTTCTCGCCATCCTCACGGGGGATCCGCAGGCCCACGTCGAACCGGCCCGGGCGGTCGGTCCGGGGCGCGATCCAGAACACGCTCTCCGAGTTGGCGCGAGAATCCCTGCCCAGGTCCGCGACGCAGACCATCGGGAATTCGAGCCCCTTCGACTTGTGGATCGTCATGAGCCGGACCACGTCCGACTCCTCGTCCTCGGTGGCCACGGCCTGCTCCGAGTCGAGCCTGGCGCTGTCCTCGATCCAACGGACCAGCCCGCGAAGATCCCGGCCCTCGGCGTCCTCGTACTCGGCCGCGATCTCCGCGACCCGCCCGAGGTTCGCGAGGCCGGCCCCGCTGGGATCCCGCACCAGGTTGACCAGGTCGTAGCCCGTCTCGGTCACCACGTTCTGGACCAGCTCCGACAGGGGGAGCGAAGCCTGTCGTGCACGCAGCGCCTCGATCACCCGGACGAACTCGCGGGCGGACTCCACGTCCTCCGCACCGATCTCCGGGTCCCCCGGGGCCAGGGCGACGACCTGGGGCCAGAGGGGCTCCTCGGAGCTTCGCCTGCGTCCCAGCAGCCAGAGCGCGCTGGGGCTAAGCCCGCAGGCCGGTCCCGCCAGGGTGCCGATCAGCGACTCGTCGTCGTAGGGGTTCGCAAGGCTCGCCAGGAGCGCGCGGAGGTCCACCCCTTCGCGGGTTTCCCAGAACCCGGTTCCGCCGACCACGTACGGGCGGACACCGACCTGCTTCAGCGCGGCCTCGAACAGCCACATGAGGGTCTTGGCCCGGAAGAGGATCACGATGTCGCCGGGCGGGATCCCCTCCTCGATGGCGGAACGCACGTGACGGGCGAGGGCGAGGGCCTCGGCCTCGTGCTGTCCGCGCGTCTTGGGCACGTACTGGCCCTCCGCCGGTGGTGGCGAGAGCGGGCCCAGGTCGACGTCCTGCCACGCCTCCTTCTGCGTGAGCAGGATCTCGACCCGGGGTTCGGGTCCAGCCGACCGTTCCAGGCCGACGCGCAGCGGGGCGAACCTGTGTCGCGTGCCACCGGTCGGCCCTCCGGGCTCCGGGGAGGTACGGAGGTCCTCGATCAGTTCCTCGAACCGGCCGCCGAGTTCGTTCACGGCCCCGATCACCTCGGCCTGGGAGCGGAAGTTGGCGGATAGCGAGAGCACCGAAACGCCGGGGGCCTCGCGGCGCTGACGGAACAGTTCGACGTCCGCGTACCGGAAGCCGTAGATCGCCTGCATCTCGTCGCCCACCGTGAAGAGCGAGGTGTCGGGCCCGCGGAGGGCCTCGATCAGGTCCATCTGGAGACGGTTCGTGTCCTGGAACTCGTCAACCATGATTTCGTCGAACTGCTCCCGGTACGACTCGGCGATCGAGTCGTTTCCCCTGAGCAGCTCGAGGGTGTGGAGCTGAAGGTCCTCGAAGTCCATGCCGCCGCGCGCGGTCTTTGCCTTCGCGTAGGCCTCCGAGTAGTTGCGGAGGAGTTCGCCCAGTACCTCCCAGTAGGGCGGACCGTACTCGGCGGTGAGGAGTTCGGTCTTCGCGCGCTTGACCGCTTCGACCAGGTCCGGCACCTTCTTCGAGCTCTTGAAGAAACCCGCTTCCTCGAGCCGGGCGCATGTGAGCTCGTCCGGCGATGCGGCCCGCAGGTGCGAGATCAGCGTCTCGATCCGGCTGACGCAGGAACCCGGCAGCTCCGTGTCCTCGAGCGTCCGGCCGGCGTGCGCGAGGAGGTCGGCGTGGATGGTGGCCGGGGAGCGGAACCGCGGTGGGGGAGGGAGGGTCGGCTCGCTGACGCCGGCGGCGCGGAGCCGCTCGTACGCGTTCTGGATCCCTGTCCTCAGGGTCTGCTGGTTGAAGATCGCAAGGCGGGCCACCGCCTCGGCGTCCTCGGTGGTCCGGCCGAGCGCTAGGTCGAAAGCCTGCTCCTTGAGCCGCGAGGCGACGACGTCGTCGATGATCTCGAAGGCCGGGTCGACGCCGGCGGCGATCGGATGGGCCCGGAGGATCCGGGCGCAGATCGAGTGGAACGTCCCGACCCAAAGCGAGCCCATCGAGAAGTCGCGGCCCATCTCGTCGCGCTGCTCGCGGATCCGTTCCCGCAGCTCGCCGGCAGCCTTGTCCGTGAAGGTGAAGACCAGGATCTCCGACGGTTCGAGCGGTCCACGGGACTCGCGCCCGCAGACCAGGAGCCGCTTGTAGCGGTCCACCGTGGTGCTCGTCTTGCCGGAGCCCGCTCCCGCCTCGAGCAGGATGTCGCGCTCGTCGCTGTCGATCGCGAGCCGCTGTTCCGCCGTCGCCTTCATCGCGCGCCGGTCCAGTCTTCCTCGGTGTCGGGGTTCCAGTCGGGGACGCCCGAGTGGACGTAATGCTCGAGGCACTCGCCCGGACGGTGGTCGATCCTGCCCGCGAGGATCCTGTGTGCGGCCTCGGTCGCGCGGGCGACGCCGGCCTCGATTTCCTCGCGCAGGTCGTCGACGCCGTCGTTGTCGACGGTCGAGAGGTCCTTCACCGCGGCCTCGTAGGCCTTCGAGTACATGCCGCGCGCCTTGTGGGTTGCCGCGAACAGAGGGACGTAGAGGCCCGCCGCCGGGTCAAGGCCCCAGAGCTCCTCGAGGGCCTTCAGGTAGAGGTGGAGCTGGACCTTGCCCTCGTTCTGGATCTGCTTCAGGGATCTGTGGGACGAGGATCCCGATTTGTAGTCGAGGACCATGCCGGCCCCCTCATCGTCGGCGTCGACCCGGTCGACCACGCCGCGGAGGGTCCAGCCACCCATGTCGAGCGGCGGCAGCGAGTCCTCCTCGTCGAAGCCGAACTTGCGCTCGAGGTCGACCGGCCGGAACCGGCTCCCGGAGCGGCCCGACTCACGGGCCAGGAAACGCTCGAGGTCGACGAGCGCCTGGCGGCGCTGGATCCGGCGCTCCGGCGCGTCGCCGCCGAGGTCCAGGGATTCGGCCAGCTCATCGACCAGTTCGGCCGCCTCGCCGGTCCACTCGTCGAGGTCCTCCGGTTCCGGGATCCGGCCCGGGTGGTTCGCGTAGAGGGTGGCCAGGACCTCGTGGATCAGGTTGCCGCGTGCGAGCGGGGCCGGCTCCGGTCCGAACCGGACCGGGTTCATCGCCCGTTCGAAGAACCACTTGTAGGGGCACTCGATGAACGCCTCGAGGGCGGTGGCGGAGAACATGGTGCGCTCGGCCAGGGCCGTTGCGGCTGCGGGGGAGTCGATCGGGTCGAGCGTGCGCGTGGTTTCCTCGCGCGCCCGGGCCCGCGCCACCCGGGCGGACATGTCCGCCTCGGGACCCGTGCCCGGGAGCCGGGGAGAGATCGAGAGCCGCGCGTTGGCGCGAGCCCACTCGTGGACGCTCGGAGCCCGGTCCGCCGGAAAGACGACGCTGGATCCCGTGCGGCGGATGCGGTCGATTCCGGCGCCGCCGTCCACGAAGAGGCGCGTCACCTCGCCGATCATGGCCGAGGGGAACTCGGCCTTTCCGTGCACGTCCGCGACCCGGTGCGACAGCCACATGCCCTCGGTCGGCACCGCGATGCTCGAGTAGAAGAGGTAAGTCTCCTGCTGTTCCTGGTCCGCGAGTTCGGGCAGGCCGAGGGCGGACCGCGCCCGGCCCGAGAGCAGCGGGCTCCCCTCGTCGCCGCTCAGGTCCTTCTCCTGGAGCGAGGCCATGAACAGGTGCCGGACCCGCTTTGCCCGCATCGAGTAGGGGCTCGCGATGCGAACCGTTCGTCCGGCCGGCACCGACCAGACCTTCACCGCACCGCTGGTGAGCGCCTCGATCACTCCTTCCGGGGTGAGGTGCCCCTGTGAGAAGCCCTCGAGCTCGTCGACGGCGCGGGAGATAGCGGTGGCCATCTGGGTCTCGGTGGAGAGCATGGCCGGTGGGAGGCCTTCCGGCTGGGTCCCGATCAGCCACTCGGTGCTCCGTTCCACCACGGCCTTCACGGCCTCGGCGGTCTCGCCCACCTTGAGTTTCTTCCAGCCCGGCATCGTTATGCGCGCCCGTTCGGCCAGGTCGTATACCTGGCCGGCCCGTTCGAGCCCGGCCCGCACCGTCGTGAACTCGACCCGGTCGAGCCGGTCGGGGTCCGCCCCGATCGGTCCCCGGAGCCAGGCGATCATCTGCTCCGCCGATCCGTTCCGGGCCCCGGCGCGGAGGAAGTCGATCACGGACTGTCCGACGGCGGTCTCCGGCGCCTTGGTCTCCGCTTCGACCGTGACCGGGATCTCGTACTCGGCCAGCACCGCCGCGAGCGAGCGGCCGTTGGTCGCCGGTGAGTCGATCGAGATCGCGATGTCGCCCGGGTCGACCCCTTCGTCGATCAGTCTCGCGATCTCGGCCCCGATCGCCTCGGCCTCACCGCGCCGTCCCGACGCCTCGATCAACCTGAACGCCGGCGATGGTTCCAGCGTGCCGTCGGCCTCCGGGTCGAGGAAGTTGCGTTCGATCCGGGCGAGCAGCGGGTCGTGATCGATCGGATGCTCGGGCCGTTCGGTTTCGACGTCGACCTTTGCGCCGATCTGGAGCAGTTCGCCGAGCAGTCCCTCCGTGATCGCCATCGCGCGGTTCCCCTGTTCGTGGGTGATGGCGATCGTCACGTCGGTTTGCTGCGAGAGCCGGCGAAGCAACTCGAGCTGCTGGCCAGTCAGGTCGTCGAACCCGGCCACGAACACCGGCCGTCCCTGCCAGGGCTCGAGCGATGCCTTGGTCGTCGCGGCCACGGCCCGCGCAGGCAGGTCGGTCAGGCCCGCCGCCTCCAGCTCCTCCAGGTAGTGGCGGTACACGGCCGCGATCGGTCCCGCGTCCTCGCTCCGCTCCTCGAGCGTCTTCACGTCGATCAGGTTCGCGCGGAACTCGTCGATCGCCTGGAGGGCGGCATCCACCAGGCCGGGCTGGTCCGGTATCCGGTCGGCGATCCCCGGCCAACCCCGCCGGATCGCCTCGATCGCCAGAGCCCGTCGGCGGAGGGGGGAGGCGATCTCGGGGCTCCCCCCGAGGATCTCGTCCACCAGGTCCTTGAAGTGAACGACCTTGCCGCCCACGAACGCCCCTCGCTCCCGGGTCAGGCGGCGCTCCCAGCCGAAGATGTCGTCCGTCGAGGGGACGACCAGCACCGGATCGTCGGCGAGGCGAGCCTCGTAGCGCCTCCGCACGAGGTCGGTTCGGCCGGAGTTCGGCGGTCCTTTTATGACTGAAAGGGGCACCGGGCCACTCTAGGGTCCGGACCGGCGTATCGACACTGACAACCGGATCCCTCTTTTCGGCCTGCCAACCCGCAATTTCCGCAATTCCCGTTGCAGTTTTTACGTCCTGTGGCGTCTCTATCTTCGTTGCTGTTCGAGTAACCAACACCGAGGACGGCACTACATGTCACTCTGTTTCGTCGATCCGGCTGATGCGATTCATGTCATCTCCGAATCAGTGGGCCGCGAGGCTCGCCGCCAGATCCTCGGAGAAGCCCTGCGTGCATGGGTCGATGAGATCCCGGAGGAAGACCTCGAGGCGCAGTACGCCCGCGCACTGGCCGACCTCGACCAGGACGACCTCTCGCTGCTCGCCGCCTGGCACGGTTCGATGGATCTCGGTCAGCCGGTCCCCAACCGGGACTTCCTGATGGGTGCGTTCGGTTCGCTCGGCGAGTACCGCCGCGAGGCTCTCAAGCTCGCCGCCGGTTTCCGGGGCGAGGAGGTCCTGGAGGACGGGCTCACCGAGGAGCTCGCGCTCGAAACGGTCGTCGGATGGCTCTCACCCGAGCGCCTCATGGCCCTCGCCAATGAAGCGGTGGAGCTGTACGTCTGGGACCGCATCGGTTCCGACAACTAGGCCCGGGCGGTCCGCAGGAAACAGAACTGACTGTCGCGCCGGCTGCGCCGGTCGCTCCCTGCCAAACTCCTTGGCAGGATCTGTCCGGTATTGGTCATTGCGGACGGGCGTTGAGGCGGTCACTATGGGGGCATGAGCTCCCGTCGTGTCCTCATCGTTGCCTTTCCCGGCGTCCAGCCGCTCGACGTGGTCGGTCCCGCCGAGGTGTTCAGCGGGGCGAGCGACGTCGCCACTACCTGGGTCGACGGTGAGCCCGGCCCTCCCGCTTACTCGGTCCGGGTAGTCGCCCCGGCGCCCGGACCGATCGCGATCCGTTCCGGCGCCTTCTCGATCCTGCCGGCGTCCACCACCGAGGAAAGCGACGGTCCGATCGACACGCTGATCGTGGCGGGTGGAACCGGGGTGCTCGAGGCGGAGGACGACCCGTCCCTGATCGAGTGGATCGCCGAGGCCGCCGGTCGTTCGCGCCGCGTCGCCTCGGTCTGCTCGGGGGCACTCCTGCTGGCCAGGGCCGGCCTGCTCACCGGTCGCCGCGCCACCACCCATTGGGCGACCTGCGCCGAGTTCGCCCGACGCTATCCGGAGGTCGAGGTCGACCCGGACCCGATCTTCGTCGAGGACGAAGGCGTCTGGACCTCGGCCGGCGTGACGGCCGGGATGGACCTCTCCCTTGCCCTGGTCGCGGACGACCTGGGTGAGGAGGTCGCGCTCGAGGTGGCCCGCTGGCTCGTCCTGTTCCTGAGGAGGCCCGGCGGCCAGGCCCAGTTCAGCTCGCACATCTCCACCCCGGTGGCCCGGGAAGGTCTGCGGGAGGTACAGCGCTGGATGGCCGACAACCTGGACGCGGACCTGCGCGTCGAGGCGCTCGCCGAGCGGGCCTCGATGAGCCCCAGGAACTTCGCCCGCGCATTCCGCAAGGAAGCGGGGGTCACCCCGGCCGCCTACGTCGAGACCCTGCGCGTCGAGCGTGCCCGGCAGAGCCTTGAGGCGACCGCCGAGCCGATCGAACGCATCGCCACCCGATGTGGATTCGGCACGCCGGAGACCATGCGCCGGGCCTTCGCCCGGCGGCTCGGGGTCTCCCCGGCCGAGTACCGCCAGCGATTCCGCCGCATTCCCACGCCCGTCTGACCCAAGGAGAGCCATGCAAGTCGCATACCTGCTGTACGACCGCTTCACCGCCCTCGACATCACCGGACCGCACGACGTCTTCAACAGCGTCCCCGACGTCGAATCGATCTTCGTGGGGGAGGAGGCGGGGCCCTACCGGAACGAGTCGGACACCCTTTCGCTCGTCGCCGACAAGTCGATTCATGAGGTGACCGAACCCGACATCCTCGTGGTCCCCGGCGGCTACGGCACCAGGAAGCTGCTCGAACACGAGCCGCTGCTCGACTGGATCCGCGCGGTCGACCGCGAGACGACCTGGACGACGTCGGTGTGTACCGGTGCCCTGCTCCTCGCCGCCGCCGGCCTGCTCGAGGGAAGGTCGGCCACGACCCACTGGATGTCCCGGGAAACCCTGAACGGTCTCGGGGCGGAGCCCGTCACCGAAAGAGTCGTGTTCGACGGCAAGTACGTGACGGGAGCCGGGGTCTCGTCCGGGATCGACATGGCGTTGACCCTCGTGGAACGGAACTATGGCCCCGAGATGGCCCAGGCGGTCCAGCTCGGGATCGAGTACGACCCGCAGCCGCCGCAGGATGCGGGGGCACCCGAGAAGGCACCGAAGGAGATCGTGGACCTGGTGGCGGCGGTGTTCACCGCCCGGGAGGCCGCAGCCCTCTCCTCCTAGGGGCCCGCCCTACTTCCCGAGGAGGGCGTGAACCTCCGCTCGCGCCTGGGCGGTCTCGCGGAAGTGGACGCCGTGGATGCCGAGTTCCTCGGCCGCGTCGACGTTGATCTTCATGTCGTCGATGAAGATGCACTGCTGGGGCTCGAGTTCGATCCGCTCCAGGGTCAGCCGGTAGATCCTCGGGTCGGGCTTGCGGCAGCCGACGAAGGCGGAGTCGACCACCGTCTCGAAGAGCTCGTCCACCGGCAGCATCGAACGCCACTTCGGTTCCCACTCCTTCACGTTGTTGGTGAGGAGGGAGGTCCGGATTCCGTCCCGTCGCACTTCGCGGATCAGGTCGAGCATGCCCTCGTTCGGATCCAGCGCCTCGAACAGGAGCAGGCCGAAGTCCTCGATCACCGGCCGGTGGCCGAGCAGGGGCTCGAGTCCGTCGGCGAGCCGTTGCTGGAACTCGTGCTCGGTGATCCGCCCGCACTCCAACTCGAACAGGGGATTCGAGCCGTTCTCGTCGGTAAGAGAGCGGAGCGCCTCCCCGAACGTCCTGGGCGGGATCCCGACGCGGTCCTGTACCGAGGCGAAGGCGTCCAGCAGCGGGGTCGTCAGGACCCCGCCGAAGTCCGAGATCACCATCTTGATGTCGCTCACGCGGCCACCTTCGCGGGTCTCGTCAGCTCGTACCGGCCCATGCCGAGGTGGCCGTCGAGCGACCAGCGAAAGAGGGCGGTATTCACGACCGACCCGGCGACCTTGGCCGTGCAGCCGGTGACGACCGAGCCGGCCCCGTGGAGCGCGGCGATCTCGTCGCTCGCGGGCCACAGCTCCAGCGTGGCGCGCCGTTGTCGGCCGGCCGCGTCGTACTCGGTCGAGAGCAGGACCTCGTCGAACTCGACGTAGCCGCCCGGATGGGTTATCGCGGCGACCGTTTCCTCATCGCCGTGGTTCACCCCGCCGTCCGGCGCCGCCGAGGCGATGCAGATCAGCCCGCCGTCGGCGAGGATGATCGTCGCGTCGCGGGTCAGGAACCCGGTTCGGTCGACGTCGTCGGCCTTGCGGTGGAGGACGCCCTTGCAGTCGAGGGGCGTCTCCTCGTCGCGATGGACCAGGCGGCCCTTGGTCTCGACCAGCAGCGCCTCGCGGTGGCCCGTCAGTTCGCCGTCGAAGCTGATCGGCTCGCCCGTCGACGCGAGTCGGACCGAAAGCTCCCCGTGTTCGGTCTCGAGCTCGAGCGGAGCGCCGTCCACCAGAGGCTCGAGGCCTCCGGCAGGGATGGGAGCGGCCGCGATCACGTCCTCCCCGAGCATGACGGCGCCGTTACCGCCGGCGGTCAGGCTGACGAACAGCCCACTCTCGGGGTCAAGGATCTCGATCGCGTTCGTCTTCACCGGCCTCTGTCCCGGAGCGTAGCTGGGGGAGGGGTTCGCCGTCGGGACGGTCGGTCACGTCCACGGCCTGGCCCTCGAAGTCGTAGTCCCGGCGCTGGCCGGAGCGGTACCGGTTGTAGCCGGCGGTACCCCAGGTCGCCGTCGTGGTCGCGAACCTGAACCTGGAAGCGAAGAGCGTCAGGACCGCCAGGCGGACCAGCCAGCGGGTCGGCGGGAAGAGCAGGATCAGCCCGATCGCCGAACTGATGAATCCCGGCACGATAAGGAGCAGGGCGCCGACGGTGATCATCACCCCGTCGAACGCCTCCCGGGCGGGCGCCCTACGCTCGTCGATCGCTCCCCGGAATCGCCGCCAGTGGGCGCGTCCCCGGTGCCGGAGGATCATCATGCCCACGACCGCCGAGGCGAAGAGCAGGAAGAGCATCTGGAAGAACCCGAGCCACTCGGCCACCTGGACCATCACGAAGAGCTCCGCGATCGGCCAGATGATCAGGAGTGCCAGGAGGAACACGAACATGGGAAACACAGGTTACGGGGCGAGGGATGCGGGGCCGCCAGCGAAGCCGCGGCGCGCGGCACCCGGCCGGGCCGGGCGGGCGCGGTCGTTAGGATTGGGACATGGCTGAAGATCAGGCGACCATGCCCACCGAAGAAGACGTTTTCGAGGCTCTGGAAGAGGTGATCGACCCGGAACTGGGCCTCGATTTCGTGTCCCTCGGGCTCGTCTACGACGTCGAGGTGGAGGCACCCGACGTTTACATCACCTTCACGCTCACGACCCCGGCCTGCCCGATCGGCCCCCAGGTCTCGGAGCAGATGAAGGAGTTCGTCGGCAACCTCCCGGGCGTCCGCGACGTTCACCCGAAGATGATCTTCGATCCGCCGTGGTCCCCCGAGATGATGACCGACGACGCCAAGTTCGCCCTCGGCTTCTGAGTACTCCCTGAACTCCGGGTCTCCGACGGCGCGGCCGCCGGAGACGGGTTGACGACTGCGGTACTTCTCCCCCACTGACGAGCACCGGCCGGTCCGGCCGGCTGATGAAAAAGGGGGAGAACCGTTGTTATCCAGACTGAGGGAGCAGTTCACGAGTGCCCACGCAATTGCCTTGTGGCGCTCTTCGTGGCGCTCGGCGGTAGCGCCTACGCGGCGACCAAGATCGGCACCAAACAACTGAAGAACAAGGCGGTGACCACCGCCAAGATCAAGAACGGGGCGGTGACCACCGCCAAGATCAAGAACGGGGCGGTCGCCCCGGCCAAGATCAAGAACGGTGCCGTAGGCAGCGCCAAGATCGCGGACGGTGCCGTAGGTAACGCCAAGATCGCGGACGGTGCCGTAGGCAGCGCCAAGATCGGGGATGCGGCGATAACCACCGCGAAACTGGCCGACGAGCAGGTGACCGAGGAGAAGACCTCTTTCGATTTCAACTCGGGTCTGATCAAGCTGTCCAACGGAGAACAGAAGGTCATTTACGAGGAAGGACCGTTCACGCTGCGGGCAACCTGCGAAGAGGGTGGTGGCGATGCCAGCATCGCCAACCTGCTGATCAAGAACACCGGCAGCGAACAGGCGCTGATCTTCAGCGACTATCTGAGCAACTACTCGGATCCGATCGCAAGTCCGGGAGACGAGAAGGAAGCGTTCTACACGGTCAACAACGCCGACCCGTACTGGTTCGGTGACTACTGGAACAACTTCTCGGCCACTTCAGCCGACGGCAAGACTTCTCTCTTTGGCGCCGGCAACATCGGCGTCAAGGTCCTCGGCGTCGACTGTGTCTACCAGCTGTTCCTCTTCAAGTAGAGGGTCAGCTATCCGATGAACTCCTGGCGGCGCCGCTCTTCGGGGCGGCGCCGTTGGTGGGAGCCGACTTCCCGGCGGCAGCCTTCTTCGAGGACGACTTCCCGGACGTGGACTTCTTCGGTGACGTCTTCCTGGTTGAGGAACTCGGCTTGTCCGGGACGATCGATCTCTCGACCTCGTCCGCTGCCGCCGACAGTTCGGCCAGCGATTCGTTGAGGCCGCGGCGCACGACGCCGATGTCCGGCATCACCTCGAAGTCGCCGATCAGCCCGATGTTGACCTGGCCGGCGTAGCTCATCACCCCGACCGCCAGGCCGTGGTTCTTGGCGAGGAAGGCCACCGGATATGGCTTGACCAGCTTGCGGCCGAGCACGTACAGCGGGATCTGCGGCCCCGGCACGTTGGTCACCAGCAGGTTGAAGAGCCGGGTGGAGAAGGTGAGCCGTGCGGCCTGCGCGAGGAGCGTCGGCGGGGCGAAGTCATTCAGCCGCGCGATCACCTCGGCTCCGAGCGCCTGCTTCGACTGCTTCAGCCCGTCCATCGCGGAGCTCACGATCTCCAGGCGCGCGACCGCGTCGGGTTCGTATACGGGGAGCGGGGCGCGCATCGTCGCGAGCTTGTTGCCGAGCTGGCCGCGTTCCTCGTCCGTTCGGACCGACACCGGGACCATCGCCCGGAGCTCCAGCCCGTCGGTGTCCACGTCACGGTTGATCAGCCACTTCCGGATCGACCCGGCGGTAACGGCGAGCACCACGTCGTTGACGGTCGTGCCGAAGACGTCCTTGATCCGCTTGTACTCCGCGAGGTCGGCGGAGGTCCACGTGATGCGCCGGTGTGGCGAGATCGGCTGGTTCAGGGGCACGTCGGGTGCGGAGTCGGCCAGGGCGCGCGCCACCTCGGCCAGGCCCTCGGCGCTCTCACCGAGCTTCTCGGCCAGGGTCGACGGCTTGCGCAGCGCCGAGAGGGCGCGTTCGCCGAGCTTGATCGGTTCGGTCGCGAGTTCGCGGGCACCTCGTTCCAGGAGGCTCAGGTTCGAGGGGAGCGGCTTCGGCTTCCACTCCTTCTCGGGGACGACCGGTTCGGCGTCGGGGGTGACGTCGAAGATCACGGTCCCGATGTCGACCCCGGAGATCCCGTCGATCATCGCGTGGTGGCTCTTGATGATGATCGCGAAGCGGTCGTCCTCCAGCTCCTCGACCAGGTACATCTCCCAGAGCGGCTTGGCCCGGTCCAGCTGTTGCGAGAAGAGCCTCGAGGCGAGGATCTTGAGTTCCCGTTCGCTGCCCGGTGCGGGCAGCGCGGTGTGGCGCAGGTGATAGTTGAGGTTGAAGTCGGGGTCGTCGGCCCAGAGCGGCCGGCCGGTGCCGTAGGGGGGATAGACCAGGCGCTGCCGGTAGCGGGGCACGAAATCAAGCCGTGAAGCGACGTGGGCCTTGAGTTCGTCGTAGGAGGGCGGGTCCCCCTCGAAGATCATCACGGCACCGATGTGCATGTGAGAGTTCTCGTTCTCGTTCGTCAGGAACTGCGCATCTATCGCTGTGAGGCGATCAAGTTCGTGGTTGGCAGGCTCCATAAGCTCCCCGTCGTGGACTGACTATCAACTCTACTCGGGTACCCTTGGGTCATGCCCGAAACAGCGACCACCGGTATCGAGAAGGTCATCCTCGCGGCCCCGCGCGGGTATTGCGCGGGTGTCGACCGGGCCGTACAGACGGTCGAGCGCGCGCTCGACAACCACGGTGCCCCGATCTACGTCCGCAAGGAGATCGTCCACAACAAGCACGTGGTCGAGCAGCTCGCGGCGCGCGGCGCCATCTTCGTCGAGGAGGAAACCGAGGTCCCGGAGGGCGAGATAGTCGTTTTTTCGGCCCACGGGGTCTCACCGGCGGTCCACGAACGTTCGGCGCAGCGCCGTCTTCGCACCATCGACGCGACCTGTCCGCTGGTGACCAAGGTCCACGTCGAGGCCCGCAAGTTCGCGGCCGAGGGCTACACGATCATCATGGTCGGGCACGAGGGGCACGAAGAGGTCGAGGGAACGATGGGCGAGGCCCCCGACTCGATCGTCCTGGTCCAGACCGTCGACGAGGTCGATGACCTCGAAATCGACGATCCCGACCACGTCGCCCTGATCACCCAGACAACCCTCTCGGTCGACGAGACCGCCGAGATCATCGCCCGCCTCCGCGAGCGTTTCCCCGGCATCGTCACGGCCAAGGGCGAGGACATCTGTTACGCCACCACCAACCGCCAGATCGCGGTCAAGCAGCTGGCCCGCCAGTGCGACCTGGTGCTGGTGATCGGCTCGACGAACTCATCGAACTCGAACCGGCTGGTCGAGGTCGCCCGCGAGCACGGATCCGAGTCCTTCCTGATCGACAACCACACTCAGGTCCGGGAGGAGTGGCTCGACGGGGTGAAGACCGTCGGCATCACCTCCGGCGCCAGTGCCCCCGAGGAACTGGTCGAGGACCTGGTCCAGCTCTTCCGCGACCGCGGCGTGACCGACGTCTCCGAGCTCCGCACGGTCGACGAGTCGGTCCGCTTCATGCTGCCCAAGGAGATCCGCAAGGGCCTCCCGGTGGTCCAGTCCTAGCCGCAAAGGAACGGACTTTTCTCATCTCGCGTTCCGGTTTCAGGCCGCGGCGGGAGCGAAGCTGATCGACCAGATCTCCGGGTGGCCCGAGAGCTCGAGGCCGATCCGGTGGGCACCGTGCCCCTCGTGCTCGGCCAGGGTGTAGAGGCCCGGGCCCTCGACCTGGATCTCGCCGGCCGGGGTCCCGTCCAGCGTGACCATGATCCTGCCGCGGCCGGTGGCGGTCGCGTAGGAGCCACCGGCCTCGTACTCCACGTCGAACGCTTCGCCGTCCTCGATCGTCCAGGGCCGTCCCTCGAACGGGATCAGTTCCTGTCCCGGCGGGATCACCTCGGCGCCGGGTGCGTCGGTGGGCCGGACCGGATCCATGGGTGAGGGCAATTCGGGCAGGTTCTCGAAGGCCGCCTTGAGCGCTTCCTGGATCGCCTCCTCGGTGCCCTCGTAGTCCCCCTCGCCGAAGTGGAACCAGCGCAGGATCCCGCCGCGACCCCAGAGGAAGAGGCTCGGCCAGCCCTCGCACCCGTAGCCGGTCCAGAGGAGGTTGCGGTCGTCGACCATGACCGGGAACCCGACGCCGAGCTTCCGCAGGGCGCGCTCCGCGTCGTCGGGATCGGCTCCGAACGGGAAGCGCGGAGCCTGTACCCCGAGGACTCGCAGGCCGAGCGGCTCGTACCGCTCGTGCCACTCGATCAGGTACGGCAGGGTGCGCACGCTGTTCAGCTGGCTGTAGTCCAGGAAGTGGACCAGGACCGGGCCCTTGGCGGTCAGGACCGGCATCTTCCCCGGGTCCTTGCCGATCCAGGTCGCCTTGGCCGGGAGCTCCGGCGCGGCTATGTCGTCACGAAGGGGATGGATGCTCTGATCCTATGGTCCGCGGCCCGTCGGAGGCGGGCCGCGGGGCGCCCTGCGGGGGTATCATCCGGCTCCAGGTGTTCCCCTCGTGAGCTTTCCCTTCGCACACGCCCTCTCAGCGGGGCAGGACATCCCGATACCCGAATGGCTCTTCGCGTGGGGAGCGTCGATCGTCCTGGTCGTTTCATTCTTCGCCCTCTCTGCGGGGTGGCGACGTGCCAGGTACGAGGGTGACTCATGGCGCGCGGTGGCGCCCGGGTTCGGCCGCCTCATCACCGGCGTGCCCGTCCGCATCCTCTGCGGTGCGATCGGGCTCTTCATGCTCGGCCTCGCGATCTACTCGGGATTCGAAGGCACCGAAGCCCCGGATCGCAACATAACCCTGACGCTGCTCTTCGTCACCGCCTGGCTCGGGTTCCCGCTTCTGGGGATCCTGTTCGGCAACGTCTACCCGGCCTTCAACCCCTGGAACGCGGTGGCCGCACCGATCGGCTGGGTCTGGCGCAAGGTGGCGGGCTCGGCGCCTCCGCACCTGGCCTACCCGGCAAGGCTCGGTCGCTGGCCCGCCGCGGTAGGGCTGTTCCTGTTCGTCTGGCTCGAACTCGTCTACGGCGAGGGGAACGGGGTCGCGGTCGGCGTCTCGCCCGAGGCCGTCGCCGAGGCGGCGATCGTCTATTCCATCTACACGCTGGCCATGACCGGGCTCTTCGGCCGAGAAGCCTGGTTCCGGAACGGCGAGATCTTCTCCGTCTACTTCGGCATGTTCGGTTCGCTCGGCAAGCTCCAGGTGCGCGGGCGCGAACTGGGCGTGCGGCGTTTCCTCGCCGGGTCAACCGCCTGGGTGGCGGGCATCCCGGGGTCCGTCGCACTGGTCATCGTCTCGATCGGGACGACGACGTATGACGGCGCCTCCGAGGGCGTGTTCAAGGACGGGATCGAGAAACTGATCGAGTGGCTGGGTGACGCCGGGCTGGGTCCGACGATGGCGACCCGCACATCGAGCACCATCTTCATGCTGCTCAGCGTCGCGATCGTCGCCCTCGTCTACGTCGCCGGGGTGCGCGGCATGAGCAGGGTCCCGGGTGCGCCGGGCCGCAGGGAACTCCGGGTTTCGTTCGCCCATGCCCTGATCCCGATCGCGTTCGCGTACCTGCTGGCCCACTACTTCAGCCTCTTCGTCTACCAGGAACAGGCCCAGTTCACGTATCTGCTCTCGGACCCGCTCGGAACCGGCACCACCGACCTGTTCGGCACCGCCTCCCAGGGCATCGACTACAACCTGATCTCGAACGAGCTCGTCTGGTACGTCCAGGTCGGGGCCCTCGTCGCCGGACACGTCGCCGGGCTCATCCTCGCCCACGACCGGGCGGTGGCGACCTGGAAGGACTACCGAATCGCGGCCCGCTCGCAGTACTGGATGCTCGCGGTGATGGTCGCCTTCACCTGCTTCGGCCTGTTCCTCCTGTCCGTCTCCAACGCCTAGGCGGACAAACCGAGCAGGACCCTGGCGGCGGCGCTGGCGGTCTTCTCCGGGTCCTTCCTTCCGTAGAGCTGGGTCTGCTGGTTCACGCCCGTGGCCAGGGACTCGACCGCGGTGATCGTGTCCGCCGGTGTGAGAGGGGGTGACGCCTCCCCGTTCTCGATCGCGGTTTCCAGGTCGGCCCGGAGGATCCTCGTCCAGCGTCCCCAGGTCGCGGCGATCGCTTCGCGGACCGGTCCGGGCCTGCCGTCGAACTCGGTGGTGGCCGAGGTCATCAGGCAACCGCCGCGGAACGGGCCGCCGGCCGAGTAGGTGTACCAGGTGTCGAGGCAGCCGAGCAGCCGCTCGAGCCCCGGCGCGAGGTCGGCGTTCGGGGCCCACACGTTCTCCGCGAACTCGCGGGCGCCGAACTCGATCACCTCCAGCTGCAGGTCCTGCTTGCTCTTGAAGTGCCCGGCCACGCCGGCTTTGCTCATGCCGAGGCTGGCCGCGATCGAAGCGATCGAGATGCCCTCGAGCCCGATCTCGGAGGCGCCCTCGGCGGCCTCCCGGACGATCGCCTCGTGGGTGCTTGCTGCCTCGGCTCTGGACCGGCGTGGGCTCACGGGCTGACTATAGATCGAGGCTCTCGCCCTCGGACATGACCACCAGCTCGATCCCTTCCTCGCTGGCTGTCGCGGCCTCGAGGCGGGGGAGGACGTCGTCGGTCTGCCGGTAGAGCGGGGGCTGGTCGATCGCGTCGTAGTGGATCGGCACGAGGCGCCTGGCTCCGAGGATCCGGGCGGCGGCCACGGCCTGTTCGGGGTCCAGGCAGGCTTCGATCCCGCTCGTAGGCTGGCGGTGCGGGAAGTCGGTCATGGCACCGTTCACGGGCAGGAACGCGGCGTCGAACGGACCGAGCCGCATCTGGATCAGCCACCAGGACCCGTGGAAGAGGGTGTCGCCGGCGTGGATGATCCGCTTCCCGTCCGCTTCGATCACCCACGAGACCTGCGGATCCCCGAAGCCGTCGACGGCGGGCACCGCGGTCGCCACGAACGGTCCGGCCTCCACGGTCTCCCAATCGGACATCAGTACCTGGTCGACCTCGGTCTCCTTCAGTTCGATCTCCGAGGCCATCACGCCACCGGTCTCGAGCGGCTCACCCTCCATGACCGCGGGGCGGTGGAGCGACGCCCCCTCGGCCAGGTCGCGCTCGATCGCCGAGGCGTCGGTGTGGTCGGTGTGGAGATGGGTGACGAACGCCGCGACCGACTCGCCGGGACGTTCGGTCTCGAGGAGCGGGGTGCGGGGAGGCCCGATGTATGGCTCGATCGCCTTCCATCCGAGGATGTGGTCGACCACCACGGTTTCCCCCTTCGCCTCGATCTCGATGCCGGCCCAGCCCAGTCTCCTGATCTTCATTTCGTACCCCTCGGTCTTTCCGTCGGTTGTCGCTCGAACGAGCGTCATAGAAATAGCATACGATCGTTCGTACGTAAAGCAGGCATCCGGGTGGGGTGGACTTCCGAAAGTGCGGTTATCCGCACCTGCCCATGCATTCCGGTTGTTACGGTGCCGGAGTGACCGAACTCGCGATTGAAACGAACGGACTCGTAAAGGTCTTCGGTGACAACCGGGCCGTGGATGGCGTGGACCTGAAGGTCCGGCCGGGCATGGTGTTCGGACTGCTCGGACCGAACGGCGCGGGCAAGACGACCACGATCCGGATGCTGGCGACGCTGCTCAGGCCGGACGGAGGGAAGGCCACGGTGCTCGGACACGACGTGGTCAGCGAGGCCGACAAGGTCCGGAGCCGCGTCAGCATGACCGGTCAGTACGCCTCGGTGGACGAGGACCTGACCGGGACGGAAAACCTGGTGATGCTCGCCCGCCTGCTCGGACTCGGCAAGCAGGCCTCGCGTGAGCGGGCCGCCGAGCTGCTCGACGCGTTCGGGCTCGCCGACGCCGCGGACCGCCAGATCAAGAACTACTCGGGCGGCATGCGCCGGCGGATCGACATCGCCGCGAGCATCGTGATCGCCCCCGACCTGATCTTCCTGGACGAGCCGACCACCGGCCTCGACCCGCGCAGCCGCAACCAGGTCTGGAACGTGGTCCGCGCGCTCGTCGCGGACGGGACCACGGTACTCCTGACCACCCAGTACCTCGACGAGGCCGACCAGCTCGCCGACCGCATCGCCGTGATCGACCACGGCAAGGTGATCGCCGAGGGAACCAGTTCCGAGCTGAAGGCCTCGGTGGGCGCCGGGGCATTGCGGGTCCGGGTCGCGAGCGCGGAACAAACGGATGCGGCCGAACGGCTCATCGTGAGCGCGCTCGGCGGCGAGGTGAACCGTGAGTCCGACGGGGTCACCATCTCCGCCCGGACCGACGACCCGAAGCGCGTCCCGCAACTGCTCACCGAGCTCGAGCGGGACGGGGTGGACGTGACCGAGTTCTCGCTCGGCCAGCCCAGCCTGGACGAGGTCTTCCTGGCCCTGACCGGCCACCCGGCGGAGGCGGAGGAGGAGCAACGAGATGAGGAGCGCGAACCGGAGGTGGTGCGATGAGTACCGTGGCGGCGGCCGAGCCCGCGGTCGATGACTCGACCGGCGTACTCGACGACGACAAGCTGAAGGCGGCGATCGGCAAGCGCGAGCGGCCTGCCCAACCCGGTCCCGTCGCGGCCTCGTTGACCTTCGGGTGGCGCGCGATGCTGAAGATCAAGCACGTCCCGGAGCAGCTCTTCGACGTGACCATGTTCCCGATCATGTTCACGCTGCTCTTCACCTATCTCTTCGGAGGGGCGCTCGAGGGCTCCCCGACCGAGTACATCCAGGTGCTCGCCCCCGGCATCCTGGTCCAGACCGTCGTGTTCATCACGATGTACGCCGGGATGGGGCTGAACAACGACATCAAGAAGGGCGTTTTCGACCGCTTCCGTTCGTTGCCGATCTGGCGCCCGGCCCCGATGGTCGGTCTGCTGCTCGGCGACGCGGTCCGCTTCATCCTGGCGGCGCTGGTGGTGCTGGTCCTGAGCCTGATCATCGGGTTCCGGCCCGACGGCGGGGTGCTCGGCGTAGTCGCGGGGATCGCCCTGACCATCGTCTTCGCCTTCAGCATCTCCTGGATCTGGACCCTGCTGGGCCTGGTGATGAGGACCCCGGAGGCGGTGCTGAACACGTCGATGACGGTCCTCTTCCCGCTGATCTTCGCGTCGAACATCTTCGTCGACCCGGCCACGATGCCCGGTTGGCTCGAATCGGTCGTGAACCTCAACCCGATCACCCACCTCACCTCCGCGGTCCGCGGCCTGATGGGCGACGGGGCCGAGACCTCCGACCTGATCTGGGTGTTCGCCTCGGCGGCGGTCCTGATCGCGATCTTCGCGCCGCTCACGATGCGCCGCTACTCGCGCCTCTAGCCCGGCTCAGCCGACCGAAAGGACGGCGGTGCCCGAGAGGACGACCCCGATCCCGGCGACCTGGCCCCTGGTGAGTCGTTCGCCGAGATGGAACCTGGCCAGGAGGATCGTCACCAGCGGGTAGAGCGAGCTGAGGACCGCCACGACGCTGAGGACCCCGCGCGTCGTAGCGATGGCGTAGAGGGAGTCGGCGGCGAGGATCAGCAGCCCGATGACGGCCATGACACCCCAGTCCCGCAGGCTCGGATCTCCCTTCGGCCGCACCAGGACCAGCACGAAGGCGAAGATCGAGCTAGAGACGATCCGGGCGGTGATCAGTGCCCACTGGACACTTCCCGAGGCCGCCTCGTCCATCGCGAGCAGGAAACTCCCGAGCCCCAGGGCGGTCACCGCGCCGAAGAAGATGCTGACCGCGGGTCGCGATGTCGCGGCCGGCTGGTCCTCGGCCCCGCTGCCCAGCGCGAGCATGACGATGCCGGAGACGGCGAGGACGATCCCGGCTGACTGGAGGGCCCCGGGCACCTCGCCGGAAAGCACGGACACGACCACCGGCACGACCGGGGCAGTGGCCGCCACCGCGGCGACGATGCTCATCTTGCCGGTCGAGAGGCCGCGATAGAGGGCCGCGATCCCGATCGCCTCCGCGAGTCCGGCGAGCATCCCGAACCCGAAGTACCTTGCGTCGGGCATCGTTTCCGCGCCGATCAGGAGCGTGGCCATGAGGGCGGTCAGCGCGGTGACGTGCGAAACCATGAGGACCGTGATCAGCGGCAGGGTTTTCGCCTTCAGCCCGCCGAGGTAGTCCGAGACGCCGTAGGAGAGGCTCGAACAGAGAGCTATCAGGACGGTGAACATCAGCGCCGGCCGCGGGAGACGCCGAACACGTTCGGGATGCTCGCCTCGAGCGCGGCACGGGCCTCTTCCCGGTCCATGCGCCCGCGGGCCACCTCGTCGGCCGCGGTGTGGACGAGGCCGAGGAACGCGGCCGCCAGCCACTCGGCGGTGACCGAGCCGTCGAAGCTCCCGTCCGCCTGGCCACGGGCCGCCAAGTCCTCCAACCGCTCGAGGATGGGTTCGTGGAACTGGTGTGTCGACCCGCCGTCCAGGTCCGAGAGTTCGGCGTCGAGCACGCCGAGGACGTGGGCGTGCTCACCGACCGTCTCCCACCAGGCGGGCACCAGCCGGTTCAGCTGGTCGGCCGGCTCGCCGCCGCCGCCCAGGGCCGAGTCGATCGAGGCCACGGCCCTGTCCCGGGCCCGCTCCGCGACGGCGGACAGCAGGGATTCCCTCGAGGGGAAGTGCGCGTAGACGGTTTGCCGCGACACGCCGCTCGACCGGGCGATCTCGGCCATGCTCGCGTCGGGACGGGTCGAAAGCACCCCGACGGACGCGTCGAGGATGGCCTCGACGTTTCGCGCCGCGTCGGAGCGCTTTCCGCCTGTCTGCGATGCCGGGGTCATCCGGATGGCAACGCTACCAGCGGGTGCCACGGCTCAATGGGCGAACCCGCCCTGGGAACCCTTCGCCACGTCCGAGCTCCTCAGGGCCGTGACCGCGAGGAGGGCCGCCGCGACCGAGATCGCTGCGGCCGCGGTGAAGCCGTCGGCGAGGCCGGCCGTCATCGTCGCGCGATCGAGTCCCGCGATGCCGGCCCCATGGGTGTCCATCCCGCTCACGGCGATGGTCGACAGGACCGGCAGGACCAGTGCCACGCCGATCTCGTGGGAGGTGGAGACGAGCCCGGAGACCGAGCCGGCCTCGCGGTGGTCGACCCCGGACATCGCGGTGATGTAGATCCCGGAGGCGGCGAGGCCGAGCCCCACGTCCATGACAATGAGCCCGGGAAGTACGTCGGCCACGTACGTTCCCCCGGCCGACACGCCGCCGAGCAGCCAGGTACCCGCGGCCGCGAGCAGCATGCCCGCGGCGAGCACCGGCTTGGCGCCCAGGCGGGCGACGAGGTGCCCGCCGACGTGCGCGGTGGCGATCAGCGCGACCGCGCCCGGGAGGAACTGGAGGCCGGTCTCCAGCGCCGAGTAACCGAGGACCTGCTGGAGGTAGATGGAGATGAAGAAGAAGGCGGAGAGCACCGTGCCCATCCCCGCGACCATGAGCACCAGCGCCGTCACCGTCGGACGTTTCCGGAAGACGGCGAGGTCGACGAGCGGGTCGGCGCTCCGCGACTCGACCAGGGCGAATCCGGTCAGGCCGGCCAGCGCGACCCCGAGCAGGCCGAGGGTCTGGCCCGAGAGCCATCCCGCATCGGGTGCCTCCACCAGGCCGTAGATCAGGGCGACCAGGCTGCCGGTGGCGAGCACGGCGCCGGTCACGTCGAGCCTCCGCTTTGCGGGGGCAGCCCGATCGGCCGGAATGAAGCGCAGGGCGCCGAGGAAGACGGCGGCGCCGACCGGGAGGTTGATCAGGAAGATGGCGGGCCAGTTCAGCGTCTCGCTCAGGATTCCACCGACGAGAACCCCGACAGCCCCACCGGACGCGGCCACCGCTGCCCACGCCGCCAGCGCCCGGTGCCGCTCGGGGCCATCCGGGAAGGTCACGGTCACGAGCGAGAGCGCCGCGGGGGAGAGCATGGCCGCGCCGACCCCCTGCAGCGCCCGGGCCGCGAGGAGTACCGTCGTCGAGTCGGCAAGCGACGCTGTGACCGAGGCGGCGGTAAAGGCTCCGAGGCCGGAGAGGAACATCCGCCTGCGACCGAACAGGTCGGCGGCCTTGCCGCCGAGCAGGAGCAGCCCGCCGAAGGCCAGGGTGTAGGTGGTTATGACCCACTGCAGGTCGGCGACCTCGATGCCGAGGTCGGATTGGATCGACGGTAGCGCCACGTTCACGACGCTTATGTCGAGGATCACCATGAACTGTGCGGCGCACAGGGTGATCAGGGCTTTCAACGAGTTCAAGGCAGTCTCCTTGCATCACAAAGTTGACAGTGATGTAAAGGATACTTACCTTGACAGAGATGTCAAGGTTTAGGGCTGGCGGCGTCTCGCTCGGGCGAGACGGGCCTTGAAGAAGGGCGCCATCCCGGCCGCGAACACGAACCCGCCCACGACGCCCGCCAGGAGCGCGCCCCGGTTCACGTCAGGGTCGCGGACCAGCCTCCTCAACCCGATCACGCCGAGTGGCAAGAGGCCCAGCGTTCCCGTCACGACGCCGGGGTCCGGCCGGCGGTGCCTGAGCGCCCACCCGATGTGGAGCGCCGCGTTGCCGAGGTGGCTCACGTAGAGAACCGCCTGCGGAGCGGCGGCCCTCGGTCCCGCCAGGACCGAGAGGGAGAGGACCCAGCCGAGCCCGACGTTGATCACCAGTCCCGCCCGCCGGTCGAGCGGGAACTCGTCGTCGCTGCTCCCTAGCACCTCCCGGTTGATCCACGGCAGGAAACCGCCCGGCCACACCCATTCCTCGGTCTGGTGGGCGAGCAGTACGGCGAGTGGCACGAGCTCCCGTCTCCTGGCCGACGCCACGACGACCGGCGCCAGCGCGGCCGCGCCCACGAGGGGCCAGCGGCCATGCGTGTCGGGAATCTCGGCCATGCCGGGAAGACTACGACGAGGTCAGCGGCGCGAAAACGCGTGGGAGGTCACGGGTCTCGACCACCTGGTCGGCCTCTCCGAGCTCGTTCGCATCGTGGGTCGTGGGGATCGCCACCACGTGGCAGCCGGCGGCCCGGCCCGCTGCGATCCCTGCCGGCGCGTCCTCGAGCACCACGCACTCCGCGGGCTCGCGTCCCAGCCGCTCGGCCGCCAGGAGGTAGGGGTCAGGCGACGGCTTTCCGTTCGCCACGTCCTGGCCCGTGACGAGCACGGCGGGCGGGTCCAGCTCGAGCACTCGCAGGTTGGTCCGGGCGGTCGCCCGGCGGGCGGAGGTCGCCACGGCGACCTGGTCCGGGGGGAGCGATCGGTAGAGCTCGCAGGCCGGAGCGATCGCGTTGCCGATGGTCGCGCGGTCGGCGATGGCCTTCTCGATCCCGTCGGCCATCGCCTCCGCATCCCCGTCGAAGCCGAATTCCCGGGCCACCTCGACCGTGCGTCGGCCGTGGATGACCGCCAGCACCTCGGCGGGAACCAGCCCGTTCTCCCGGGCCCACGCCGAGTACGCGTCGTGGACCGCGGCAGACGTGTCGATCAGGACCCCGTCCATGTCGAACAGGACCGACGTGATGTGTGCCGGGAGCGCCGTCGGCACGGCCCGGGGCGTCCTACAGTATCTCGGCGAGCCGGCCCTCGAGCCGCTCGGAGATCTCGTCCCGGACGGGACCCTCGCCCAGCCGTTCGACCAGCGCCTGCAGGAAGCCCTCGACGACCAGGGTGCGGGAGGTCGCCTCGTCGAGGCCACGGCTCTTCAGATAGAAGAGCTGGTCCTTGTCGACCTGGGCCACCGCCGCCGCGTGGGTGCAGGCCACGTCGTCGGCCAGGATCTCGAGCCCGGGGATGGCGTCCGCGTGCGCGTCGGTGGAGAGCAGCATGTTGCGGCACTCCTGGAACGCGTCGGTCTTCTGGGCGCCCTCGTCGACCTTGATCATGCCGCGCCACACTGCCGACGAAGAGTCGGTCAGCACGCCGCGGAAGGCCAGGTCGGAGGTGGTGTGCTCGGCTGCGTGCTCCTGGAGCGTGTCGTAGTCGATGTGCTGCGAGTTGCCGCCGGCGTAGCCGCCGGTCACCCGCGCCTCGGAGCCGGTTCCCGCCAGGTTGGTGGTCATGCGGACCTTGCCGCCGCCTCCGCCGAACCCGAGGGTCGCCCAGTCCAGCGAACCGTCCCTCTCGACCTCGCCCCGCTGGGACGAGAAGAGCCAGGCCTTCTCGGAGAGATCCTGGGTGGACACGTAGTGGAGGTTGGCGGCCGGGCCGACGATGAGCTCGACGACCGAGTTGAGCAGCGCGTCGGTTTCGTCGGACGAGGAACCGTAATGCTCCCAGACCTCGGCCTTCGCGCCCTCCTCGAGCACCACGAGGGTGCGCCAGTTCACGGCGACGCCCTCGCTGTCCAGCCGGAGGTCGATCTTGATCGCCTCGTCGCACTGGACGTTGCGGGGGACGTAGACGAGTACCCCGTCACCGAGGGCGGCCTCGTTGCGGGCGACGAACGGATCGTCGGTGGAGACCAGCGAGCCGAGCTTCTCGGCCAGCAGGTCCGAGTGGTCGGCCAGCGCCTCGCCCAGCGGGAGCACGACCACTTCGTCGGTACCACCGGTGATCGTCACGTCGGCGGGGGAGTTCTCGTACCGGTCGAGGTCGAGCCGGGAGATGTCGGTGAACTCCCATCCCTTCGTCTTCTGGTTCGGGAGCTCGATCGACTCGACCAGGGCGGCGCCCTTCTCGCGCCGTTCGTTCAGCCAGGCGGGCACGGTGACCGTCGCGTCAGCCAATGGAACCCTCCATCTGCAGCTCGATGAGGCGGTTCAGTTCGACCGCGTACTCCATCGGGAGCTCCTTGGTCACCGGCTCGATGAAGCCGTTGACGATCATCTTCGACGCCTCTTCCTCCGAGAGCCCGCGGCTCTGGAGGTAGAACAGCATGTCCTCGCCGACCTTCGAAACCGTGGCCTCGTGGCCCATCTCCGCGTCCGACTCACCGATGCGGATCGTCGGGTAGGTGTCGGACTGGCTCTTTTCGTCGAGCAGCAATGCGTCGCAGACCACCTTTGACTTGGTGCCGGTGGCGCCGTCGGCGACCTCGAGCAGGCCGCGGTAGGTGGAACGGCCGCCATCCTTGGAGATCGACTTCGAGAAGACGGACGAGGTCGTGTTGGGAGCGCCGTGGATGATCTTGGCACCCGCGTCCTGGTGCTGGCCCTCGCCGGCGAACGCGATCGAGAGCACCTCGCCGTGGGCCTCCTCGCCGAGCAGGTAGATCGCCGGGTACTTCATGGTGACCTTCGAGCCGAGGTTGCAGTCGACCCATTCCATGGTCGCCCGCTCCTGGGCGATCGCCCGCTTGGTGACCAGGTTGTAGACGTTCTGCGACCAGTTCTGGACGGTCGTGTACCGGACCCGCGAGCCCGGCTTGGCGATGATCTCGACGACCGCGGAGTGGAGCGAGTCGGTCGAGTAGACCGGGGCGGTGCAGCCCTCGATGTAGTGGACGTCCGAGTCCTCCTCGGCGATGATCAGCGTCCGCTCGAACTGGCCCATGTTCTCCGTATTGATCCGGAAGTAGGCCTGGAGAGGCATCTCGACCTTTACGCCCTTGGGCACGTAGACGAACGAGCCACCGGACCAGACGGCCGAGTTCAGCGCGGCCAGCTTGTTGTCGTTGGCCGGGATGACGGTCGCCCAGTACTCCTTGATGATGTCCTCGTGCTCCTTGAGGGCGGTGTCCATGTCGGTGAAGATCACGCCCTGTGCTTCGAGCTTCTCGTTCACCTGGTGGTAGACGACCTCGGACTCGTACTGGGCCCCGACACCCGAGAGGAACTTCTGCTCGGCCTCGGGGATGCCCAGCCGGTCGAAGGTGTTCTTGATGTCCTCGGGCACCTCGGACCAGTCGCGGCTGTTCTTCTCGGAGGCGCGGACGAAGTAGTGGATGTCGTCGAAATCGATCTGGTCGAGGTCGGCGCCCCACTTCGGGGTCGGCTTGCTCTCGAAGATCTCGAGCGCCTTCAGGCGGAAGTCACGCATCCACTGCGGCTCGTCCTTGTACTCCGAGATCTGCTCGACGATCTCGCGGGTGAGGCCCTTCGGGGCCTTGTAGGCGTAGCCGGTCTCGGGATCGCTGAAGCCGAACTTCTCGGCGTAGTCGGCGTTGATCCCCTGGACCTTCTCTTTTTCGGCGAGCACTTCGGCGGTAGCCACGTTCAAACCTCCAGGGTGATGGTGTCGTCGATTACCTCGACAGGAAAGGTCTTGACCGGCTGGTAGGCCGGCAGGGTCTTCGGCTTGCCGGTGCGCAAGTCGAAGAGGGAACCGTGTCGGGGGCACTCCACGGTGCACTCGACCTGGTCGATGTCGCCCTCGGCCAACGGACCGTCGTCATGTGAGCAGCGGTCCTCGATTCCGAACAGCTGGCCATCACAGTTGATGACCGCGAGGAACTCGCCCTCGTGCTCGATGATGCGGCGGTCGCCCGGCTTCAGTTCGGAGACCGGGCATACGGGAATCTTTGTGGTTTCGTTGCTCAT
>Ga0182743_1000973_pt1 | contig 30816 bp, 28 predicted proteins | sample eDN3rd30CKraftOP_FD_128522 | JGI IMG/M metagenome (GOLD analysis project Ga0182743, IMG submission 128522) | Enriched Organic Plus compost microbial communities from Emeryville, California, USA - eDNA 3rd pass 30_C Kraft OP (version 2) (version 2) ... | reverse complement strand
GCGCGAGAGTTCTTTCCAGACACGTTCGGCGACCAGCGCGTCGGCCTCGCCGGCGGCGACCATGCGGCGGCATAAAGCCAAGGTCTCATCTGCCACTGTGAAATCGCCGAAGCGCGCGGCAAAACGCCCCAGGCGCAAGATCCGCACCGGGTCCTCGGCAAACGCGTCGCCGACATGCCGCAGCACACGGGCCTGAATATCGTGCGCCCCATTCAAAGGGTCATGCAGTTGTCCATCCGGCGTGCAAGCAATCGCATTGACGGTCAGGTCGCGGCGTTGCAGATCTTGTTCCAAGGTCACGTCAGCGCCGGTATAAAAGGTGAAACCCTTATAGCCGCGCCCCGACTTGCGCTCAGTGCGCGCCAACGCGTATTCCTCTTTGGTGCGCGGGTGCAGGAACACGGGAAAATCGCCGCCCACGGGCGTAAACCCGCGGCGTACCATGTCCTCCGGTGTTGCGCCGACGACCACCCAATCGCGGTCGCCGGCAGGCAGGCCCAGCAATGCATCGCGCACGGCCCCGCCAACGATATACACCTGCAAGCCTGTCACAACAGGATCCGCGGCCAACCCTTGAACGGCGGCGGCCACAGACATGGCCGGCGTGCTCGCCGACACCATCACTGCACCTCTGCGGTACGTACGGCGCTGGTCGGCTCGATGCGCCCTAAACGCGCTTTCAGCGACTGCGGTTGACCAGAAAACAGCGCAGCATAGTAGGTCGCGTTGGACAACACGTGCTTGACGTAGAGACGCGTCTCCGTGAACGGAATCGTCTCTGCAAAAATGGCGCCCTCTACAGGATGCGATAAAGTCGCGCGCCAGGTTTTCGGTCGCCCCGGACCGGCGTTGTAGCCCGCGCTGGCAAGCACCTGTGAGCCATCCAGGCCATTGAGCACGATGCTCAGGTAGTTGGTGCCCAGCTTGGTGTTGGTATCGAAATCATTGACGCTGGACGGCGTGAAATCCGCCATGCCGATCTGGCGGGCCACCCATTTGGCGGTGGCGGGCATCAATTGCATCAAGCCCGATGCACCGACATGCGAGCGCGCATTCATGACAAAGCGCGATTCCTGACGGATCAGGCCATAGACCCATGCAGGGTCCAAGGCAATCGCATTCGCTTGCGCCGTCACACGGCCCTCAAAAGGCGCGATGTAGCGTTGCGTAAAGTCGACTTCGTTTTGCGTGCGTTCGGAGGTGTTGACCACCCGATCGTAGATGTCTTCGGCGCGTGCCAGCTCTGCAGCGGCCAACAACTGCCGATCCGACATCCCCCGCAGGGCGAAATTCCACTCGCCCACAGCCTCCGAGCGCCACCCCAAGCGGAATAGATGCACCGCGCGGCGCAGGCTGGCATTGGCGCGGGCCTCATTCATTTCCGCGTCGGTCACAGGGGCCGGCCGAGCAGGCACTGTGATGCTGCGCCCCAGCTCCTCGGACGCCAGTTGCCCATAAAAATGGTATTGATCAGCGATGCTGGCGTAACCGCGTTTAGCCTGTTCATGACGGCCGCGCGCGGCATCGGCACGCGCTTTCCAATAGACCCAGACAGGTTCTTCTTGTTGTGTCTTGGGCATATGCTCGATTGACTCTTCTACCCAGCGCCAATCGATTTTCGGCTGACGCAGCGCCGAACGCACCCGCCACGCCCCGTTGTATTCAGTCAGCGCAACGGTATTGCCGGCTTCGCGATACCAGCTATCGGCACGGCTATCGAGATTCAATGCCAGGATCAAGGCATATTGACTGCGGACCCAGGCCAAATCGGATTTGGACAGGTTGTTGGCCCATTCGCGACGCAAGTAGCTGTCGGCGACGTCGATGTCCTGCCGCGCAAGACGCGCCAGCGCAATGGCGGTCAGCTCTTTTTCATTACGCCCTATTCGCTGATGATCTTGCCGGGTCAGCCACTTCATCGGGCTTTTCATCAGCGCATCGTAGGCTTTCTGATCCTTGGGCTCGAAGATATAGGCGGCGAACTTGCGGGCATCGCCTGTGCGGTTGCTCTCGATGGCCTCCCGCAATTGCGGTTGGATTTCATCCCATCCCAGGACACCGTCGGCAACCAACTGATCGTATAGATTCCAGCAGTCTTTCCCCGGCTGGAACACGGCCAAGGCCTGCTTTGCCGTCGCGCGCTGCCCCGTCATATGACGGGCCTCAAGTATGGCGCATTGCGTTTGCGAACCCGCATTCGGAATATCGCCCAAATCTCGAGCGGTTTCAAAGTCGCCCCGGCGCGTCGCGGCCAAGATCCAGTTGCCACGCAGGCGTTCGCCTAGATAGGTATTGCTGTTTTCCTGCAAAAACCGCGTCACCTCGGCTTTGGGAAAAGCGCTGCTGGGCGCATTCCACACTTGATAGTTCAACAGCCAGAACTGAGGATAGTCGCCCAATACATCGCCGCGCGCCTGTGGAACGGTCATACCGAGCACCGACCATTGCTTGCGGTCGTTGGCGTCGCGCGCAGCCAGGACCGCCTGGAAGGCCGATGTCTGCGGCGTTGGAGGCAGCCCGGCCAGCTTTACCGCAGGGATGTGAATGCTCGCCTGAGCCGGCTGAGTGCGCGCCGCAGGCGTGCCGTGCCCTTGTTGGGCATCCACGGACGAACACGCAACGGTAATCAATGCCAACGCCGGCAGCCAGCGGCTGGCGCGCCGATCGGCGCGGCCCGGCATCCCCGCCCGACGGAGCTCGGGAACCGCAGATTTCTGATAACGTCTTGATTCAAGCCACTGCCGCATCGCCGATCCGAATGAACACTCAAAATACCGCACAGAATAACGCAGTCGCGCTACGCGCGCGATTACGGCAAGCCCGTACAGACATCCCCGAGTCGCAACGCAGCCGCGGCGGCCTGCTCATGCGCGGCCGGCTGTTCACCTGGCTCAATGCGGTGCGGGAACAATCAGCCAGGCAAGGAACAAAGGTGCCTGCGACCGTGGCGGCCTTCTGGCCTCTGGCGGGCGAGCCTGATCTACGTCCATTGCTGCAACAATGGGCAGACGCCGGCATCGCCATCGCCCTGCCGGCGATCCGTGACACGGACGCCCCGCTGGAGTTTCGTGCCTGGACACCTGGCGATACGCTCGAGTGCGGCCCTTTTAATGTCCAGGAACCCTCAGCCGATCGGCCAGCGCTGCGCCCCGACGTCATCCTGGTCCCCACACTCGGCTATACCGATCAGGCTGACCGCCTGGGCTATGGCGGCGGTTATTACGACCGGACGCTAGCCGACTTGCGGCAAACCGGCCACGAGTTCACCGCTATCGGTATTGCCTGGAACGAGGGCCTGCTGGATGAGGACTACCAGCCGGCCCCACACGACGAACGTCTGGATGCCATTCTCACGCCCGACGGATGGCTGCCCGAGCCGCCACTGCTGGGACCCAGTGCGCCCTCCGGGGGAGTCGTGGGATCGTTTGTGCTGCGTTAAATTGGTGCATGCACCACAACGGTGCATTAATTTACCCTAGGGGCAACCCTCTCACTCCTCGCGCGCCTCCTCTGCTACAAGGGAAATGCACAGACGCGGGCCGTATCAGACCCGGTCAGATCTGGCACAAGGGTTGCTTATCAGTTTGATATGGCGCACGCACCCAGCGCCCCCTGTCGGGCCGCAGGCTCCATCCGGATCACGCGGCAGGCCCGCGCAGGATACGGAGGAGCCCATGCTGCATGCACAATCCGCCCCGTCGGCGGCCTATGACGAAATGGTCGACGCCCAGGGCCTGGTACGCCCCCACTACGCGGGGTTTTCACAGTGGCTGACTCAGGAGTCCACCGACGCCATGGCGGCGCGGCAGATCGAAGCCGATCTCAGTTTCCGCCGCGTCGGCATCACGTTTTCCGTGGCCGGTGACGAGGCCGGCACCGAACGGCTGATCCCTTTCGATCTCATTCCCCGCATCATTCCCGCCGACGAATGGGCCCATCTGTCGGCCGGCCTGACACAACGGGTACGCGCCCTGAATATGTTCATCCGCGATATCTATCACGGTCATGACATCGTACGCGCCGGGATCGTGCCGGCCGAGCAGGTCTTTCTGAATGCGCAGTACCGCCCGGAAATGCAGGACGTAGACGTCGCCGAAGACATCTATTGCCACATTGCCGGCGTCGATATCGTGCGCGCTGGCGCTGGAGAGTTCTACGTTCTGGAAGACAATCTGCGTGTTCCTTCCGGCGTGTCATACATGCTGGAAAACCGCAAAATGTCGATGCGGCTGATGCCCGAGGCGTTCAGCAGCCTCAAGGTCAAGCCCGTCGCGCATTATCCCGATCTGCTCCTGGATAACCTGCGCGAGGTCGCGCCGCGCAGCAACGACGCACCCACCGTCGTCGTGTTGACGCCGGGGATGTACAACTCGGCTTATTTTGAACACGCCTTCCTCGCACAGCAAATGGGCGTGGAACTGGTCGAGGGTCAGGATCTCTTCGTAGACCAGAACGCGGTGTACATGCGTACTACGCGAGGGCCGCGCCGTGTAGATGTCATCTACCGTCGAGTGGACGATGATTTTCTGGACCCCCTGTCATTTCGTGCGGACTCGGCATTGGGCGTGCCGGGACTGCTGTCGGTCTACCGCGCCGGGCGCGTCACGTTGGCCAATGCCATCGGCACAGGCATTGCCGATGACAAATCCACGTACCAGTACGTGCCCGACATGATCCGTTTTTATCTCCAGGAAGAACCCATTCTGTCCAACGTCCCGACGTGGCGCTGTTCGCGGCCCGATGAGCTGTCGCATGTCCTGGCGCACATGCACGAGCTGGTCGTAAAGGAAGTGCACGGCGCAGGCGGCTACGGCATGCTGGTCGGCCCCACCTCGACACGCGCTCAAGTAGAGGCCTTTAAAGAACGTGTCCGCAGCCATCCCAGCAACTACATCGCTCAGCCCACCTTGGCGCTGTCGACGATTCCGACTTATGTGCAGTCTGGGGTCGCTCCCCGCCATGTCGATCTGCGTCCCTATGTACTGTGCGGCAAAGATATCCGAACCGTGCCGGGAGGCCTGTGCCGCGTCGCGTTGACTGAAGGCTCGCTGGTCGTCAACAGCAGCCAAGGCGGCGGCACCAAAGACACCTGGGTACTGGGAGAATGACAATGCTGAGCCGTACTGCCGACAATTTGTTCTGGATGTGCCGCTATATCGAACGGGCCGAGAACACGGCCCGCATGCTGGACGTCAATCTGCAGATGTCGCTCATGCCACAGGACGCTCAGGCCCGCGACAGTCTATGGCGTGCCGTCTTGCGGATTTCCGAACTGCAACGTGACTACGATGCCCGCTATCCCGCGGTCACGCCGCTGGACGTGCTGCATTACCTCGTGCGCGAGCCGACGAATCAATCTTCTATCTATTCCTGCCTGCGTGCAGCCCGCGAAAATGCGCGCGCCGTGCGTGGCAGCCTGACAACCGAGGTCTGGGAAACGTACAACACGACGTGGCTGGAACTGCAGAAACACTTGCAGACCCACTTGCCCGAACGCAATCCCGGTGAATTTTTTGAATGGGTGAAATTCCGTGCTCATCTGGTGCGTGGTGTCACCATCGGCACGATGCTGGATGACGAAGCGCTGCATTTCCTGCGATTGGGGATGCATCTGGAGAGAGCCGACAACACGGCGCGGCTGTTGGATGTGAAGTTTCACGAAGAGCAGGATGATCTCGCTGCACGCAGCAGCGAGTTCTATCGTTGGGCATCGCTGCTGAGTTCGGTATCGGGCCTGGAGATCTATCGCAAGGTCTACCGCGACGTCATCAGCCCTGACCGCGTTGCGGAGTTGTTGATCCTGCGTCCCGATATGCCGCGCTCACTATTGGCCTCGGTCCAAGCGTTGACGGAAGATCTGGCGCGCGTCGCCAACCAACGCTCCGCCGAAACCGAGCGTCGTGCGGGCCTGTTGTATGCGGAACTGCGCTACGGGCGTATCGAAGACATTTTGCATAGCAGCCTGCACCGCTATCTGGAACGTTTTTTAGAGCGCATCAACGACTTGGGCAACCGTATCAGCCAAGACTTCCTCGTGCCGCTGGCGGCATAGCATCACCCGGAGCCCTCATGAAACATCTCATTCGACATGTCACTCAATATCGCTACACGGCACCGGTCAGCTATAGCATCCAGGCGCTGCGCCTGACTCCGCGCCTGGACGATCATCAGCGCGCCCTGCGCTGGCGCATCGATGCCCCCGGCTCTCTGGAACAGCAGGTCGATGCCTACGGCAACATCACGCACATGCTGACCTTGCCCAGTGCTCATGACAGTATTGATCTGTGCGTCACCGGCCAAGTGGAAATCGACCCATTGCGCGATGGACGGCTGCATCCCGAGGACAACCGCCTGCCTGTGCATGCCTTCTGCGTACCCACTTCGTTGACGCAAAGCGATGACACCATCCGGGATTTTGTCCACACTACGCTGCCTCTTGGGCTGCGTACGCCTGATGACGCTCTGGCACTGGCCAGCGCCATATGCGACCGTGTGGCGTACGAACCGGGAACGACGGACGTCACCACGGCGGCCAATCAGGTGCTGGCCCTGGGCCACGGCGTCTGCCAAGACCACGCCCATCTGTTTCTCGCCTGCGTACGCGGCATAGGCGTGCCAGCGCGTTATGTCAGCGGGTACCTTTACACCGAAGCGGAGCATGCGGCCAGCCATGCATGGGCCGATGTCTGGCTGGACGATATAGGGTGGACCAGTGTGGACATCACCAATCGCCAGTTCGCCTCGGATTGCCATTGCCGGTTGGCCATCGCGCGGGACTACGATTCCGCCTCGCCGGTGCGAGGTGTCCGGCATGGTGGTGGAGACGAGTCAATGACCGTGTCGGTACAGGTCCAGGCGGCTCGCCAACAGGCCCAGTAGGAGTGGCTACGCAGTACAATACGCTAGCTGTTATTCACCGACTCACCATGACCTACTGTGTTGCCGCCCGCCTGGATTCAGGCTTGGTTTTCCTCTCCGATTCACGCACTAATGCGGGCGTGGACCAGATCAGCGTTGCGCGCAAGCTCAACGTTTTCGAACAGCCGGGCGACCGTGTCATGGTGCTGCTCACGTCGGGCAATCTGGCCATCAGCCAAGCCGTTGTGAATCTGTTGGCTCAGCTCGATAGCGATAGCCCGGATTCGCTATGGTCTGCACCCGATATGTACGAGGCAGCCCGTCGCGTTGGCGAAGCCGTTCGCCGGGTTCACGAACGTGATGCCGAGGCCTTGAGCGAGCATGGGGTCGATTTCAATATCAATTTGATTTTTGGCGGCCAGATTGGCGCCGAGCGCGGCCGGCTGTTTCAGGTGTATTCCGCCGGCAATTTCATCGAGGCCAGCGCGGACTGTCCGTACGTGCAGATCGGTGAGGCCAAATACGGCAAGCCGATCCTTGACCGCGTCTTGCGTCCTGATACACCGCTGGACGAGGCGGCGAAATGCGCGCTGATCTCTATGGATTCGACCTTGAGATCAAACATCTCTGTCGGCTTGCCGCTGGATCTGCTGGTCTACGAGGCCGATACGCTGCGGGTGACGCATTTCACGCATATTGACGAAGACAACGAATATTTTCGGATGATACGCAAGACCTGGGGTGAACGGCTGCGGCAGGTGTTTACCGAGATTGACGATCCGACGTGGACGGATGCGGGGGCTTCGGGGTCATTGGCTGCGGCAGGTCGGCTGCATCAACCGCATCGGTTGACGCCGAATGGGGTGACGCCGAATAGCCCGGCGCCGCTGCAGGTTGTCGCGCAGGATCCGGGGAAGTCGCAAGCTTCTTGAATGCGGGATTGGTTGACGTGATGTTGAGTGTCGTCGTTGCATCGCCTGTGTTGATGCAGTATCTCTATTAAGCCGTCCCGGCTGGCGGCCCAGTCTGTGCTGGCCCTATCGCCCGGTCCGGCCGCCTGCGCGGCCAGACTGCCCTTCACCTGCCTTGCCAGGCGGGGCGGCTGGGCAAACTCGCTCCGCTGCGCTCCACTCAAACATGCCCAGCCGACTGCCCCCCGCCTGGCAAGGCAGGTTCGGCGGGCTCTACGGGCCAGCACAGACTGGGCCGCCAGCCGGGACTCACAATGGTGGAATGCATAAATGGAGTAGACACGAGCTGCTTGAAACGTGGCCTGCAAGATGATGCTAGCCGGCGTCCGGTGTGCTGAGGCTGTGCCGGCCTTTTGAGCGCGGATTTAGTCCGCGAAGCGGACCGAGGCCCCTGGTCATGGGCCGAGTCCGCGCGATTAGGCCGGCGCAGCCTCAGCACACCGGACGCCGGCGGATCAAGAACTCCAGCGCTACGTCAACGCGACGAACATCAACGCTTCAATCAAACCGTCAATAACGCGAGCAAATGCGCAATCTATCGCGCCCCGGTCAGATCCAGCTCCCGCCAAATCCCCAACGCCGCTTCAGCTTGATTCAACGTATAGAAATGCAAGCCAGGCGCGCCGTTATCCAACAAGGTCTGGCACAACTCACCCACCACGTCTACGCCAAACGCCCGAATCGACGCCTTGTCGTCCCCAAATTCAGCCAACCGCAACCGTATCCAGCGCGGAATCTCAGCACCACACATTTCCGAGAAACGCACCAGTTGCGTATGGTTAGTAATCGGCATGATCCCCGGCACGATGGGAATCGTCACGCCTTTGGCCTGGGCACGATCGACAAAGTCAAAATACGCGTCGGAATTGAAGAAATACTGCGTGATCGCCGCATCCGCCCCAGCGTTGACCTTGGCCACGAAGTGATTCAAGTCTGCCTGCGGGCTCGCCGCCTGCGGGTGCATTTCCGGATATGCAGCGACTTCGATGTGAAACGCATCGCCCGTTTCTGCACGGATAAAGGCGACCAGATCGGCTGCATAACGCAATTCGCCGGCATCGCCGCCCATGCCCGAAGGCAAATCCCCGCGCAATGCCACCAGCCGCCGCACGCCTTGCTCGCGATAGGCCGAGAGAATCCCCCTCAGATCCTCACGCGTCGCACCAATGCAGGACAAATGCGGCGCGGCATCGCACCCCAGGTTCTGCAACATGCGTACGGTATCGGCCGTGCCGGCGCGCGTGGATCCGCCCGCCCCAAACGTCACGCTGACGTAGCGAGGCTGAATCGCCAACAATTGCTTGGCCGCGCGCACCAGCCGCTCTTGGGCGGCGATATCGCGCGGGGGGAAAAACTCCAGGCTCAGGGCCGCAGTGGAAGGTCCGGTCATTAGAGAATCAAAGAGGGGAAATCGGAATCAGGGAATCAGCCGCGAAAGCAGGCCGGAAATGATGCTGTACAAAATCGCGCCCCCAACGGCCCACCAGAACCCATTGACCTGAAAGCCTCGCAAAATCGAGCCAGCCAGCCAGAACAACAGGGCATTGAGCACCAGCAGAAACAAGCCCAACGTGACGATCGTGATCGGCAACGTCAATAGCACCAACACGGGTTTGACCAGCATGTTCAGCAAACCCAACACCAGCGCGGCAACGAGCGCCGAGCCGAAACTGGCCACTGTGATGCCTGGCAACAGATAGGCCACAATCAACAGAGCCACCGCGTTCAATAGCCAAACTAAGATCAAAGTCATCGTGCTCTCTCCGGTAAGGCGCCCACAGTCAGGCGAAATGCGCTGCGCCCGGGGCGCAGCGATACAGCAAGCCTGGCATAACCCATTGCAGCGGCGCCGCCCTGTGGGGCAGCGCCCTGCGGTCTATGCACAGGCCTTAAGCATCCACCTATTGTGCTACAGGATCAATAGCGATAGTGGTCGGGCTTGAAGGGGCCCTCGACCGGCACATTGATGTAATCGGCCTGATCCTGACGCAACGTCGTCAGCTTCACGCCCAGTTTCTTCAGGTGCAGGCGAGCGACCTTCTCGTCCAGTTGTTTGGGCAACACGTACACTTGGCCGCGCTTGTATGCGTCGTTACGCGTGAACAATTCGATCTGTGCGATGGTCTGGTTCGCAAACGAGGACGACATCACGAACGAAGGATGGCCCGTGGCGCAGCCCAGGTTCACCAGACGCCCCTTGGCCAGCAGGATGATGCGCTTGCCGTCCGGGAACACGATGTGATCGACCTGCGGCTTGATTTCTTCCCATTGCAGGTTTTCCACCGAGGCGACATCGATTTCGTTGTCGAAGTGACCGATGTTGCACAGGATGGCCTGGTCTTTCATGGCATCCATGTGCGCGCGCGTGATGACGTGATAGTTGCCCGTGGCGGTCACGAAGATGTCTGCCAGCGGAGCGGCTTCTTCCATGGTGACGACCTTGAAACCTTCCATCGCGGCCTGCAGAGCGCAGATAGGATCAACCTCGGTCACCCAGACTTGGGCGCGCAAGGCGGCCAAGGCCTGCGCGCAGCCTTTGCCCACATCGCCATAACCCGCCACCACGGCGATCTTGCCAGCGACCATCACATCGGTTGCGCGCTTGATCCCGTCGACCAGCGATTCACGGCAGCCATACAGGTTGTCGAATTTGGACTTGGTGACCGAGTCATTGACGTTGATGGCGGCAAATGCCAACTCGCCTTTTTGCGACATCTGGTACAGACGATGCACACCGGTGGTGGTTTCTTCGGTCACGCCCTTGATTTCGGCCAGGCGGGTGGAATACCACTTGGGATCGCGTTCCAGCGTTGCTTTGATGGAGGCGAACAACACGCGCTCTTCTTCGCTGCTCGGCTTGGCCAGCACCGAGATGTCTTTTTCAGCACGTGCTCCCAGGTGCAACAGCAGCGTGGCATCGCCGCCGTCATCCAGGATCATGTTGGCATGACGGCCTTCGGGCCACTCGAAAATGCGGTGCGTGTATTGCCAGTATTCTTCGAGCGTCTCGCCCTTGACGGCGAACACCGGCGTACCGGTCGCGGCGATCGCGGCGGCTGCGTGATCCTGGGTCGAGAAAATGTTGCACGATGCCCAGCGGACTTCGGCGCCCAGCGCCACCAGCGTTTCGATCAACACGCCGGTCTGAATGGTCATGTGCAGGCTGCCGGCGATACGCGCGCCCTTGAGCGGCTGGCTGGCGGCGAATTCTTCGCGGATGGCCATCAGGCCGGGCATTTCAGTTTCGGCGATCGCCAGTTCGCGGCGGCCCCAGCCGGCCAGCGAAATATCGGCAACGAGGTAATCGGGGGTGGTAGTCATGTGGTGAGTGCTCCTAGATATCAACGGCAGTGCTTGTCGCAGGCAACCGTACGGAACACCTAATCATGAAAAAGGCGCCCGCCTTTGCCTGCTGCGACAAAGGTGAGCGCCGTTGCTGGACGCCGCCTGGGCGACGTCTGGTGAGATTCCTGAGCCTGGCAACCCGCCTGGCCGCCCCGACAGGGACAAACCGGGGATCGTCGCAGCGCTCCTCAGGACTGAGGTGAATTGTACCGGGTGCAACGAGGGATGCAACCAAGCGGCGCAAAAACGGGAAAGCGCCTTATACCTGCGGGGTCAGTGAGTTTGTTGCCGCCGAATTTGCCGAGATGGGCCAGGCAGCCTCGCCCGCCGGCGTCAAAGGCACCAATGCCTGCAGCAGATCCTGCGCAATCTTTTCCCAGGTACGCTTCAATGCGCCCTCGCGTACGCCCGTACGGTCCAGTTCCAGCGCCTGACGGCACGCCATTGCCAGGTCGTCGTTCACGAACCCCGTGGCCCCGGCATCGATCACCGCCAGCGGCGCTTCGGTATGAAACGCGGCCACGGGGGTACCGCAGGCCATGGATTCCAGCATTACCAGGCCGAACGTGTCTGTCAGGCTGGGGAATACGAAAACGTCGGCCGACGAATAATAAGCCGGCAGTTTTGCATCGGGCTGCATGCCCAGGAAGCGGACGTTGGGATAGGCTTTGCGCAGCCGAGCCTCATCGGGTCCCGTGCCGACCACCACCTTGCTGCCTGGCAGATCCAGCGACAGGAACGCATCCAGATTCTTTTCACGAGCAACACGGCCCACGTTCAGGAAAATCGGCCGCGGCAGATCCTCGAACGCATCTCGCTTGCCTGGACGAAAGTGCGCAGCATCCACGCCGCGGGACCACACGCGCAGGTTTGCCAACCCACGAGCCGCCACGATGTCGCGTACGGTCGGCGTCGGCACCAGTACACAAGCCGACGGTCGGTGAAACCAGCGCATGAATCGCCAGGGCAGCGATGCGGGAATGCCCATCCGTGCCTGCAGATAATCTGGAAACAGCGTGTGAAACGACGTAGTGAACCGCCACCCTTTGCGCAAGGCCATGCGCCGTGCTGCCAGGCCCAGCGGCCCCTCGGTAGCGATGTGCAAGGCATCAGGCACGGTATCGCCCAGGATGCGCCGCAATTGGCGGCCCGGCGTCAGACATAGGCGCAGCTCCGGCTCGGACGGCGCGGGCACCGACGGAGCGCCATTGGGATTGACCACGATCAATTCGTGTCCCCATTGCGTCAGCAGGCGCTGCATAGTGGTCCAGGTGCGAACCACACCATTGACCTGGGGCGGCCAGGCATCAGTAACCAAAACGATACGCATAGGTATCCCCGGCGCGAAAGTCATCGATCTCGCGATTTAGCCTGCCTAATGTGACACGTCAAAGACAGAAATATGACGACTGCAAGACGAGGATTTACCACACGTCCCGGTCGCTGCCCGGCGGCCGGACATGGCCGGCGAACCGTTGGACCAGAAAATCCACGAACGCCACGGTCTTGGCGGGCAGATTCAGCTGTTCCGGATACAAGGCATGGATGTCGGCCGGCGGCGTATGCCAGTCGGACAAGACCTGCCGCAATCGCCCTGAACGCAGATACGCCGCGGTTTCCCATTCGGATCGCATGACGATGCCGTGGCCGTCCAACGCCCATTGCAGCGCGCTCTCGCCGTCGTTCGAGCTCAGCGGACCGCGCACTTTGACGGTCTCCACACGCTGTCCGCTGCGCAGGTGCCACGTACCATAGGCCACATCATTTTCACGTACCACGATGCAACGGTGACGCGACAGATCGCCTGGCGCACGCGGTTCGCCCGCTGTCTGCAGATAGCGGGGCGACGCACAGAGCAGCCTCCGGTTGGACGCAATCTTGCGCGCGGTAAGCCGGGCATCGGGAATGTCGCCGAAACGCACGGCGACATCAAAGCCTTCGTCCAACAGATTGACGGGGCGATCCGTCAAACGCATCTGAACCTCGACCTCGGGAAAAGCGCGCGAGAAATCAGACACCGCCGGCACGATGTGGGCGCGGCCGAACCCAAAGGTGGCATTCAATCTGAGCAGCCCGCGGGGCTGGGCCTGGCCGCTGGCGATGCTGCGTTCCAGTGCCTCCAGGTCAGCCAGGATGCGGTTGCCTTCGGCCAGATAGCGCTCGCCCTCATGCGTGACGGTAATCCGTCTGGTGGTACGGTTGAGCAACCGTACGCCCAGGCGGCGTTCCAGATTGGCCAGCCGAGTGCTTACGGCTGGCGGTGTCAAGCCGAGCTCGCGTGCCGCTGCCGACAAATTGCCGTGTTTCACCAGCAGTGAAAAAAACGCCAAATCAGAGATGGCATTCATAGGCGTCTCAGCCTGTCGATTATTAAATTATTTTAAATAACGGTTTATTTATTAATTAATTATAAGAACAAACTTGGCCTATACACTGGCTGTACAACATCAAACCACAGCCGTGCCAGATTCGCGGCCCCAAAGGAGACCTCCATGACGTCATTGCTTTCCCGACAGCTCCTCTGCGCAGTCGTATCAGCCGCAGGCTGTATCGTCGCGACATCCGCCTCGGGGCAGACATTCCCTCAGCGCGCCATTACGTTGGTCGCGCCATTCGCACCGGGGGGCAGCGTGGACATCACGGCCCGCTTGATCGCGGATGCCTGGGCCAAGCAGTTGGGGCAAAGCGTGGTGGTGGAAAACCGTGCAGGAGCCTCCGGCAATATCGGCATGGCGGCCGTGGCACGTGCCCAGCCTGATGGCTACACGCTCGCCATCAACACGATGTCCTTGGCGATCAATCCGTCGCTATTCAAGGACATGCCCTTCGATACGCTGAAAGACCTGCGATCGGTGGGCACGATCGCGACGTCGCAGCATGTGCTGACGGTGACCAACAGCCTGCCGGTCAACAACGTCGCCGAGCTGCTGGCCTACGTTCGCGCGCGGCCCGACAATGCGTTGAGCTTTGGATCGGCCGGGACCGGCAGCACCTTTCACATGGCGGCAGAGCTATTCAAGTCCGTCTCCAAAACACAAATCCTGCACGTGCCCTATAAAGGCGGCGGCCCTGCCATGCTGGACACGATCAGCGGGCAAGTGCAGATGAGCTTTCCGGTGCTGTCTGCTGCAAAACCGCAGGTCGACGGCGGCAAGCTCAAGCCACTGGGGGTGACTGGAAAAACCCGATCTCCGCTCTTGCCCAATGTGCCGACCATCGCCGAATCGGGTCTGCCTGATTACGAATTCAACACGTGGTTTGTGATCAGTGCGCCGGCAGGCACACCCCAGGCGGTGGTGGACACACTTAATGCCAAGTTGGGCGATGCATTGCGTTCGCCGGAGGTGGTCGAACGCATGAAAAAAGAAGGCTTTGAGCCACTGATCTCCACCCCGAGCCAAACCGACGACATGGTTGCTGCCGAGATGAAGCGTTGGGCCGGTGTCATCCAGGCCGCCGGCATCGAACCTAACTAAGGAGTTTTTGGTGATCCGACACGCGATTGGCCGTGTATTGTTGTATGCCTTGAATGGGAACGCACGTGACTGACTCACTATTCGATCTGCCTTTGCAAACCTTTGTGGCCAATGGCGTACGCATAGCCGCCCGCATCCAGGGCGACGGACCACCACTGCTGCTATTGCACGGCCACCCGCAGACGCACGTCATCTGGCATCGCGTCTGGCCCGAGCTGATTCGCAATCACACCTGCATCGCCGCAGATTTGCGCGGCTACGGCGACAGCGAAAAACCCGAGGCCACGTCCGATCACGCCTCGCATTCAAAACGCGAGATGGCGCGTGACATGGCCGAGCTGATGACCGCGTTGGGCCACGATCAATTCGATGTGTTGGCTCACGACCGCGGCGCGCGTGTCGCACATCGTCTGGCGCTGGATCATGCCGCGCGCGTGCGGCGCATGATGTTGCTGGATATCGCACCCACTCTGGATATGTACGAAGGCACCACGCGTGCCTTTGCACAAGCGTATTTCCATTGGTTCTGGCTCATTCAACGCGCGCCGATTCCCGAGACCATGATCGAACATGACCCGGTGTTTTATATCCGCTCCGTCATGGGCAGCCGGCCGGGGGGCCTGGCGCTATTCACCCCCGAAGCGTTAGCCGAATACGAACGCTGCGCCCAGCTACCGAACTGGGCCACCGGCATCTGCGAGGATTACCGCGCCTCAGCCACCATCGACCTGCAGCACGACCGTGACGGCCGAGCACAAGGCGAGCGCCTGCGCATGCCCGTGCGCGTATTCTGGGGCGAGCGCGGCGCCGTCGGACAGAATTTCGATGTGCTGGGACTATGGCGCGCCGTAGCCGACGACATCGCGGGCCGTGCCTTGCCCGGTGCGCATTATCTGGCCGAGGAAATCCCTGAGTTGATTGTGGACGAAGCACGGCGGTTATTTAACTGATCGGCTCCAGCGTAGCCGGGCCGGATAATCCGACCATCACGTGCGTGCTTATCCGACCCCGCATCAGGGCCTTGCAAAAAGGGACGCACCGCGGATGCTAAGCTGCGCCTGATGAGTCACACCCTATCCACCTCTGGCAGCGACACAGCTGCCCCTGGCGACGCAGAGCCGTCGCAAAACGCTTTTGTTGCGACCGATTCCCCCTGCGTAGCAGTCTGCTCCACGCTGTTCGACGAGATCTGCCGCGGCTGCGGCCGCACGGCCATGGAAGTCTCCAACTGGGTCTTCATGACCGAGGAAGAAAAACAGATTGTGTGGCACCGGATCCGTGCCCAGGGATACCCGCGTCGCAAGGGATAGTGAGGCGTGTGCTCAATATTGCGATGGCCATAAACGAAACGGCCACCCCTCTGGGTGGCCGTCAGATCAGCATCAAAAGGACTTAAGCGCTTTTCTTCAGATCCTGAGCCTTGTCGATGGCTTCCCAAGAGAACTCGGGCTCGGCACGGCCGAAATGCCCATAAGCCGCCGTCTTGGTGTAGATCGGACGCAGCAGGTCGAGCATGTTGACGATGCCCTTGGGACGCAGATCGAAGTGCTCACGCACCAGCTTGGCGATCTGGTCATCGGGAATCACGCCGGTGCCCTCGGTGTAGACGGTGATGTTGATCGGCTCGGCCACACCGATGGCGTAGCTGACCTGCACCTGGCATTGACGGGCCAGGCCAGCGGCCACGATGTTCTTGGCTACGTAGCGCGCAGCATACGCCGCCGAACGGTCAACCTTGGACGGATCCTTGCCGGAGAAAGCACCACCGCCGTGCGGGCAAGCGCCGCCGTACGTGTCAACAATGATCTTGCGCCCCGTCAAACCGCAATCGCCTTGCGGGCCGCCAATCACGAAACGGCCGGTCGGGTTGACCAGGAATTTTGTCTTCGGCGTGATCAGGCCATCAGGAAAGCTGGGCTTGATGATGTCTTCGATGACGGCTTCGTGAATCGACGATTGCGAGATCTCGGGCGCATGCTGCGTGGACAGCACCACGGTATCGACCTCGACCGGGCGGCCGTCGACATAGCGGAACGTGACTTGTGACTTGGCATCCGGGCGCAGCCACGGCAGGCGGCCGTCTTTGCGCAACTCGCTCTGGCGCTGCACCAGACGGTGCGCGTACCAGATCGGGGCCGGCATCAGGTCCGGGGTTTCGTCGCAGGCGTAACCGAACATCAGGCCTTGGTCACCCGCGCCCTGGTTCAGGTAGTCTTCGGAAGTACGATCCACGCCTTGAGCGATGTCAGGCGACTGCTTGTCATAGGCCACGAGCACCGCGCAGCCTTTGTAATCAATACCGTAATCGGTATTGTCGTAACCGATGCGGCGGATGGTGTCGCGCGCGACCTGGATATAGTCGACGTTGGCGGTCGTGGTGATTTCACCGGCCAACACGACCAGTCCGGTGTTGCACAGCGTCTCGGCGGCAACGCGCGCGTTCGGGTCTTGGGTAAAAATGGCGTCGAGAATGGAATCGGAGATCTGGTCGGCGACCTTGTCCGGATGCCCTTCGGAGACGGATTCAGAGGTAAAGAGAAAATCGTTACTGGCCACGGATACGTCCTTACGAGACCGGCAAAAACCGGCACACAGGTTTAACGAGGCGCGTTGCGCGCGGATCTGAGCCTGAATGGATAAGGATCTGGGCGCGACGCTTTAGCGGATTTTGCCCGAAACGCTCGCGCGTAACAGGCGTCGCCCCGCAAGTTGTCGGTTAACTCGGCGACAGAACGCATTTTAGGCGAAAATGCCGGGTCCATGCTTATGGCATAAATTCATACGCTTATCTGTAGAAACTTCGCACCGTGGGCTTCACGATGCGACATATGATCCAACCCGCATGCTGCTTGCCTTGTTTCGCGCCGTTGCCTTGCTTCCCCTGCCTGTCTTGCACGTGGTAGGGCGAGTGCTGGGCCGCCTGGTCTATGCGTTTCCGGGGCGTTACCGGCAACGCCTGCAGGCCAACGCCGCCCAGGCGGGCTATCCGGATCCCGCATTTGCCCGCCGGGCGGCCGCCGAAACCGGCGCCATGATGATGGAAATGCCCAAGGTCTGGTTCCGCGGCGCAGAGAGCCTCGCCAAGACGGTTTCCGACGACTTTCACGTGGTCGAGGCTGCCTTGGCCGAAAATCGGGGCATCCTGTTCCTGACACCGCATCTCGGATGTTTCGAGATCACGGCGCGCTACGTCGCCGTGGCGCGCCACGTCCCGGTGACCGTCATGTTCCGGCCACCTCGCATGGCGGCTTTTGCGCCATTGCTCGACACCGCGCGTAACACATCCGGCCTGAAGGCAGTACCCGCAAATATGCAGGGCGTACGCGAGTTCGTGCGCGCCTTGCGCAGGGGCACAGCTGTCGGTCTCCTGCCCGACCAGGCCCCCGGCGAAGGCGACGGCGTCTGGGCGCCATTTTTCGGGCGCATGGCGTACACCATGACATTGCCTGGCAAACTCGCTACACAAACCCAGGTCGCCGTGATTGTCGTGGCGGGCGAACGCCTGCCAAAAGGCCGCGGCTGGCGCGTCCATTTCTCGCGCGTGCCCGATCCATTGCCACAGGATCCACAGGCCCAGGCCGCCTTGTTCAACGCCGCCATGGAAAAGGTGATTCGCCACGTGCCGCATCAATACCTGTGGAGCTACAACCGCTATAAGACCCCACGCGGCGCGCCGCCCATTCCGCCCATGCCCGGGCCTCAGGCGTCCGACAAGCCGTCCTCGTCCGCATCCCCCGGGGCTGCCTCTCATGAATAATTTCAAACTGCGAGCCCTAAACGCGTTATTCGCCTGGTTCGGCCGCATCCGGCCATCCACCCGCCAACGCATAGGTGCCGGACTCGGCTGGCTGACCCGCAAACTGGCCCGCTCGCGGGTGCGCATTGTGCGCCTGAACCTGAAACTGTGCTTTCCTGAACTCTCCGAGACAGAACGGGAAAGCTTGATGCGAGCCCATTTCCGCGCACTGGCACAGACCATCGTTGACCGGGGCGTCCTGTGGTACGGCACGCCCGAGGCCATACGCGAAATGGTGACCACCGAGGGCGCCGAGCGCATCAACGCCTTGATCGCCGAGGGCCGGCGAGTCCTGCTGCTGGCGCCGCATTTTGTGGCGCTGGACGCGGCCGCGACGCGCTTGACGATGGATGTGCCCAGCAGCGCCACCATGTACACGCCTCAGAGCGATCCGGCAGTGGACACCCTGGTGCGTAACGGCCGCGGCCGATTCAACGAGGTATTTCTCGTGAGCCGCAAAGACGGCGTGCGCGATCTGATCCGCCATCTGCGCGCGCCGCGGCCGGTGTATTACCTGCCCGATATGGACTTTGGCCGCCAGGGCGCGGTGTTTGTGCCTTTTTTTGGCGTACCGGCAGCCACGCTCGAGGCTACCGCTCAACTGGCCCGCAAATGGGATGCGGCGGTGGTGCCCGTGATCGATTTCTGGAATCCCGATACAGGCCGATATCACGTCGAAGTCATGCCGCCGCTGGCGGATTTCCCTGGCGAAGGCACACTGGAAGAAGCCACCGCACGCTTGAACCAGCACATCGAAAGCTGGGTCCGGCGTTGCCCCAGCCAGTACTACTGGGTTCACCGGCGCTTTAAGACACGCCCCCTGGGTCAAGCCAAATATTATTGAATGCTTTGCGGGGCAGGCTTTGGCTTGCTCGCCACCAGCATCACACAAAAAATACGGGGTGACCGACTGTCTCCAGCCATTTCATCCCCCTGCCACGCCCTCACGTAATGCGCGATAATCCTCCCATGATCTGGAACTTCACCAAAATGCATGGCGCGGGCAACGACTTTGTCGTGCTCGACGGCGTACGCCAAGCCATCCACATGACGCCCGAGCGCGCGCGCGCCCTGGCCGATCGTCATTTCGGCATCGGCGCGGACCAAATTCTGCTGGTCGAGCCGGCCACGCGTTCGGATGCGGATTTTCGCTATCGCATTTTCAATGCCGATGGGTCGGAGGTCGAGCACTGCGGCAACGGCGCACGCTGCTTTGTGCGATTCGTACACGAGCAGCATCTCTCCGACCGCAACCCGCTGCGCGCTGAAATCGCAACAGGCATTTTGGTGCTGGACGAAGGTGACGACGAACAGGTCACCGTGGATATGGGCGTGACCCGCTTCGATCCGGCGGCTCTGCCGTTCGATACCGATGGCCTGGCCTCGCACACGCAGGGCGAGGACACGTTGTGGCAATTGGACTTGCCCGACGCGCCCGCGGATGCGCCCCGCAGCGTACAAGTCTCAGCCGTCGCGATTTCCAATCCCCATGCCGTCCAACAAGTCGACGACGTGGACACTGCGCCCGTCGGCATCATTGGCCCGCTGGTCGAACGCCATCCCCGCTTTGTCCGTCGCGTCAACGCGGGTTTTATGCAAGTCGTCGACCGCCACACCATCCGACTGCGCGTGTACGAGCGCGGAGCGGGCGAGACCCTGGCTTGCGGGACAGGCGCCTGCGCCGCCGTCGCTGCCGGCATTCGCCGCGGCCTGCTGGATTCGCCTGTGCGGGTCCATACCCGGGGCGGCACCCTCACCGTGGACTGGAACGGCGAACGCCTGCGCATGACAGGCCCCGCCACTTCTGTCTATAACGGCCAGGTCGATATCGACAAGCTGGTTTTCTCCATGGCCCTAGGCCGATAAACGCTACGCATTCAATGACCGATACCGCTCTCACTGCCCAGGACATCGCGGATTTCCTGCAAAACAACCCGGAATTCTTCGATCAGCACGCCGAGGTCTTTGCCACACTGCAAGTCCCGCACCCACACGGTACGCGCGCCATTTCGCTGGGCGAGCGGCAGATTCTGGCCCTGCGCGAGCGCAATCGCGAACTCGAATGGCGCCTGAATGAGCTGATCAACAACGCCGATTCGAATGAGGCCATTGGCGATCATGTCTCGCAATGGTGTGCTCGCCTGCTGGGCGAAAGCGAGCCGCAACATCTGCCGGGCGAAATCGCACTGGGTCTGGCCGAGCAGTTCGATCTGAATCATGTCGGCCTGCGGTTGTGGAACCTGGCCGGACTGGCTCCCACGGGTTACGGCGCGCCTGTCTCGCAGGATGTACGCGACTTTACCGATAGCCTGAAAACGCCGTACTGCGGCCCGGACACCGAATTCGAGGCGGTGAACTGGCTGGATGCCAAGCCCCAATCGCTGGCCTTGATTCCGCTGCGTTTCGACGTGGATCAACCCAGCATCGGCCTGCTCGTACTGGGGTCAGATGATCCTGCCCGCTTCAACCCGGAAATGGGCACGGTGTTTCTCGAGGCCATCGGCCGCCTGGCTTCGGCAACACTGCGCCGGCTGAATACGCCTGCGCCGCAGAATCCAGCCTGACATATCGAGAGGACAGGGATCAGGAGCACACCACGTCAATCCCGTGCTTACCTTTAACCCATACGGATCGCAGGCCGGTCGCCCGTGCCTGCCCCTCGTCGTAAAAGCGGCGATGCCTGGACCTGAGGCTTATCCATCATGACCGAGCCAGTGCCCGATCCCGTTTCAGAATCCCTGCCGCAGCCCCTGGATGCGTGGCTGCAACACTTGCAGGCCCATCGGCGCTATTCCTCTCACACGCTGGACGCTTATCGACGCGACCTGCGCCAGTTGGCCACCTTGGCCCATGCAGTCAAGCTGCCGCTCGAGCAGCTCACCAACAGCCACATCAGGCAGTTTGCCGCCCGCCTGCATGCGCAGGGCCTGGGACCGCGCAGCCTGGCCCGCACGCTGGCCGCCTGGCGCGGTTTTTATCAATGGTGGGCGCCCACGATAGATCTGGCCGGTAACCCCGTGGTCGGCGTGCGCGCCCCCAAAGCCCCGCGCGGCCTGCCCAAGGCACTCTCTGTGGAGCAGGCACAGGCACTGCTGGATCATGCCTCGGCGCAACTGGCCACCGAGCCCGCGGGCTTGCGCGATCGCGCGATGTTCGAGCTCCTGTATTCCAGCGGTCTGCGGCTCTCTGAGCTCGTGGGGCTCGATTTGCACTACACCCGTACCGCCGACTACGAATCGTCGAGTTGGCTCAACCTCGCCGAGGCCGAGGTCGTCGTATTGGGCAAAGGCGGCAAACGCCGCAGCGTCCCTGTCGGGCAAGCCGCGTTGACGGCCATACAACGCTGGATCGAAGTCAGATCCCAGTTGGTGGCGGCGAGCGCTACTGATACCGACGCCAACGCCCTGTTCGTCGGAGCACGAGGCCGGCGCATCTCGCCTCGTGTGGTCCAGACACAGCTTGCGAAATTCGCGCAGGCAGCCGGCCTGCCTGCGCATGTACACCCGCACGTGTTGCGCCATAGCTTCGCCAGCCACGTTCTGCAATCCGCGCAAGACCTGCGGGCAGTGCAAGAGATGCTGGGTCATGCCAACATCTCTACGACGCAGATCTACACCCGACTCGACTTCCAGCATCTGGCCAAAGCCTATGATCAGGCTCATCCACGAGCGGGACGTAAATCCTAGATTTACCGGCGACAACAACAACCACCCCGGGGCTCACATGACCTCCGATCTGATTGCCAATGTGCTGGCGACATACTGCCGCCAGCGTTAACACGCAGATCACTATCAGTAAGTCACCCGTACTCCCAATAGCACGCTTCGACCGGCCAACGGTGCCACGGACGAGATGAACGAGGCGTGGTTATACGCCAACTTGTCCAGCAGATTCGTCCCGCGCAGATAGATCTCATAGGCAGTGTCGGAGCCAAATGTGTTGCGATAACTCACCACGGCATTCACCATGTCATAGCCTGCGGTGCTTGATTCATACGACGCGATATCGTTCTGGCGAAATACATGCGCATATTCCACGCCGCCTGACCATTGCTGCCACTTGACGTTGGCCCGTACCCCAGCTCGCGCGGCGGGAATACGGGGCAGATTGCCATCGCCGCCGGTCAATTTGCCACGCACGTAGTCACCGAACACCCCGGCCGAAAACACCTTGTTGAACTGGTGGCGCACCTCGCCCTCGATGCCTGTGAATTCCGCGTCATGCTGCGCGTATTCGATCAAGCGGAAATCCTCGTACTGATCGAGCGTGTTCGCATAAATGTAGTTCTTGACCCGATTATGGAAAGCGCTCACGCTGAACGTCGTATCGCCTTCGTGCTTGCGCAAGGTCAAATCGATATTGTGCGAGGTTTCCTTGCTCAAATCTGCATTGCCGATTTCGTAGGTATTCGTCGCCAAATGCACGCCGTCCGCATACAGCTCCTGTGCGGTGGGCAGGCGCTGAGAGCGCGACAGCGACAAGGCCACCGAATACTGCGGCGCAAAATCCCAGATCGCGGCGGCCGACAGCGACGTGCCCGATTGGCTGGAACGCGGGTTATCGCTCTCGGGGGAAATACGCTGCCAGTCCTGGCGCGCACCAACCTCAAAGCGCCAATCGTTAAGACGATACTCCTCTAGCAGAAAAATGCCCGTCGATTGCGTATCGCTGCGTGGCAAGAACGCCTCTTCGCCTTCGGCGCTGAAATCGCTGAACGAGTTCTGCAAACCGATCACACCGCGCCAGCCGTACAGCGGCTTGTGCTCCAGCTCCAGACGCGCGTCATAGCCGCGGTTTTTAAAGGTAGTGCCGACTTCTCCCCCTTCGATTTCCTGATGCTGGTAATCCGTCAGACCACCACGAAAGCGGATTTTTTCGAATCCGGCAAAAGGCTCGGTATATTCCGCACGGACGTCAACACGTTTGCTGCGCAGTTTGACGTAAGGAGGATCCTCATCCTCGCCATGTTCGTGGTCATGATCGTGACCGTCTTCACCCTCATGATCGTGATCGTCGTGGCCGCCGCAATGCAGATGCGTGCCATGGGGGTGGCAACCCTCGTATTCGTGATTGTGACCGGGCAAACCGTACTTGCTGTCAAGATAGGTGAATGCCACCCCGACATAACCGCGCGGCGTGACCCACGACAGGCCCAGGCTGCCTTGCGAGGACTCGCTATACGAGCCTGCCAGCTCTTTACTGGTCCAATCCGGCACGTCGTAATCGTCGGTGCGTCGTTTCATGCCTTCGACGTGGACGGCAAACTGGCCTGTGCCGGCGGTGATGCTCACTGCGCCTGCACGCTCGTTGGTGCCGGTCGCACCGCGAACCTCTGCTTCGGCCTCGACGCCTCTCTCCGGGATTGCCTTGGGGATACGGTTATCGAGCACGTTAACGACGCCACCGATGGCGCCGCCCCCATACAACAACGTGGCCGGACCGCGCAGGACTTCAATGCTTTGCGCCAAGAGAGGCTCTGTCGTCACGGCGTGGTCGGGGGAAATGCTGGAAGCATCCATCAACTCCGAGCCGTCTGACAGCACCTTGACCCGTGGCGCAGTTTGGCCGCGAATCACAGGCCGGCTGGCGCCACCGCCGAACGTATCCGAGTTGATGCCCGGCAGACCGTTCAACGTATCGCCCAGCGTGCCTTGACGGCGTTCGATCAGCGCATTGCCGTCCAGCACCAGTGCGGGCAAGGCCATGCTGTCGGGGTCCAGGCCTAGAGGATTGGCCGAAACGGTGATGGGAGCCAAGGTAGCAGCAGTGTCTGCATTGGTGTCGGCCGTTGGAGCTTGTTGTGCCTGTACGGCAGGGGCTAGCGCCAGGGAGAGTGTCAGCGCTAGCGGATGAGGGTTCAGAGTCATTTCCCGTCCCGATTATGTTATATCATTCTAAAAACTAGGATATGATATAACATATCAATTTCGAGTGCAGAATTACGGCGATTGCTCGGTCAGCTGGCGGAATGTGTCTCTAGGAAGCGTCCCTGCCGGGTGCCTGGAAGCCGCACCGGCCCTATCGCACGGACTCGGCCCATGACCAGGGGCCTCGGCCCGCTTCGCGGGCTAAATCCGCGCTCTACGGGCCGGCGCGGTTTCCAGGCACCCGGCAAGGACTCACAGTAGCGGCATGCCGCGGTTGCTGGCTGGCGCGGGTCGCGGCTGAATCGAGTCGTAAGTTGTAGCGTGTACGGTCGGCCGATCGACGAAGATGTTGCCATTACCCATACCAACAACCGTGGGGGGCATCCGTCATATGCAGACAACGTGAGCCGACGTCCGCCGTGTAAAAGCGGTGCCGGCCCGTAGAGCCCGCCGAACCAGCCTTGTCAGGCGGGGGGTAGTCGGCTGGGCATGTTTGAGTGGAGCGCAGCGGAGCGAGTTTGCCCAGCCGCCCCGCCTGGCGAGGCTGGTGAAGGGAAGTCTGGCCGCGCAGGCGGCCAGACCGGGCGATAGGGCCGGCACCGCTTTTACACGGCGGACGTCGGCGCCAATAGAACGCAAACCGCATCTCAAAACGCCCCCGCGAATCACCCCCCTCCGCTAACCTGCCCCCCCAACAACAACACTCCCAGCAGCAACACAAACACCGCCGCCGCCACCTCAATCCCCACACGCACCCGCGTCATCCAGACAGCAGAAGCATAGGCCCCCACCCGCGTAGCCGCCCCCGCCGCCACAACGGCAAAAACCGCCAAGGCGGCAACAGTAAGCCCCGTCCCCAACCCCATAGCCAACGCCGCGGCGATCCCCGCTGCGAAGAAGTCTTGCGACAACGCAAAGACCAGGACAATGAGCGCGCCGCTGCAGGGCCGCAAACCCATTGCGAAGATGGCCGACATGGCTTTGCGCCAGTCCAGCGCACCAGCGACTTGATCGGGCGACGGGACATGCACATGCCCGCAACCACAATCGTCATGATGGTGATGAGCGTTGTGGATCGGAATGACATGAGACGCACGTTCAGCGTCTATGCTTAACCGAGCATGGCTGGGCTGCCCCTCTACCTCTCGATGATCGTGCGTTTCGTGATGGCTATGATCATCATGTGCAGACCTGTGTGCATGCCCCTGCTCCGCATCGTGGACATGATGATCGCCCGGTCGGCGCAGCCACGGCCGCAACGCTTTGCTCCAAACCAGCCACGCTCCCAACAGCGTGATCAACGCGTATGACGCGGTTTCCAGCCAGCGAGTGGCGCGATTCATTTCCGGTGCTGTCGCGTGCAATAGCCAGGCCATGATAGCGACCAACGTGATGGCAACCAAAGCCTGCAATAGCGCCGCCAACAGCGCCAGCAAAGCACCGTTACGAGCAGTCTGGCGATTGGCCAGGACATACGAGGCGATCACGGCCTTGCCGTGGCCAGGGCCCAGGGCATGGAATACGCCATACGCGAACGAGAGGCCCAACAAGCCCCAGGCGGCCGTTCCATCTGCCTGCCAGGCACGTACTGCACTGGTCAACTGCCGGTAGAAATGCGATTGCCATGCCGAGATCTGAGCAAACAGGCCGCTCAGCCAATCCGGCCCGGCCACTCCGCCCCCGCTTTCCGGCACACCAAAGGGATGCGCACCCTGAGCCCATCCTGCCAAAGGCGGCAGCCAGAGCAACAATGCCCATGTCAGTGCCACCACATACGGCTTCCTCATTCACAACTCACTTGTATTCGATGCGTAAGTCCTTTCGTGATGGCCAGCAACTCATCGGGTACGGTTTCCGCCTCGGCAGGGATCGCCGCCAATTTCTGCATGGTCTGCCAATCGAGTTCGCGGGGCGGCCGATAGGATTGCTGACACGATTTCGGCGCGTCGATCAACGACACCGCACCGGGCGCGCCAAAGTCATACGCGACAAAATACGTCGGATCGTAAATATCGAACTGCACGCCTTGTTTGTCCGGCGCCATGGGCTGCGCAAGAGGCAGCGTGAACGACAGCGTCAATCGCTGCGATTTGGTATCCCAACTCACCACGGCATCACGTGGCTCGGCGAATTTCACCGGCTTTCCATTTACGCTTGCCTGCGTGAAATAGTGTGAAATCGGCTCACCCAAAGCCTGCATCCAATCTTTCGCCATGCCCTGCAAGGTTTTGGCAGGCAGGCTGCCATCGGGGCCTTTTTCAAGGCCTTGGGTCGTGTAGGCGCCGAACATTTCGTCGAACAGCCAATCCTGCTCAATAGCCGTCATTCGGCCCTGATCGTCAAAGGCGATACGCGCGCGAGCGTCTATCCACATATGCGGATGAGCCTGCGCCGCCGGTGCGGCACAGGCCATCATTACTACGGCTGCAAGGCCTCGGAAAGCTGACGCGCATTCCATTCAAACATCCCCAGATAAGTCGCCGCCGGCTGTCCGGATGGAGCCAGCGCATCGGAGTAGAGCGTACCACCGGTACGCGCCCCCGTTTCGCGCGCGATCTGCTGTACCAAAGCGGGGCTGCTGACGTTCTCGACAAACACGGCGGGCACGTGTTCGCGCTTGACCAGTTCGATGATGCGCGCCATATCGGCTGCCGAGGGCTCTGCGTCGGTGGACAAGCCGGCCACGGGAATAAATCGCACACCGTAGGCGTCACCGAAGTAACCAAAGGCGTCGTGCGAGCTGACCACTTGGCGACGCGCGGTCGGGATGGCGGCAAAGGTCTGGCGAATCTGCGCGTCCAATGCCTCGATGCGCGCGATATAGGCTTGCGCGCGTTGACGATAGGCCGCGGCATGCGCCGGGTCGGCGACGGCCAGGCCCTCTGCGATGTTGCGGGCGTAGATGACACCGTTCTTCAGGCTTTGCCAGGCGTGCGGATCTTGATCACCGTGGTGATGATGGTGGCCGCCGTCCGCGTGAGCATGAGAGTCATCATGATCGTGGTCATGGCCGTGCTCGTGTTCATCGTGATGTTGACCGTCATCCTGATCATGGTCGTGACCATGCGTATCGTCGTTTCCCTGAGCCGCCTTCTTGTGGGCGCTGTCATCCTGCGCCCCGCTGCCGGCGTGGTCATGACCGCCTTCTTCTTGCTCAGCCATTTTTCGCGGCGTGATGCCTGCCGTCGCGACAATAGTGGCCCCGGAAAAATCCGCAGCTTTCGCGAGGCGAGGCAGCCACGTTTCGAAATTCAATCCGTTCTCTACCAGAACGCTAGCCGCCTTCAATTGGCGTGCAGCCGCCGGCGTGGGCTCATACGAATGGGCATCGCCATCGGGGCCGACCAAGGTCGTCACCGACACATCGTCGCCGCCGATTTCGCGCACCATATCGCCCAACACTGAAAAGCTGGCGACGACTCGCAGCGGCTCGGCACTATGCGCCACAACAGGCGCGCACACACTGGCCGCCCCCAACGTCAGCATCATCAATATACGGCGCCGTGCTTGCGCGGCAGAATAGTTGTGCATCGTTCTTCCTTTAGCGAAAACGGGTACGGCCATGAGCCATCAGGCCGTGCAATAGCCCACCCTGCGGCCCGCAAGCCACAGAAACCAGATACGCCAGCCCCGCCGCCAGAATGATGGCGGGCGATGCCGGCAAGTTGTAGTGATAGGAAAACAAGAGGCCAGAAAAGCCGGACACGATTCCAAAGATCGCTGACAAGACGATTTGCCCGGCCACGGTCGGCTGCCAGAAACGCGCTGCAGCGGCGGGCAACATCATCATGCCCACCACCATCAAGGTCCCCATCACCTGAAACCCTGCTACCAGATTCACAACAACCAGGACGAGAAAGGCCATATGCGCCAACGTGCCGCGTCCGCCGCAGGCTCGCAGAAAGCCCGCGTCCAGACATTCGGCCACGAGCAGCCGATACAGCAGCGCCATCGCCATCAACGTCACGCTCGCAACGCTGGTCACCAGCAACAGGGACGCGTCATCCAGGCCGAGCACGGTGCCGAACAACACATGCAGCAAATCCATATTCGAGCCACGCATCGACACCAGCAATACACCCAATCCCAATGAAATCAGATAGAACGCCGCAAAACTCGCGTCTTCGCGCAAAGGCGTCAGCCGGGCAACGACGCCCGCCAGTACAGCGACCAGCAAACCTGTGATCAAGCCGCCCAGGAGCATGGCCCACAACGACAAACCCGATAGCAAGAAGCCCGCCGCCACGCCCGGCAAGATCGCGTGCGACATGGCGTCGCCCATCAGGCTCATCCGTCGCAACACCAAAAAGACGCCAAGCGGCGCCGCGCCTAACGCTGCCGCCGACGTACCTGCCAATGCGCGCCGCATAAAGGCATAGTCGACGAACGGCGCCACGGTCCAGTCCAGCAACGTCATCGCAATCCCCTTTTCACGCCGCGCCTCACAGCCATTCCCGAAGCACGCCGTGCGCTGCTGCCAAATTGCGGGCCGTCAGTACCTCGGCCGTCGGCCCCCAAGCGATCTGCCGCCCGGCGAGCAACAAGGTCTGCGAAAAATGCGCACGCACCATGGCCAGATCGTGCAATACGGCCACCACGGTGCGCCCTTGGCGATTCCACTCGCATAGCAATTGCATCAGCACCTCGGCGGTGTGGCTGTCTACGGCGGCAAAGGGCTCGTCCAATAACAGCACCTGAGCGTCCTGCAACATCAACCGGGCGAACAAAGCCCGTTGCATCTGCCCCCCTGACAACGCGCCCACCATGCGACCCGCCTCATCGGTCAATCCGACAGTCTCCAGCGCCTGCCAAGCCCGCTGTGTTTCCGTATGACCAAAGCCTCGCCAGGCGCCGACACGACGCCATGCACCCATGGCCACCATGTCCAGCACCGTGATGGGAAAGGAGCGGTCTATTTCCGCGACCTGTGGCAGCCACGCCAAACGGTGACGATCCTGGGCATCGATATCCAGGCTGCCGGCCAACGGGCGCATCAATCCCACGATGCCCTTGACCAAAGTGGACTTCCCCGCGCCATTGGGTCCTGCAATAGCCGTCATGGAGCCGCGGTCAAAATGCCCGGATACGGCTTGCACCGCCGCCCGGCCGCGCCAACCGAAGGCCGCCTCACGCAAACCGATCACCGGATGGCTGGACACCTTCGTATCGACCGCCGCCTCAGCGTTAAGCATTGCAATCCCGCTCACACGCCGGCCCACCAGCCCATGGCCCATCCCGTCAACGCCCACAAACCCGCCGCCACGATGACCGCAACACCCAAGCGGAAAAAAACAGAGGCTCGCAGCGCTGATCCTCGAGGACGAGCGGGCCCAGTCGAAACAATATGAGACATATCCACACATACGGCCCGCTTTCGGGAAAGCAGGTTGTCTATTCACCCAGTTAGTTATGTTATATCATAACAAATATGAGCAAGACCGGCTTGTCGCTCCCCGTACGGCCCGTTTTCTGATACCTTCGCGGGATTGCCTGTCCGGCGCTATCCGGCTGCCACGATCAATGCCCACCCCGCCTCGCTCCACTCGCCCCGACTCCATTGGCGAACAACTCAATATCGCCGAATCGCTCTGCGCCGAGCGCGGCCGCCGGCTGACGCCGATTCGCCGCAAGGTGCTGGAATTGCTCCTGCGTCACGGCCGCAGCCTCAAGGCCTACGAACTCCTGGACGCCATGCGCGCCGAGCATCCGGGCGCAGCGCCTCCCACGGTCTACCGGGCCCTGGACTTTCTGATGGACGAGGGGCTGATTCACCGCCTGGACGCGGTCAATGCCTGGACCGCCTGCCACGACGCGGCAGGCGCGCCGCATGATTTGCTGGTGGTCTGTACGGGCTGCGGAGCCGTGGCCGAGGTCAGCGACCCCGCCATGAGCCAACAATTGGCCGATCGCGTGGCCTTGACAGGCTTTGCCCTGGCCACGCACGAAACCGAGATCCGGGCGCTCTGCCCTCAATGCCAGAAAAAACAGCCGGCAGATGCCGGCCATCGCCATCATCACGGCCATACACATTGAAATGGCTGGCCCGGCGGCGAGTCCCGGGGGGCATTTGACGGCAATACTTCCCGTCTCGCATGCCCTGAAAAGCCGGCGTCACGCGGGCGCGATGACATGCATCCGTCAGTCTGCCTGTCTGCCGCTGCAACGCAGCATATCGGGAAGTTTGACGGACAATCCGTCCTCTATGCATGGCAGATAGCCCCGCCCTCTTGAAATGCAGCCATACATCCCCATATAACTGCATCGAATAGATTACAGCGCCGCTTTATGCCTCTGTAACTGCAGTGCGATGCCGGGGTTGTCCCGGGGTTTGCCCACCTGCCCTTACTGTGCTGTAATCCTGCGTCCGGTCGCAACCGCGGCCGCCTGTTTTTTTATGCCTTGGACGCACGCGTGCGCCTGGGGCTCTCAGCTTACCGCCTTGCCATGAATACCCAGCGCAGTTTGGACAAAATGGTTCCCGTCACCATCCTCACCGGCTTTCT
>Ga0182743_1000970_pt1 | contig 30862 bp, 27 predicted proteins | sample eDN3rd30CKraftOP_FD_128522 | JGI IMG/M metagenome (GOLD analysis project Ga0182743, IMG submission 128522) | Enriched Organic Plus compost microbial communities from Emeryville, California, USA - eDNA 3rd pass 30_C Kraft OP (version 2) (version 2) ... | reverse complement strand
GGTTCTTCCTGCTCGGGTACGGCGCCCGCCTCCTGAAGCCCCTGTTCGCGCGGCCGGCCGCGTGGCGGGTCCTGGACGTGATCATCGCGGCGGTGATGATCGCTCTCGGCGTCGGGCTCATCGTCGGCGGCTGACGTCCGTCACGCCGCGAACCCGCGGAACTTGTCCGACTGCTTCCGGCGGTGTAGGCTCGCCCACCACTCGACCGCGGGGGAGACGACATGGAGTTCTCAGCAGGGGCATACAGGAGTCCGGCGGCGGTCCTGCTCGCGGGTCTCTTGGCCGTCGTGTGTCTGATCTGCTCGGGGACGGCCGAGGCGCGTTTCCTGCCCGGCCTGAACCGGGTCGCCGCCGACAAGGGAGAGATCTATCGGAAGGGCTGCCTCATCGGGCACGCCCGCGTCCGTTCGGGTCCCTGCCGGTTCGGGGACCTGAAGTCCGACAAAAAGGTCGTCCTGTTCGGCGACTCGCACGCCATGCAGTGGGGGCCGGGCCTGATCCGGCTCGCCAAGGTCAGGGGCTGGCAGGTGATCGCCCTCACCCGGGCGAGCTGTCCGGCGGCGCTCGTCCACGTCGACTTCCATTGCGATGCCTGGCGGCGCAATTCCCTGGCGCGGATCAGGCGGATGCGGCCCGGCCTGGTGGTCGTCGGATCCGCCAGCAACGGCGAGGCGTACCGGATCATGTCCGGGTCCGAAAGATTGAGCCGGGAGGCGAGCGAACCCTTGCTTGTCGACGGGATGGCCCGTTCCCTCCGGCGCCTCGCCCGCTGGGCGAAGCGAACGGTGGTGATGCGGGACCAGGCGGTCACCCCCTTCAGCGTCACCGCCTGTCTCCGGGTAAACCGCGCGAGACCGGGTCGCTGCGGCTTCCGGCCGGAGCGGACTCGCGCGTTCGCGTACGAGTTCAAGGCGACACGACGGGTCCGCGGGGTCCGGTTGATCGATCCCCAACCGATGCTCTGCCCGCGAGGCTGGTGCCGCCCGGTCGAAGGCAGGTACCTGATCTATCGGAACCACGGACACCTCAGCGCAACCTTCTCGCGGGAGAAGTACGCCTGGCTCGGCCACAACCTGGGCGACCCGTGGCGTTGACGGCTAGCGCGCGGACGGCGAACGGGACACGTACGGATTGCCTGTGACGTAGAAACGCCGCATCAGGTCGGCGGCCCTGGTGATCCCGATCCGGGTCGAACGGGTGATCGTCTCGCCCGGCTCGAGTTCTCCCGCGAGCAGGCGGAGTGGCTCCTCCCGGAGGTCGTGGCCGTTCATGCTCAGGTCGATGTCTAGCGCCTCGCACAGCTTCGCCGGTCCGTTGGTCGCGTTCCGGCCGCCGATGCCTCGCCGCCGTTCGATTCCGGTCACGCCGGCCACCGGCTCGACGCCGCGTATCAGCACCGCGGAGCCACGGCCCTCGACACCCGTCACGACGTTGCAGCAGTGGTGCATCCCGTACGTGAAGTACACGTAGAGCCGCCCCGCCTCGCCGAACATCACCTCGTTGCGCGGGGTCTTGCCGCGGAAGGTGTGGCTCGCCTCGTCGTCCTCGTCGTAGGCCTCGACCTCGACGATCCGGACGATCAGGCGCTCGCCGTCCAGCGTCCGTTCCAGGTAGCAGCCGAGCAGACGCTCGGCGACCGACTCGACCGGGTCGGCGAGGAAGTCAGGGAACCCTTCTCCTGCGGCCGCTCTGTTCGGCAAAACCGCCGGTTCAGGACCCGAAGGTGAGGGTCGAGCTCTTGTACCTGCGACACACGTGGCGACCGTTCGGACCGAACTTCCTGCGCGGGACCAGCACGTAGTACCGACCGACGGGGACGGATCCCTTCTCGACCTTCCACTGCCCGGTGCCGGACGCGAAGGCCCTGCCGATCAGCTTCGGCGCCCGCCGGCCGCGGGCACGGAAGACCTTCACGAGCCGACCCTTGCGGCACTGGTTGGCGTCGGAGTGCACCTGTCCGAGGAAGGCGTCGGGACTGCCCGGGTGAAACCCGAAGGAACTGCCGGTGGCGAAGCTCCTCGCCTCGGCCGCCTGTGCCCCGAGCCCCGACGCGCCGATCGCCGCGACGCACAATCCCGCGAGCAACACCAGCCTCGCCCCACCGATTCGCAAACCCCTGCCTCCGGTCATGCCCCCACCCTATTGCCTCCGGCCGGAGCCGGTGTTCGGTAGCGGAGGGGGAGGGATTCGAACCCTCGATACGCCGTAAGACGCATGCTGGTTTTCAAGACCAGTGCATTCAACCGCTCTGCCACCCCTCCGGGGCCTGGCCGGGCCCGCCGATTCTGACAGGACCGGCGACGGTTAGAAGACGAGAAAGACCGCCCCGAGGACGAGCAGGACCACGAGGATCAGGCCCGTCACCTGGATCAACGGCCCGGACATCAACACGTCCGGAGATCCCTCGGCGTCGTTGCTGACGCCCAGCTCCTCCAACTCCCTCTGGATCTCCTCCTGGGTTTCGACCTCGCCTCGTCTGCTCATGGCTGGACTATCCCACGAACCGGGGCGGCGGCCAACCGATTCCCCCGGGGTGGCGGGTCCGCGTGTCAGGATTGGCCGGTGCGTCGTCTCCTCTTCCTGTCATGCGCGGTCGTCTTCCTCGACGTCACCTTCTTCTCGGTACTCACGCCGCTGCTGCCCAGCTACGAGAAGGACCTCCACCTCTCGGAGGGGTCGGCCGGCCTGCTCGCGGGGGCCTTCGCCGCCGGTGGCCTCGTCTTCTCGATTCCGGCCGGCTGGCTGGCGGCCCGGATCGGATCGCGCAAGACGGTCCTGTGCGGGCTGGTCGGCATCGCCGTCTTCAGTCCCTCGTTCGGGTTCGCGAACGACATCGTGCTGCTCGACATCTTCCGTTTCCTCCAGGGTGGGGCCGGTGCCCTGATGTGGGCGGGCGCGATCGCCTGGGTCGTCGTCGCCTCGCCGGTCGACCGGCGAGGGGAGATGCTCGGAATCGTGATCGCCGCCGCCGTGGCGGGCGAACTCATGGGGGCGCCGCTCGGGGCGGTCGCCCACGAGGTCGGGACCGAGATCGTCTTCAGCATCGTTTTCTTCGCCGCGGCCATCCTGGGCGTGATCGCGCTCGGCATCCCCGGCGCCACGGACGTCGAGTCACAGCCGCTCGCCGAGGCCTGGCGTCGCCTCCGCCGCTCCGACGCCCCGACCGGGGTCCTCATGCTCGCGGCGCCTTCCGTCGCCTTCGGCCTGGCCGTGGTCATCGGCCCGCTCCACATGGACGCTCTCGGGGCGTCTCCCTTCCTGATCGCGGCGGCGTTCGCCGCGGGATCGGTGGTCGAACTGGTGGTGGGGCCGGTGATCGGACGGGTGAGCGACCGGGTCGGCAGGACCCTGCCCTACCTGATCGGGGTCGGGGCGATGTCCGTCGCGGTGGTCGCGCTCGGACTGTTCGACCTGCTCCCGCTGATGTTCCTGGTCGTAATGGGCCTGAGCTTCGGGGCGGGGCTCGCCTTCACTCCGGCCAGCACCCTCGTGACCGACCACGCCTCCGCGGCCGGGGTGAACCAGGGCTACGCCTCCGGGGCGTCCAACGTCGCCTGGGGCGGGGGCCAGGTACTGGGTGCCGCCGGTGGGGGCATGCTGGCCGGTCTCTCCGGATACCTTCTGCCATGTTTGATCACGGCGGGGCTGCTCGTCGCGGTGGGAATCGCCGCCCGTTCGCTCGGCGTCGGACCGCCGGTGATCGCGGAATCGGAAACGGGAGGTACGGATGGTCGGTGAGAGGTACGACGCGCGACGGATCGGAACCGGGGGACGTTCCTGGTCCAACTGGTCCGGACGTCAGAGCTGCCGTCCGCGGGACTTCGTCGCCGTGCACGGCGTCGGTGAGCTCGCCGAGGTCGTCGGTGAGGCGGCCGCCGCGGGACGCCAGGTCACCACGGTCGGCTCGGGCCATTCGTTCACGCCGGCCGCGCTCTCCGACGACCTGCTCCTCGACGTGTCCGGCATCTCCGGGGTGATCGCGGTCGACCGCGAGAGCGGACTCGTCGAGGTCGGGGGTGGCACGATCCTCGCGGACCTCAACCGGGAGCTGGACCGCCTCGGCATGGCGATGCCCAACCTCGGTGACATCGACCGCCAGACCATCGCCGGCGCGGTCTCCACCGGCACCCACGGCACGGGCCTCGCTTTCCCGAACATCTCGGCCCAGATCGAGTCGATCAAGGTCATGGGGCCGGACGGTACGGTCAACGAGTTCGGGGCGGGAACGGACGAGCTGCTCGCCGCGCGGGTCGCGGTCGGCTCGCTCGGTGTGATCACGGCGGTCACCCTTCGCACGGTCCCCGCCTTCAACCTCCACCGGGTGGACCGCCCCGTCGACCTCGACCGGGTGCTGGGCGACTTCGACGCGTTCACACAGGCGAACGAGCACTTCGAGTTCTTCGTGTTCCCCTACACCCGGACCGCGCTCACCCTCTGTCGCAACCGGACCGACGAGCCCCTCGCCCCGCGCTCGAAGGCCGATCGGTTCCTGGGCGACGTCGTGCTGGAGAACGGGCTCGGCGAGCTGGCCCTGCGAGCGACCGGGAAGCTCCGCAGGCTCATCCCGAAGATGGCCCGCTACTCGACCCACTTCATGTCGCAGTCGGAGCAGATCGACCGCTCGCACCGGGTTTTCGCCAACTACCGCACCATCCGCTTCAACGAGATGGAGTACGCGCTGCCGTACGAGGCCGGCCCGGAGGCACTCGACCGGGTGCTCGAGGTGATCGCCTCCGAGCGCTTCCCCATGCCGATGCCGATCGAGTGCCGGGTCTCGGCCGGAGACGAGGCGCTCGTCAGTCCGGCCCACGGCAGGGCGACCGCCTACATCGCCGTCCACCAGCACCGGACGATGGAGTACGAGCCCTGCTTCCGTGAGATCGAGAAGATCTTCCGCGAGTACGACGGCCGCCCCCACTGGGGCAAGCTCCACTTCCGTCGGGCTGCCGACCTCGCCCCTTCCTTCCCTCGCTGGCGTGAGTTCCAGGCCGTCCGCGACCGGATCGACCCGGGCCGTACCTTCGCCAACGCGTACGTCACGCAGATCTTCGGGTGACGTCGGTCACTTAGCGGACCCCAGGGTCCGTTTAGCTGTTACCATCCGGACCTGTGAGTCCGTTTATCGACAAAGACGTCCGGCCGAAGCCGGGGCGGAGCCTCCTGATCCTCGGGATCGCGGCCCTCGCCTTCGCCCTCGCCCAGACCACCCTCGTCCCCGCCCTCGCCCAACTGGCCGAGGAGTTCGACACCGACGCCAGCGGCATCGCCTGGGTCCTCACGGGATACCTGATCTCCGCCGCGGTCTTCACACCGATCTTCGGGCGACTCGGCGACATGTTCGGCAAGCGCCGGCTGCTCGTCATCGCCCTCTTCATCTTCGCCGCCGGCTCCGTGGTCTCGGCCCTGGGTGCTTCCGTCCCCGCGATCGTCGCGGGTCGCATCCTCCAGGGCGTCGGCGGCGGAATCTTCCCCCTCTGCTTCGGGATCATCCGGGACGAGTTCCCCGCCGACCGGGTCTCGACCTCGATCGGCCTCATCTCCGCCACCGCGGGCATCGGCGGCGGCCTCGGCCTGATCCTGGGCGGGCTCATCCTCGACAACGCCTCCTACCACTGGATCTTCTGGCTCGGGGCGATGATGGCCGTGATCGCCGCCATCGCCGCCGTCCTGTTCGTACCCGAATCGCCCAACCGCACCCCCGCCAAGGTCGACGTGCGCGGGGCGATCGTGCTCGCGGTCGGCCTCTCGGTCCCGATGTACGCGATCTCCGAGGCGAACGACTGGGGCTGGGGCAGCACCAGCACCCTCGGTTGCTTCCTGGCCGGCCTCGTGATCCTCAGCTTCTGGGTGTGGCTCGAGAAGCGGACCGATGAACCCCTGGCCGACGTCACACTCCTCTCCAGGCCGACCGTGGCGATGACGAACGTCGCGACCCTGCTCCTCGGGTTCGGCATGTTCGGATCGTTCATCCTGGTCCCGCAGCTGGTCGAGGCCCCCGAGTCCAGCGGGTACGGCTTCGGTCTCACCGCCACCCAGGCCGGCCTCGTGATGCTGCCCGGCGCCCTGACCATGCTGTTCGCGGGCCCCCTCTCGGGACGGCTCGGCACCCGCCTCGGGAACAAGTTCCCGATGGCGATCGGCGGCCTGATCAGCGGCATCGGTCTCGTCGGCCTCGGGCTGTCGCACGAGACGGTCCTGTCCGTGATCCTCTGGAACGTCCTCGGCTCGATCGGCATCGGACTCGCCTTCGCCGCGATGCCGAACCTGATCATGGACGCCGTCCCGATGGCGCAGACCGGAGAGGCGACCGGCATCAATGCGCTGATCCGCTCGGTGGGATCCTCGCTCGGATCCCAGGTCACCGCCTCGATCCTGACCGCGACCATCACCGCCTCGACGCTGCTCCCCACCGGGCACGGCTTCAAGGTCGCCTTCCTTTCTGCCGCCGGCATGTCTATCTTCGCGGGCCTGATGGCGCTCCTCATCCCCAGGTCCGGACACAAGCACGCCCCCGTCGGCGACGAGATGGGCGCGGCCTCCGTGCTCCCCGACCCCGCCCTGGCCACCGACGACTGACCGCGATCGTGCCCGAGGCCGTCGAAACCGAAGGCCCCCGCCGCGCCGACGCGGTCCGCAACCGCGAGCGCGTGATCGCCGCCGCCCAGGAGGTGTTCGCCGAGCGGGGGATCGAGGCCGGCATCCCGGAGATCGCCGAGCGGGCCGGCGTCGGCAAGGGCACCGTCTACCGCAACTTCGAGAGCAAGGACGATCTCGTCGCCGCGATCCTGACCCTCCGCATGAAGCGGTTCGACGATGACATCATCGCCGCCCTGGCGAGCGACGATCCGGGCGCCGCATTCGGCGACGTACTTCGCGACGCGGCCGCGCGCGCGAGCGACATGACCTTCCCGGCCGGGATCTACTGGTCCGGCCGGAACCCGGAGCTCGACGCGGCCAAGGCCCGCTTGAAGGAACACATGGCCGAGCTGGTCGAATCGGCCAAAGAGGCCGGTGCGATCCGCGCCGACGCGAAGGTAGACGAGATCTGGACCCTGTTCGGCGGGGTGTGCCGGGCCCTCGGTGACGCCGGGGAGAAGGATCCCGGGGTCTGGCGGCGCCACACCGACCTGGTGATCGACGCGTTCCGGCCCCGGGGCTAGAGGAAGGTCTCGCCCTCGCCGCGGTAGGTGGGGACCTCGTCCACGATCTCGTTCCCCTCGATCAAGAGCAGGGAATCGAACCGCTCGCAGAGCTCCCCCGCCTTGGCGTGGCGGAGGTACACCCTGTCGCCGACCTGCAGGCGATCGGCAGCCTCGCCGAGGAGAGGGGTCTGGACCTCGCCCGCGCCTTCGTCCTTGTCGAAGGAGAGGCCCTCGGGGAGCCACGGGGCCGGCAATCTGCCCTCGTCCGCGGGACCCGAGGCGAGGTAGCCTCCCCCCAACGCGGTCACGACCCCGGCTCCCGGCCGCCGCACCACCGGCAATGCGAACCCCGCGGCCGGCTTCAGCGTGAAGCCCGAGTAACGGTCGAACTGGGCCGGGGCGAAGAAGCCGGACCCGGCGGTCACCTCGGTCACCGCCTCCTCGGCCGCGGTCGACTCGAGCGATCCGGTGCCGCCGCCGTTCACGAACTCGATGTCGGCGATCTCCCGGATCCGGGCTACCACTTCGGCCCGGCGCTCGGCGATCTCCCGGCGGGACTTCTTCTGCATCCAGCGGATCGCGCGGGAACGGAAAGGCCGTCCGGGCACCTGGTCGCCGACCCCCGCGATCTGTCCCTCGTAGGCCATGATCGCCACCAGTTCCAGCTTCTCCCGACGACCGATCTCCTCGGCCAGGGCGACCGCCTCCTCCACGGTGTGGACGGGCGAGCGTTGCGGGCCGGTCTCCACCCGACCGCGGAAGCCGCGCCACGACGCGTCGAGGTCGAGGCAGAGACGAAGCGGCGAGGCCTGGCTGCCGAGCACCGACTCGATCAGATCGAGGTGATCGACGGAGTCGACCATCACGATCGGCGCCAGGTCGGGCGCCGCCACCGAGCGGAGGGCGAGCTCGCCGAGGGCCTCGCGGTCGGTGGTCGGGTAGGCGAGGAGCAGGTTCTCCATGCCGTGCTCGACCAGCCACATCGTCTCCGGCAGGGTGAAGGTCATCAGCCCGCCGTACCGGTCGTCCCGCTCGAGGATCGACTCGATCAGCGGCCGGCACCGAAGCGACTTGGTGGCGACCCGGATCGGTTTCTCGCCGGCCCGGGCGAGCAGCCCGTCCGAGTTCGCCCACATGGCGTCCAGGTCGACGAAGGCGAAGGGGGCCTCCACATCGGCGAAGATCTCCTCGAGCTCGGCATGGCTACGGGAAGTGGGCTCGATCATCGCCCTCAGGGTAGCTGCCGTATCCGGCGTCTCAGCGATCCAGGAAGACCGCGATCAGCCGGGAGAGGCGCTCGGGCTGCTGTGCCATGAAGGCGTGTCCGCAGCCGGGGAACGGCGCCAGCCACGCGTTCTGCAGCGCGCCGGAGAGCACGCGACTGTTCCGGGCGGGGATGATCCTGTCCTCCAGCCCGTGGGCGATCAGCACCGGGACAACAACAGCGGTGGCGTGCTCGGAGATCTTGGCGATCGGAGGATCCGCGTGCTCGTACCAGTCGTTCATCGCCGTCTCCTGCTCGGCCAGCACCCTCGGGTCGAGGGCGGCGCGGGCCTCCGTGACGATCGCGCCGGCCGCCTCCCAGACCCGGGCGGCGAAACCGGGAGGGAAGAGGAGGTCGATCAGACGCTTCGCCTGTTCCTCCGGGGAGCCGGAGGTGTCGGTGAGGCGCGCCTCGATCTCCGGTGCCCGCCGGTCCGCCCCGATCCCGCCCGGGTCGCTCCCGAGGATAACCAGCGACTCGAAGCGCTCCGGCTCGCAGGCCACCATCGTCTGGGCGATGAACCCGCCCATCGACCACCCGGCAAGGTGGACGCTCTCGAGGTCGAGGTCATCGAGCAGTCCCACCATGTCGACCGCCATCGACGCGATCGACAGCGGCCCGTCGCCCCGGGGCGACTCGCCCACACCGCGGTTGTCCGGACAGATCACCCTGAACTTCGCGGAGAGGCCGGACAGGAAGTTCGGATCCCAGTCGTCCTTCGTCGCCGCGTACCCGTTGACCAGGAGTAGCGGCGGTCCGTCGCCGATCTCTTTGTACGCAATTCCTGACGCAGTCACTCCCACGACTCACCCCTTGCTGCTCGGTTTCCCGTCCCCGGGTCGAGCGGAGAGGGAGGGAGCGGAGAGGGAGGGATTCGAACCCTCGATACGGCTCTAAACCGCATACTCCCTTAGCAGGGGAGCGCCTTCAGCCACTCGGCCACCTCTCCGGGCGGCTCGATTTTACGGATTCGTCACCCTTTCGCCCTTCCCGGTCGGGCCCGGACCCCGCACCGCATCGATCCCGTGACCCCGGTGTTCGGTAACGAGTAGCCTCTTTCCAACCCTCACACCCACCGGGTTCGCCTGGCGACGCCGAGTTTCGACTGCCGCCTCCGGCCCGGACCAAGGAGAAACAACTTCATGCTTCGAAAAAGCGCCGTTGCGGCGTTGATCCTCTTGGGCGTCCTCGGGCTGGCCGTGCCCGCCGCGAACGCCGCCCCCCGCGACTACTCCGCGATCGCGCGGAACATCATCCCCTCGGGCCAGTACGGCTTCCCGGGCTCGCCCGAATCGCAGACCCAGGCCCTGATGTACGACGCGCTCACACCGCTCTTCAACAAGGTCACCAACCGGGACATCCAGAAGTACTTCAAGTCCGAGAAGCTCGGCACGTCCGAGGACGGTCCGTACACGATCGAGACCGTCCCGCGCGAGGGCGTCACGATCAAGCGGGACAGGTACAACGTGCCTCACGTCATCGCGACCACCTATGACGGCGGGATCTGGGCGGCCGGCTGGATCGCCGCGGAGGACCGCGGCCTGCTGCTGCAGCAGGCCCGGAACAACGCCCGCGTCGCAGCCATCGACGTGCCCGGCATGAGCGCGATCGGGCTCGTCTCGACGCTGCAGAACTTCGTTCCGAGCGAGCGGACCGAGGCCGAGGTCGCCAAGCAGACCCAGGCCCTGCTCGCCAGGGGCAAGGAAGGCCGTGCGGTCCTCCGCGACATCGACACGTACCTCCAGGGCATCAACGACTATCTCGATGCCAACAGCCCGGCGACCCCGGACTGGACGCGCAACGACGTATATGCCGTCAACGCCCTCAAGGACCAGTTCCTCGGCATCGGTGGCGGCGACGAGGCCCGCCGTTCGCAGTTCCTCGGCGGCTTGATCAAGCGCCTCGGCGCGAAGAAGGGATGGAAGGTCTTCAACGACCTGCGCCAGTTCAAGAACGAGGAGATCCCGACCTCGATCGACGGTCGCTTCCCCTACGGCAAGATCCCGAAGAAGGCCCCGGGTAGCGTGATCCTCGACCCGGGCAGTTTCCAGCGGGTCAACCCGGTCCAGGGTGGGGAGGCGCTTCGTGCGCCGGAGCCGCGGATTCAGGCGTCGAACACCCTGATGATCACCAAGCGCAAGTCGGCCTCGGGCCGGCCGCTCATGGTCGGTGGCCCGCAGATCGGTTACTTCGCCCCCGGCCTCACGTACGAGATCGACATGAACGCGCCCGGCCTGAAGTGGCGCGGTGCCACCTCGGCCCCGTTCCCCGGCTACCTGCTGATCGGCCGCGGCCAGGACTTCGCGACGACGCTGACCTCGGCCAGCGGCGACGTGATCGACCAGTACGCGGAGACGCTCTGCGGCGGTTCCGACACCAAGTACCTGTTCAAGGGCAAGTGCCGCGACATGGGCACGTTCGACGCCGGCACGCTGAACGGCAAGCCGGTCTCGTTCCGCACCACCGTCCACGGGCCCGTCGTCGGCTACGCGACGGTCAAGGGCAGGAAGGTCGCGATCTCGTCCAAGCGCTCGAGCTACGGCCAGGACGTGGTCGACCTGCTGTTCAACCGCCGTCTCTCGAACGGCTCGGTGAAGAACGCGAAGTCCTTCTACGAGGCCGCGTCGAAGACCCCGCAAACGTTCAACTCGTTCTACATCGACAACAAGGACGTCGCCCTGTACACCAGCGGCAAGCTGCCGATCCGCGACAAGCGGGTCGATCCCGGCCTGCCGACGAAGGGCACCGGCCAGTACGAGTGGAAGGGCTTCCTCTCGAAGAAGCGCCACCCGCACGGGAAGAACCCGCGGTCGGGAATGATGGTCAACTGGAACAACGGGGTCGCCCGAGGCTTCGCTTCCGCCGACGACGAGTGGGGCCGGGCCGGGTCGGTCCAGCGGGTCGACATGCTCACCCGCATGCTGAACCGGAACAAGATCAAGGGCAAGGGCAAAAAACGCGGCAAGCTGACGATGGCCGCCGTCGTGTCCGCGATGAACGCCGGTGCCACCCAGGACGTCCGGGCCATCTTCACCGTTCCGCTCCTGGCGAAGCTGCTGAAGGGCTCCAAGGCCCCGAACGCCCAGGCCAGGCAGATGCTCAACCAGATGATCGCCTGGCACAAGAAGGGCGGCAGTCGCCTTGACCGCGATCTCGACGGCAACATCGATGCCGCCGGCGCGGCCTCGCTGGACAAGGCCTGGCCGAAGATCGCCGACGCGTTCATGCGACCGGTGCTCGGTTCACAGCTCGACGAGCTCGCGTCGCTGTTCTCGCGGTTCGACCTGCCGCCCGGCGGCCAGTACTCCGGTTGGTACCAGTACTTCGACAAGGACATCCGGGCCCTGCTCGGCAAGAAGGTGAAGACTCCCTTCCGCGTCAAGTACTGCGGCCACGGCAAGAAGGCCGCCTGCCAGAAGGCCGTCTGGGCCGCGATCGCGGAGGCCGGCGCCGAGCTGGCCACCGAGCAGGGATCCGGCAACCCGGCGGACTGGCGTTCCGACGCCACCCGTGAGCAGATCAAGTTCAGCCCGGTGCCGATCGTGACGATGCGGTATACGAACCGACCGTCCGGTATCCAGCAGGTGATCTCCTTCAAGGGTCACCGCTAGATCCGGCCGGACAGCGCAACACAGAAAGCCCGCCCCATCCCTGGGGCGGGCTTTCCTTTTCCGTGGCAGTGCAGGCACTCACCGCCAGGCCCTACCGCCGCTCCGTAGGGGGAGACGACGCGACGGAATCAAGGCCGTGTCACACCGATTCCCAGAACCCTGGAATCTCAAAACGAACAGGGAACGATGATTTCCGTATAGGTTGCTCCATCACAAGCACTCGTACTGGGGGAACTTCATGCAGATCCGTTCGTTTTTCCGGGCGCTGGCGGCACTGCCGCTGGCCGTTTTTTGGCGTTCGCGCCGGGCGCCTCGGCGGAGGACAAGCTCTTCTGGGTCGACCTGGAGAACAACCAGGTAATGACCATGCCGCTCGACGGGAGCGCCGCGCCCGGGCCCCTCGACATCGCGCCGGCCCAGGTCTACGGGGATCCGCAGTTCACCGCGCCGGGCTCGCTCGACTACGACCCGGAGACCGGCCGCCTGTACTGGCCCAACAGCGGGTTCCCCGCGGACATCTCCTGGGCCGGGGCGGACGGTTCCGGCGGCGGTGTCCTCGGCGAGCCGTCTCCTCCGATCCAGTACCCGCTGGGGCTCTCGCTGGACGGTGACACGGACACCCTCTACGTGTCCGGAGGACTCGGGCAGAGCGTGGCGACCATGAGTCTCGACGGCACCCAGGGGAGCTGGGCCCTCAACGACGACAACTTCCGGGACGGGATTCTCGCCGACGCGCAGGGCTCGACGCTCTGGCTGGCCGGCCCCGAGTGGGTCACCTGGGGCAACCTGGACGGCACCGGATCGCTCGACACCCACATGCCGTCCTACTTCATGAACGCCGGCTACGCGGTGGATCGCGACACGGACCGCCTTTACGGGACGTGGTACCCCGGCCCCGACGAGCCCTCGGAGATCGGCTGGATGGCCACCGACGCGAGCACCGACGGGTCGATCGTCCCGACCGGCGTGGACGTGATCATGGCCTCCTCGACGGCGATCGACCACGACACCGGCTCCCTCTACTGGGCCAACGCGACCCCGTGGGGCGAGATCGGCGACACCCGCGGCATCTTCCGTATGCCCCTCACCGGCGGCGCCGGCACCCGGATCGCCGCCAGCGAGGTCATCGGCGGCGAGAGTGGCGGCCTGATCATCCTCAAGGTTCCCCGGGCGACGGGGGATCCGGCGCTGACCGGGGGTACCACGGTCGGTTCCGAACTCACCTGCAGCGAGGTCGACTGGGCCGGGGACCGGCCCGAGGCCCACTACTTCCGCAGCCCCGTCACCGAGGCCGTCACCTGGACCCGGGACGGCGCGGCGATCGAGGGTGCCACGGGCACCACGCTCGTCGCCGGCCAGCCGGGCACGTACGAATGCACCCGCACCGGCACCAACGCCGCCGGGACCGGCAGCGCCTCGAGCAACCAGCTCGTCGTCAACGATCCGGCCCCGGTCTGCCCCGACATCCTGATCGGGGTGGGGGTTTCGAAGTTCAGCCCGCCCAAGCCGTACGGGACCAGGAACACCCCGGGCATCCGCGTCACCTTCAAGACCGGCGGCGCCGTGGTGGTCCGGCTCCGTCCCGCGATCTCCTACCGCGCCAGGAACGGAAAGCTTCGCAAGGGAACGCTCAAGCGCCACCAGTTCACGGTCCACGGCCGGCAGCGGATCCGCTTCATCCTCCCGAAGGGACTGAAGCGGCAGATCGTCAAGGACCGGGGCGCGGTCCGTTTCGCCCCGGTGCGGTTCGCGGCCCGGGCGACGGTCTGGCATCCGAACCGGCCCGGGTGCACGCAGACCCGGGACCTGAGGCTGAACACCCGCGTGTACTACGTCTCGAAGCGGGTCGGATTGCGCAAGCTCTGGTGAATCCGGCCCGCGTGTGACGTCCGTGCACAAACGGGCGGTCGGTGACCGTCATGATTGAGGTGTGAGTCACTCAGAGATCCGCCGCACCAAGATCGTCGCAACCGTCGGTCCCGCCTCCTGGGACCCCTCCGTGCTGGAGCAGATGATCGTGGCGGGCGTAGACGTGTTCCGTCTCAACTTCTCGCACGGCGACGCGGAGACCCACCAGCGGGTGATCCGCGACATCCGGGCGATCTCGGAGCGGATCGACATGGAGGTCGGGATCCTCGGCGATCTACCCGGGCCCAAGCTGCGGGTCGGCGAGTACCCGCAGGGCGTGGTTGACGTCGTCCAGGGCAGTACCGTCACGATCACTCCCGAGGACGTGGACGGGACAGCGACCCTGATCCCGGTCGACTGGCCCGAGCTGAGCGAGGCGCTGAACGTCAACGACACCGTCTACCTGGCGGACGGTTCCATCCGGCTGCGGGTGACCGGCAACGACGGCCGGGACGTCCGGGCCGAGGTCGAGGTGGGCGGCCCGCTCTCCTCGCACAAGGGCATGAACCTGCCCGGGGTGGAATCGGGGCTCGACTCGGTCTCCGAGGAAGACCTCGGCTGGGTCGAGTTCTCGGTGGCGAACCAGCTCGACTTCATCGCGGTCTCGTTCGTCCGCAAGGCCGAGGACCTCGACCCGGTGCTCGACAAGCTGAAGGAGCTCAGGTCCGACATCCCGATCATCGCCAAGATCGAGAAGCCCCAGGCCGCGGATGCGGTCGACGACATCGTCGACAAGGCGACGGGCGGGATCATGGTCGCGCGCGGGGACCTCGGCATCGAGGTGCCGCTGTCCAAGGTTCCGGTCCTCCAGAAGAGCCTGATTCGCTCCGCGGGCCGCGCCTCCAAGTCGGTGATCACGGCGACCCAGATGCTCGCCTCGATGGTTTCGGCCAAGCGCCCCACCCGGGCCGAGGTCACGGACGTGGCGACCGCGATCTATGACGGCACCGACGCGATCATGCTGTCCGAGGAGACGGCGGTGGGGGACTACCCGGTCGAGGCCGTCAAGGTCATGGACCAGATCGCCCGCGGCACGGAGACCGACCTTCCCTACTGGGACTGGGTCCTCAATCGGGTCCCCCAGGACGACCAGGACGTCTCGGACGCCGTCACCCAGTCGGCGGTCATCTCGGCCTACCGGCTGAACCTGCAGGCGATCGTGGTGCCGACGGCCTCGGGCCGAACCGCCCGGGTCGTGTCCGCCCACCGGCCGCGGGTGCCCGTCCTGGCCGTGACCCACAGCATCCGGACCCAGCGGCAGCTCAAACTCTCGTTCGGGGTGCGGCCCGTGGTCAACGACCAGACGACCGAGATCCGCAACCTGCTCTACGAGTGCGCCGACGACGCGGTGCGCTTCGGAGCCGCATCCTCCGGCGACCTGATCGCGATCGTGGCGGGGCTCTCGGACCTGAAGCTGGGTACGAACCTCTTCGAGGTGCACCGGGTCCCCTGAACCAGGGATTCGGTGTCTTGAACCGGGTTCGGTAGGCTGAACTCCGTGAGCACCCTCGAGATCAAGAACCCCGAAGGGACCGAGCTGCTTGGCGAGGTCGAACTGACCGATCCGGCGGACGTCGCCGGGATCGTCGAGAAGGCGAAGGCGGCGCGGCGTGCCTGGACAGAGATTCCGATCGGTCGGCGGGCCGACTTGCTCGACGCGGCCGCCGCCCTGCTCGAGCCCGAGATCGAATCCCTCGGCCGGCTGCTCTCGTCCGAGTCGGGCAAGCCGATCGGCCAGGCCACGAACGAGGTTCGCGGGGGCCTGCACTTCCTGCGCGGCAACGCCGCGGAGGGCCGCCGCCTCGTCGGCCGGATGCTGCCCTCCGAGTCCAACGTCCGCTCCGAGTGGGACCTCGCCTTCACCAGGCGCGAACCGCTCGGGGTGGTTGCCGCGATCCTCCCCTTCAACTTCCCGGTCGAGCTCTTCGTCGAGAAGTGCGGCGCCGCGCTGGTCGGGGGCAACGCGGTCGTGGTCAAGCCTCCGATGGAGGATCCGCTGGTGGTCGAGCGCTTCCGCCGGGCTCTGATCGAGGTGGGTGTTCCCGCCGATGTGATCGCCGCGGTCCACGGTGACGCGGCGGTCGGCGCCGCGCTCGCCGAATCTCCCGGCGTCGACGCCATCTCCCTGACGGGCTCGACCGCCGCGGGCATAGCCGTCGCCCGCGCGACCGTCCACCGCCTCCCGTTCCTCCACCTCGAGCTCGGGGGCAACAACGCCTGCCTGGTCCTGGAGGACGCGGACCTCGACCTGGTCGCCAGCGAGATCCTGCGCGGGCGGGTGCTGATGAACGGCCAGGCCTGCTCGGCCAGCAAGCGGGTGATCGTCCACCGCTCCCTCCACGACGAGCTCGTGGAACGGATGAAGGAGGCGGTCGCGGCCCAGAGGGTCGGGGCCGCCACCGACGCCGACACCACGATCGGTCCGCTGATCCACGAGGGCGCGGCGACCCGTGTCGCCACCCAGGTCGCGAACGCCTGCGAGCAGGGAGCGGAGATGGCGGCCGGCACCGGGGAGGCCGACGGCGCCTACTTCGCCCCTACGCTCCTGGCGGGTGTGCCGCACACCGCCGACATCGCGAGGGACGACGAGATCTTCGGGCCCGTCTTCAACCTGATCCCGGTCGACTCCGAGGAGCAGGCCATCGAGGTGGCCAACTCCTCCTCCTTCGGGCTGATGTCCTCGGTCTTCACTGCCGACTACCGCCGGGCCCTGGTCGCGGCCGAGCGCCTCGAATCCGGCGGGGTCGTGATCAACGGGACCGACAACTACCGGCCGCCGGAGTTCCCCTTCGGCGGGGTCAAGCTCTCCGGCCGGGGTCGCGAGGGCATCGGGTACACGCTCGAGGAGCTGACCCGGGAGAAGCCGATCGTCTTCCGCGGCTTCCGGGAAAGGGGCTGAGTCGCCGTGGGCAAGGAGGCGGACGGCAAGGGCAAGGGAGGCAAGTACCAGGTCCCGGCGGTGGTCGGGGCGATCAAGGTGCTGAACGTGCTCTCCGGAACCGGCGAGGGCGGCGCGACCCAGTCGGAACTCGTCCGGGAGACCGGCCTCTCGAAGAGCACGATGCATAACCTGCTCTCGACCCTGGAGAGCCACGGGTTCGTCCGGCGCGAGGAGAACACCCGCCAGTACCGGCTCGGTCCGGCCCTGATCCCGCTGGGCAACGAGGCGACGAAACAGGTCAAGCTCGTGCGGAGCACCCTGGACCGGGTCGCCCCGCTGGCGGCCGAGCACGGGCTCTCGTTCGCCGTCGCGCAGCCGATCGGTCCGGACGAGCTGAGGATCATCAGCCGCTTCTACCCGCCGGGCGACGTCCACGTCGGGATCACGGTCGGCAGCTCCTACGGACCGATGGACGGCGCGCTCGGCAAGGTGCTCCTCGCGTCCAAGGACGAGGCCGAGTCGACGAAGCTGATCAAGGGCCGCAAGCTGCCCGCCCACACCCGGGCGACGATCACCAGCCCGGAGTCGCTGATCGAGGAGATCGAAGAGGTGCGCTCCCGGGGCTGGTCGGCCTCCCAGGGCGAACTCAACGAGAACAACGCCGTCGCGGCCGGCATCTGGGGGCCGGAGGGAAAGCTGGAGCTGGTGCTCCTCGCGCTCGGGTTCCCGACACAGCTGGAGGGCGACCGCCTCGAGGAGATCGGGTCGGTACTCCGGGACACCGCGGACCAGGTGATGGCCGCCGCCGGTGCCCGCGCTCCCGGGCGCTAGATGCGGGCCGCTCGGCCCGGTCGGCCCCGGCGCCCGGCGCGGGTCGCCGGCCCGTTTCGATTTACGACCGGAGGAAGAGACGTCCGGGATTTGCTCCAGCCGGATAGACGATCCGGTTGCTTTCCGCCCGCGGGCTGTGTTAGGTTTCCGTCCACGATATAGAACTTGGTTCAGTATTTTGAACAAATATTGGACAGTCTCCCGGTCGAGCCGGGAGCTCGGGACAGGAGAGCAAAGTGAGTGAACCTCGGGAAGTTGATCTGGTCATCAAGGGCGGTACGGTGGTCAGCCCCAGCGGTACCCGTAAGGTCGGCATCGCCGTCGACGACGGCAAGATCGTCGCGGTGACCGCCGACGAGTTCCTTCCGCCCGCCAAGAAGACGGTGGACGCCACCGGCCTGCACGTGATCCCGGGCCTCGTCGACTCCGAGGCCCACCCCGGCTGCTACTCGCCGCTGAAGGACGACCTCGGTTCGGAGTCCCGCGCCGCGGTCACCGCCGGCGTCACCACCTGGGGGGTGCACGCCCCCTCCACCCGCATGGGCCACCCCGAGTTCGCCGAGTTCGTCCAGAAGGAAGACGTCATCTCCTTCCACGAGTCGTTCCCCTACTTCGAGGATGCCGTCAAGACCGACTCGGCGGTCGACATCTTCCTCACCTACATGCTGGAAACCGACCAGCAGGCCGAGGAGATCCCCGAGTACGCCAAGGACCACGGCGTCACCTCCTACAAGCTCTACCTCCAGGCGATGAGCCCCGAGTCCGAGCCGAACTGGCCCGGCCGCCGCGCCGGCCTCGGCGCCGGCTTCGATGACGGCGTGATCTGGGTGACGATGGAGAACGTCGCCGCCATGGGGCGTCCCGGCATCGTCTGCATGCACTGCGAGAACTGGGAGGTCGCCCGGATCTTCGACAAGCGGCTCAAGGCCGAGGGCCGCACCGACTGGGCCACCTGGTCGGACCGCTCGCCGCACTACCTCGAGGCGTCGCACATCCGCTGGTACGGCGACATGGCCGCCCACCTCGGTTGCCCGATCTACATCCAGCACTCGACCACGCCCGAGAGCTACAAGGAGATCCTTGAACTGCGCGGCCGCGGCGTCGAGTGCCACGCCCAGACCGGGCCGCACTGGCTCCACTTCGGCAAGGAGGAGCACAACGCCTGGCGGATCAACGTGCCCCTGCGCTCGCGCCACAACAACCCCAACATCTGGTCGGCGATCCAGGCGGGCATCATCAACTCGGTCGGCTCCGACCACGTAGTGGCCTGGGGCGACGCCAGTTACGAGGCCTCGTACAACGAGAACATCTGGAAGCTCAAGACCGGCTTCACCTCGCGGGTCGAGATGCTGCTCCCCGTGCTGCTCAACGGTGTCAACGAGGGCAAGATCACGCTCGAGCGCATGGTCGAGGTCGCCTGCTCCGAGCCGGCCAGGATCTTCGGCGTGTACCCGCAGAAGGGGCTCATCGAGGTGGGCGCCGACGCGGACATCGTCCTCGTCGACCTGGACAAGGAAGTGACCGTCAAGAACGAGAACGTGCTGACCCGCTCCGGCTGGACCTGCATCATGGACCACACCCTGAAGGGCTGGGGCGTGGCGACCTTCCTGCGCGGCAAGCAGATGTCGAAGTGGGAGGACGGCGCTCCGGGTCCCGAGTTCATCGGCGACGCGGACGGCCAGTACCTCCGCCGCACCCCCGGCCAGGACCTGCTGCCGGTCGCCGGCGGCGAGGGACGGCGCGCCGAGGTGCGCCCGCAGGTCAAGATCGGCCCCAACGACGAGGGCGCCTGAGCGCGCGCCCCGAGGGAAAGGAGATCGCATGGCCAACGTATGGGATGACGTCCTCCCCGAAGAGGACCGCCTGGTCTTCGAGGCCGCCGGCTGGGGCAAGGACGTCGGCTTCGGCGAGAAGCCGGTCCTGCTCGTCGTCGACGTGATCTACAACTTCGTCGGCGACAAGCCGGAACCGATCCTCGAGTCCATCAAGAAATGGCGGTACTCGTGCGGCGAGCGCGGCTGGGAGGGCGTCAAGCACCTGGAGCGCCTGATCGCCGCCGCCCGGGAGAAGCACATCCCGATCGTGTACACCGGCATGGACCGCCGACCCGACGGGTTCGACCAGGGTGCCTGGAACTGGAAGAGCTACCGGTCCGGTGAGGCGACCGACATCAAGGGCTCGCTCGGAAACGAAATCGTGAAGGAGGTGGCCCCGCAGCCGCAGGACATCTACTTCGTGAAGGACAAGCCGAGCGCGTTCCACGGAACCCACCTCCTCGATTACCTGATCTATCTCGGGGCGGATACGGTGGTCACCACGGGCACGACCACCAGCGGTTGCGTCCGGGCCAGCGCCGTGGACGCAACCCAGTACAACTACCGCTCGATCATCCCCGAGGAGTGCGTCTGGGACCGCTCGATGATCTCCCACAAGGTCAACCTCCTCGACATCCAGATGAAGTACGGGGACGTGAAGACCACCGACGACGTCATCGAGTACTTCCGCTCGCTGCCCGACCGGCCGTGCGGACCGAACACCCCGACCGGCGTCCCCAACACCGACCAGGAGGTGCCGAAGTGAGCGGCGAGCTGAACGTGGACGTCGATGTCCGGAAGATCGTCACCTTCGTCGAGGAGGTCCACACCGAGGGCGGCAGGAGCGACGACGGCGGTCCGCTGACCAAGGTGGCCGTGGCCGTCGTGTTCAGGAACCCCTACGCCGGCAAGCCCTTCACCGAGGATCTGTCCGAACTGATCGAAGCCTCGGCCGGGCTCGGCAAGCTGATCGGCGAGCGGGCCAACGAGGCGATCGGCGGCAACGTCGAGAGTCACGGCAAGGCGGTCGTCGTCGGCACCGCCGGCGAGCAGGAGCACGGCAACGCCGCCAAGACCACCGCGTTCGGAAACCCGTTCCGCGAGGGCTTCGGGGGCGGCAAGGCCTGGCTGCCGTCCACGACCAAGCGGAGCGCCCCGGGCGCCACCGTGGACGTACCCCTCTGTTACAAGGACGAGATCTGGGTCCGGTCGCACTACGACACGATCACGGTGATGATCGAGGACGCGCCCGCCCCGGACGAGATCGTCCTGATCGGGGCGGTGGCGTCGCGCGGACGCCTCAACGCCCGCGTCGGCGGCAAGACGAAGGAAGAGGTCGAGTAGAGACCATGGCCCGGGCCGACCAAGAGTCAGCGGCGCGGGCCGCGAGGGGAAGTAGGGGAGACGCGTGACCCGGACGCTCGAGATCCGCAATCTCTCCGGGATGGTGACCGGTCGGGTGGACGACGAGGTAGCCACGCCAGAGGTCATCAGGGTGGAGGACGGCATCATCACCGGGTTCGAGCCCGGCCCGGACCCGGACGCCGTGCTCGACGCGGGCGGCGCGGTGGCCTGTCCCGGCCTGATCGATTCGCACGCCCACATCGTGTTCGGTGACTGGACCCCCAGGCAGAACGCGCTGGGTTGGATCGAGTCCTCGATGCATGGCGGCGTCACGTCGATGATGTCCGCCTCCGAGGTCCACCTGCCCGGCCGGCCCCGCGACCGGGAGGGGGTGAAGGCCCTCGCCGTGGCCGCCCAGCGCGCCTACGAGAACTTCCGCCCCGGCGGGGTGAAGGTGATGGCCGGCTCGGTGATCATCGAGCCCACCCTGGAGCCCGAGGACTTCGCCGAGCTGAAGGAGAAGGGCGTCTGGCTGGCCAAGGTCGGCTTCGGCGACTTCAGCCCCCAGGCCGACGCCGCCCCGCTCGTGCGGGCCGCCCAGGAGAACGGCTTCGTGGTGATGAACCACACGGGAGGGGCCTCGATCCCCGACTCGTCCCCGGTCACGATCGAGGACGTGCTCGCCCTCGGCTGCGACATCATCGGCCACGCCAACGGCGGGACCACCGCCCTCCCCGACGAGGACCTGCCGCGGCTCTTCGATGCCCCGGGCGCGATCCAGCTCGTCCAGGCCGGCAACCTCCGCTCCAGCACCGAGATCATGGAGATCGCCCTGGAGGAGGACCGCCTCGACCGGATCGTCCTCGCCACCGACACCCCCACCGGGACCGGCGTGATGCCGCTCGGGATGATCAAGACGGTCTGCGAGATCTCCTCGCTCTGCGGCCTCGCCGCGAGCAAGGTGCTCGCCCTCGCGAGCGGCACCAACGGCGCCGTCCTCGGCGTCGACCAGGGGATCCTCGACGTCGGCCGTCCCGCGGACCTCTTCTGTTGCTTCCGTCCGCTCGGCTCGTCGCAGGACGGACCGCTCGAATCGATCGAGTACGGCGACATCCCCGGGATCGCCGCGGTCGTGATCGACGGCGAGGTCCGGGCGCTCAAGTCGAGGAACACCCCGGCGCCCGACGGCGCCTGCGAACTCAAGGAGAAGAATGGCTGAAGTGATCGTCCCGGCCCGCGAGGCCCGGACCATGGAAGTTAAGAAGGGTCAGACCCTGGAGATCGTCGATCTCGAGGGCCGGCAGGTCGGCGACTTCACGGCCTGGCTCAAGGCCGACACGGACGAGTACCTCTCGCCGAGCCACACGGTTTCCTCGAACGGGAAACTGGTGCCCGAGGTGGGGGACAGGATCCTCTCGAACCATCGCCGGCCCCTCTTCGAGATCCTGCGGGACGACGTCGGCCGCCACGACCTGGTGGTCCCCTGCTGCGACCCCGAGCGGTACGCGATCGATTACGACGCGCCCGATCACGGCTCCTGCCTCGCCTCGCTCCAGGCGGCGACCGAAGGCATGGACCTGCCGCTGCGCGGCGAGATGTGCTGGAACGTCTTCATGAACAACCAGATCGAGGACGGCAAGATCGTGACCTACGAGCCGCCCCACCCGGCCGGGTCGACGATCGCGATGAAGGTCCTCGAGGACATGATCGTGGCGCTCTCGTCCTGCCCGCAGGACATCTCGGCCGTCAACGCCTACAACCCGACGCCGATGGCGCTGAGGACGAGTGACTGAGTGAGCGAGGCTCCCCGGACATCCGCCTCCGAGGTGGCCGAGGCCGCCCGGATCCTGACCGGTGCGGGACTGGTCGAGGCCTTCGGCCACGTCTCTGCGCGGGACGGCCGGGGATTTTTGATCACCTCGACCCGCCCCCTGGGTGCGGCGGGCGAGGAAGACGTGCACCCGGTGGACGAGCGGGGCCGGGCCCCGGAGGGGGCGACCGACGTCCCGCTCGAGACCCCGATGCACGCCGCCGTTTACGCGGCGAGAGAAGACGTGAACGCGATCTGCCGGACCCACTCTCCGGCGGCGGTCCGGGCCGGTGCCCTGGGCGAGGTGCCGCCCCTGGTCCACGGCCTCGGCGGCCTCGCCGGGGAGGTGGCCATCTGCGGCCGCACGGACCTGGTCACCGACGAGGAGGCCGGGCAGGAGATCGCGAAAGACCTCGGCAGAGCGGATTGTCTGCTGATTCGCGGGAACGGAAGCATCGCCACCGGTCGCAGTCTGGCCGAGGCGGTGGTCCGTGCCCGCTATCTGGAGGAGAGGTGCCTGGTCGGTCAGGGAATCGACGGGGGCGACGGTTGGAGGGCCGTCGAGTTGGAACCCCGGGCCAGGTGGTTCGAAAAGGAAACGACCCGGGCCTATGCCTGGATGCGATGGAGGTATGGAGGAGATTCGTAACGGATCGCGGTGAGCCCGGTCTGGCATGAGGCCCGGACGGGTGGTTTCGAACTGACTACCAAGAGAGGACCAATGAGTTTCAAGACAAGTTGGAAAAAGTTGATGTTGTTGCTCGCGGCGACGATGGCTCTCGCCCTCGGCGTCGCGGCCTGTGGTTCGAGCGATGACGACAGCTCGGATTCTTCGGACTCGGGGGACACGGCGGCGCAGGTTCAGGATGCGACCCTCGTGCTCGACTTCATCCCCGGCGCGGTGCATGCGGGGATCTATGAGGCGGTGCAGAAGGGCTACTACGAGGAGAACGGGATCAACCTCAAGATCATCGAGCCCACCTCCACCGCTGACACGCTCAAGCTGATCGACGCCGGCAAGGCCGACTTCGGCATCGCCGACGGCATCGACCTCGCCACCCAGATCGCCGAAGGACGCCAGGCACAGGGCATCATGGCGATCGCCCAGCGTCCCCCGGGAGGCCTGATCACGCTCGCCGACGAAGGCATCGATGATCCGAAGCAGCTCGAGGGCCAGACGGTCGGCGTGACCGGCGTTCCCTCGGACAACGCGATCCTCAACACGATCATGGAGGACGCCGGCGGCAGCGCCGACGACGTCAACGTCGTGACGATCGGTTTCAACGGCGTCCAGTCGCTCGAGTCCGGCAAGGTGAAGGCGTTCACCGGGTTCATCCCCGCGGACGGCGTCCAGGTCGAGGCCGACGGCTACAAGACGAAGAACTTCCCGCTGGACGAGAACGGCGGACCTTCGTACCCGGGCCTGGTCGTGTTCTCGACCGAGTCCAAGATCGGCGAGGACCCGGACCTGATGCAGGGCTTCGTCGACGCGACCATCAAGGGTTACCAGGATGCGCTGGCTGACCCCGCCGCCGCGATCGATTCCCTGATCTCCCAGACCCAGGGCATCAACAAGAAGCTGGCGACGGAGTCTTTCGACGCCTGGGTCCCGCTGTTCGGCCCGTCCGACACGTTCGGACAGTTCAACACCAAGAACCTGGAGTCCCTCTCCACGTTCATGGTTGACAACGGTCTCGCGGACGAGGAGATCTCGCCCGACCGTTACGCGACATCCGAGTTCACTCAGCCCAACGAGTGATCTCGAGTTAGAGAAGAGGAGAATCGGCTTTGTCTGGAAGTGTGAAACTCGCGATCGAAGGTCTCTCGAAGACCTATCGAGGAGCGGGCGGCGGCGAGAACGTCACGGCGCTCAAGGACGTCGGCATCGAGATAGGTGCCGGGGAGTTCGTCTCAATCGTGGGTCCATCCGGATGCGGCAAGTCGACCCTCTTCAACATCATCGCCGGGCTGATCCGGCCGTCGAGCGGCACCGTGCTGCTCGACGGCCGGGAGCCCGACGACCTGCTCGGCTCGGTCGGGTACATGCCGCAGCGCGACTGCCTCATGCCGTGGCGGACCGTGCTCGACAACACCACCCTCGGGCTCGAGCTGAACGGGGTCCGGAAGAAGGAGGCGCACAAGATCGCGCAGGCCGAGTTCGAACGCTTCGGGCTCGCCGGCTTCGAGAACCACTGGCCGGCCAAGCTGTCCGGCGGCATGAAGCAGCGCGCTGCCCTGCTCAGGACCTTCCTCGCGGGCCGCGACCTGATGCTGCTCGACGAGCCCTTCGGCGCTCTCGACGCCCTGACCCGCGCGAACATGCAGGAGTGGCTCCTGGATGTCTGGCAGGAGGACCGCAAGACCATCCTTTTCGTGACCCACGACGTCGAGGAGGCCATCTACCTCTCCGACCGGGTCTACGTGATGTCGGGCCGTCCCGGCCGCGTCTCGCTCTGCGTGGACGTCGACCTGCCGCGCCCCCGCAAGCCTGAGATTTCGATGTCCCCCGAGTTCCTGCTGCTGAAGCAGAAGCTTCTCCGGCCGCTCGAGGAAGCCGCCGCAGGTGGTGGCGTCTTCATCGATGACCGGCCGACCCTGGAGGAACAGCTCTGATGTTTGCCCGTGGAACCCGCGCCCGCCGCATCGCCGCGGCGGTGCTTCCCCCAGTCCTCTTCGCCATCGTCGTGCTCGGGCTCTGGCAGCTCTACACCGTCGTCGGCGACATCAAGGAGTCGACCCTCCCGCCGCCGACGGCGATCGCCGAGGCGCTCTGGAACGACCGCTCCATGCTGCTGGAGAACGCCTGGGTCACGATCAAGGAGATCCTGCTCGGTTTCCTGGCGGCGATCGTGCTCGGGGTCGGCCTCGCCGTCCTGATCCGGAGTTCGAGGACGATCGAGCGGGCGATCTACCCCTGGCTCGTCGTCTCTCAGATGGTGCCGATCCCGGCCATCGCCCCGCTCCTGATCATCTGGTTCGGGTTCGAGATGCAGCCGAAGATCATCGTGATCATGCTGGTCAGCTTCTTCCCGATCGCGGTCAACACGATCGACGGCCTGCGCGCCGTGGAACCGGAGCTGCTCAACCTGCTGAAGACCCTGAAGGCGAACGCGTGGCAGCGCTTCCGCAAGGCGCAGCTACCGGCCGCCCTGCCGTTCCTGTTCTCCGGCCTGAAGGTCGCGGCGGCGCTCTCGGTGATCGGGGCCGTGTTCGCTGAATGGGTGGGCGCCTCCGAGGGCCTTGGCTACCTGATCCTGGTGCTGAACAACCAGACGGCGACGACCGAGATGTTCGCGGTTATCGTCTCGCTGGCCCTGATCGGCATCGCGCTGTTCCTGATCGTGACGCTGCTGGAGCGGCTGCTGCTGCCCTGGTACTACGAGTCGCGCCAGCACGAAGGTGAGGGTCTCCTCCTCGAGGTCGAGGAGAAGGTATGAGCGAAGTGACCATCGTCCGCGGCGCCTGGGCCCTCACCATGGGGCCCCGGGGCGCGCTGCGCGAGGGCGCGGTCGCCTTCGACGCCGACGGCCGGATCACCGCGGTCGGTCCGGCGGAAGAGCTCGTGGCCGCCAACCCCGGCGCGGAGGTCGTCGGGGACGGCAACGGCATCGTCCTGCCGGGGTTCGTCAACGCGCACACCCACCTCACCGAGGGGCTGATCACCGGCATGGGCGAGACCGCCGTGCTCTGGGAGTGGTTCGAGCGGGTGGTGAACCCGTCCGGGCTGCGGATCACCCGCGAGGAGGTCGCCCTCGGCACCAGGCTCAAGGCGGTGGAGATGCTGGAGAGCGGCATCACCACCGTCAACGACATGTGCTGTCACCGGAACCTCGGCTCGCTCGCCTCGCTGGGCGCGGTGGACGGGCTGTCCGAGATGGGGATGCGGGGCGTCGTCAGCTTCGGGGCCGAGGACGCCTACGAGGGCGCCCCTTCCGCCGATGTCTTCATGGCCGAGCACGAGGCGCTCGCCGACCGGATCGCCGGCGAGGAGCTGATCCGGTTCCGCGTCGGCGTCGGCACCGTCCTCGGCATGACCGACGAGCTCTTCCGGGCCACGATCGCGGCCGCGGGTGAGCACGGCTGGGCGGTCCACACGCACCTGGCCGAGGTCCGCGAGGAGATCACCGAATCCACGCTCCTGCACGGCGGCTCGACGATCCAGCACGCCGAACGCACCGGCCTGCTCGACCACGAGGTGATCGCGGGGCACTGCATCTGGTGCTCCGAAAACGACATCGGACTGCTCGCCTCCAAGGACGTGGCCGTCGCCCACAACCCGGTCGCGAACATGATCCTCGCCTCGGGCGTGTGCCCGGTGCCGCGCCTCCTGCGGGAGGGCGTCCGGATCGGGATCGGAACCGACGGGGCCGCCAGCAACGACTCCCAGGACATGTTCGGCGCGATCAAGAGCGCCGCGCTCCTGCAGAAGGTCCACCACCTCCAGGCTGTCGCGATGACGGCACCCCGGGTGATGGAGATGGCGACCATCGGCGGCGCGAGGGCGCTCGGTCTCGAGAAGGAGATCGGGAGCCTCGAGGTCGGCAAGCGTGCCGACGTGGTGTTGCTCGACGGCAACGGACCGGAACTGGCCGTGCTCCACGACCCGTTCCAGCAGATCGTGTACGGCGCTACTCCGCGCAGCGTCTCCGAGGTCTGGGTCGACGGCAGGCTCCGGGTCACCGGTGCCCGCACCGTGGGCGTGGACCGGACGGCACTAGCCAGCGAGGCCCGGGAAGCGGCCCGGGACCTGGCGATTCGCGGTGACATGAAGGGCGAGTCGGCCTACGCCGGACCGCTCGATTTCGAAGAAGGGAAGTAACTACATGTCCGAAACCAGCGACGTCGTCCTCATCGGGGCCGGCCACAACGGGCTGGTCTGTGGCAGCTACCTGGCGCGGGCGGGACTCTCGGTCACCGTGCTCGAGTCCTCCCACAGCCCCGGAGGCTGCATCTACACGGAGGACCAGCCGTCCGGCAACCGCCTCGAGCTGGGCGCCTACGAGCACGGCGGCATCCGCGCCAGCGGAGTCGTCGACGACCTCGAGCTCGAGACCAGGTTCGGGCTGCGCTTCCACGAGCGCGACGAGTTCCTGTTCGCCCCCTGCGACGACGGCACCGGGTTGCCCTTCTGGAACTCGCTCGACCGCACCGTCGAGGCCCTGGCCGAGATCCTCGGCAGGGACGAGGCGGAGCGCTACCGGGCCTTCGCGAAGTGGTCCTCGGCCGCGATGGACGTGCTGGGCCAGACCGAGAACGGGTCGCCGCCGAGCATCCGCTCCCTCGCCTCGATCGCCGACCTGACCCTCGGCGCCGAGGGCGCCCGGCTCATGCAGGCGCTCTTCGCCCCGGCCACGGCGGTCACCGAAGCGGCGCTCCAGGACGATCGCCTGCGCGGTCCCCTCGACCACTGGGCAGCCCACTCGCAGCAGCCTCCGCAGGCCCCGGGCACCGGGGCGGGCGCCCTGTTCCTGGCCGCTTCGCACGGCTCGCCCGCCAGCCGCCCGGCCGGCGGATCCCGGGGCACCATCGACGCCCTCGTCCGTTGCCTGGAGGCGGCGGGCGGCAAGCTGATCCTGAACGCTCCCGCCGAGAAGGTAGAGACCGCGGGCGGCCGGGCCACCGCGGTGGTCGCGGCCGGCGAGCGTTACGTCGCGACCAGGGCGGTCGTCTCCGCGATCGACGCGCGGCGTCTCTTCCTCGGCCTGATGGAAGAGAGCCAGGTCCCGGCCCCGCTCCTCGCGGAGGTCAGGCGGATCCACTTCAGCCAGCACAACGTGTCCGAGCTGAAGGTGGACGCGGTCATCGAGCAGACCCCGAAGGTGAACGGCCCCGACGGCATGGAGAAGGCGTTCATGCTCTCCGCCAACACCGGCACTGACATCGCGAAGGCGTTCTCGAGCCTCGGGCTCGGCGAGCTGCCGGAGCGTCCCCCCGTGATGATCGCCTTCCCTTCGACCCTCGAGTCCGGTTGGGCCCCGGAGGGGCAGGGAGTGGTCTGGCTCTCCACGTTCGTGCCCTGGACCCCGGCCCGCGGCCGGTGGGACCAGGAGCTCCTCGAGGAGGCCTCCGATCTCACGTGGAGGACGGCCGAGAAGGCGCTCGGATGGGAAATGACCCCGGTCGAGAAGAAGATGACCGGGCCGCTCGAATGGGTCGACCGGCACGGGAACCCCGGCGCCAACCCGAACCACATCGAGATGAGCATCGACCAGCTGATGGCGATGCGCCCCTCGGTGAACCTGTCCGGCTACGAGACCCCGATCGGCGGCCTGTTCCTGACCGGGGCCGGAACCCACCCCGGCGGCGGCATCACCGGCATGCCCGGACGGAACGCGGCCGGAGTCATCCTGGAGTCGCTCGGCCTCAGCAAGCGGCGCCGCGGTGACAAGATCCGGGCCCAGGCGGCGCTCCTCAGGGACGCGCTCCGGGCGACCAGAGAACTGAGGAAGAACGCATGAGCGAAACAAGCAAAGCAAACCCGTACGAGGTGGCGGACAAGTTCACCGCCTACCAGGAGTCGGCCCTGATCGGAACCGCCGTCGAGGTCGGCCTGCCGAACCTCCTCTACGGCTCGCCGAAGAAGCTGGAGGAGATCACGGCCGGACTCGGCACCGACGAACGCGGCACCATGGGGCTGCTCTCGGGCCTCGTCGCCTTCGGCCTGGTCGAACGCGACGGCGAGACCTTCGGCCTCACCCCGAACGGTGAGCTCCTCGCCGACGACCATCCCGAGTCGATCGCGATGATCGCCCGCAAGGAGTGGTTCTTCTACAAGCTGTGGGCCGAGATGCCGGCCGCGGTCCGCACGGGCCACACCCAGACCCGGGCCTGGCGGGACCGGCTCGAGAACGACCCCGATCAGGCCCACGACTTCCTGCGGGCACTCGACGACCTTTGCCGCCTGTACGGGGGAGACCTCCCGGACCTCGCCGGTCTCGAGCGGGGCGGCCGCCTGCTCGACGTGGGCGGCGGCGCGGGCTCGCATTCGGCGAACCTGGTCAGGGCGGTAGACGGCCTCGAGGCGACGGTCCTCGACCTGCCCGGCGCCCGGCCCGTGCTGGAGGAACGCCACCCCGAGCTCGACTTCGTGGAGGGCGACCTCGACGAGCCCCGCTTCGGGCGCCCCGAGGGGGAGGAGTGGGACTACCTGCTCGTCTCCAACATCCTCCACGACCATCCGCCGGCGGAGAACGAGCGCATCCTCCGCGAGGCCGCCGGCCTGCTCGCTCCCGACGGCACTCTGGTGATCTACGACTGGGTGATCGACGAGGGCCGCACCAGTCCGGAGGGTGTCGCCACCTTCACCCCGATGATGGTCATCGAGAACGAGGGCGGCTACACGTACACCGAGGCCGAGATCGGGTCGTGGCTCGAGTCGGCGGGCCTCGAGCCGCAGCCGATCCGAAAGGGTCCCGGCCCGATCGCGGTGATCAAGGCCACACGAGCGTAAACCCGGAAGCCGAAAAGGGCGAGGTGCGGATTCCCGTCGCGAAGCGACGGGAATCCGGTTCTCGCGCCCGAGCTACGCCTTCTGAACCCGGAAGGCCGGGCCGCCGGCCCCGGTGTTGAACTTGGCCTTGGCCACGTTCAGGCGCCACGGGGCGGGAAGCCTGCCGTCGGTCCGGTTCAGGAACTGGCGGAAGTAGTTCGAGGCCTGGGCGCACGAGAGCCCGTTGACCACGTAGATGTAGTACGGACCCTTGGGCAGGTAGAGCGCGCCGATGCGGTCGTTGTGAAGCACCCGGAAGGTGGCGGGGCAACGCGCGAACCGGTTGTTGGGGCCGGGGTTCGGGCCGTACGCCCGGTTGATCTTGAAGCCGGTCCGTCCCGCGGTGCTCTTGTAGAAGATGCCCTGGACGACGTTCAGCTTCCACGGGTAGGGGAGCCGGCCGTCGAAGTCGAGCAGGAACTCCTGGAAGCGCTTCACGGCCTGGCGGCAGTTCATCTTCTTCGGGTCGATCAGGGTGATGCGATACTTGCCGGCCGGGACCTTGAAGCTGCCGATCGAGTCGTTGTGGACCACCGTGAACAGGCCGGGGCAGGAGCGGCCGGAGTTGCCCCCGCCACCGCCGCCGTTGTTGGAGGCCGGCGTGGCGATGAAGCCGAGGTCGGAGCCGGGGCCGGCGCGGAAAATCCGGTTCTTGCCGTTCTGGCGAAGGATCCACGGGGCGCGGAGCTTGCCGTCCCAGTCCTGCAGGAACTCCTGGAAGAGCTTGGTCGAAGCCGGGCAGGTGAGACGGTCGCCGTTCAGGATCGT
>Ga0182743_1000968_pt1 | contig 30880 bp, 32 predicted proteins | sample eDN3rd30CKraftOP_FD_128522 | JGI IMG/M metagenome (GOLD analysis project Ga0182743, IMG submission 128522) | Enriched Organic Plus compost microbial communities from Emeryville, California, USA - eDNA 3rd pass 30_C Kraft OP (version 2) (version 2) ... | reverse complement strand
GCTGTGGATGGCCGGCGGCATGGCTGCGCCCGACACGTTCGACCCGAAGAAGTATGTTCCCTTCGCTCCCGGCGTGCCGGTGGCCGAGATCGAGAGCACGTTTCCGACGATCGACACGGTCGTTGACAACATCAAGATTACTGAAGGCCTGGAGAACATCGCCAAGGTAATGGACCGCGCGACGCTCATTCGCTCGCACGTGCTGCCCGACCTGGGGAGCATTCTCCACTCTCGCCATCAGTATCACTGGCACACCGGCTACGTGCCGCCGCAGACGGTCGCCTGCCCGCACATTGGCGCTTGGATGGCCAAGGTGCTGGGACCGAACAATCCGGTGATTCCGCCGTTCATTAACATCGGTCAGCGGCTGGAAGGGGTCGGCGAGCAGGAAGAACTGAAAGCCTTCACGACGGCTGGCTTCTTCGGCAGCGAATTTGGGCCGATGAACTTGCCGTTTCCGGAGGAGGCGGCGAAATCGGTCCGCCCGCCCAAAGGCATGACCGCCGACCGCTTCGCCAATCGCGATCGGCTGTTTCGCAAGCTGGTCGATCAGTCGCCGCAGCGCGAGTTTATGAGCGACTATCAGCAGCAGTCGATGCTCCGCTCGTTCGACAACGCATATCGCTTGCTCAGCTCGAAGGAGCGGGAAGCGTTTGACCTGTCGCTAGAGCCCAAGGAAGTGCAGGAAATTTACGACACGGGCCGCTTTGGCCGCGGCTGCTTGCTCGCCCGCCGCCTGGTCGAAGCGGGGGCGCGCTTCATCGAGGTGACGACCGAATACGTGCCGTTCCTCAACTGGGACACGCACGCCAACGGTCACACCACGCTGCGGCGCATGAAGCAGGAGATCGATCGGCCGATCGCTCAGCTCATTCTCGACCTCGAAGCCCGCGGCCTGCTCGACCGGACGCTCGTCATTCTGGCCAGCGAATTCAGCCGCGACATGATCATGGAAGGCAAGCCAGGCTCGAACGCCAACGATCAGACGATCGAGCCGGTTGAAAAGCTCAAGGAGATGAAGCACTACGGGCAGCACCGCCATTTCACCGGCGCTTCGTCGGTGGTGATGTGGGGCGGCGGCGTGAAGAAGGGCGTCGTTTACGGCGCGAGCGCCACCGAACGCCCCTTCGTCGCCGTGAAAGACCCGATCAGCGTCACCGACCTGCACGCCACGATCTTCACCGCAATGGGGATCAACCCCAAGACGGCCTTCGAGGTCGAAAAGCGACCCTTCTACGCCACCGAAGACGGCCTCGGCAAACCGGTGATGGAACTCTTTGGCAGTTGATCGGCTGCCGGCGTTGCGCAAACGCAGCCTGAACCGTGCGACTTGTCCTCTTCCGGCGGCGCGAGCAAGTGCGACGTCCGCCGGGGTGCGCGCTCATTCGGTGCCAACGGGGGCTACGTCTCCTTGGCTGAGGATCTGTTCGACGTAGGGCTTGCCGCCGTCCCAACTGAGCCGGACTTTCAAGTCCTTCGTGGGGCCCTCGATCGTCACAGTAAGGCCCGATTCCGTCGGTTTGCTGTACTTCGGCGGAATCAGGTGCTCGGTGCGCGAGGGATCGAGCTGGCGGCTGGCCATGACGACGACCGGATGCGTTCCGCGAACGCAGCCGTCGCCGTCGTTGTACGTGCTGAGCGTGAAGCGGCCTTCGGAATCGATCTGGCCGGTTGCGGCGCGTTCGCTATCGGGAATGACCTGAATGTAGCCCGTCGTGAGCGGCTTGTCGTCGATCAGCACCTGCCCCGAAACGGGAACCAAATCGGGGCCCTTTGTGCAGCCGACGCCACCTACCAGACACAGACCAACAACAAGCGAGAAAACTGCCAAACGGCAATCGCAAAGCATGCTTAATATCTCCAGTCCACGGTGGTTGTAACGGCTTCGTCGTCGAGTTTCGACTTACGGAGCCTCAACCACTTCGCTGCCGGCGCGAGTCGATAGCGCTTGATAGACCGTGAGATTGATGCTGTTGGGAATGAAGCTCACATGCCCGTCGCAGTAGGCGAACAGCGCGCCCGACGGATGCCGGCTGCCGAACGCTCCGTTGTTGCTATCGAGCTTGATCCCGGTATTCGGCTTCTGATTCACCGGGTTTTCCGTGGTTCGCAGGCTATGCGTGTGTCGGCTGGCGATCATCCAGTAGTTGGCGTTGGCCGTGGTATGGCCGTCGTAGACTTCGCCCACCGCGAAGGTGTTTGACATGCCGTCGATGATGTCGCGGAACGTGATCTGAGTCACATACATGAACACGCCCGTGTTGAAGTGTTTCATGTTTTGATCGGTCGTTTTGCTGGGGCCGATCGTTCCGTGATTCAACGCGTAGCTTCCGACCGCCAGGGTGCCGCCACTGGCAACGGGCTGTGCGGTGTCGCTCGGACAGATGATCCACTTCGGCCGCGCGAGCAGCAGCGGCTTGATCTCCGTATCCCAACCGGCGGTGTCGGCTGTGCCGCCGCACCCCGTGGCCGGCGTGATCGCGCCTTTCTGCCAACCGATCTGGTCGTACCAGTTCTGCATTTCCATCTGCGGCGTGATCATGGCGAACGCGCTGGTGCCAGGCCGCGTCGAATCGGGACGGGTACCGCAGCCGAAGGCGCCTGTCGCCGTGTTGCAGTCGCAGCCCATTCGCCCCGGAGGCAACACGCCGAGCGTGTCGTTGTAGTTGTGAAAGGCGAGAGCAATCTGCTTCAGGTTGTTCGTGCATTGCGACCGCCGCGCCGCTTCGCGAGCCGCCTGCACGGCAGGCAACAGCAGGGCGACCAGGACCCCGATAATGGCGATTACAACCAGCAGTTCTACGAGCGTGAAAGCCCTGCGAGATGGAGAGGAGGCGAACATAGAAAACTCCCGATTGGAATGACTACATGACGGCACATCCTGAACGGTGGCCAACGCCTGAGCGCAGGCGGAGAAGATAGGTAGGACCACTATGGTAAGGCACTCCTTACGGGGGTGTCTAGAAAAAATCTTGGGCCTTGTCGAGGAACGCCCAGTCGCAGCTTGTTCCGCTTAACCGCCGGTGTTGCAGGGCGCGCGGGGAGTAAGATCAGTGGCCCGCGAGCAGGGCTTTAATGGCTTGGGGCCGGAAGCGAACTGAGCCAAAAAAGTTGAACCAATCCGCCGGCCTGCGGTCCTTAGTACTGACGGTAGCGGCGCGATCCGCACAACCACCTGCACACACATATCGCGGCACGGCCAGGAGGGCCGCGACGCCTCGCATGAAGCGGCCACAAGCGGCCGACTCGTTCTTGGGCCCAACGTCGCAGCCAGCCGACGAGCCACCCGCCCCATACCGCCCCTCTGGCTCGAATTTCCCCCGGTCGAAGGGGCAATTTCCTGCCCTAACCGGCCTTGTGGAAATCCGACGCCCAATTAAAATGAGGAGCTTTCCATTCCCCTGTAGCTCAGTTGGTAGAGCAGGCGGCTGTTAACCGCCGGGTCGTAGGTTCGAGTCCTACCGGGGGAGCTTTCGGTTTTTCTCCAAACCAAACCAACAGAAGAGTTTACGCCCGGTTGCGAGAAATCGCCCGCCGGGCGTTTCTCGTTTCTGGCCTTTCCCCGCAAGGGTTTACGCCGATCCCGCCGTTGGCCAGCACTCTCGATTTGGAGAGAACGAAACGAGGGTCCGCAAGGTACCTTGAAGGTTCCTCCCGACCCCTCGAATCTCGGCCTCAAACTCTCCGAATCTCTGGTTAACAAATCTCTCGGAGTTAACAACCCGTTCTCTTTCGCACCCCGGTTTACACGTCTTCGAACCGCATGAATCCGGTCCTGAACTTTGCTTCTGCGTCATGCCAGTCCCGCTGATCGTCCCAAAGCGGCCTTCCGCGTTCTTCCCACATTTTGTACGCCAAATTCCGGGTCATCTCGAACACCCGGTCCCTCGGAAGTGGAGCCAATACCGAATACCTGTACTGCCATTCCCCCACGGAAAGCTCTTTTGCAGTCCACGTGAGCGCGGTTGGCACGGTAACATCCGGTCGATTTTCGGCCCACAACATGAACTCACGGATGGAGGATATCGGAGTCTTCAGGAGGTGTGCCTTCAGCGAAGCCCAGTCAACCGCACCAACTGGTTCTTCAAGATTGATGGGAACCGGAAGCGGCCATCGCGTGAGAATGAGTCCGAAGACAGTCACGCTTTCTTGGATTGCCCACGAAAAATGCTGGCACAGTACCTGGGGGTGGCTTTGGAAACTCGTCAGGTACTCGGCCATCCGCGTCTTCCATTTCTCGAACTCCTTAACGTCTTGGTGAACGTCGGCGGGACCAAACGGAGGCGTTGCGTACTTGAGATCAATGACCAGGACCGTTCGGTCGTGCTCGGAGACGAGGACGATATCCGGGGTAATCTTGCCTCCGTTCGGAAGTTTGAAGCTTTTTCCCGACACGACTTGAATCGTGGACGGGATAGCCTTGCATATTTCTCCTTTGACAGATTTCACCCCGGCAGTTTCGATCACATTGATCGCATTGGCATAGACCTTTCTAGTTTTCTGGTCTTTGTTGACCGCGCTCACGTACATACGTGGCAAGTCGAGGAGAAGCAGCATTCTGGGCAAGAACAGTAGTTGCCCATCGCCGGATTCCACGAATGGCTGTTGTGCGAGTGTGACGTGGTGATGATTGTGATCGAATGTGAGCACTGACACGATTGATTCAACACTTGCGGCCGGCACTCCGGACACGCTCGCCAACCAATCGATCATCGGAACTCGCCGCCGTCCTACGACGCAAGATTTCAGCCTGTGTTCCTGCCTTGGTTGGTCATCGCTGACATCTTCCAGCTTTGTCACGAAGAGCGAGTAGACGTAAAGCGTCGCCAGCACGCGCCGCAACTCACCGACCGTGCATTGGAAGAGGTTTATTGAGTCGGCAAGTTCCGGCAGGCACGTGGTCTTCATCCATCCATAGGCGACATCAATCGCTCCGCTGGATTTGAGAGTTCCACAATCGAAGTGCATCCCTTGTTCGGAATACTTAACGGAGTCGAAAAACGCCTCCGACAATTCAGCAAGCTGATCGTCGGGGCGGTCGCCTGCAAGCCGTTCATCGTCCGCCTTTTTTGCTTCAATTTGGGTACAAAAGAAGCGAGGGTCGAGGGCCGTTTGGGGTAGAAAAACGATGGATTTATTTTGCTCGTCTATAGTGACTTCGACGCGGCCTCGTGAATACGCAGAATGTTGATTCCAAATCGGATCGTAGTCTACACCCCATCGCAAGAGTTGCATTGATTCACGGGCAAGTGTCTCCTCTGATGGTGTGGGGACAATTATGCTGGTAGGACAATGTTGAAGAATCCACCGCAGGCAATGGGCCAACCCACGAAGTCCTTCGTTTGCGGTCTGCAGTTTCGCGTCGTTCGTCGGTTTCTGAATTTGTCCCGTCCTGAGCTTCCGCAAGACCTGTGCATAGGCTCGCAAAATCGCATGGATTGCCGCGGTCTGGTTCCGGCAAAGAAGATCGCACTGCGAATGCTGCTTATCAAGCACATCACGTTCGATCCTCCGGAATACATCCTCGTTAGACGGGTCAAGCGGCATCGCTATCCCTTCTCAGGTCAAAAAGTTCGTCGAGTCGGCTCGTATCCGGGTAGGTTAACAGATAGAGGCTGTTAACCAAACTGTTCGCCAGACAACGCGCCGGTCGCCAAGCGAAGGTCGTTGTGGGCCACTCCACCAGGAGCCGCCCCATGCGACCATTCGACGATTCTCTTCTGACGTCAGACGAGCGTCGCTCCGAGGTGGCCAGCATCTTGGCCGCCAGCGTTCTGCGACTCGCCGCGCGGGCGATGTTGCCGGGCGACGCCCCCGAACTTTCCGCCCCGGAAATCCCGGCGGAATCTGCGTCTTCATGCCTTGAGGTTTCCGCCGAAACCGTGCTCAGTGTCAACCACGACGGTTAACGGTTTCCGAGAACCCCGAGACATGGAGATGAACGCATGAGTTTGAACGTGGGAAAAGAGGTCGCCGCCTTGCAGCGGATGACCGTCCGCGAGCTGCGGAACCGCTATGCCGAGATCTTCGGCGAAGAGACGCGGGCGGGCAACAAGGCCTGGCTTGTCAAACGAATTATCTGGCGGCTGCAATCCCAGGCCGAAGGCGACCTGTCCGAACGTGCCCGCCTACGGGCCGCCGAGTTGTCCAACGATGCCGACGTGCGGATGTCGCCCCCCAAAGCCAAGCCCGTGGCCGAGTCGCCCGCCAAACGCACCGCGACGGCCGTGTTGACCGTGAAAGGGGACGACCGCCTTCCACCGCCGGGCTCGATTATCACTCGTGAATACAAGGGCCAAATGCTCCAAGTGAAGGTGCTGACCGGCGGCTTCGAATTCGAGGGCGAGGTCTACAAGTCCCTGAGCGCCGTCGCCAAGACGATCACCGGCCAGCACTGCAATGGCTACTACTTCTTCCGCCTTCGCAAGGAGCAAAACTGATGACAAGAGCAAAGAACCAACCCGTGCCGACCAGCCCCACGGTTCGCTGCGCGGTTTACACCCGAAAGTCGACCGACGAGGGCCTCGAGAAGGAATTCAATTCGCTCGACGCACAGCGCGAGTCGAGCGAGAACTACATCAAGGCCCAAGTTGAGGAAGGATGGGCCTGCCTGCCCGACCGCTACGACGACGGGGGCTTCACCGGCGGCAACATGGAGCGGCCGGCGCTCAAACGCTTGCTGGCCGACGTGGAGGCGGGCAAGATCGATTGCATCGTCGTCTACAAGGTGGACCGTCTCAGCCGGTCGCTGCTCGACTTCGCCAAGATGGTCGAGACATTCGACAAACACAATGTTTCGTTTGTCAGCGTGACGCAGCTCATCAACACGTCCACCTCGATGGGCCGTTTGATGCTCAACGTGCTTTTGTCGTTCGCCCAGTTCGAGCGCGAGATCATCTCTGAGCGAACACGCGACAAGATCGCCGCCGCCCGTCGCCGGGGAAAGTGGTCGGGCGGGATGCCGCTGCTCGGCTACGACGTCGATCCGCGTGGCTCGAAGCTGATCGTCAACGAGGACGAAGCCTCCCGCGTGCGAGCCATCTTTGAACTTTACCTCACCCACCAATCCTTGATCGCCACGATCCAGGAACTCGACCAGCGGGGCTGGGTCAACAAACGCTGGACGACGCGCAAAGGGCACGAACGCGGCGGTCGCCAGTTCACCAAGACCAGCCTGCACAAATTGCTGACGAACGTCGCCTATCTCGGCAAGCTGCGTTACAAGACCGAGATTCACGACGGCGAGCATGACGCCCTGGTCGATGTCCACGTTTGGCAACGGGTCCAAGCGCTTCTGGGTCGCAATGGCCGCACTGGCGGGGCTGCGGTACGGAACAAATTCGGGGCGTTGCTCAAGGGCATCCTCCGCTGCACCGCCTGCGACTGTGCCATGTCCCCCACGCATTCCACTAAGAATGGCAACAAGCGCTATCGCTATTACGTTTGCACAGGTGCCCAGAAGCGAGGCTGGCACACTTGCCCCTCGAAGTCGATCCCTGCCGGCGAACTGGAACGCTTCGTCGTCGAGCAGATCAAATGCGTTGGCCAAGACCCAACGCTGCTCCACGAAACTATCGCTCAGGCCCAACACCAAGGCCGATCCCATCTGGCCGCCCTCGAAACGGAACGGACCAGCCTGGAACGCGAACTGAGCCGCTGGAATGCCGAGGTTCGCAAACTGCTGGAACAGATCGCACCTGACGACCGCAGTGCTCCGACCGGCGACCGCTTGGCCGACCTTCAAGACCGCATCGCCGGGGCGGAACGCCGGGCCACCGAGGTCCGCGAGCAGGTTTTGTCATTGAGCCGCACCATCATCGAGGAACGCGAAGTGGCCCAGGCGTTGGCCGTTTTCGATCCCGTATGGGATTCGCTGACGCCCCGCGAACAGGCCCGCGTCGTGCAACTGCTGGTCGAACGTGTCGACTACAACGGGGCGACCGGCAAGGTTGCCATCACCTTTCACCCCAGCGGCATCAAGACGCTGGCTGAAGAATTGAACGCCCGCAACTCGGAGGACGCTGCATGACCCGCCCCTTCACCATCGAAACCTCGATCCACTTCGAGCGTCGTGGTCGCGGCAGCCGCAAGGAAATGCGCGAAGGCGAGCCGCCCGCGCCTGAACCTCGTCTCCCCGGTCGCGTTCCCCGCGTCGCCCGCTTTATGGCCCTGGCCATCCGCTTCGACGACCTGCTGGCGTCTGGTGCCGTGGCCGACTACGCCGAACTCGCTCGACTCGCCCATGTGACCCGCGCCCGCATCACGCAGATCATGAACTTGCGTATGCTGGCCCCCGACCTCCAAGAGGCCCTACTCTTTCTTCCCCGCACCGAGCGCGGCCGCGATCCTCTGCACCTCCGCCAACTCCAGCCGATCGCCTTGACGCCCGACTGGCGTAAGCAAAGACGGATGTGGAAGGGAATGCAGCGGGAACACCGTCGAGATGTTTTTTCAGAGTAATGCTAGACTACCGTGGTTCGCGCGACGATAACAAACGATGCGCTTCCCTGCACCCAGAGCACAAATCCACACTGCGGACACCTGCAAGAACAATACTACTCGATAGTCCAAGATGACCGTTTTGGTCTCCATGAGAAGCAAAGCCAGACATGGGACATACAAGACTTGGCTACAACCTGCCACGGTCACGGCATTGGCGCGACGTCGTTGAGCTAGTCGCCGCTGGGGCCGATGTGAGCCAAGTCGCTCAGGCCACCATCAACGCTGCCGAGAAGGCCTTTGCGTTCGTCAAGAACGACACGGGCTACAATCATGCCGTGTGGATTATCATTCAGCTGGGACTGGCGGGCAAATCGGCTGACCCCTTGGGTTATCTTCAGGAACGGGGCATCTGCATTCCTGCAAACACCTCGCTACCCGGAATCGCCGTCGCTCTGAGCGAGGCGTTTGACAACCACTCCCGATCAAACGGCGGGTTCTCAGATCTTGGTGAGTTGTCTCAGCGTGCTTTGATTGACGCGGTGATTCAACGGATTGAGCCTAAGCTTCAGCAGAAGTCGCTCTTCAACATGCAAGCCGAACACGCGAAGCAGGCGTTGTGCGGCATCAGCAGTCAGAAGGAATTGGGAAAGCTTGCCAGAGAATTCTATGCGCGGCTTACAAATGAATCTCTAAAATACTTCTTGAGTCAAACCTTAGCGAGCAACGTCGGGGAAGGCCAACGTTTTGCCACGACGAACCAGATGGCTCAATTTGAAGAAGCAATCGGCACGCACTGCAAGGAAGCGTCGGTGATCGTCGAGCGATTCTCGGAAGAGTGGTTTTCCAAACATCGCTATGAGCAAGAAGGGAGAATTCCAGACGACAAGATACGCGACTTCGCATCTTATGCCCTAAAGAAAATGAACGATGAGCTTCGGGAAGGAGCCAAGACGAATGCAACCTGAACGTTACATTATCTGCGGGAATGCGACCCCGCAGTTGCCCGCTAAGGCGGAATCAAGGGCGCTTCGCTTACATCTCTACGGGGCTGACGATGAATGCAAGGTCACGCTCAAAATTGAAGACATTCGTCGCCAGATGTTCAAGGAAGTGCCAGACCGATTTCGGGATCTGCTCGATATAGCGACCTACGTTTATGCAGCAGATCAAGCGGTCACGCGTGGCAACAAAAATGTGGAAACGTTCGACAGCGAATGGCGTCGCTACTTCCATTTCGTAATTCCAGTTCGAGAACCAGATTTTTGGAACAGTGAGGAGGTCACGCGTTGCCTCCGCGACACGCTCGGCTTTTTATCGGACGACAAATATGACTTCGAGTTTGCAAAGTTGTTGCATAAGTCATCTTTCCAGATGTTTCTGGACTTTGACGACCAAGAGATGTTCGGAACTCCAGAGCAGGTCGTCATGTTTTCTGGCGGCCTCGACTCTGTAGGAGGGGCAGTTGAAGAAATTGTGAATCAGAAGCGACGACTGGTTCTTGTGAATCACCGCGCCACTCAAAAACTCGACACTCGTTATCGAGACATTCGGGAACGATTGAACGGAAAGGCGTCGATCAACACGCCGTATCATGTTCGAGTGACCGTCAATAAGAAGAAGTGGATGAACAAGGAGCCAACTCAACGAAGCCGCTCCTTCCTTTTCGTGTCATTGGGGGCAACCATCGCCAACATGCTGGGCATGTCGAGCGTCCGCTTCTATGAGAATGGCGTAATCAGTATGAATCTCCCGATCTGCGCGCAAGTCGTCGGGGGAAAGGCTACTCGCACCACGCACCCGTTGGTAATCCAAGGGTTTCGGCAACTCTTGGGGTTGGTTGCCGATCAGCGTTTCGATGTCGAGAATCCATTCCTGTGGAAGACCAAATGTCAGGTAGTGGATCTGATCGCAAAGGCGGGATGCGACGACTTAATCGGATCGTCTATCAGTTGTACCCACACCTGGGAAATTACGAATGAACATTCTCATTGTGGAACGTGCTCGCAATGCATTGATCGTCGATTCGCCATTATTGCTGCGGGACTGGAATTGCACGACCCTATCGGGCAGTACAAGGTGGATGTGTTCGTGGAAGGGCGGGACAGTGACACCAAAGTTCAGGAGGACAAGACGATGTTTGCGAACTACTTGGAGCGTGCCAACCAAGTAGCCAAGCTAACAAGCCCGATACAGTTCCTGGCTCGCTACCCGGAAATTGCCAGGGTGTTGCGGTATCTCGAAGGCGACCCAAGCAGTAGCGCACAGAAGTGCTACGACCTCTACACCCGGCACTCGAAAGAGGTCAACGCAGTCATCGACAAAATGTTCTCGGCGCACGGCCCCGCCATCCGCCAGAGGACGTTGCCAGCAGATGCGATGTTGCGAATCGTTTATGAATCCAACCTTCCGTCCTCGGCCCCAGTAATTCCGGCTGCTCAAGTGCCGATGCCTGACAATGTGTTTCGCAGGGCTGGCGGGGCTTGGCAAGTTCGATTCAATGGCAAAAAGGCACTTACGGTGCTTCCGTGGGCGGGAGCAAGTTACATCCATGCGTTACTCAATTGCCCAGGCGAAGCTCGTCCAGCCGTCGAAATCGTTTGCTCAACGGCCGTCGATTATTGCGGCCAAGCAATCAGCGACCATGAAGCAATTGAAGCAGGGCTTCACTCGTCGTCTGATCCACTATTTGCGGGTCTTGGGAAGATTTCGGATTGGGAAGCTGTAAAAGCTTATCGAACGGAAGCTGTCGAACTCCTTGCAGCGATTGAGGACGCCCGTGTGGACAACAACAACGTTCTTGTCCAGCAATACGAGAATGACATGGCAAAGGTCGTAGCTAAGATCAATGAGGCCGTTGGGATTGGTGGGAGATTGAAGGATGCGGTGGACAAACGCAAAAATATCCGCGACGGCTTTCGGAACAACGTCAAGCGGGTCATTGAGAAGCAGATTACGGTGACGGACCCAGAACTTGCTGCGCATCTCGAATCCGCGATCAAGTTTGGAAACACTCCCCGATATGAAGACCAAGGTATTCGCTGGGAGACCCAACCAGTCCGCAACGGCTGAAAAAATGAGAAAATAGTCAGGCTACGCGAAAAGTAGCCTGAGCTACGCCGGATGTCGCCCCCTTCAGCCATGAGGGCGCATTCGGCGTTTTTGTTGGGCCAGACGATGGCCCGCGCCAAGCGCCATAGACTCGTTTCCCACTTGGAAAGGAATGAGTTATGGCAGAATTCAAGTCATCTCTTTCTCCTCAGCGGCAGCATCTCCTGAAGGTTTTGCAGCGCATCAATTTTGGCCGCATTGAGGCCCTCGCCTTCCGATCCGGCGAACCGGTCTTCAGCCCGACGCCACGTCTTCATCGCGAGATCAAGTTCGCGGGCGAAAACGGCCCCCGCCCGGAACTGGCCGCCGCTGACTTCCTGTTGAAGCAGCAAGTCGTTGAGTTGTTCGACTATTTCGATCAGCAACGCGACGGCGTGGTTGACGTATTGGAGGTCAAGCACGGGCTGCCGTTCCGCATGATTGTGTCGGAGGAGACCGCCTAAGCACTGGGGCAGGCTCCCAACCGACCGTTCGTTCGTTTTCATTGTTCATCACCTGACATTCTGCCGGCCGCAAAGCGGAGGCGACTGTGGGCGACGCCAATCTTGGCGCGACTCGCATCGCCTCCGCTTTTTCGTTGGCCTGCGGTCTACCCACCGTTTTGTCGTCGGCCCACCGCGATCCGCTCCTCGCCGGCGAGGAGCAATCACAGTGCTTTTTGACGACAACAACCAGAAAATCGACCGTTACACTCGCGGCATCATCCGCCGCAAAGTCAACCAGCTGATCGGTCGGGCAGGGTTCACCACCCAAGACCGTGAAGATCTGGAGCACGACCTGCTGGCCCGCGTGCTGCAGAGTCTGCCTTCGTTCGATCCCGACAGAGGCCACCGCAACAAGTTCATCACGGCCGTCGTGGAGCGGCATGTGGCGAACATCCTGCGGAACAAGATGGCCGTCAAACGCGATCATCGGCGATTGAGTTCGCTCAGCGTGATGATCAAGGTGGACGATGACATCACCGAGTTGGCTCAGATCATCGGCCAGCGCGAAATGGATGCCCGGCGTGGACGCTATCCCCGTAGCGAAGAGGAATTGGCTCAGCTCGCCTTCGATCTGGCCGAGGTCATCGCGGGGATGCCACCGGAGATGCGAGAGCTTGTGGAGCGACTCAAGCACGAGTCCCTCTCCGAGATCGCTCGTGATCAAGGCGTGCCTCGCACCACGCTGGCCGAGACCATCCGTCATGTGCGGCGACGGTTCGAGGCGGCAGGCCTGAAGTCCTACCTGTAATTTCCTTCGTCAATTCTCGGCGCGACGGGGTAGGTCTACCAATAGGGAACCTACCTTGTCGCGCGGAGGAATACACATGACCCCTGAAATCTATCGCTACGTTTTCAATGCGACCGTCGAAATGGAGGAGGTCGAGGCCTCGTTGTTGCTGGCCGTGGTGGCGGCCGAAAGCCTGCATGGCGAGTCTCAAGTTCGGCTCGACGCCAGCCACTATCTCGACCCGATCAAGCGCGCCTGCGTGATCGATGCGGCCACGACCGTGGGGCGGGACGTGAATCGCCTGTTCGTCGGCTTCTTGCGGCGCGAATTTGGCGAGGACGCCTTCCGCGTGGAGCGCGTGACGGAGCCGAGTCCGCAAGTCGCCGCATAGGGAAGTGCGGCCATGCATCGAAGTGCCTATTTCCAAGAGGCCCAGCCCAATGGAGGCAACCACGGAAGCAGCGACGCCACCGGACGACATGCTGGCGAACGTCGAAGTCGCCGCTCAATTCCTGACCTCGCTGTTTGATGAGCGAGATCAGGTTCTGTTCCGACCCATCGAAACATGGACGGAAGCGGGCTGCAAGAAAAGCCGCGTCGATTACCGCAACACCTGCTATCGCGTGGCCAAGCCGCAATTGCTGAAGGTCACCATGCTGCAACTCTTGCGGCTGGCGGACAAGGACCGGTTAAACCTGTTCTTCGGCGTGTGCCCACGGGTTGGCAACAAAGGCCGCTTCGATCTCGCCTGGCAAATTCGCACTGTTCGCGCGCTCTGGACTGACATCGATCACGTCACCATCGACCAGGCGCGCGAACGGATCGCCAAGTCTGCGTTACCGGAGCCTTCCATCATCGTGCATTCCGGCAACGGGGTGCATCTCTATTGGTTGCTCGAGCAACCCTATTTGATTGACGACGCGGGCGATCCGCCGGCGGTCTTGACCGAATGGGTCGAAGGCCCAGGAGGACGCAAGAAGCCGCGCAAATACATTGTGCAGGATGCTGAGCGGGTCTATCTCGACGGCCGTCGCCACATGTCTCGGCTCAGCCCCAAGGCGCAGCGTCTTCAAGATATCTTGGCTGGCGTAGCCCAGGCCTGTGGCGGCGATCACACCACGGACCTATCACGATTGCTACGTTTGCCGGGAACGCTCAACCGCAAAGACGAGCGTAGCGGTCGCGAGCCCACGCCTACGGCGCTGGTGACCTGTGATTCGACACGTCGCTATTCCCTGGCGGTTTTTGAAGCGCTGGCCACTCCTGCCCAAGAGACGCAGCGGGCAACCAAGATCGCCGCAATGCCGCTCCCTCGCCCCCGAAAGGCGTCCACGTCGAAAGCCGACAAGCTGGCCGAACTGATCGCGGCCAGTGCCATTGCCGAAGCCGGCGGACGTTCGGAAGCGGATTTCGCGGTCTGCTGCTACGCCGTGCGGAATGGCGTCGAGAAAGAGGAAGTATGGCGACAGGTGGAATCGGTCGGCAAATTCGCCGAACAGGGGCGACGGTACTTCGACGTTACGTGGGAGAACGCGGATTACGAAGCCCGCGCCCAGGTCTTCGAGAAACTTCAAAAGCGTGCCGCACCGAAAGGGAACCAGGTTGCAGTAGCCGGTGACGCGAGCAGTGCCGATGCCGACAGCGACGAAATGCCGAACGGGGATGATGCAGGCGGAAGCGGTCGTCCCACCATCGTGGTCGACACCGCAACCATGCCCGTGGCAGACACGCTCTGCCAGGTGACCGACAAATTGCTGGCGGCCGGCAATTGCTTCAGCCGCACCGAGCAACTGGTCGTCATCAACGATCAACGGATCTCGCCGGTTCTCTCGTCGCCGGAGTTGGCGGGACTGCTCAACCAGCACGTCGAATTCTATTTCGTCGATGAAGAAGCCGGTGAATACAAACCGTTTCCGCCAGCGTATGCGAACACTTGGTTGAACCATTACGTCGAGCGAGCTCGCCTTCCGATCATCAAGCTGTTCACGCATAACCCGGTCTTCACCAGCGACTGGCGTCTCATCTCGTCGGGCTACGACGCCTCATCAGGCATCTACTACGCCGGGCCGGTCGTCGAAGCTCGCAGCGGCACCGAGCATATCGACACGCTGCTTCGAGACTTCTGCTTCAAGTCGCCGGCCGATCGCACCAACTACCTGAGCATATTGCTCACGGCCATGTTGATGCCACAGTTCATCGGGTCGAAGCCCGCGGTGCTGTTCAACGGCAATCAACCGGAACTCGGCAAGTCGATCCTAGCCCAGATCATCGCCATTCTGCGCGATGGGGAGACGTCGGAAACCGCGTCATACAATCCCAACGATGAGGAGTTTGAGAAACGCCTGGGGGCCATTGTTCGTCGGGGCGTCACCACCATCATCGTCGACAACGCGAAGAGCCGAGGCCGGAATCCACGCATCGAATCGGCGTGCCTTGAGCGGTCGATCACCGATCCGATCCTGTCGTTTCGACTGCTGGGCCAGTCGGCGTCGATTCGAGCCGAGAACTCCCACATCTTCTGCATCACGGCCAATACACCGGATGTGAGTCCCGATCTGATCAAGAGAAGCGTGACGGTCAACCTTTACCACGAAGGCGATCCCACGCAGCGGTCGTTTGGAATCGCTGACCCCGAAGGTTACGCCTCGGATCATCGAAACGAACTGCTGGGCGAGCTGATCGGTATGGTCGAGAGGTGGAAGGCCGGCGGTATGCCGATGGCAACGACCGGCTCGCGGTTCAACAAACGCGGCTGGGGAAACACCGTCGGCGGCATTCTGGAATTCAACGGCGAGCCTGACTTCTTGGGGAATGCCGCTGAGGCCGCACGCGACCTCGACGACACTCGCCGCGACTTCGCCGAGCTTGTGGCGATCCTGGCGGACCACCCTCAAGGCATCTGGACGGCGGCGGAACTATCTGAGTTGGCCGGCAAGCACACCTTGCTGGGTGAGCAACTCGGCGAGGGGTCGGCTCGCTCGCGCTCGACGCGCATGGGCATCTTGGCGGGCCGCTATGTCGCCGAGGCCTTTCCAATCTCTGGCGGTCGGGAAGCAACGTTCCACAAGGCGGATGCGCGGAACGGCGTGAACTACAGCGTCTACATCACCGAAGCTGCGGAACGTTGGGACGCGCCGCGGAACGTTTGCGGAACGTTGGAACCGACCGACGTTCCGCACCTTAACCATCGCTGAGACCAAGAGATATGACAACCTGCGGAACGTTGCGGAACCTTTTGAGTAAACACACATGTACGCGAGCGCATTCGGCGTCCCGCGATGCGCGCTCGCGTGTGATTTACCCGGTAGGGGAAACGTTCCGCAACGTTCCGCACGTTCCGCAACGTACCGCCAACGGTTGCCACGTCGTCGCCCACGTTCGCGTCTGTCGCGGCCTTCGGGCCAATGGCGATCAACGCCCAAGCTTGCCGCCGGGCACGCCCTGGGGCCACACGGCGGACCTGCCAAAGTGGCAGAGCGAAAGACCAGCGGACGGCCGGCCAATAGGTGCTTCCCGGCGGAAATCCTCAGGTGAGGCACGCGGGAACAGCCACCATTTGCAGCAGAGTTTGTTTTGCTTGTCCGAACGTCCAACGGAGTAGTTTCCATGAAGATCGAACTGTGGCACCTATCGCGGGTCAAACCCTATCCGAACAACCCACGGATCAACGATGACGCCGTCGATGCCGTGGCGGCGTCGCTCCGCGAGTTCGGGTTCCGCCAGCCCATCGTGGTCGACGCCGACGGCGTGGTCATCTGCGGGCACACCCGTTGGAAGGCAGCCCAGAAGCTGGGCCTAGAGAAGGTACCAGTCCATGTTGCCAAAGATCTGACTGCTGAGCAGATCAAGGCGTACCGGATCGCCGACAACCAGACGGCGTCGCTGGCGGACTGGAACTACGATCTGCTGCCAATCGAACTGGGCGAGCTGCAAGCGGCGAACTATGACCTCGACCTGCTGGGGTTCGATCAGGACGAACTCGCCAAGCTACTCGGCGGTGATCTGCAGGAAGGTTTGACCGATCCCGACGAAGTGCCCGAGCCGCCCGACGAAGCGATCACGCAGCCGGGCGATTTGTGGGTGCTCGGCAACCATCGCCTGCTATGTGGCGACAGCAGCAAACCGGAAGACGTGGATCGGCTGCTCGACGGTGCGACGATCCACCTCGTCAACACCGATCCGCCGTACAACGTGAAGGTCGAACCGCGCTCGAACAACGCCATCGCCGCCGGCAACAGCAGCTTCGCCAGCCCCAACAAGCATCATCAGAAGTTCGACCTGGAACGCCACCCTGAGAAAGCGAAGGCGACACACAAGCAGATGCGAGCCAAGGATCGCCCGCTGGCGAACGACTTCGTGACTGACGAAGCGTTCGACGCCTTGCTCGATGCATGGTTTGGCAACTTGGCTCGCGTGCTGGAAGCAGGGCGAGGGTTCTACATCTGGGGTGGGTACGCCAACCTCGGCAACTATCCACCGTTCCTGAAAAAGCACGATTTGTACTTCAGCCAAGGCATCGTGTGGGACAAGCAGCATCCGGTCCTCACGCGAAAGGATTTCATGGGCGCATTCGAGATCTGCTTCTATGGTTGGCGGCTCGGCGCAGGCCACTCGTTCTTCGGCCCCAACAACGCGACCGACCTGTGGCACGTGAAGAAGGTCAACCCGCAGTCGATGGTGCATCTCACAGAAAAGCCTGTCGAACTCGCGGCGCGGGCGATTCAGTATTCGTCACGGATCGGGGAAAACGTTCTCGACTTGTTCGGCGGTAGCGGTTCAACGCTTATCGCCTGCGAGCAGACGAGCCGCAAGGCGTTCCTCATGGAACTCGATCCGCCCTATTGCGACGTGATTGTACAGCGCTGGGAAAAGTTCACCGGACGGAAAGCGGAACGAGTCGCGGCTAAGGAGGCGGCCGCATGATCTATTTGGCGTCCCCCTACTCGCATCCTGATCCGGCGGTGCGCGAGCATCGTTTCCGCGAAGCGTGCCGCGCGGCAGCGCGGTTCATGCGCTGCGGCCAAGCGGTGTTCAGCCCCATCGCGCACGGCCACTGCATCTGCACCTATGGCCTGCCGACCGACTGGCGGTTCTGGGAACCGTTCGACCGCTGCCAACTCCAGCGGTGCGACGAAGTCGTCGTGTTGATGCTCGACGGATGGCGCGAGAGCATCGGCGTCCAGGCCGAGATTCGGATCGCCGGCGAGTGCGGCAAGCCGGTGCGTTACGTCGCCCCCGAAGGCCACGAGAAAACCCCGGCCGAGGCCGGGGTCGAGGGGGACGTTCGATGAGCGAATTACATCTTCTCAACGAGGCGGCTCACTTCCCGCTTGGCCTTGACCGTATCGATGGTCGGGTAGCGGGTTTTCCATTCATCAATCTTCCGCTTGGCCTCGCACCCGCCGGCGCGGCCAGGGCGGACAACGTGGGCGTCGTGCCCATTGCCGTCCTCGTCCAGCACGTGCATCAATTCGTCGGCCAGTTCGATTCGGTAGCGCATCGTTCGTTCTCCTATGGTTGGCGTCGCGGCTCGTCGAACATCGGCGTTCACCGCACATCACCACATGAGCCAGCCCACGGAAGAAACATCAAGCGGAGCAGCGAAAGAATTTTGGGCGCGAATGTTGACCAGCGCACGAGCCATTCCGCCGGCGGCGGTCGCGTCTCATTCGTCGCGGCCCGCCCAACCGCGCGCCCCGTCGCACCCGTTGGTCCACGTTGCGGCCGGCGCGGCCGGTTGGCCAGCGTTCCCACCAACGAGAAAACGCCCCACGGTGGCCAACCGGGGGCGTTGGAGCGGAACCCGCTGGCGGCGTTACCCGTTGGCGGCGAACCGACCGCGTTCCGTTTTCACGAAGCGGGCCTCCTTCCCCTTCACGTTGATCTCCCGCAGGATGGCGCTGTAGAGCGTCGCGTGCGGCGTCTTGCCGCCGGGGCTAGTCCAGAGTCCCTTCGCCGCCAGCGTCTCGATCATTTCCTTGCACCCCATCGACTCCTTCGATCCCGCCAGCAGTTTGGCGGCGGCGTCGATGGCGCTGACCTTCTTGATCTTGGCCTCGCCGTTGGCGCTGGCCTTCGCCTTGGCTTTCGTCGCGGTGGGCTTCATCACCTCGGCCTTCTTCGCCGGCGCGGCCTTCGGAGCCTTCGCGTTCTTGGTCACCTTGGGGGCAGCGGCCTTCTTGGTGGTCGTCTTGGACATGATTCGTCTCCTGGTCAATGGTCGCGATGGGTTGGCTGCCATCATCAGGCCCGGCGAACCACCGCCGGGCGACGCGGGGCGCGCCCGCGTTTCGGCTTACAGTCCCAACTCTTCCATCAGGCGGTTGTGCTCCTCGACGCCGAGCATCGCGGTCAGCGTGTCGGCGAACCATTCGACCTGCTGAAGCGCCCGCATCGCCTCTTGGTTTGCCGGCTTGTAGAAGGCCGCCGGTTGAAGGAAGGCAATGATCGAGGCGACCGCCTCAGGCGAGAGGTTGTCGCGGATCACCTTCTCAAAGGCATCCTGGTCAACCGCCCCGCTCATACGCTCGTCGTTGTTCGCGTTCATCGTTTGGCTCCTCGTGGTTGGTGGTTTGTCCCCTTCGGACACAAACACATGAGCCAGCCCGCGTCGAAAACATCAAGCGCGGTATTGGCAATCCGCAGCGGAATTCCGCAGCTTTTTTCCGGGCGATTTAGGGCGGCCTAAAACCATGTCAGGCGACGAATCCCGCAAACCGATCAATCCCGCGGCGCTGGCGCTGCCAGACGCGGCGCGCTTGCTGGCCAAGGTGGGCGGACCATCGATAACCGAAGAGATGCTGCGCGACGACGTAAAGGCCGGTGCCCCGACGAACCCCGACGGAACGATCAACCTGGTTCACTACGTCGCCTGGCTCGTGAAGGAGATGGGGCGTGGCGACTGACCCGCGCAAGTTGCGACCGAGCGAACTATGCCGTCTCTTGAACTCGACGCCGCTGGGCGAAGTGATCAACGAGCGGCAGCTGCATCGCCATCGAACGCGGGCCGGCGCTCGCATTGGCGACGCTAGGTTCGTCGATCTGCTGCGCTACGCCGCTTGGCTCGTTGATTTGCGCCATGCGCCAAAGCCCGAACCGGAAGGCGATCCTTACGAGAAGCTGAAGGATCGAGCGCGAGCGCGGAACGTGGCGCTCGCCATCGCGGGACGCGACATCGGTGATCTACCGAGCGTGGTCAACGCTGAACGGAAGCGGCTCGCTGCATCGGACTTCCGATTCTTTTGCGAGTCTTACTTCCCGCTCACGTTTCATTTGCCGTGGTCGCTCGACCATCTGAAGGTGATGGAGAAGATCGAGCAGGCGGTGCTGCGCGGCGGGTTATTCGCGCTGGCCATGCCGCGCGGCAGCGGCAAGACCACGATCTGTGAATGTGCCTGCATCTGGGCCGCGCTCAACGGGCATCGCGAGTTCGTGTGCTTGATCGGCTCCGACGAAGGGCATGCGATGGACATGCTCGATTCGATCAAGATGGAACTCGACGGCAATGACCTGCTGCTGGAAGACTACCCCGAAGTCGTGTATCCGATCCAATGTCTGGACGGCATCGCGAACCGCTGCAACGGCCAACTTTACAACGGAGAGCGCACGCATATCGGCTGGACGGCCCGCGAGGTGGTGCTGCCCACCATGCCGGGAAGCGTGGCCAGCGGAGCGATCATCAAGGTTGCCGGCATTACGGGTCGCATTCGCGGGATGAAGTACAAACGTGCTGACGGTCACACGGTGCGGCCCACGTTGGTTGTGCTCGACGATCCCCAAACGGATGAAAGCGCTCGGTCGCTGTCGCAGTGCGCCACGCGGGAAGGCATTCTCGCCGGGGCCATCTTGGGGCTTTCCGGTCCCGGCAAGAAGATCAGCGGCATCATGCCCTGCACCGTGATTCGACCAGGGGACATGGCCGACAACATCCTCTGCCGCGACAAGCATCCCGAATGGAACGGACAGCGGACGAAGATGGTCTATGCGTTTCCCACGGACGGAAAGAAGTGGCAGCGCTATGGCGAACTGCGGGCGGAAAGCCTGCGGGCCTACGGCGACATCCGTTTGGCCACCGAGTTTTATGCTGCCGACCGCGAAGCGATGGACGCCGGCGCGGAGATCGCCTGGCCGGAACGGTTCAATCACGACGAACTGTCGGCCATTCAACATGCAATGAATTTGCGACTCCAAGATGAGGCGGCCTTCTTCGCCAACTACCAGAACGAACCTTTACCAATGGAGATCGAGGGAGACAACGAACTGTCGTCCGAGCAGATCGCGTCCAAGGTGAATCGCATCGCCCGCGGCGTCATCCCGATCGGTTGCAACCACCTGACGATGTTCATCGACGTGCAACAGGCGCTGCTGTTCTATGTCGTGGCAGCTTGGGAGGACGATTTCACCGGCTACGTCATCGACTACGGCAGTTACCCGGATCAGCAGCGTTCTTACTTCACGCTCCGCGACGCCCGTCACACGCTGGCCGTGGTCACCAAGGCCTCGGGGTTGGAAGGTTCCATCTATGCGGGCCTGGAGACGCTGACGGCCAACCACCTGGGACGAGAATGGCGGCGGGATGATGGAGCCATGCTGCGGATCGAACGCTGCCTCATCGACGCCAACTGGGGCTCCAGCACCGACGTGGTCTATCAGTTCTGCCGCCAATCGTCCCACGCGGGGATCATTCTGCCGAGTCACGGACGGTTCGTGGGCGCATCGAGCCAACCGTTCAGCGAGTACAAACGCCGGCCGGGCGACCGGGTGGGCCACAACTGGCGGATGCCCAACGTCGCGGGCAAGCGAGCAGTTCGGCACGCGGTTTACGACACGAACTATTGGAAAACCTTCGTGCATGCCCGGTTGGCGGTGACGATGGGCGACCGGGGTTGTCTCTCACTCTTCGGAGACACGCCCGACCAACACCGGCTACTGGCCGAACACCTAACTTCTGAATACCGGGTCAAGACTGAGGGACGTGGCCGCACGGTGGACGAATGGAAACAGCGTCCCGAACGAGGTGACAACCACTGGTTCGATTGTCTCGTCGGCTGTGCGGTGGGGGCGTCGATCCAGGGAGCGGTGCTAGCCGGTTCCGGCGGAATCGTGACGCCGATCAAGCGAGAGCGCGTAAGCTTCGCCGATCTCCAGAGGAGGCGACGACAATGAAAGCCTCCAAACCGGATACGCCTCGACGCGGCATCGAATGTCCTCAATGCGGTTGCCGCCACTTCTACACCACCCATACCGAACCACTGCCCGACGGCCGCATTCGCCGCCGCAAGGAATGTCGGCATTGCGGGCGCAAGCTGGTGACCTACGAAGCGACTCCGTCTGCTTCGTTCCGGCGCGATTGCTAGATGTAGCACGATTCCCGTGCGGCCGTGGTTTTCTTCGTCATCTCTCGTGTTAGCCGGGTAGGTCTACCAATAGGCGAGCACATGGTGTGCTGCCTTGGGAGAGATGGGCATGGCTGAGAACCTCGAAGAGACGATCCGTGAAAACGCCCAAGGCCCGGCGAAGGCCGCCGGTGACTCGGGATCGATGGAGCAACACAAACTCCCTGATCAGATCGCGGCGGATAAGTATCTCGCGTCGAAGGAAGCCGCCAAGTCGAAGCGGCGCGGCTTGGTGCTCAACAAGTTCGTTCCACCGGGGGCCGAGTAATGCTGGGCTGGCTCACCAATCTGTTCTCGTCGAAACCGCCGACCACGAACCGGGCGGTGCGGATGGTCCGCGCGAAGTATGACGCGGCGGCGACGAACTCCGATAACCGCCGCCACTGGGCCAACGCCGATGGACTCTCGGCCAACACCGCCAATAGCCCCGAAGTGCGCCGCGTGCTGCGAAACCGCGCCCGCTACGAGATCGCCAACAACAGCTACGCCCGCGGCATCTCGCTGACGCTGGCCAACGACGTGGTGGGCACCGGCCCGCGCTTGCAATTGCTCACCGCCGATTCGGAGGCCAACAGCCGGATCGAACAAGCGTTCATGCAATGGTCGAAGGCGGTCGGGCTGGCCGAAAAGCTCCGCACGATGCGGCTGGCTCGCGCCTCCGATGGTGAGGCGTTCGGCATTCTGACGAGCAACCCCGCCTTGCCGACTGCGATTCAACTCGATGTGCGGCTCGTTGAGGCGGACCAAGTATGCACGCCCGATCTGTTTCGCGCCGATCCGAATTCCATCGACGGCATCGTGTTCGACGCCGCCGGCAACCCGATCGAGTATCACGTCCTGCGGGAGCATCCCGGCGATGTGACTTCGCTGGCAGCACGAAACTACGACCGCGTTCCCGCCGAATCGATGATCCACTGGTTTCGCGCCGACCGGCCCGGCCAGGCTCGCGGCATCCCCGACTTTATGCCGGCGCTACCGCTGTTCGCGCAGCTACGGCGGTTCACGCTGGCAGTACTCGCTGCGGCGGAAACTGCCGCCGACTTCGCGGGCATCCTCTACACCGACGCGCCGGCCAATGGCGAAGCGGACGCGGCCGAGCCGTTCGAGCCGATCGAACTGGAGAAGCGTGCTCTGCTGACGATGCCGGGTGGCTGGAAGATGAGCCAGATGGAAGCGGAGCAACCCGCGACCACCTATGGCGAATTCAAGCGTGAGCTGCTGAACGAAATCTGCCGCTGCCTCAACATGCCGTACAACATCGCGGCATGTAACAGCAGCGGATACAACTACGCCTCCGGTCGCCTGGACCATCAGACCTACTTCAAGGCGATCCGCGTCGAGCAGTCACACCTTGAATGCGTGGTGCTTGATCGAATTCTCGCCGCCTGGCTCGACGAGGCGATTCTTATTCCGGGCCTCCTTCCCGCCGGACTGCCCCCCATCGCCGACTGGCCCCACCAGTGGTTTTGGGACGGGCACGAACACGTCGATCCCGCCAAGGAAGCCTCGGCGCAGGCAACGCGCCTCGCCAACCACACCACCACGCTTGCCGACGAATACGCGCGGCGCGGTCAGGACTGGGAATCGCAGATTCGCCAGCGGGCCAAGGAAGTGGCGCTGTTGAAAGAGCTTGGCATCTCGTCTGCGCCCGTGCAGCCCGCTGCAACGCCGACGGATGAGCCCGAAGACAATCCGGCCGACGAAGAAACGGAGACCGCCGATGCCGCATGACCAGCGTGAGATGCGATTTGTCAGCCCGGTCGATCTGACCATCGAGGCGGCGGCCAGCGAAGACAAGCCGGCGCTGGTGCGCGTCGATGCGTACAGCGGCGGTGTGATGACCGTCGCCGGTTTCGGGCCGGTGGTGCTCGACGTGGAAGGCATCCAGTCGCCCGAGCGCGTGCCGCTGTTGGCGGACCACGAAAACCGTATCGAAGCTGTGCTGGGAAGCGGCATCCCGGTGCGACGCGACGGGCGCTTGTCCGTCGAAGGGAACCTCTCGCGCTCCAGCCAGCGGGCGCTGCGCGTCATCGAACTGCATCGCGAAGGCGTGCCGCTGCAAGCCAGCGTCGGCGCGGAACCCCTAGAAACCGAGCGGATCGCCAAGGGGCGGCAGGTCGTCGTCAACGGCCGCGCCATTCGCGCCGAGGCGTCGAGCTTCCTGCTCGTGCGCCGTTCGCGGCTGAAGCACGTCGCCATCGTCGCCAACGGGGCCGACGGAGACACCAGCGTCAACATCGCGGCGCAGGCCGCACCTTTGAAGGAGAAGAGTGACATGGAATTCGCGCAATGGGTCGAGGCCCAGGGCTTCACGACGGACAATCTGGACGACAAGCAAACCGCCAGCCTCCAGGCGATGTACGACGCGACGACCAAGCCGGCCGGCACGGACGCGGCCGCCACGGCGGGCAAGGATGTGACCGCTTCCGCCGTGGCCGACCTGCGGGCCGAGCTCGCGGCCGAGACGGCCCGCGTGGCGGCGGTTCGCAAGATTTGCGCCGGCAAGCACCCCGATATTGAGGCCAAGGCCATCGAGGAGGGGTGGGATGAAACCAAAACTGAATTGGCCGTGATCCGTGTTCGTCCTGCCGCTCCGGCGATCCACGCCGCCGGCGACAGCGGACCAATCGCGGCCGAGGTAATCGAGGCGGCGCTGTGCGGCACGCTCCGCACGCCCGGCCGCGAGAAGCTGTTCTCCGAGCAGACGCTCGAAGCGGCCGACAAGAATTATCGCCAGTTGGGCCTCCATGAAATGATCCTGATGGCCGCCCAGGCCAACGGCTACGTCGGCCGCTCGGTCGTCACCAAGGCCACGCTGCCCGATATGTTCCGCGCTGCGTTCGCGCCGATCAATGCGGCGTTCAGCACGCTCTCGCTCCCCAACATCCTCTCGAACGTCGCCAACAAGGAACTGCTGGCCGGGTTCATGGAAGAGGACCAGTCGTGGCGGGAGGTTTCGATTACCCGCACGGTCGGCGACTTCAAGACGGTGACCAGCTACCGGATGCTCGACGATATGGAGTACGAGGAGCTTGGTCCTGACGGCGAGATCAAGCACGGCAAGGTGTCGGAGGACACCTACACTCGCAAGGCGCGGACCTATGCCAAGATGTTCTCGCTGACGCGGGACAAGATCATCGACGATGACCTGGGCGCGTTCGAGGACTTGCGGGTGCGGCTGGGAGCGGGTGCTGCTCGCAGTTTCAACAACGTGTTCTGGTCGCGTTTCATCAACAACGCGACGTTCTTCACCGAGGCGCGCGGCAACTTCATCAAGGGGGCCGGCACAGCGCTCGACATCAACGGCACCGGGTTGCAGGCGGGCATTCTGGCCTTCCGCAAGCTGAAGTCTCCCGATGGCAAGCGGATCGGCGGACTGCCGACGATCCTACTCGTGCCGCCCGAGCTCCAGTTCATCGCTCAGCGGCTGTACCAGAGCACCACGGTGAACACCGGCGGCGCGTCGGCGAACGACTCGGTCCCCAGCGACAACATCCACGCCGGCAAGTATCGCCCGGTGGTCGTGGACTGGCTGAGCGACGCTGCGTTCACCGGCAACTCGGCGAAGGCCTGGTTCCTGCTCCGCGCTCCGACGGTGCTTTCGGCGGTCGTCGTCAGTTTCCTCGACGGCGTGCAGACGCCAACGGTGGATATGGCCGAGGCGGATTTCAATCAATTGGGCGTGCAGTTCCGCGGCTACCACGACTTCGGCGTCGATTTCGCGGAATGGCTGGCCGGCGTCAAGGCCAAGGGCGAAGCGTAAACCACTCCAAGGAGAAGTGATATGGCAACCGCACAGTTCGTTCACGATGGCAAGACCATCGACTATATCCCCGTCGCGGACGTGACCGCCGGCGACGTGATCGTGCAAGGCGATCTCGTCGGTGTCGCCAAGCTGGATATCAAGGCTAGCGCACTGGGGTCGCTGGCGCTGGTGGGCGTGTTCGACTTCGCCAAGGAGGCGGACATCGGCGTTGTTTTCGTCGCGGGTGCGCTAGCGTATTGGGACGAGGCGAACAAGGTCGCCGTCGCTACCAATGGCGGCGGTGCGCACAAACTGCTCGGCAAGATCGTGAAGGCGGCGGCCAACGGCGATGCGACGGTTCGTGTGCGGCTGTGCCCGTGTATGGTTTCGACCGAAAGCGCCTCGAGCAGCGGAAGTTAAACGATGAGCGATTTGCTCGATCAAGGGTCCGCCTGGCTGGAGGGCCAGCGGAAGAAACACGCGACGCGCGAGGTGACGTACCGGCGCGGCGCGGATGCGGTGGTCGTCAAAGCGACCATCGGGCGGACTCTGTTCGAGCAGGACGATGGGGCAGGCGTCACGGTCCGCGTGCAGGTGCGGGATTACCTCATCGACACGGCAGACCTCGTTCTCGCGGGACAAGCCACGCTGCCGGCCAAGGGAGACCGGCTCGACGAGATCGACGCCGGCAAGAAGCACACCTACGAGGTACTGCCGCTCGGCGGCGAACAGCACTGGCGCTACAGCGATCCGTACCGGCGGACGCTGCGGATTCACACGAAGCTCATTGCGACGGAGGCAGTGTAGTTGGCAACGATCATCCAGATCGCCGAAGCCGTGGTGGCGCAGCTCAATGCGGCCACGTTCAGCCAGCCGCTGGCGGCGGCGCGGCTGTACGCGCCGTCGTTCGAGCTTCCCGACATGGAAACGCTGCACGTCACTGTTGTGCCGCGTGCGATCTCCAGTTCGTCGTTGGACCGCAATCGCGACAACTTCAGTTACGAAATCGACCTGGCAGTGCAGAAGAAGACCGACATGGCGCACGTGTCGCTCGACGCGTTGATGGCGCTCGTGGAGGAAATCGCCGATCACTTCCGCGTGGGACCACTCGCGAGTTTTCCCGACGCGCGGTGTATGGACGTGAAGAACGCCCCCGTCTATTCGCAGGAACACCTCGACGAACTGCGGCAATTCACCAGCGTCCTGACTCTGACCTTTCGCGTGGTGAGGTAACGATGATCGCCGCGAAGGCAAAGACCAAAGAAGAAACCAGGAAGGTGCTGGCGAAGGCGAAGCAGGGCAACTTCAAAAGCCTTGGCCACGCCGGCGCGGCGATTCGTCTGACCGCCAAGCGGAGCATCCGCCGGCGGAAGAAAGCGAGTCCCGAAGGGCAGCCGCCCAGCACTCGCAAAGGCCAACTGCGCGGCGCGATCCTGTTCGATGTGGACAAGCAGAAAGACCTCGTGGTGATCGGGCCGGACCACTCGAAGGTCGGCGCGTCGGGCAGCGCGCACGAGCACGGCGGCAAATACAAACGGCAGCGTTATCCGAAGCGGCCGTTCATGGGACCGGCACTCGAAAGAACCAAGGACCGCCTGCCCAAGCTGTGGGCCGGGTCGGTCAAAGCATAACCGCAGGAGAACACCGCGATGAGCACTCGACTCGGCATGGACGCGAAGCTGTACCGCAACACGGGCAGCGGCGGCTCACCCACCTGGACCGAGGTCACGAATGTCAAAGACCTCACGCTCAACCTGGAAAAGGGCGAGGCGGACGTCACCACCCGCGCCAACGGCGGCTGGCGGGCCACGGTCGGCACGCTCAAGGACGCCAGTATCGATTTCCAGATGGTGTGGGATACGGCCGACGAAGGCTTCTCCGCCATGCAGCAGGCGTTCTTCGGCAACACGCCCATCGAGTTTGCCGTGATGGATGGCGACATCAATGATCCCGAATCGGAAGGACTGCGGGCGACGTTCGACATCTTCAGCTTCACGCGCAACGAGGCGCTGGAGGAGGCGATCATGGTCGACGTGGCCATCAAGCCGACCTACGCCGCCAGCGCCCCCCAGTGGATCAACGGACAGGGAAGTTCCTCAAGTTCCTAAGAGAGTCGTCACCGCATGAAAACCTTTAGCGACAACGCCGGCCGCACTTGGACCGTGTCGATCAACGTCGATGCGATCAAGCGGGTGAAATCGCTGCTCAGCGTCAACCTGCTCGAGGCGGTCGAAGGGAAGCTCATCGAACAGTTGGTCTCCGATCCGGTCTTGCTCTGCGACGTGCTGTATGTGCTGTGCAAGCCGGAAGCCGACGCCAAGCAGGTCACCGACGAAGACTTTGGCCGCGCGATGGCGGGCGACGCCATCGATCACGGCACGACCTGTCTCTTGGAGGAACTGGTCGATTTTTTCCCACAGGCGAAGCGTCAGGTGCTGGCCAAGGCGCTCGCGAAGCTGAAAGCCTTTCAGTCGAAGGCGGTCGAAATGGCCAGCAAGCGATTGGACGATCCGAAACTGGATCAACGACTGGAATCGCTGTTGAGCGAGGGCGAGTTACCGGAGACGACGCCTGGCGACTCATCTGGCAGCTCGCCGGAATCCTCGGCGTCGATCCCGGCGAGTTGACGCTGCGGGAACTGGTCTGGATGGCCGACGCCCGACGGCGCGACGAGTGGCAGCACACTTCGGCCGTGCTGGCCATGCTCGCCAACGTCCACCGCAATCCCAAGAAGAAACCTCAGCCGTTCACGCCGGCGGATTTCAATCCGCTGGCCGAACGAAAGCAACCAGTCGTCAAAACGGGAGTTCGCACGTTGAAAACCATCTTTGTAGACCGGAGGTGACGCATGGCGACAGGACAAGCCATCCGCGCCGGCGCGGCCTACATCGAGCTCTCGACCCGCGACAGCAAGCTCGTCAAAGGTTTGAACAATGCTTCCAAGAAGCTCAAGGCGTTCGGAGCGAGCGTCGGCGCGATGGGGCTGAAACTCACAGCGGCCGGCGGGGCCATCGTCGCGCCTTTGGTGGGCATGGCGAAGCAGTTTGCCGATGTGGGAGCCGACCTGGACGACATGTCCCAGCGAACGGGCGTCTCGGTGCAGGCGTTATCGGAACTCGGCTTCGCCGCCGAAATGAGCGGCTCGAACCTCGAGCAACTGGGTAGCGCGCTGTTTCGGATGAGACGCCGGATCGCCAATGCGGCCACCGGCGGCGGTCCCGCCGCCCGGGCGCTGCGTGATCTGGGAATTGCCGCTGGGGAGTTGACGCAATTGCCGGTCGAGCAGCAGTTCGACCAGATTGTGCGGGCACTGGCCGGCGTCGAGAACGAGTCGCTACGGGCTCAGTACGCGTTTGAAATCCTCGGAGACGGAGCCAAGGCTTTGATGCCGCTCTTGAACCAGGGGGCCGACGGCATCGAGGCGTTTCGCAAGCAAGCGCGGGACTTGGGCATCACGATTAGCGACGACGACGCGGCGTCCGCCGCCGCGCTGGCCGACGCCTGGGACATCTTGAAGCGGTCGCTTTCGGCCGTCACGATTCAACTAGGGGCGGCGCTCGCGCCGCTGCTCACCGAGACAATCGGCCGGGCCACCAAGTTCATCACGGCCATCGTCAACTGGGTGAAACAGAACAAGGCGCTCGTGGTCACGATCTTTAAGATCGCGGCCGCCGTCGTCGGGGCCGGCGTGGCGCTGATCGCTCTTGGCGGCATCATTTCTGGGTTCGGAGCGGCGATCAGCGCGGTGGTGACCATCGTGGGGGCAGTCGGCACCGCCGTCGCCATTCTGGGCAAGATTATTGCGCTATTGCTTTCGCCAATTGGGCTGGTGGTCGTCGCGGCGGTCGCGCTCGGTGGATACCTCTTATATGCGTCTGGTTTGGGGGGCAAGGCGCTGGCATGGCTGGGCGAAAGATTCGAGACGCTCAAGAACGACGCCCTGGCGGCGTGGCAGGGGATCGGCGACGCGCTGGCGGCAGGCGACCTGGCGCTGGCCGCGAAGATCGTCTGGCTCACTCTGAAAATGGAGTGGAAGCGCGGCATTCACTTTCTCAACGGACTGTGGATCGGTGCGAAGGAGTTCTTTCTGTCGCTGTGGACCGACGCGGTCTTCGGCGTCGCCAAGATTCTCAACAACGGCTGGGCGGCCATCGAAGTCGGCTGGACCGAGACGGTCGGGTTCCTGGCCGACGCCTGGAGTGTCTTCACCAACCTGCTGACGCATACCTGGCACAACACCATCGGCTTCATCAAGAAGGCCTGGGTGCGGCTCAAGTCGCTCTTCAGCGACGAGGTTGATGTGGATGCCGAAGTGAACCGGATCAACCGCGAGGTGAGCGACGCAACCGGCGCGGCCGACCAGCAGATGCTCGACGCCGTCGGACAGCGGGATCGCCAGCGCCGGGATCGCCGCGAACAGATCGAGCGGGACCGCGCCGGCGTCGAAAGCACGCTGGGGGACATGCAAGCGGAGGAACACGCCCGCCGGCAAAAGCAGTTCGCCGACGACCTGGCCGAGACGGAGGGCGAGCTCGCAAGCGCGCGAAAGGAATGGCAGGACGCGATTCAACAAGCGGCCAAGAAGCGGGCCGCCGCCGATAGCGCCGATCCCGAGCGACTCAAACACGTCGAAGACAGCCTTTCCACCAGCGGCGGCATTCTCGAAGAGGAACAGCGGAAGGTCGAGGCGAAGGGGACATTCAACGCACTGGCGGCTCGCGGCCTGGGTGCCGACAGTCTGGCCGAGCGGACCGCCCGCGCCGCCGAACAGATCGTGGTCAATACCAAAGACCTGCTCGCGCAGGCCAAGCAAGGGAAGCTCGTGTTCGCGCCGTAGCACGGATGAACTATGCCCATCACTATCGACGAACGATACAACAGCCGCGAGGCGACCGAGAGCGAAGACCCGAACACGGAGTTGCTCTACGTCGTCCAGGGCACCGACGACGATTTGCAGGTGAAAGCGCTCGTGGCGGCT
>Ga0182743_1000966_pt1 | contig 30899 bp, 25 predicted proteins | sample eDN3rd30CKraftOP_FD_128522 | JGI IMG/M metagenome (GOLD analysis project Ga0182743, IMG submission 128522) | Enriched Organic Plus compost microbial communities from Emeryville, California, USA - eDNA 3rd pass 30_C Kraft OP (version 2) (version 2) ... | reverse complement strand
GCTGGAGAATTTCGGCTTCAAGGTCATCGACGAGCGCACCTATACGGTCAAGGCCACCGACGGGGTGGGCCGGTTCATCCACGACATGGTGCTGGCGCCCGCCGATGGCGGCACGGTGGACCTTTCCCGGCTGGGCCGGGAACTCGAGGCCGGGCTCCTTGCCGTCTGGGACGGAGCAGCCGAGAGCGACCGGTTCAACGCCCTGACGCTGAGCGCCGGGCTTGCCTGGCCGGACGTTGCCATCCTGCGGGCCCTGGCGCGCTACCTGCGCCAGCTCAACATCACCTATTCCCACGCCTATCTCGCCGAGGTGCTGGCGGCCCAGCCGGGCGCGGCGCAGCACCTGGTGGGGCTCTTCCATGCCCTGCACGACCCGGCCAGCAAAAGCCGCGAGAAACTGGCCGCGGCGGCGCGCGCCGGCATTGCCGAGGCGCTCGATGCCACCACCTCGCTCGATGAGGAACGCATCATCGAGCGCTTCGCCAACCTGGTCGAGGCGAGCCTGCGCACCAATGCCTATCAGCGCGACGGGCAGGGGGCGCGCCGGCCGGCGCTGGCGATCAAGTTCGATTGCGCCGCGGTCGAGGGCATGCCCGCCCCGCGCCCCTATCGCGAGATCTTCGTCTATTCGCCGCGCGTGGAAGGCGTGCACCTGCGGTTCGGCGCCATCGCGCGCGGCGGCATCCGCTGGTCGGACCGCCCCGAGGATTTCCGCACCGAGGTGCTGGGTCTGGTCAAGGCGCAGCAGGTCAAGAACGCGGTCATCGTGCCGGTGGGGGCCAAGGGCGGGTTCGTGCCCAAGCGCCTCGCCAAGGGCGCGGCGCGTGAGGTCGTCCAGGCCGAGGGCACGGCGTGCTACAAGGTCTTCATCGGCTCGCTCCTCGACATCACCGACAATCTCGAGGGCGATGCGGTCATCGCGCCCCAGGGCGTCATCCGGCGCGACGGCGACGACCCCTATCTCGTGGTGGCGGCCGACAAGGGCACGGCGAGCTTTTCCGATACCGCCAACGCCATCGCCATCGAACGCCATTTCTGGCTGGGCGACGCCTTCGCCTCGGGCGGCTCGGCGGGCTATGACCACAAGAAGATGGCCATCACGGCGCGCGGCGCCTGGGAAGCGGTCAAGCGTCACTTCCGCGAGATGGATCGCGACATCCAGAAGGAACCGTTCACGGTCGTGGGCGTGGGCGACATGTCGGGCGACGTCTTCGGCAACGGCATGCTGCTGTCGCGCCAGACGCGGCTGGTGGCCGCGTTCGACCATCGCGACATCTTCATCGATCCCCAGCCCGACGCGGCGGCGAGCTATACCGAACGCAAGCGGCTCTTCGGCCTGCCGCGTTCGAGCTGGCAGGATTACGACAAGGCCAGGATCTCGGCCGGCGGCGGGGTCTATTCGCGTTCGGCCAAGTCGATCCCGCTGTCGCCCGAGGCGCGCAAGGCGCTGGGGGTGACGGCTTCCGCGCTCACCCCGGCCGAAGTGATGACGGCCATCCTCAAGGCGGATGTGGACCTGCTCTGGTTCGGCGGCATCGGCACCTATGTGCGCGCCTCGGGCGAAAGCGATGCCGAGGCGGGCGACCGCGCCAATGACGCCATCCGCATCACCGGGCGCGATATCCGCGCCAAGGTGGCGGGCGAGGGGGCCAACCTGGCCATGACGCAGCGCGGGCGCATCGAATACGCGCTCAATGGCGGGCGGCTCAATACCGACGCCATCGACAATTCGGCCGGCGTCAATTCCTCGGACCTCGAGGTCAACATCAAGATCGCGCTGGGCACGCTGGTGCGTTCGGGCGTGTTCGATACCGAGGGCCGCAACGCGTTCCTGGTGCAGATGACGCCCGAAGTGGCCGAGTTGTGCCTGCGCAACAATTACCTGCAGACCCTGGCCCTCTCGCTCACCGAGCGGCGGGGCATGGCCGAGTTCCCCGACCACCGCGAGCTGATGCTCTCGCTCGAGCGCGAGGGCCACCTCAACCGGGCCGTCGAGTTCCTGCCGTCCAACGCGGTGCTGGCCGAACGCGAGCTGGCCAACCGGCCGCTGACCCGGCCGGAGCTGGCGGTGCTGCTGGCCTATGCCAAGATCACGCTCTACGAGGATCTGCTGGCTTCCGCCGTGCCCGACGATGCCTATCTCGGCAAGGAGCTCTATCGCTACTTCCCGGAAACGCTCAACGTCACCTATCCGGAGGCGGTGCTCGGCCACCGGCTGCGGCGCGAGGTCATCGCCACGGTGCTGGCCAATGCCATGATCAACCGTGGCGGGCCGGCCTATGTGCGCCAGATGATGGATGCCTCGAGCGCCACGGCGGCCGAGGTCGCCTTCGCCTATGCGGCGGCGCGCGATGCCTATGGGCTGCCCGATCTCAATGCCGAGATCGACGGGCAGGACGGGCGTATCGAGGGGGCGACGCAACTGGCGCTCTATGCCGAGGTCGAGGCGCTGCTGCGCCGGGAAAGCCTGTGGTTTCTGCGCAATGCGAGCTTTGCGGGTGGACTGGCGCCGCTGGTCGAGCGCTACCGGGCGGGCGTGGACGAGCTGCGCCTGGCGCTACCGGCCCTGCTGCCGCCGGTCCTCAAGGCCAAGGTGGCGGCCAAGGCCGAGGCGTTCCGCGCCGGCGGAGCGCCCAAGGGCCTCGCCGAGCGCATCGCGGCGCTTTCCACGCTCTCGTTCTCGACCGACATCATCTTTACGGCAGAACGGAACGGGGTGGCTCCGGTTGAGGCGGCGCGGGCCTTCTTCGGGGTGCTCGAGCTCTTCGATCTGGGCGACGTGCTGCTGCGCACCCGCGACCTCGTGCTGGCCGACCGGTTCGACCGCATGGCGCTCGACCGGGCCAACGCCAATCTCTGGCGCGCTCTGCGGGACCTTTCTGCCGACGTGCTCTCGGACAGCCGCGGCATCGAGGCCTATCGCCAGCGCCGCGCCGACGCCGTCGGGCGCACCGCCAAGGCCGTGGCCGACATCACCCAGGGCGACCTCACGGTCTCCCGCCTCTCGGTCGCCGCAGGCCTCCTCTCCGACCTCGCCAGCGGCACGTAAGCGGCTCGCCGCACCTTCCCCGGGGATAGCCAGTCCCGGGAACGGTGAGGCAGAGATTTAGCCAGCAGGTCTCCCTCCCCCTTGTGGGGAGGGAACAAGGGTTGGGGGAAACTGCGGACTCGGTGCCCCTGGCTCACCCCACCCTCAATCCCTCCCCACAAGGGGGAGGGAGGCGGTGCTGCACCTTCCCGCTCTACCCGAGTAGCGCATCAGTGGGCCTCGGCTCTGCGGCCGGCGAAGATCGAGACGGTGGTGAGGATTGCGCCTGTAGCAGCCACCAGGGCCAGCCGGTCTCCGCACCAGTGAGCCCCAACCCCCATGCCCGAAAACAAAAAAGCCGCGCGCCCCTGGGGACGCGCGGCGATCGATGTTGGCTCGAAAGGCGGCCTAGTGCCGGAAATGGCGCATGCCGGTGAAGACCATGGCGATGCCGGCATCGTCGGCGGCCTTGATGACGTCCTCGTCGCGGATCGAGCCGCCCGGCTGGATCACGGCGGTGGCGCCGGCCTCGACCGCGGCCAGGAGGCCGTCGGCGAAGGGGAAGAAGGCGTCCGAGGCCACGGCCGAGCCCTTGGTCAGGCTCTCGGTGATCCCGGCGGCTTCGGCGGCATCCTGGGCCTTTCGCGAGGCGATGCGGCTCGAATCGACCCGGCTCATCTGCCCGGCGCCGATGCCGACCGTGGCACCCTCGCGGACATAGACGATGGCGTTGGACTTGACGTGCTTGGCCACCTTGGCGGCCAGCTTGAGATCCACCAGTTCCTGGGCCGTCGGCTGCTTTTTCGTCACGACCCTGAACTCGGTGTCGTCGACATTCTTGTTGTCGCGCGTCTGGACGAGGAGCCCGCCGGCGACCGTGCGCACGGTCAGGCCCGCCGCCTTGGGGTCGGCGAGGCCACCGGTGAGCAGCAGGCGCAGGTTCTTCTTGGCGGCGATAATGTCGATGGCCTCCTGGGTGGCGCCAGGAGCCACGATCACCTCGGTGAAGACCTTGACGATCTCCTCGGCCGCCCTGGCGTCGATCTCGCGGTTGATGGCGACGATGCCGCCGAAGGCGCTGACCGGATCGGTGCGCAGGGCGAGCTTATAGGCATCGACCACGTTGTCTGCCACCGCCACGCCGCAGGGATTGGCGTGCTTGATGATGGCGACGGCCGCGCTCTCGCTGGGGTCGAATTCGGAGACCAGCTCGAAGGCGGCATCGGTGTCGTTGATGTTGTTGTAGGAGAGGGTCTTGCCCTGAACCTGGGTAGCGGTCGAAACGCCGGGGCGCGGCTCGCCGGTGGTGTAGAAGCCTGCCCATTGGTGCGGATTTTCGCCATAGCGCATGACTTCGCGCAACGTGCCGGCAAAGCTGCGATAGGGGATGTCCTGGTAGTCGATTTCCCGGGCGAACCAGGTCGAGATCGCCGTGTCATAGGCGGCGGTGCGGGCATAGGCCTTGGCGGCGAGGCGCTGGCGCAGTGCATAGGGCACCCCGCCCTCGGCGCGGATGGCAGCGATCACCGCGCCATAGTCGGCCGGATCGACGATGACGGTCACGAAGGCATGGTTCTTGGCGGCCGAGCGGATCATGGCCGGCCCGCCGATATCGATGTTTTCGATCGTCGTATCGTAGTCGGCGCCTTTGGCGACGGTGGCTTCGAAGGGGTAGAGGTTGACCACCACCAGGTCGATCGGGGCGATGGCGTGGGCCTGCATGGCCGACTTGTGCTCGGGGTTGTCGCGCACCGCCAGCAGGCCGCCATGGACCTTGGGGTGCAGCGTCTTGACGCGGCCGTCCATCATCTCGGGGAAGCCGGTAAGATCGGAGATCTCGCGCACCTTGACGCCGGCATCGGCGATCAGCTTGTGGGTGCCGCCGGTCGAAACCAGCTCGACCCCGAGGGAGGCCAGGTCCCTGGCGAATTCGGCCATCCCCGCCTTGTCGGAAACCGAAAGCAAAGCCCTTCCGATTTTGACCACGTCGTCCATCGTCACCACCGCCGAGATTTTTCTGGGAAATTCTGCGGGCTCGCTACCACGTCGGGGCGGCAATGTGAACCGGGATCAGTCTTCCTCGAGGGTGAAAATCCAGGCGATCTCGTGTCCGGCCTCGACCTGGGCCTCCAGAACGATCTGCTGGGTGCGGTGGAGGCCGAAATAGGCCGACTGGCGCACGCTTTCCTCCTCGCGCATTTCGGCCCCTTCCCAGAGGAAGGTCCAGGTGGTGCCGTTGGCGAGATAGACGCGGGCGATGTTCTCGCTGGTGCCGTGCCAGACCTCGGCGCCGGGCGCGAGGTGGAAGCGCAGCGTCACCACGCCCGAGACGGTTTCTCCGGAAGCCACGGCCTTGTCCTGGCCGACGAGGGTCTTGCCCTCGTTGAGGAGGGTCATGCGCCGCTCGAGCACCACGCCGAATGGCGCCTCGTAGCCGGCGGTGGCGAGGGTGAGGGCGGGTTCGTTCGTTTCGAGGGTGGCCGCAATCGGCTCGGCCCGTGCCCGCAGGCGACCGGAAAGGGCGCCTTTTTCGGGCAGGTCGTCGGCCGACTCGGCGTTGATGGTCGGGCCGGTATGGGCGATGCCGCGGCGGAAGAGCGGCTTGGTGTCGGGCAGTTCGGCCGGGGCCGGGCCGCAATTGCCGACGATGAGTTCGGTGCCGTAGGAGAATTCGAAGGCCAGCGGGCTCGAGGCCGCTTCGCCCGCAAAGGGCAGGTCGGGCACCAGGCCCGCATCGGCGATGACGGTGGCGGGGCCGGCTTCCAGCCGCCCGTAGCCCGAGAACAGGCGGCTGCCGATGGCGCGCTGCCGCTCGGGGCTCTGGGCCTGCACCGAGACCAGGAGGTCATGGGCGATCTGCCCGGTACCATGGAAATAGGCCGGCTCCCCCGAGCCCAGGGTCAGGGCGTCGAGGCCGCCATGCATGGCGTCCACGCGCGTGCCGAGCTCGCGGGCGATATCGGCGTGGTCGCGCACCAGCGCGGCGCGGATGGTGGCCAGTTCCACCAGCAGGGCGAGCTGGATGCGGGCGCTGCGCGAAAGGTGGGTGCCGTCGGCGTCGATCTGGCTGTCGAGCACCTGGATGAGGCGCGTGGCGTATTTTTCGATCTCGCCACGACCTTCCTTGTCGCAGAGGGCGGCGCCGACCAGGGCGGCGGCCACCAGGGCGTGCTCGTGCGGCTCGGTGACGAAGCGGGCGCGTACCCGGAGCGACTGCACCTGCGTGCCCAGGGCGCGGGCGATGCTGGCGGCCTGTTCGGGCGTAGCGCCTTCGGTCAGCAGCGGATAGTGGCGCAGCCAGTTGAGCACGCGCTGGGCGGTGAGGCCGGGGGCCCAGGTTTCGGCGTCGAACTGGCCTTCGCGCCCGATCCAGTCGAGCACGAGGGTGCGCGCGAAGCGCTTGGAGCCGTCGTCGCGGATCTCGCGGAAATGGCGCAGCCAGGCGAAGCCGTGCAGCACCTGCAGCCAGTCCTCGCTATCGACCTCGATGGAAAAGGGAGACGTGCCTTGCGTGTCCACCAGCTTGGAAGCCAGCAGATAGCGCCCCTGCATCATGTCGATGACGGTTTCGGCATCGGCTGGCCGGAATTCTGGCAATGAACCGGCGAAGGCGTCCTCGGATAGCCCCTGCCAGGTCCAGCGCAATAGCGGCATGGTCACCGCATAGTCGATGGCCCCGAAGGTCCAGCGCCATGCGAGGAACCGAATCACACTTAACAAATACGCGCCCTCTCAGAGCCCGACCGGCGAATCTAGCGCTCAGGCGTAGAGAACCGGTAAAGACTTTCCAACCCCTATCCGCCGGTCCGGCGGAAACGTGCGACAAAAAACCCGTCCAGGGCGCCTTCGACGCCTTCGTGCATCGGCAATCCGGGATGCAGGCGCACCGTGCCGTCGGCCAGCGCGGCCGGCCCGAGCCAGCCCAGTTCTTCGGGCGTGACGGGTAGGAGTTCGAGGTCCTTGAGGTGCCCTGCGACCCAACGCACCTGGTCCTCGCCCTCCTGCGGCTCGAGCGAACACACGCAATAGACAAGAACTCCGCCCGGATTGAGGCAGCGGGCGGCGTTGGCGAGGAGCTGGCGCTGCAGCGCCACGCGGCTCTCGACGTCCTTGTCGGTGCGGTGCCAGATGACCTCGGGGTGGCGCCGGAAGGTGCCGGTGGCGGTGCAGGGGGCGTCGAGCAGGATGGCGTCGAACGGCGCCGGCGGTCGGAAGTCGGCGGCGTCGCCGATGGCGATCCGGGCGGCATAGCCCAGGCGCGAAAGATTGGCGTTGAGCCGTTCGACCCGCGCCGGGTCGGCGTCGAGCGCGGTCACGTCATAGCCGGCCTTGACCAGCTGGGCGGTCTTGCCGCCCGGGGCGGCGCAGAAATCGGCGACGCTGGCGCCCGGGGCGAGCGTGATCAGGCGGGCGGGCACGGCGGCGGCGGCGTCCTGCACCCACCAGCGGCCCTCGTCATAGCCGAAAAGGCCCTCGACCGGCTTGTCGCGGCTGGCGATGCGCACGGTGTCGAAGCCAAGCGGGGTGGCGCCCAGGGCCTCGATGAGCTCGGGATCGTTGTCCTTGAGCGTCAGGTCGAGCGGAGCGCCCTCGAGCAGGGCCTGGGCGAAGCGGTCGAGATTGTCCTCGCCATAGGCCCGGCTCCAGAACTCGCGGATGGCGGGTGGGAACAGCAGGTCGTCGCTCATGGCCGAAAGGCGGGCGGAATTGGCCTGGGCCCGGCGCAGCACCGCGTTCATCAGGCCCGAGAGATGGCGCGCCCTGGGGTCGGCCTTGACCGCTTCGACCGCGAGGAACAGGGCGCTGTGGGCGCCCAGGTCCGGCAGGAACAGCAACTGGGCCAGCGACAGGCGCAGCACGGCTTCGAAGCTGCCCGACTTCTTGGGCATGCCGCGATCGAGCAGTTCGCTCAGCGCCATGTCGATCTGGCCGTGACGGCGCAGGGCCGTGGTGACGAGGCGATTGGCCAGGGCCCGGTCGCGGCTGTCGGCGATCTCGCCGGCGCCGAAGGGCGAAAAATTGTTGCCGCCCAAAACGAGCGCCAGCCGCTCGGCGGCAAGGAGGCGGAGCTTGAGCCCCGGCGGGTTCTTTTCTTTGGGCAAAATCGGTTAACCCCAGGGTCCGCGAGGCGGCCCGTTGCGGCTGCCCGTGTCATCGAGCCGCCCGGTGGGCGGTACGCGCCAGCCGCCGCGCACCGGATCGGACGAGCGCTCCTGCGGCTGGGGCCGGCGGCCCTTGTCGTCCACCTGCATCGATTCGGCAAGTTTGCGCAGGGCGTCGATGCGGTTGCCGGTATCGGGGTGGGTCGAGAACAGGTTGTCCATGCGGGCCCCCGAGAGCGGGTTGATGATGTAGAGATGGGCCATGGCCGGGTTGCGCTCGGCGCCGACATTGACGGTGCGCGGGGCGGCGGTGGCGATCTTGGAGAGCGCCGAGGCCAGGGCCAGCGGATCGCCCGAGATGCGGGCGCCGTCCCGGTCGGCTTCGTATTCGCGGGTGCGGCTGATGGCCATCTGCACGAGCATGGCGGCGAGCGGGGCCACCAGCACCGCCAGCAGCGTGCCGATGCCGCCGAGCGGATTGTCGCGGTTGTTGTTGCCGCCACCGAAGAAGAGGCCGAACTGGGCCAGCATCGAGATGGCGCCCGCCACGGTCGCGGTGATGACCATGGTGAGCGTGTCGCGATTGCGGATATGGGCCAGTTCGTGGGCGATGACCCCCGCCACCTCGCGCGGTTCGAGCCGCTGGAGCAGCCCGGTGGAGACGGCGACGGCGGCGTTCTGCGGGTTGCGGCCGGTGGCGAAGGCGTTGGGCTGGTCGGTGTGGATGAGGTAGATGGCGGGCGTGGGCAGGCCCGCGTTGCGGGCCAGCCCCTCGACCATGTTGTAGAGGTCGGGCGCCGAACGGGGGTCGACGGGCTGGGCGTTCTGCATGCGCAGCACCATCTTGTCGGCGTTCCAGTAGCCGAACAGGTTGGTGACCACGGCCACCCCCAGGGCGATCATCATGCCGCTCGAGCCCCCGATGAGGTAACCCACCCCCATGAAGAGGGCGGTGAGGGCGGCGAGAAGGACACCGGTGCGAACTGCGTTGAGCATTTGACCTCGACTTGGAGAAAACTCCCCAATTATGATGGTCGTTGCCTGCCCTGCATACAAGAGCGGGCTGTTCCAGCCGCAAGATCCGGGCCGCCCAGCAATGACCGACACCTCCGAACCCGTACCCCGCAAGCCGCTATCGGACGCTGCCCGCCGGGCCCTGGCCGAGGCGGAAGCCCGGCGCGCCGCCATCGACGCGCGTACGACCGACGCGCCGCGCGAGGAGGGTGGCCGGGGCGGGCTCGAACCCAATCGCTACGGGGACTGGGAGATCAAGGGCCTCACCAGCGATTTCTAGCCGAAAAGCCCGATCACCACGCCCTGGACGAGGAGCACGCCGAGCAGGTAGCCGCCGTCGATCACGGTCAGCGACCATTTCTGGCCCTGGTAGCGGTGGTTGAGGATCATGGCGGTGATCACGAAGCCGACCCACATGTGGATGGCGCACCAGATGCCGTTGGCGACGTCGGTGGACCCGAAGAGTTTGGGGGTCAGAAGGGCGATGAAATAGGCCATGACGAACTGGACGATGACCGACCAGACATAGGGCGAGGGATCGCTCGAATTGAGGTCCTCACGCTTCTTGCCGAGGGCGGCGAGCCATTGGCGCGAGAGCGCCATGTACCAGACGAAACCGAGCGCCATGCTGGCGACCGTGGCCAGCACGATAGCCAGCCAGTTGACGGCAAGATGATCCATTTTCCCCTCCACGGCGCCGAGCGCGGCGCTTGGGGGAAGCATGAACGATCATGGCTAGCGAAGCGTAAACGCGCGAGGCGTCAGAGCCCGCCGAGCTTGCAGATATAGTCCCATTCCGCCGCGGTGACGGGCGAAACCGAAAGGCGCGAGAGCTTGATCAGGGCCATGTCCTGGAGGAACGGGTCGGCCTTGATCTGGGCCAGGGTCACCGGGGTGGGCAGGGGCTTGTCGGCCTCAACGTCCACGCATTCCCAGACGATCTTGCCGTCCACGATCTCGGCGGTGGAATCGGGATGGGCTTCGTTGACGATGGTCATGATGCCCACGATCTCCTTGCCGATATTGGAGTGGTAGAAGAAGGCCTTGTCGCCCTTCTTCATGGCCTTCATGTTGTTGCGCGCCGCATAGTTGCGCACGCTGTGCCACTCCTCGAGGGGCTTGTTGGTGAGGTCCGTGAACGAGAAGACGTCCGGCTCCGATTTCATCAGCCAATAGGCCATCGTCAGCGCCCCGCCGCCTTGTTGATGGTCAGCGACCAGCGGCTGACCTCGTAGGATTCGAAGATGCCTTCGGCCACGAACGGGTCCTTGGCGAAAAGGGTCTTGGCCGCATCCAGGTCGTCGGCCTCGATCACCATCAGGCTGCCGGTGGACTTGCCGTCCTCGGTCTGGAAGGGGCCGGCCAGCACCAGGGTGTCGCCGAGGCTGTCCAGATGTTCGAGGTGCCGGGGACGCACGGCCATGCGCTGGTCGAGTGCGCCGGCCTTGTCCTTGGCGATGAAGGAATAAAGCGGCATGGGTCAGGTCTCCCTCTTGAGCGGGCGCGCCATGAGCCCGGCAACGATTGACGAAATGCTGGTGGTGCCCGTGAGCAGCAGGTTGACCGCCTCGATGAGCGGGGCGTCGATATGGAGCCGCCGGGCGAGGTCGCGGGCGACGGGCGCGGTGGCCACGCCTTCGGCCAGGCCGATCCCCTCGAGCGGCAGGCCGCGGCCGAGCGCCAGGCCCGTGCGGTAATTGCGCGACTGGGTCGAGGTGCACGAAAGGGTGAGGTCGCCCAGGCCCGCCAGGCCCGTCAGGGTCGCGGGCGAACCGCCCAGGGCCTCGACCAGCCGGGCCATTTCCGCATAGGCGCGGGCCAGGAAGGCGGCGCGGGCCGAGGCGCCCAGGTCCGCGCCTTCGACAGCGCCGCATCCGAGGGCGTAGACGTTCTTGAGACTGCCGGCCAGCTCCACCCCGACGATGTCGTCGGCGGCATAGGGCCGGAAACTCGGGCCGGCGAGCGCGGCGGCGAGCGGCTCGGCGTCGCGTCCTGCCAGGGTCACGGCGGTGGGGCGGCCCGACGCCACGTCGGCGGCAAAGCTGGGACCCGAGAGCACATAGGGCTGGGCCTCCGGGGCCAATTGGCCGAGCACTTCGCTCTGGCGCAGCAGCGTCTCGTGCTCGAGGCCCTTGGCCGACAGAATCACCGGCCGCCCGGCGAAGGCGTCGGCCCCGGCCTGGATGATGGCTTCCCGGCTGGCCTGCGCCGGGACGGCCAGGATGATGAAATCGGCCTCGGCGACCCGTTCGCAATCGGCAAAGCCGGTAATGGCCGGGTGCAGCGTCTGGCCGGGCAGGTGCCGCTCGTTGGTGTGGAACTGGTTGACTTCGCTGGCGAGGTCGCCCGAGCGGCCGTGGAGGCGTACCCTGCGCCCCGCCGTGGCGGCGGCCTGGGCGAGCGCGGTGCCCCAGGCGCCCGCGCCGATGACCGAGACGGTTTCAAGTGCCATGATGGAGCCCCATGTCTTCCGAATCGAGCGGCCAGCGCGGCCGGGCGACGAAATCGAGCCGGTCGGTATCGCCCAGCGCCAGGCGCTCGGCCCCGGCCCAGGCCACCATGGCGCCATTGTCGGTGCACAGGGCGGGCGGCGGAATGACGAGCTCGGCGCCGGCTTCTTCGGTGACGGCGCGCAGGGCGGCGCCGATGGCGCGGTTGGCGGCGACCCCGCCCGCCACCACCATGCGGATCGGCTCGCCGGCGAACTCGGCCTTGAACCGGGCCAGGGCCTGCCTCGTCCGGGTGGCGACGATATCGGTGACGGCGAGCTGAAAGCCGGCGGCGATGTCGTAGACGTCCTGGTCGGTCAGCGGCGCGATCGATTCGGCGGCGAGGCGCACGGCGGTCTTGAGGCCGGAAAAGGAGAAGTCGAGGCGCTCTTCACGCAAAAGTGGCCGGGGAAACTTGAAGCGGGACGGATCGCCCGAACGGGCGGCGATCTCGACCTGCGGTCCGCCTGGATGGCCGAGGTCGAGCAGCTTGGCCACCTTGTCGAAGGCTTCGCCCAGCGCATCGTCGATCGTGGTGCCCCAGCGCTCGTACTGGCCCACCCCGCGCACCAGCACGAACTGGCTGTGTCCGCCCGAGACCAGCAGCATCAGGTAGGGGAAGGGGACGGCGTTGGTCAGCCGCGCGGTGAGGGCGTGTCCCTCGAGATGATTGACCGCGACCAGCGGCTTGCCGAGCGCGGCAGCCAGGGCCTTGGCGGTGGTGAGCCCGACAAGGACGCCCCCGATCAGGCCCGGTCCGGCGGTGGCGGCGATGGCGTCGACATCCCTGAGTTCGATTCCGGCCTCGGAAACCGCCTGGGCGATGATATGGTCGAGCCAGGCGACATGGGCGCGCGCCGCCAGTTCGGGCACTACCCCGCCAAAGGCGGCGTGCTCGTCGAGCTGGGAGCGCACCACGTTCGAAACGATGCGGCCGGCGCCCTGCGCGTCGCGCACGACGATAGCCGCGGCTGTTTCGTCGCAGCTTGTCTCGATGCCCAAAATGGTCTCTGTCGCTTGCCCGTTCACGTCGATCTGGTCTATGGCCTTCCTGCCGCCTTGGCCTACAATAGGACAGCGCTCAATTGCAATCTCACTCCCCCTTCCTCCGCATCGGTACCCGTGGTTCCCAGCTGGCGCTGGCACAGGCCAATCTCGTCCGGCGCCTGCTGGCGCAGGCCCATGGCGTGGAGGAGGACAGCATTGCCATCCAGGCGATCTCGACCAGCGGCGACAGGATCACCGACCGTCCCCTCAGTGAAGTGGGGGGCAAGGGCCTTTTCACCAAGGAGATCGAGGCGGCGCTGCTGGCCGGGGAGATCGACCTGGCCGTCCATTCGTCCAAGGACATGGCGACGCGCCTGCCCGACGGGCTCGAACTGAGCGTCTTCCTCGAGCGCGAGGACGTGCGCGACGCCTTTCTCTCGTTCGTGGCCAGGGACGTCGACGGGCTGCCGCGCAGCGCGCGCTTCGGCACGTCCTCGATTCGCCGGGCCGCCCAGATCCTGCGCTTCCGGCCCGATCTCGAGATCGTGCCCTTCCGCGGCAATGTCGATACCCGCATCCGCAAGCTCACCGATGGCGTCGCCGACGGCACGCTGCTGGCCGCTGCCGGCCTCAACCGGCTGGGCCGGAGCGGGGAGGCGGCGAGCCTGCTCGATCCGCGCCGGTTCCCGCCGGCCCCGGCGCAGGGCGCCATCGGCATCGAAATCCGCTCCGAGGACGCCCGCACGCGCGAACTGGTGGCCGTGCTCGACCATGCCGAGACCCACGATGCGCTGCGCGCCGAGCGCGCCCTGCTCGACGTGCTCGACGGCTCGTGCCGCACCCCCATCGCGGCGCTGACCAGCCGGGATGGCGACAAGCTCACCCTGCTCGGGCAGATCCTGAGTCCGGACGGGCAGACCGTTTACGAACTGGAGCGCTCGGGCGCGGCCGCCGAGGCCATGCGCATCGGGCACGATCTGGGCCAGGAGCTGCGGGACCTTGCCGGTCCGGATTTCCTCGCCCAGTTCGAGGATCGCGGGCGATGACCACGATCCTGGTCACCCGTCCTGAACCTGATCTCGGCCATTCCACGGTCCGCCTGCGGGCCCTCAACCTCGATGCGGTCAAGCTGCCGCTGATGCAGCGCATCACGCTTTCGACCGACCTGCCGCCGCCAGACGGGTTCGGCGGCATCGCCATTTCGAGCGCCAATGCGCTGCGCTCGCTGGACGAGCGCGGCGCTGTTCGCCCCTACCAGGACCTGCCGGTCTTCGCGGTGGGCGACGGCTCGGCGCGCGAGGCCCAGTTCCTCGGCTTTTCCGACGTGCGCAGCGCCAATGGCAGTTTTGAGGACCTGGTGGCCCTCATCGCCGATGCCGCCCCGTCCTTGCCCATCCTCTATCCCTCGGGCACGCGCCTGAGCGGGGACCTCGATGCGGCGCTGGGGCGGCATGGCATCGCGGTGCGCACCGTGCCGGTCTACGAGATGCGGGACGCCGCCGGGATTCCCGATGCGATCGTGACCCAGATCGAAGAGGGCCGGATCGAAGCGGGGCTCTTCTATTCGCGCCGGACGGCGACCCTCTTCGCCGAACTGACGGCGCGCCGGATCGGGGCGCGCGGCCTTGAGGATTTCGCGGTGCTCTGCATCAGCCAGAAAGCCGCCGAACCGCTGGTTGCCGCCGGGTTCAAGCGGGTGCTGGTCGCCGGTCATCCGGACGAAGAGGCCATGATGACGCTGGCCCTGGCTTTTGCCCGCGCGCAAAACGCGTCATAATTCTTTGCCGCAACAGGATTCTTGCCATGGCTGAGCGTAATACCGGGCCTGTGAAGCCGCCCGTTCTGGATCTTTCGGCGCGCGATACCACGCAGCGCCCGGAGGAGGCGCCCAAGCCTGAAACGAAGCCCGATACCAAATCCGAGGCGAAGCCCGAGGCCAAGCCGGCGAGCAAGCCCGAAGCGGGGAGCAAGCCGGGCGCCCCGGCAGCCGAATCAGGTTTTCACTGGGCGCCGGCCCTGACCGGGATCATCGGCGGGGCGATACTGGGCACCGCCATTACCTATGGGCTTCTCGCCTGGGGCGTCGTGCCGCAGCCGACGCCGCAGACCGATCCGCGCATCGCCGCGCTCGAAAAGCGCCTTGCCGATGCCTCCGAGAGCAGCCAGGCGACCATCAACACGCTCACGCAGCGCTTCTCGACCCTGCAGAACGACTTCAATGCCAGGCTCGAGGCGGCCAACGAGGCGGTGGCGGCGCTCAAGGCCCAGGCGCCGGCGACGGTGCCCGACCTCACCGATTTCAAGGCCCAGCTCGACGCGCTCAATGCACGGGTCGAAAGCCTGGGGAGCGGGGCGGGCGAGGCGGCCGATACTGCGCTCTCGGGCGATGTCGAGGCCATGCGGCAGGGCCTGGCCGATCTTTCGGGCAAGCTGGGCACGCTCGAGGACAAGGTGGGCACGGCCGACAGCAAGATCGCCGAACTTTCCGCCGAAGCGCAGAAGGCGCCCGAACTGCCGGCGGTGCAATTGCCGTTGCTGCTTTCGAGCCTTGAGAGTGCCTTTGACAGCGGTCGCCCCTTCGCCACCGAGCTCGAGGGCCTCAAGGCCATCGTGCCCGGGGCGGTGGTGCCGACATCGCTGAGCGAACGGGCGGCGCAGGGGCTCACCCGTCCGGACGAGGTCACGCGCCAGTTCGAGGCGGTGTTGCCCGACATGCTGGCGGCGACGCCCGGCAAGCCCGATGCCGACTGGACCGAGGCGGGCCTGGACTGGCTCAAGTCCATGCTGGCCTTCCGGCCGGCCGGCGAGATCTCGGGCACGACGCCCGAGGCCATCGCCTCCCAGCTCGAAGCGGCGGTGGCGCGGCGCGATTATGGGGCCGCCACGGCGCTCCTCTCGGCACTGCCCGAGCCCATGCGGGCCCCGGCGGCCGCCGTATCGGTCGAGATCGCGGCCCATGCCGATGCCGATGCACTTCTCCAGTCCCTGCGCGCCCAGGCGCTGGCGCCCGCGGGGACGACGCCATGATCCGTCTCGCCAGCTGGATCATCGCCAGCCTGCTGATCGCGGCGGCCATCGCCTGGATGGTGAGCTTGCCCGGCACGCTCTCGCTCGAGGCGGGCGGCTATCGCATGCAGCCGCGGCTGGGCACCGCCATCTTCGTCCTCGTGGTGCTGGTGGTGCTCATCATCGCGGCCTGGGCCATCATCCGCCGCATCATCGGGGCGCCGTCGAGTTTTTCGCGCGCCAGCCGGCAGCGGCGCAAGGACCAGGGCGTGGAAGCGCTCTCGGAGGGGTTCATCGCGCTCCAGGCCGGAGACCCGGTGCGGGCGCGCAGCCTGGCGCGGGACGCGCAGGCGCGGCTGCCCGACAATCAGGCGGCACGGCTGCTCGAGGCGCGGGCCGACCTGGCGCTTGGCGACATGCCGGCGGCCCGCGAGCATTATCGGGCCCTCATCGCCAACCAGCGCACGGCCGCGGCGGCGCTTTCGGGCCTTTACGACCAGGCTTTGGCGCAGGGGCGCAAGGATGCGGCCCTGACCTTCGCGCGCAAGGCGGTGGCGATCGCGCCGGCGCCGGGCTGGGCCAGCGCGGCGGTGTTCGATGACCTCACGGCGCGCGGGCAGTGGGACGAGGCGCTGGCCATGGTCGCCAGCCAGCCGGCGCGCAGCCGCGAAGAGCGCGCCCATGTGCGCCGCCGCCAGGCGGTGCTCGAAACGGCGCGGGCCCGCCAGAACGAGATCAGCGATCCCTCGGGGGCACTCAGCCATGCGCTGGCGGCGCTCAAGCTGCTTCCCGATTTCGTGCCGGCGGCGCTGATCGCGGCCCGGATCGAGGCCAATCGCGGCGAGGGCCGCAAGGCCATGAGCCTCCTGCGGCGCGTCTATCGGGCGACCGGACATCCCGACGTCGCCAGCCTTTACGCCAATGCCGCCCACGGGGCGTCGGCGGTGGATCGGCTCAAGCGGGCGCGCGAGCTCATCGAGGTGCCTCCGCCCAGCCGCGCGGCGGCGCTGGTGCTGGCGCGCGCCGCCATCGATGCCTTCGACTGGAGCCTGGCGCGCAATGCGCTGGCCAATTACTCGGCCAGCGAACCGAGCCAGGCGGTGTGCCTGCTGATGGCCGAGATCGAGGAAGGCCAGAACGGGGACCAGGGCAAGGCGCGCGAGTGGCTGGCCCGGGCCGTGCGGGCTCCGCGCGATCCGGTCTGGACCGCCGATGGCGTCACCAGCGACGAGTGGGAGCCGGTTTCCCCCATCACCGGCAAGCTCGATGCCTTCGAGTGGAAGGTGCCGGTGAGCGCGGTGGCCAGCCGGGCCGTCGAGACCGCGCCGGCGAGCCAGGCCGAATCGGCGGGAGAACTCCCCGCTCCCTGACCGGGAGGGCCGAAAACCGGCCCGGGGGAAAAACCCGCAAATTCGCCCTTGCGCGCCAACACGCGTCTCAGTAAAAGACCGGCGACCTATCGGCCCAGCGGCCGTCGCGGTCGGCCGCTTTAGCTCAGTTGGTAGAGCACATCATTCGTAATGATGGGGTCGCGTGTTCGAGTCACGCAAGCGGCACCACTTCTCCCTACCCCGAATTGGCGAATTTACCGGTCGGCCCGGTCGTGGCTTGATGTCTGGCGCGCTCTGGGTGGAGGACAGTCTGCCATGTGGAGTTCATCGGCCTTTCGGGCGCCGCTGGCGGTGCTCCTCTTATGCGGTCCGGCCCTGGCGCAGGGCGAATACTGCGCCGATGCCAACGGCAATGTCGATGCCAATGCCACCCAGGCCTGGGCGCAGATGCAGGAGCGGGCCGACGGCGCCTTCATGGAGCAGCTGGCCGGCACCTGGTATTCCCAGACGCAGTCGCCGGCCACCGGGCAGACGGCTGAAACCTATGTCACCTATGCGCCCGACGGGCGCTACCAGTATCAGCAGCGCATCTGCTCGGCGACGGGCTGCAACGACTATGGCGGAGGCGGCTCCTGGGCGGCGGTCCCCATGGGCGGGGGCGCCTATACCATCATGACCATCACCACCGACCAGAGCCGCAGCCAGCAATGCTACGGCACCACCTCGCGCATGGTCGACGCCAATACGGTGGTGGACAATCTGGGCACCGTCTCGCGCCGCACTCAGTGAAGCGCGGACCAGAGTTCCCGGGCGATGTCCCTCAGCCTGAGGGAATCGGCCCAGCGATCGCCCAGGTCGACGCCGTCCGGACCGGCCAGCGCATAGGGCTGCGGCCCCAGCTCGCAGAGAAAACTCAGCTCGCCAGTTTCGGGGGCGCGGCGGCGCCAGCTGGCCATGCCCTGCTTCCACCAGGCCGAGAACTGGTCGAGCCAGGGCTTGTTGACCGGCCAGGAGAGTTCGGCCTGCACTTGTTCGCAGGTGGCGACGCGGCCGTGAAAGGCGTGCGTGGCCTCCAGGATCCGCGCCATCTGCGCCTCGGTTTCGGCCGCCGCCGGCAGCTCGATCTCGCGGCCCACGACATAGTGGGAGAGATCGGCGGTGAGCTTGAGGGCCGGAAAGGCGTCCAGCAGGTCGAGCGTGAACAGCAGGTCATTGGTCATGCGGCCGCGATGGGTCTCGATATGGACCGGAAAATCCACCGTCTCGGCCAGGCGCTGCCATCCCTCGAGGATGCGGACGGCGTCGGCGAGGCCGCGCGGGCGGACATTGGGCTGCACGTTGAGGTGGTGCAGCCCGAATTCGGCGCCCCATTCGAGCGCGGGCCTGAGCGAATCGATATCGGTGGGCAGCGCCAGGCCCTCGACGAGCAGGCCGTGCTCGCCGGCGCGCCGCGCCACTTCGCGGGCGCCCTCGCGGTCGATCCAGAGCGAGCCGACCCCGTCGAAGCCGTGGGCGGCGATCAGCGCGAGCTGGTCGGGCAGGGTGTCGGGGCAGGGCGGCTGGCGCAGGTTCTGCATGGTCCAGAGCGATTGCATGACCAGGAGCTTTTGCATTGGCGGATGTCCCTTCCCGAGCGGGGTGGTTTTGGTGCGGGCGATGTGTAATCTCACGCCCAAACGAACAAAGCGAGGATCAAAGCCATGGCTGACAAAGCCCAACTCGATGCCGTTCTGGCACAGGTGGACAAGGATATCGATGCAAGCCTGTCGCGCCTGTTCGAGCTGATCCGCATTCCCTCCATCTCGACCGACCCGGCCTATGCCGATCACGTGCGCAAGGCGGCCGACTGGCTCAAGGGGCAGTTGCACGAGCTCGATTTCGACGCGGGCGTGCGCCCGACCCCGGGCTATCCGATGGTCGTGGGCCATGCCGAGGGCGAGGGGCCGCACGTGCTGTTCTACGGGCACTACGACGTGCAGCCGGTCGATCCGATCGAGCTGTGGAACAGCGATCCCTTCGATCCCCAGCTGGTGGACGGCAAGATCGTGGCGCGCGGCGCCTCGGACGACAAGGGCCAGCTCATGACCTTCATCGAGGCCTGCCGCGCCTGGAAGGCGGTCACCGGCAAGCTGCCGGTCAAGGTCTCGGTGCTGCTCGAGGGCGAGGAGGAATCGGGTTCGCACAGCCTGCCGGGCTTCCTCGACGAGGCCAAGGCCGAGCTCAAGGCCGATATCGCCCTGGTCTGCGACACCGACATGTGGGACCCCCAGACGCCCTCCATCACCACCATGCTGCGCGGGCTGGTGGGCGAGGAGGTCGAGATCACCTGCGCCAGCCAGGACCTGCATTCGGGCATGTTCGGCAATGCGGCGCGCAATCCCAACCAGGTGCTGGCCGATATCATTTCGAGCCTGCGGGCGCGCGACGGCAGCGTCACGGTGCCGGGTTTCTACGACGGGGTCGAGGACATTCCCGATTCCCTGCGGGCGCAGTGGGATGCGCTCGGGTTCGACGAAAAGGCCTTCCTGGGCGATGTCGGGCTCTCGATCCCGGCCGGCGAGAAGGGCCGCTCGGTGCTCGAGCAGATCTGGGCCCGCCCCACCTGCGAGATCAACGGCATGATCGGGGGCTATACCGGGGAGGGCTTCAAGACCGTGATACCGGCCAGGGCCAGCGCCAAGATTTCCTTCCGGTTGGTGGCCGGGCAGGATCCCAAGAAGATCCGCGAGGCCTTCCGCGCCCACGTCAAGGCGCTGGTGCCGGCCGATTGCGAGGTGAGCTTCAAGGAACATGGCGGCAGCCCCGCCATCACCCTGCCGCTCGATGGCCGGTTCCTCAACCAGGCCAAACAGGCGCTGAGCGAGGAATGGGGCAAAGAGACCGCGCTCACCGGCTCGGGCGGCTCCATCCCCGTGGTCGGCGAATTCCGGCGGCGCCTGGGCATGGATTCGCTCATGATCGGCTTCGCGCTGATCGATGATCGCATCCACAGCCCCAATGAGAAATACAATCTCGAAAGCTTCCATCGCGGCATCCGCTCCTGGGTGCGCGTGCTGGCCTCGTTCGCCTGACCGGGCCCTTCTCGCCTCCGATCTTCCCCGGCTGCGCGCCGGGGGAGATGGCGCCCCGAGGGGCACCCGCTGCGGTCCCGTGCCCGAAAAACTCCTGGCCGCCCCCTTGCGCTCGCCGGAAAACTGCGGCACAAATCCTCCCGCTGAGAAAAGCTTTTCCCAAATGACCGGACCTTTGCTGCGGCGGTTCGGCACCCAATAGCGGGAAAAGCTTTTCCTCGATGCTTGCTGCCGCCGGGAAGAGGAGCCCGGCGAAAGACGATTGGCACCAGGGAGGAAACCAATGAAGTTGCCAAAAGCCTTAGGACTGTTCGCGCTCGCGCTGGGCACCTCGGTCATCGCGACCCTGCCCGCGCTCTCGGCGGAAACGCTCTCGATCTGGGTGCGCGCCTCTGGCGCCAATGCCGCCCAGCATCTGGTGGACCTGTGGAACTCGGGCCATGAGGACAAGCTCGAGCTCACCGTCATTCCCGACAACCAGATGGTCACCAAGCTGGCCACGGGCGTGCAGGCGGGCGAAGTGCCCGACCTCATCTCGTTCGACCTCATCTACATGCCCGACTTCATGAAGGCCGGCTTCCTCGAAGACCTCACCGCCGACCTCAAGGACGACCCGAACTATGCCGGGGTCGCCCAGGCCTACAAGGACATCGCCACCTACGAGGACAAGATCTACGGCGCCGGCTTCACCCCGGACGTCTCGATCCTGGTGTGGAACAAGGATCTCTTCCGCCAGGCCGGGCTCGATCCGGAAAAGGGACCGACCTCCATCCAGCAGCTGCACGAATACGCCACCAAGATCCATGCGCTGGGCGATGACATCTACGGCTTCTACTTCTCGGGCGCCTGCCCGGGCTGCAACATCTTCACCACCTCGCCCATGATGGTGGCGGGCGGCGCCAAGATCCTGCCGGCCAGCGCCGATGACGAGCCCCTGACGGGCGACGCCATCAAGACCGTGCTCACCGAGTTCAAGGCCATGTGGGACGAGGGCCTGGTGCCCGAGAGCGCCGAGGCCGATACCGGCACTAATTTCGTGGCCAATTTCTCGACCGGCAAGATCGGCATGCAGGGCGCCGGCGGCTTCCTCATCTCGGACCTCAAGGCCAATGCCCCCGATGTCGATTTCGGCGTCGGCTTCCTGCCCGGCGTCGCGGACGGCCAGGCTTCCGCCTTCGTGGGCGGGGACGTGATCGCCGTGCCCAAGGGCTCCAAGCATGCCGATATCGCCAAGGCGTTCATTAAGTGGGAACTGAGCGACGAGGCCCAGCTCGAGGGCCTGGCCAAGAACAACATCCTGCCCTCGCGTCCCTCGCTGGCCGACAACAAGTACTTTGCCGAGGAGCCGCGCGTGGTCACCACCGCCAAGGCGCTGGGCATCGGCTACGTGCCGTGGGTGTTCCACTTCAACGACATGGTGAACTCGGACTCCAGCCCCTGGATCCAGATGCTGCAGACGGCAATCTTTGACGGCGACGTCGATGGTGCCATCGCCACCGCCAAGGACGCCATGAAGCAGATCGCCGCCAACTGACACGTCGTGTCCCGGACCTTGGGATCGCGGCGTCGGCGAGACGTTCGCGATCCGCAGGGTAACCGGGCCGCTGCCACCCATTCCACCTCCCCCCTCGTGGGGGAGGTCGGGAGGGGAGCCAGTAGCCCGCATCTGACGGAGGACCTAAAATGATCGCTACGCGCAAGGGCCGCGTCGGGCTGCTCTACATGGCCCCGGCCCTGATCTTCGTGATCGCCTTCGTCATCGTGCCGCTCGTCCAGCTCGTCCAGACTTCGCTTACCGACGCCTCGCTTCTGGGCGGCAGCGAATTCGTGGGGCTGGCCAATTACGCCCGGGCGTTTTCCGACCCCACCTTCATGCGCGCGCTCTGGTTCACGGCGCGCTACACCATCATCATCACGCCGATCCTGATGGGGCTGGGCTTCGCGCTGGCGCTGCTGACGGCGCCCAACCGGCCGCTGACGCAACTGACGCGCGGCATCGTCTTCCTGCCCGTGGTCATCGGGCTGGGATCGTCCAGCCTCCTCTGGTTCTGGCTCTTCGACCAGCAGGTCGGCCTGCTCAACAAGATCCTCGTTGACGTCCACCTGCTCGGCCAGCCCATGGTCTGGTTCACCAAGGCCGATCTCGTGATGTGGGCGGTGATCATCTCGGTGACCTGGAAGGTCGTGGGGTTCGGGATGATCCTGTTCGTCGCCGCCATCCAGTCGATCAATACCGAGATCACCGAGGCCGCCATGATCGATGGCGCCGGGCCCTGGCAGCGGGTGTGGTCGATCCTCGTGCCGCTGACGGCGCGCACCATCCTGCTGGCCACGCTCATCTCGGCCATCGGCTCGATGCTGGCGTTCGATCAGTTCTACATCATGTCGGGAGGGGGGCCGCGCGGGCAGACGTTCACGGCGGTCTACTGGATCTACCAGTCCTCCTTCATCTCCTTCAAGCTCGGCTACGGGGCGGCGCTCTCGCTGATCCTGACGGCCATCATCCTCTGTTTTTCGGCCCTTCAGGTGTTCCTGACCAACCGGAGCCCCAACAATGACTGACGCCATCGCCAATGCCGCCGAAATCGCGCCGGCCGAGCATGCGGCGGGCCGCGTCGCCGGTGAAGTCCGGCAGGTCCGCTATCTCGTGGGGGCGCTGTGCGTCGCGGTGATCGCGGTGATGCTGGCGCCGCTCGCGCTCTCCTTTCTCGCTTCGATCAAGACCCCGGCCGAAGCCTCCCAGTCCCCGCCGGTCTATCTCCCCAGCCAGATCAGCCTGGAGAACTACGCCAAGATCTTCGATTTCCAGGCGGGCCTGTGGACCTATGCCGGCAATTCGCTGGCGGTGGCGGCCATCACCATCCTGCTCTGCCTGGTGCTGGCGGTGCCGGCGGGATACGGGCTGGCGCGCTTCAATTTCCGCGGCAAGGAAGTGCTGTTCCTGGTGCTGCTGGCGCCGCTGATGATCCCCTACCAGGCCCTCCTCACGCCGCTCTACATGATGTTCGCCAAGGCGGGGCTGGCCAATTCGCATCTGGGGCTGGCCATCATCCATGCCGTGCTGCAGCTGCCCTTCTCGATCTATCTCATGCGCAATTCCTTCGAGAGCATTCCGCGCGAGCTCGAGGAGGCGGCGGTGATGGATGGCTCCTCCTCGTTCCAGGTGCTGCGCAACATCTTCGGGCCGCTGGTGGTGCCGGGCATGGTGACGGTGGCGCTCTTTGCCTTCATCACTTCCTGGAACGAGTTCCTGGCGGCGCTGATCTTCATGAACAAGGAGACGGCCTTCACGGTCCCCATCATGCTGGTCTCGGTGCGCACCGGGCGCCTGGGGGCCATCGACTGGGGCGCGCTGCAGGCCGGGGTGATGCTCTCGATCATCCCCTGCGTGCTCATCTACGTGCTCTTGCAGAAGTATTACGTCTCCGGCTTTCTCAACGGCGCCGTGAAGTAGAGAGAGCCCAGCATCGTGACCGACGAACCCAATCCGCAGAGCCGCAACCGGCGCGTGACCATCCGCGATGTGGCCCGGCTCGCCGAAGTCTCGATCGGCACGGCCTCCAAGGCCATGAATGCCGGCGGCCGGCTGCGCCAGGAAACGCGCGAGAAGGTCATGCGGGTGGCCAAGGAGATCGGCTACCGGCCGAACGATCTGGCGCAGAGCCTGCACCGCTCGCGTTCGCGTACGGTCGGCATCCTCACCAATGACAGTTTCGGGCGCTTCAGCTTTCCCATCATCCAGGCGCTCGAAGAGCGGCTGGCCGATCACGGCATCGCGGTCTTCATGTGCAACGCCACCGACGATCCGGCGCGCGAGCGGCAGCATATCGACCAGCTCCTGGGCAAGCGCATCGACGGCCTGGTGGTGACGGCGCGGCGCTCGGACGAGCGGCCGGCCATCCTGGTGGGCGGCATCCCGGTCATCTACGTCTTCTCGCAGGCCGACGACCCCGACGCCCTCTGCCTGCTGCCGGATGACGAGGGCGGAGCGGTGCTGGCGGTCGAGCATCTCATCGGCCTTGGCCGGCGGCGCATCGCCCATGTCACCGGGCCCGAGCGGTTCGAGGCGGTAAGGCTGCGCCATCGTGGTTACCAACGCGCTCTGGAGCGGGCCGGCCTGGGGGGCGGGCACTTCCTGACGGGAGACTGGTCCGAGCAATGGGGGCGCGACGCGGTCGCGCAGCTCTTCGGGGGCAAGGGCGAGACGCCCGATGCTCTGTTCTGCGGCAACGACCAGATTGCGCGCGGAGCAGCCGAGGCGCTGCGCGACCGCGGCATCGCCGTGCCCAAGGACGTGGCGATCGTGGGTTTCGACAACTGGCTGGTGATGGCCGAGGCGGCGCGTCCGCCCCTCACCAGCATCGACATGAACCTGCCCGCCCTCGGGCGGGAGGCGGGGGAGCGCCTGCTGGCCATGATCGCCGGCGAGCGGGTCACCGGCGTCAAGCGCCTGCCCTGCACACTGGTGGTCCGGCAATCGAGCGATCCGGACCGCTCCGAGAATTCGCGTTTGGAGACGAAGGCAAAATGAGAAAATACGCACCGGTCAATTTTCCCGATGTGCGCCTGGAGGGGGATTTCTGGCGCGAGCGCCTGGACACGGTCCTGGCCAGGACCATCCCGAGCCAGCACAAGAAACTGGCCGAATACGGCATCCTTCAATCCCTCAAGCTGCCCCAGCCGCCCCCGCCGCTGCGCTTCCCGCGCCATGCCAACGGCTTTACCGTCCAGGTGTTCTGGGATTCGGACGTGGGCAAGTGGATCGAGGCGGCGTCCTACGCGCTGGCGCATCGGCGCGATGCCGATATCGAGGCGCGGATCGAAGCCATCGTGGACGATTTCGAGAAGGCCCAGGCGCCCGACGGCTATCTCAATTGCTGGTATCTGGGCCGCGAGCCCGAAAAGCGCTGGACGAACCTGCGCGACAATCACGAATTCTATAATGCCGGCCACATGCTCGAAGGCGCGGTCGCCTATTTCCAGGCCACCGGGCGGCGGCGCTGGCTCGATATCATGGAGCGCTATCTCGACCACATCTATTCGGTGTTCGGGGCCGAGCCGGGCAAGAAGCACGGCTATGACGGGCACGAGGAGATCGAGCTGGCGCTGATCAAGCTCTACCACCTGACCAAGGACAGGAAGCACCTCGATTTCGCCACCTACCTCATCAACGAGCGCGGAAAGCAGCCGCCGCACTTCTTCGACGTCGAGCGGCAGGAGCGCGAGGCCAAGGGCATCGACACGCAGCGCTACGTCTTTCCCAATTACGAGTATTCCCAGTCGCACAAGCCGGTGCGCGAGCAGGACAAGGTCGTCGGGCACGCGGTGCGCGCCATGTACCTTTATACCGCCATGGCCGATCTCGCCGCCGAGCTGGGCGACGGCGCGCTCAAGTCGGCGTGCGAGGTGCTCTGGAAGGACGTGATGGACACCAAGATGTATGTGACGGCGGGCCTGGGCCCCTCGGCGCATAACGAGGGGTTCACCTGGGACTACGACCTGCCCAACGAGACGGCCTATGCTGAAACCTGCGCCTCGGTGGCACTGATCTTCTGGGCGCAGCGCATGCTGCATCTCGATCTGGACGGCAAGTATGCCGACGTGCTCGAGCTCGCGCTCTTTAACGGCGCCCTCTCGGGGCTGTCGCGCGACGGCACCCATTATTTCTATGCCAATCCGCTCGAAAGCGACGGGCGCGACACGCGCTGGGAATGGCACACGTGCCCGTGCTGCACGATGAACGTGTCGCGCCTGGTGGCTTCGGTCGGGGGCTATTTCGTCTCGGCGGCCGAGGATGGGGTGGCCTTCCACCTCTATGGTGGCATCTCGACCAGCGTGGGGGTGGCGGGCACCGAGGTGGCGCTGAGGGAAATCTCGAACTACCCGTGGTCGGGCGACGTCCGCATCGAGGTCTCCCCCGAGAGCCCCAGGGCGTTCGACCTCAAGCTGCGCATTCCGGGCTGGGCCAGCTCGTTCTCGCTCAAGGTCAATGGCGAGGCGCTGACGCTCACGCCGGTCAACGGCTACGTCACCATCAACCGCACCTGGACCAGGGGCGACGTCATCGAACTCGACCTGCCGATGGTCGCCGAGCGGCTCTATGCCAATCCGGCGGTCAAGATGGATATCGGCCGGGTCAGCCTCAAGCGCGGGCCGCTGGTCTATTGCCTGGAGGGGGCCGACAATCCGGGCGGGCCGGTGCAGCGCTTCAAGCTGCCGCGGCAATCCGAGCTCAAGGCGCAGACGCGTTCCGATCTCTTCTCGGGCCTGCCGGTGGTGACCATTTCGGCCGATGCCGTGGCCATCGACAATCACGGCTGGAACGAGACGCTCTACCGCACCGATCCGCCGCGCGAGGAGCGGGCGACGCTCACGGCCTTGCCCTATTACCTCTGGGCCAACCGGGGCACCCACTCGATGGTGGTCTGGGTTCCCGAGGCCTGATCGGGCCTATTCGGCGGCGAGGGCCTGCTCTCGCCGCAATTTCTGCTCGAGCTTGGCGGTCGCCGCCACCTTGTGGCCGAAGCTGACGCGGCCGGGCCCGGCGAACAGCGCCTCGCGCTCCTCGCGCGTCGAGAGGAAGAACGGGAAGCGCCGCAGGATGCGCGGCAGCGTCTCGGGCACGTGGCTGCCCACCATCACGATCGGAAAGCTCAGCTGGCCATAGGTCCGCTCCGGCCCCATGGGCTGGGACAGGAAGATGCGCCGGTAGAAGGGTGCATGCTCGGGCCGCACCGACTGCAGGCAATAGTCGACCGAAAAATGCTCGGAGGCCATCAGGCCCAGGCGCAGCGTCAGGTAGGGCAGGGCCGGGTAGGCGAGCGAGGCCTCGTGGTCGGCGGTGAAGCGCGTGGGGTCGGTAAAGGTCATGCCCTGGTCGAGCATGGGCCCCAGGATATCCTCGTAGACGCCCAGGCTCGGCGAGATTCGGCAATCGGGCGTGATGTGGTGGATGCGGATCGAGGAAACCAGGCGGCCTTCGATGAACACGCCGAACGTATAGGCGTTGGGCGAAAGGTCGAGGGGGTCGGTGTAGACCTCCTCGGAATTGTAGGGCAGGAAGTTCTCGCGCCGGTACGCCTCGTAGCGCAGCTTGTAGACCGGGTCGTTCACGTCCTCGGGTTGAATGCGGGCGTACTCGACCTTATCGAGGACGTCCAGAAGCGTTCCGGCGAACCGCGATTGCGGCTCCACCGGCGGCACTGCGTCGTTGGAACTCATGATCACACCCACTAAGTGATAGTCGCAATTTGAGTTAAATTTTAACTATGCGACAGTCGCTTGGCGGGGTTTTCTTAATTTATGGTTAATGTCGGCGGGAAGCCGTTAGTGGCGCAGGGCTTTTCCGGCGCGCATCTTGAAGGCATCGCCGGGGGCATAGGCGACGCGTTCGACCAGTTCGGCGATCTCGCGCCGCGGCAGCGGCACGCCGAAGAGGAAGCCCTGGACCTGGTCGATATCGCCGGCGCGCGAGATGGCGGCGAGCTGGGCTTCGGTCTCGATGCCCTCCACGGTCACCGTCAGGTCGAGATCCTTGCTCAGCTTGGCGATGTTGGAGAGCAGCTTGAGCGAGCGGTCGCTGGTGGTGATGTCGGCCACGAACGAGCGATCGATCTTGAGCTTGGTGAAGGGCAGGGCGTGCAGGTAGGAAAGGCTCGAATAGCCGGTGCCGAAATCGTCGAGCGCCACGCCGACGCCCTGTTCGCGCAGGAGCGTGAGCGCCTTGGAGACGGCCTGCTTTTCCTCGATGAGGGTGGATTCGGTGATTTCCACTTCGAGCCGGTTGGCCGGCAGCCCGGTCTTGACCAGGCTCTGGCGCACCATTTCGGCGACGTCGGTGGTGCGGAAATCGGTGGCCGACAGGTTCACCGCCACCTTGAGCGGGCTCGGCCAGAGAGCGCATTCGCGCGCGGCCGTCGTCAGCACGAATCGGGTCAGGTCCGAGATGGCGCCGATCTCCTCGGCGATGGGCACGAAGACCGATGGCGGGATGCGGCCGAGTTCGGGGTGGTTCCAGCGCGCCAGGGCCTCGCAGCCGATGATGCGGTGGTCGCGGATGTCAACGATGGGCTGGTAGACGAGGAAGAGCTCGTTCTTGTCGAGGGCCTCGCGCAGGTCGCTCTTGAGGCGCTGGCGCTGGCGGTAGTCGATGTCCATCACGTCGTGGAACAGGGCCCATTGCGCCTTGCCGCTCCCCTTGGCGCCATAGAGGGCCAGGTCGGCGCGGGTGAGCAGGGTCGCCAGGTCCTCGATGGGCTTGGCCACCACGATGCCGATCGAGGCATGGGCCTTGAGCACCTGGTCCATGATGAAGAAGGGCTGGCTGAGCACTTCGAGGACGGCGGTGGCGTCGCGCTCGACCGAGCGGCGCGTGACCCCTGTGGGGCGGTAGACGATGAATTCGTCGCCGCCGAAGCGGGCGGCCACGGCGCTGGTGTCGAGCACCGAGCGGATGCGGCGGGCGGCCTCGACCAGCAGGGCATCGCCCACGGGATGGCCGAAAGTGTCGTTGACGTGCTTGAAGTCGTCGAGGTCGATCATCATGAGCATGACGTTTTCGCGCGAGCGCCCGCGGCGCTTGCGGATCAGGCTCGCCTCGACTTCCTCGGAGAAGTAATGGCGGTTGGGCAGGCTCGTCAGGCCATCGAAGCGCGCCATGTAGTTGATGCGCTCGTTGGCGCGCACGCGCTCGGTGATGTCCTCGAACATGATCACCGTGTGGCCCTGGCCCGAGGTAATGGTGATTTCGCAGCGCAATTGAGGTGGTAGCGTTACCACCATTTTTCGATGCCCCATGCCGGCGGCGACGGCGCGCATGAGCTGGCGGCCGAGGGCCGGGGAGATGAGCCCGTCGCGGCGCGACTGGGAAATGACCTGGGAGAGATAGCGCCCGACGCTGCGCTCGGGCGAGAGGCCGGGAAAGAGCTCGCGGGCCCGGCGGTTGACCACGGCGACGCGCCCGGCGTCGTCGAGCATGCACAGGCCGTGCGGCATGGTGGTCAAGGCAGTGTCGAGCTCGAGCGCCAGCCGGTTGGCCTCCATGCGCCCGTGCACGGCCCCGAGCAGGATTTCGCGCAGATTGCTGGCCATGCGGCGGATGCCGGCCATGAACAGGATCAGCAGCACCGCGATGGTGGCGTGGTAGATGTCGCCCTTGAGCAGCAGGCCCGCGCCGAACGGCACGGTGATCGAGAGCAGCTGCAGGGTGATCAGCCGGTCCATGGCGAAGTTGCGGTTGGCGATGCCGGTAACGCCGGCCATGGTCACCACCGCGGCGGCGAAGGCGGCAAAGCCGCCGTCATTGACCCAGAGGGAAACGAAACACCAAAGGCCATGGAGCGCGGCGGTCACCACCGCGCCGATGGTCATGCGCACTTCCCAGACGGCGGCGGCGTCGGCATCGTCGGAGGCCAGGGTGGTGCGCGCGAAAGCCTGCATGTCGAGCACGCGCAGGACGCACACGATGAAGAACATCGCGGCCATCGCGTAGAGCAGGGGCGAGGAAGCGCCATAGGCTGAAACCCCGGCAGCGATTGCCGAGCAGATCATCCCGTAGGCCATCGAACGCGGGTCGGCGTAGAGCGACCGGACGATCGACACGTAATCCACGGCCGGTAGTTTGCGTCTTGCCGAGTAGAACATGATGAGGTTCCGAAACCTGGCGATCATGCCGTGAACGCGTTAATGGCCGATTGCACCAAACGTATTTTGTCTAACCATGTGGTTGGCCAAGCGTTAAGAAGCCCCGGCCGCTTCGGCCGGGGTTCCTCGATCAGGCAGCGGCCGCCGCCTGGGTCGTCCTGGCCTTTGCCTTGGCCCGGTTATCGGCGCGGCCGAACCAGACCGAACCCAGGATGACGCAGGCCGTGCCGACGGCATGGTAGAGGGTAAAAGGCTCGTTGAGAACGACTACGGCGATGGCGATGGTGAAAAGCGGGCCGAAGGCCCCGGTCGAGGAGGTCGCCCGGGCCCCGATGCGCGCGATGCCGCCATTCATCAGGAACGAGGGCACCACCGTGCCCAGGACCCCCAGCGCCAGCCCATAGCCCCAGACCGGGGCCGAGAGCGCGCCATAGCTCGCCACCCCGTGCCATAGGGTGTTCTGGGTGATGGCGGCGATGGCGGCCGTGCCCATGGCGATGCAGGTGAAAAGCCCGGTGCCGATATGGTTCATCTGCCGCTTGGCCAGGTGCTGGTAGAAGGCGAAGGTCAGCGCGGAAGCCAGGACCAGGCCGGTGCCGACCCAAAGCCCATCCGGATTGGTGGAGAGGTTCCAGCCGAAAATCACCAGCAGGCCCAGGTAGGAGAGGGCCATGCCCGGCACCACGCCCCAGTTCATGCGATCCCCGAAGAACCAGACGCCGAACATGAGGGTGAAGAAGGGATAGGTGAACAGCACCAGCCGCTCGAACTGGGCCGAAAGGAAATTGAGCCCGGCGAAATCGAGATAGCTCGAGACGTAATAGCCCAGCATGCCAACGGCCATGCTCGAGATCACGAGGGATGGGGTGAGCTTCTGGCGCAGGGTCGGATTGCGCCGCAGCAGCGTCACCAGGATCACCGCATAGACGGGCAGGGCCACCAGCATGCGCAGGGCGAGCACCGTCTCGGTGGGCACGCCGTGCTGGTAGGCAAGCTTGATGAAGATGCCCTTGGTGGAAAAGAGCACCGCCCCGCCGATGGCGAGGGCATAGCCGACATAGTCGATACCGGGTGCGGATGGCGCGGTCGGGGAGGAGGCTGTCGATGGCATGAAAGACCTTGGCTTGTTGGGTGGTCCTGCCATCTGTCACCGGAGCGCCTGATGGCGGGACCGGTGAAACGAAACGCTCGAATTATCTACACGCGCGCTCGGCCCGGCTCCCGGAAGG
>Ga0182743_1000962_pt1 | contig 30988 bp, 23 predicted proteins | sample eDN3rd30CKraftOP_FD_128522 | JGI IMG/M metagenome (GOLD analysis project Ga0182743, IMG submission 128522) | Enriched Organic Plus compost microbial communities from Emeryville, California, USA - eDNA 3rd pass 30_C Kraft OP (version 2) (version 2) ... | reverse complement strand
GCCTGGCACGGATTCACGAGTCCCCTCCGCGGCAAGCCGACCCCGTCCGCCTGTCTCTTCGGCGGCCACCAGACCTGGTGGAAGGTGGAGGCCGAGGACGCCGACGGGGCACTTCGCCTGTTGCCCGGCTCGTGGCCGAGCGAGCCGACGTCTTCCGAGTCCAGGAGCTGATGGTCCCATGAGCCCAGGTACGAGAACCGTCCTCACCCAGCTTCCTGCACACAGGGAACCCCCGAGGAACAGGCAGTTGCTACCTTTCTCCTCCCCATGGCGGAAACCCCCGAGACAGCCGAACCCCAGCCCTTCGAGCGCACCTCGGCAGAGGTAGCGGAACTCATCGCGGGCGGCGCCCGTCTGATCGATGTGAGGACCGCCCATGAACACGAGGCCGCCAGGCTCGCCGGTTCGGAGCGCATCGGGCTGGAGGAGCTGACGGACCGCCGGGACGAGATCTCGAAGGACGAGACCGTCGTGTTCTACTGCCGGGTCGGCAACCGTTCCCGCATGGCCGCCGAGGCCTTCTCCGAGGCGGGCTATGACGCGTACAACCTGGCCGGCGGCATCGTCCAGTGGATCGAGGACGGCCAGCCGATAGTCCCGGAGGACGGCTACGTGGCCGAACCCGGCGAAGCCGCCGCGATCCTCGAGGCCAGGGCCCGCGCCTCGAAGTCCTGATCTCGGCCGCGCCGAGGTGCCTGCAGACACCTCGGTGGACCGACGTCCAGTAAGGCAGTTGGCTCCTGTTGCAGCCCGGCGCGACCAGCGTCTGATCAGGATCCGACTTCGCCTTCGCCGGCATCGCTTCGGCGGAGCCCCTCCCGACCGTCCGTTCGTGCGAGTGGGAGGGGCGGGTTTCCGTTGCTGCGGGCGAAGGCCAGGCAGCCCATTCATGAGACATTCGTTCCACCGCGCCGCAGCAGGCCCGACGCTAATACCCAAAATCCAATCGGGTTTTGGTCTTTTTGCTACCGTGTTCGGTCCGTCCTAGTAGTCAAAGCCTTTTCCGTAGCAGGAGGAACCCCAATTGGAGCCCACTTCGGCCCCGTCCAAACCGAAGCCCGCCGATAAGCCCAAGCCGAAGCCGGGGGACAAGGGCCTCGAGCAGGAGGAAGGGAAGGTCCAGGAGGGCAAGGGTAAGCTCGGGACACTCACCAACCCGGAGACCTACGACAACGTCCCGGGGCACATCATCCCGATCCTCGAGCACGAGTTCGACGACTTCGACAGCGAGGCGGACGAGTTCCTCGCCGGCAAGACCCCCGAGCCCGAGTTCATCGGCTTCCGCCTGAAGCAGGGCGTCTACGGCCAGCGCCAGCCCGGCGTCCAGATGGTGCGCGTGAAGCTGCCGTACGGCGGCATCACCCCCGAGCAGATGGATGCGTTCGCCGATGCAGTCGAGACCTACGCCCCCCTCAACAAGGGCCACATCACGACCCGGCAGAACATCCAGATCCACCACGTGCCGCTCGACCAGATGAAGCACATGCTGCGGGACCTGGCCCCCAGTGGGCTCTCGTCCCGCGAGGGTTGCGGCAACACGGTCCGCAACGTGACGGGCGACCCGTGGGCCGGCGTCGCCGAGGACGAGATCTTCGACCCGACCCCGTACCTGGGCGCCTACGTCCGGTACTTCGTGCGTCACCCGACGACGCAGCTGATGCCGCGGAAGATCAAGACCGCGTTCACCGGCTCGGACGCCGACCGCGCGATCACCGGCATCCACGACATCGCCTTCATCAGCCGGATCCGCGACGGCGTCAAGGGCTTCGAGGTGCGGGTCGGCGGCGGCACGTCGATCATGGCCCGGGTCGCCCCCACGCTGTACGACTTCGTCGAGGCCGACAACGGTGACTACATCAAGGTCGCCGAGGCGGTCTTCCGCATCTTCGACCGGCAGGCCTGGCTGCGCGTGAACCGCGCCCGTGCCCGCATCAAGGTGCTGGTCGACAAGGTCGGGATCGAAGAGGTCCGCCGTATGGTCGATCGGGAGCTCGAGGGCGACTGGGTCAACGAGCGCGATTTCAGCATCGACCACATGCGGTTCGACCTGGACGAGGAGGCGAATCTGCTTCCGCCGAAGCCGAGCACCGCCTCCCCCAACGGCGACCGGTCCGAGTTCGAGGCCTTCGTCGAGGCCAACTGCAAGCCGCAGCGCCAGAAGGGCTTCAACACCGTCGAGGTCAAGATTCCCCGCGGCGACCTGACCCCCGAGCAGTTCCGTGGCCTCGGCCAGATCATGCGGGACTACACGGGCGGCTTCGCCCGGACCACCGTCCAGCAGAACCTGCTCCTGCGGTGGGTCCGCGACGAGAACCTCTACGACGTCTACAAGGCACTCGGGGAGCTCGGTCTCGACAACCTCGGGCCCCGCACGATCACCGACGTCGTCTCCTGCCCCGGCACAGACTCCTGCAAGCTCGGCATCACCAGCTCGATGGGCCTCAACCGCGCGGTCCAGGAGAAGGTCGAGTCGATGAACATCACGGATCCGCTCACCAAGCAGATCCACATCAAGATGAGCGGCTGCCCCAACGGCTGCAGCCAGCACCACATCGCCAACATCGGCTTCTACGGGGCCTCGCTGAAGGTGAGTGGCAAGACCATGCCGGCCTACGTCCCCCACCTCGGCGGCAAGTACGTCGATGGCGAGGTGATCTACGGCACCAGGCTCAAGTCGCGCCTGCCCGCCCGCCGCGTGCCCGAGGCCGTCGAGCGCTGGATCCGCCTGTACGAGGCCGAGCGCGAGGAGGGCGAGGTCTTCAACGACTTCGTCGAGCGCGTCGGCACCGCCCGCATGGAGGAGGAGGTCAAGGATCTCACGCTTCCGGCCGAGTTCAGCCTGGAGAACATGCAGCAGTTCATCGACTGGAACCGCGTCGACCCGTACAAGGTCGAGCGTGGCGAAGGTGAGTGCGCGATCTAGGGGCATGGAACCGACCACCACGACACTGAGCCCGGCGGAGGCCGAGGAAGTGCGGAAGGCCGAGGAGGCGACCCGCGCTCTCGCCGAGCGGTTCGACGGGGAGGCGGTCGCCGCCACCCTCGAACCGCTCCCCGCCGGCAAGGTGCTCGAGTGGGCGTTCGAGCAGTTCGGGGAGGACATCTACATCGCCTGCTCCTTCCAGAAGACGAGCTCGGTGGTGATGCACCTCGCGACCCAGGTGAACCCGGACGCCCGGTTCTTCTACCTGGACACGGACTTCCTGTTCCCGGAGACGTACGAGACGCGGGACCGGCTCGCGGAGCGGTTCAACATCGAGTTCGAGCGCTGGCACAACCTGACCCCCGAGGAGCAGGCCGAGCTGTACGGGGATCAGCTCTGGAAGCGTGACCCGGACGCCTGCTGCGGCCTGCGCAAGGTCGACCCGATGAGGCGCGCCCTCGAGACCGTGGACGCCTGGGTCGCCGGGATCCGGCGTGAGGACTCGGCGACGCGGGCCAACGCCCCGAAGTTCATGTGGGACAAGAAGTTCAAGATCTGGAAGTTCAATCCCATCGCGGACTGGACCGAGCGGGAGGTCTGGACGTACCTCCTGAAGCACGACATCCCCTACAACCCTCTGCACGATCAGGGCTACCCCTCGATCGGATGCACACATTGCACCCGTCCGGTGATGCCCGGCCAGTCGTCCCGGGACGGCCGTTGGTCCGGTTCCGGCAAGACCGAGTGCGGCATCAACTAGCCGCCCAGCCCGTCCATGGGGCCGCATTGGGCCTCAGGAACGGCTAGGCTGCTGGATTCTTCACCTTTCCTGTCAACATTCCTCCCCACATCGACGAGCGTGACCATGACTGAACTAGCCCTCCAGCTTTCCGAGAGACAGACTGCCGATTTCGAGATGATCGGGAACGGAGGTTTCGCTCCTCTCACGGGCTTCCAGGGCTCCGCGGACTGGCAGCGGGTCTGCGACGAGATGCGGACGGCGGACGGCGAGTACTGGCCGATCCCGATCACCCTGGCGACCGATCTCGAATGCCAGGTCGGTGACGTGGTCAAACTGACGTCGGACGAGGGAAAGGTGCTCGGTTCGATCAAGGTGGACGAGATCTTCGAGCGGGACATCGAACACGAGGCCAGGTCGGTCTACCTCACCAACGACCTGGAGCATCCCGGCGTGGCCGCCATCCACGAGGAGGGTGCCCGTTGCATCGCCGGTCCGATCGAGGTCGAGGCGCTGCCGGACCACGAGGAGGCCTTCGCGCGGCGCTACCTCACCCCGGCCGAGTCGAAGCAGGCTTTCGCCGACCGGGGCTGGAAGCGCATCGTCGCGTTCCAGACCCGCAACCCGATCCACCGCGCCCACGAGTACCTCACCAAGGCGGCTCTCGAGGTTTCCGACGGGCTCTTCATCCATCCCTTGATCGGCAAGACCAAGGCGGGCGACATCCCCGCCGACGTGCGCATGAAGTGCTACGAGATCCTGATGGAGGACTACTACCCGAACGACCGCGTGATCCTCGGGGTGAACCCCTCGAAGATGCACTACGCCGGCCCCCGCGAGGCCGTCCTCCACGCGATCGTGCGCCGCAACTACGGCTGCACCCACTTCATCGTCGGTCGCGATCACGCCGGTGTCGGTGACTACTACGGCACTTACGACGCCCAGAAGATCTTCGACGACATCGACATCGACGAGCTCGGGATCGAGCCGCTGATGTTCGAGCACACCTTCTGGTGCAACGAGTGCGAGGGCCTGGCGTCGAACAAGACATGCCCCCACGACGCTGAGTCGCACCTGTTCCTTTCGGGCACCAAGGTCCGGGAAATGCTGGGGAACGGAGAGATGCCGCCGCCCGAGTTCTCGCGTCCGGAGGTGGCCCAGATCTTGATTGACGCTTACAAGGAGGACAACTAACCAATGTCAGACAGCAAGGGATTCACCCTCTGGTTCACCGGGCTCTCCGGCGCCGGCAAGACCACCATCTCCGAGATCGTCGCCCGTGAGCTGAGGGCCCGCGGCTCGCGGCTCGAGATCCTGGACGGCGACGTCGTCCGCGAGAACCTCTCGAAGGGACTCGGGTTCTCGAAGGAGGACCGGGACACCAACGTTCGCCGGATCGCCTTCGTCGCCGACCTTCTCTCGCGCAACGGCACCCCGGTGATCACCGCCGCGATCTCGCCCTACCGTGAGATCCGGAACGAGGCCCGCGAGCTGATGGGCGACCGTTTCATCGAGGTCTACATCGAGGCCTCGGTCGACGCCTGCGCCGAGCGGGACGTGAAGGGCCTGTACGCGAAGGCCTTCGCCGGTGAGATCAAGGAGTTCACGGGCGTGTCCGACCCGTACGAGCCGCCGCTCAACCCCGAGATCGTCCTCAAGACCGAGGAGGAGGAGCCGGAGGAGTCCGCCGCCCGCCTCCTCACCTACCTGGAGGAGCGCGAGCTCATCCCGGCCGCGGTCGCTTCCTAGGACGAAACGCGCTTCGGCTTCAGGGCGGGCCTTCGGGCCCGCCCTTCTTCGTGCCCTTGTGGGCGGGTCGCCGGCGACGACCTGCGGCCGCCCGGACGGAACCGGTCAGGGCTTCGGCGGCACGGCGGGCTCGCCCAGATCGTAGGTCTGGTACGCGCCGAAGCGGCTGAAGGTCTTGTGGGTGGGACCGTGGTAGTCGGACGAGGCGGTGGCGGTGACCCCGAGTTCGTTCGCCAGGTTGAGCAGGTGCTCGGTCTGGGCCCTGGTGTGCGACGGGTAGAAGACTTCGATCCCGCCGATGTCGAGGGCGCGGATCAGCTCCTCGACCTGGTCCGGGTCCTTGATATCCCAGTACGGGTGAGCGATCACGGGCACTCCGCCCGCGTCGCGGATCAGCGCACAGGCCTCGTTCGCGTCGGGCCACTCGCGCGAGACGAACGCCTTGGCTCCCGGAACCAGCCACTCCTCGAAGAACGGCCCGAGGTTCCCGGTCGCGCCCGCCGCCTTGGCGATATGGGGGCGGCCGATCGCATCCGCGGCCCCCGCCTCGCGGACGGCGTCCTCGAAGGTGAGGTCGAACCCGTGGTCTCTCAGGTTATGGACGATCTTCCTGGCGCGGTTCCGCCTTTCCTCCTGGGCACGCTCGCACGCCGCGGAGATCCTGTCGACGTCGACCCAGTATCCGCAGATGTGCAGGTCCTCGGCGTACTCGTGGACCGAAGACATCTCGACGGCGGGCACGATCTCGACCCCGAGCCGCTCCCCGGCCTCGATCGCTTCCGGTACCCCGGCCACCCCGTCGTGATCGGTGAGGGCGAGGATCTCTACGCCGGCCTTCGCGGCCTCCTCGACGACCCCGGCGGGCTCGAGCTGACCATCGGAAACCACGGAATGCGACTGAAGTTCGATCATGAGCGAGCCATCCTAAGCCCCGTCGACCCTCCACGAACGCCCGATCGTCCGACCACCCACCCCGGGGCTCACACCTGGCTCGCCGGTAGCGACGATCCGGTGCCGGACGGTCCGGGAAGTGGAGGTACGAAAGGGGCGCTGTCCTGCCGTTTTCTGCTTCGGGATCGGGTTGTGGTCGGTCGGGCGGGACAAAGCCCGATTCGGCCCAGACAAATAGACTGCCCCGGCTATGTTTTCGAAGATCCTGATCGCCAACCGTGGCGAAATCGCTATCCGGGTTGCCCGCGCCTGCAAGGAGATGGGCATCACCTCCGTCGCCGTCTACTCGGAGGCCGATCGGGACGCGCCCCACGTCAAGGCCTGCGACGAGGCCTTCCTGATCGGACCGGCCGTTCCCGCCGAGAGCTACCTCTCCATCGAGAAAATCATCCAGGCCTGCAAGGACAGCGGCGCCGAAGCGGTGCATCCCGGTTACGGCTTCCTGGCCGAGAATTCGGAGTTCGCCCGCGCCCTCGAGGAGGCCGGGATCGTGTTCATCGGACCGCCCGCCTCGGCGATCGACGCGATGGGTTCGAAGACCATGGCCCGCGAGGTCATGGAGAAGGCCGGCGTGCCGATCGTGCCCGGCGCCACCGAGCCCGCCAAGGATCTCGAAGAGGCCAGGAAGCAGGCCGAGGCGGCCGGCTACCCCGTCGCCTGCAAGGCGGTCGGCGGTGGCGGCGGCAAGGGCTTCCGCGTCGCGATGACCCCGGAGGAGCTGCCCGAGGCCTTCGAGGGCTCCGCCCGCGAGGGTGAGAAGTTCTTCTCCGACGACCGGGTCTACATCGAGCGCTACCTCGAGGATCCGCGCCACGTCGAGGTCCAGGTCCTGGCCGACAAGCACGGCAACGTGATCCATCTCGGCGAGCGCGACTGCTCGATCCAGCGGCGTCACCAGAAGCTGATCGAGGAGGCCCCGGGACCGCACGTGGACGAGGAGATGCGGGAGCGGATCGGCAAGATCGCGACCGACGCGGCCCGCGCGGTCGGCTACTTCTCGGCCGGCACGATCGAAGGCATGCAGGTCGGCGACGAGTACTTCTTCCTCGAGATGAACACCCGGGTCCAGGTCGAGCACTGCGTGACCGAGGAGATCACCGGCGTGGACATCGTCCGGGAGCAGATCCGGATCGCCGCCGGCGAGGAACTCTCGCTCAAGCAGGAGGACGTGAAGTTCGACGGCTGGGCGATCGAGTGCCGCATCAACGCCGAGAAGGCCGACAAGAACTTCGCGCCCGCCCCGGGTCCGATCGAGGTCTACGACGAGCCGTCGGGCCCCGGCGTCCGTGTGGACTCGGGCGTCAAGGCCGGCTCCGAGGTCACCCCGATGTACGACCCGATGGTCGCCAAGCTGATCGTCTGGGACAAGGACCGCGAAGCCGCCACCAAGCGGATGCTGCGCGCCCTCGACGAGTACGAAATCGCCCCGCTCTCGACGCTGATCCCCTTCCACAAGGCGATCCTCCAGACCGAGCAGTGGGCCCGCGGCGAGACCTGCAAGGACCTCACCGAGGACAAGAAGTGGCTCAAGACCACCAAGCCGGAGGACACCGAGATCCCGGCCCCGGCCGAGGGTGAGGCCGAGAAGGTCGCCCGCGACTACCTGGTCGAGGTCTCCGGCAAGCGCTTCGACGTGAAGGTGATCGGCGAGGCCACCGGCTTCGCCGCGGCGGGCGCGGCCCCCGCGGGCGCTCCCAAGCCGAAGCGCGAGAAGCGCGGTGGCAGCGGCTCCGGTGGCGGCGGGCCCGTGCTCGAATCGCCGCTCCAGGGTTCGATCTTCAAGCTCGAGGTCTCGGAGGGCCAGGAGGTCAACGAAGGCGACCTGGTCTGCGTGATCGAGGCCATGAAGATGGAAAACGAGATCACCGCCCACAAGTCCGGCAAGGTGACCAAGGTCAGCATCTCCGTTGGCGACGCGGTCGCCTCCGGTGATCCCCTCGTCACGATTGAGTAACATCCCGCGGTCGCTTTAGGGCTCCCCGATCCGGGGACCCGGGGCAAGACGCGATCAAGAGAGGATCACCCATGGAAATCTTTGCCTACCTGGATCCGGGCAGCGCCAGCGCACTGCTCGCCGCGGTACTCGCCGGCATCGCCGGCATCGGAGCGGCCCTGCGTACCTTCGGCCAGAACTTCCTGAACAAGCTCATGTTCTGGAAGAAGGACGAGCCGGCCCCCGAGACCGCCCCGGCTGCAGACGCGACGCCCGCCGAAACCACCGAAGACAAGACGTCCGAGCAGTAGGGCCGTGTCGAACGCGGAACCGGGCTCGTTCAGAGACCGTGACAGCCGCGTCGTCATCACCGACGACGCGATCTACAGGGCCCTGAGTCCGGAGGGCGCCCGCGACTGGGCGGCCCTCTCGGCGAGCCCGCTGCTGGAGCGGCTGACTTCCAGCGGCCGGCTGATCGGCACCCGTGAGGTCGACGCCTCCGTCCTCGGCGAGTCCGGCGACCTCCTCCCCACCGGGGTGGAAACGGTGCTGGAGCACGACCGGGTGCCGTTCGTCTCCTACCCGTACGAGTGGACCTTCAGCATGCTCCAGGATGCGGCGAAGCTCCAGCTCGACCTCGGCATCGCCGCCATCGACGAGGGGCTCCAGCTCAAGGACGCAACCCCCTACAACGTCCAGTTCCGTGGCGCGGAGCCCGTCTTCATCGACGTCGGCTCGTTTGAGGAACTGCGTGAGGGCGAGCCCTGGATCGGTTACCGGCAGTTCTGCATGCTGTACCTCTACCCGCTGCTTTTCCAGGCCCACAAGGACCTGCCCTTCCACCCCTGGCTGCGGGGATCGATCGACGGCATCCAGCCGATCGATGCGATCAAGGTCTTCTCGCTGCGTGACCGCCTGCGCAGGGGCGTCTTCCTCCACACGTCGCTCCACGCCCGTCTGGACCGGCGCGCGAACAAGTCGGGGCCCGGCAGCGCGGAGGAGAACAAGACCACCCGCCAGGTGAAGCCGAAGGCCGTGCAGGCCCAGCTCCAGTCGATGCGGCGCCTGGTCGAGAAGCTTCGCTGGAAGGCCGGCGAGACCTCCTGGAGCGGCTACCGCCAGAGCAACACGTACTCGGACGACGACGACCGCCGGAAACAGGCCTTCGTCGCCGAAGTGGCCGCCGCGAAGAGTCCGAAGCTGACCTGGGACATGGGCTGCAACGACGGTGCCTACTCGCGGATCGCGGCCGAGAACTCGGACCTCGTGATCGCCTTCGACTTCGACCACGCCACCGTCGAGGCGCTGTACCGCTCGCTGAAGCAGGAGGGCAACACCAGGATCCTGCCCCTCGTATCGAACCTGGCCGACCCGTCGCCGGCGTTGGGCTGGCGGGGCCTGGAGCGGAAGACGCTCGTGGAGCGCGGCGCCCCCGACCTGATGCTGGCGCTCGCCCTGATCCACCACGTCTCGATCAGCGCCAACATCCCGATCGCCGACTTCCTCCAGTGGGCCCGTGACATGGAGACCACCCTGCTGATCGAGTTCCCGAAGCGCACCGACCCGATGGTCCAGGCCCTCCTCGCCAACAAGCACGAGGGAGCGAACCCGGACTACGAGGAGAACAACTTCGAACGCGAGCTCGAACGGCGCTTCACGGTGGAACGCCGCGAGGAACTCCCCTCCGGCGACCGGATCCTCTACCTGGCCGCACCGAGGTAGGAGTTTGCCGTCTCCGGGCGAAAGTTCGGGGGTGGATGTGAAGAAGGGTCTGGCAGCGGTTCTCGATCGACCCGCGCCGACCCGCCGACAACTGCTGCTCGGAGGCGGCCATCTCGCCGCGGTGTGGACGCTCGCCTTCGTCCAGCCCCTGCTCGACCTGCTCGGCAAGAACCCCGACTTCTTCGTCGCCCGGGACAACACCGCCGGCGACATCCTGATCCTCGCGATCGGCTTCACGATCCTGCCGCCCCTCGTCCTGTTCCTGATCGAGGCGCTCGTGGGCCGTTTCAGTGCCAGGGCGTACCACGTGCTCCATTTCCTGCTGCTCGCCGGGATCTCGACCTTCCTCTTCGTGCAGCTGGTCTCCGACGTGATCGGCGCGAGGTCGGCGGTGATACTGGCCCTGGCTCTCGCCCTCGGCCTGCTCTTCGCCTGGGCGGTCTACCGCTTCGCGTTCGTCAGGAACCTGATGGACATCCTGATCATCGCCCCCGTGGTGGTTCTGGCGCTTTTCGTCTTCACGAGCAAGACGAGCGACCTGATCTTCCCCGGCGAGAGCGAGTTCACGGTCGCGAAAGATTCCGGGGGCGACACCCCGATCGTGCTCGTGATCTACGACGAGCTCGGCACGGCGGACCTGATGACTGACGAGGGATCCATCGACGGTCGTCGCTTCCCGAACTTCGCCCGTTTCGCCGCCACGAGCACCTGGTACCCCAAACAGTCCACCACCGCGTTCTTCACCCCGCGCGCGGTCCCCGGGATCCTCACCGGGATCGAGGCCGAACCCGACGCGCTCCCCACCGACCAGGACCAGCCGCTCAACCTCTTCAGCCAGTTCAGCCGCAACCGGCCGCTTCACGTACTCGAACCAGTGACCGCACTCTGTCCACGCGACATGTGCCCGAATCCCGCCGGAGAACCCGGTCAGATGACCCGCCTGAAGGCCCTCGTCCAGGACCTGAAGTACGTCGAGGGACGCCTGGTGTTGCCCCCGGGCCTCGCCGCGAAGCTGCCCGACGTGAGCTCGAACTTCGGCGACTTCGGCGGCGATTCCGGCGCAGAGGACGCCGGGACGGTGCCCGTGAAGAAGAAGCGGAAGCCGGGGCGCTTCATGGTCAAGGGCGAGGGCAGGTCCGACCCCGAGCTCTATGAACAGTTCATTCGCGAGATCCCGGACAGCGATCGTGGCCTGACCGTGATGCACATGCACCTGCCCCATCAGGTGTGGAAGTACGACACCAGGGGCGGGCAGTACAACGACAGCCCGATCAAGCAGCTCTCCCGCAGCACCGGCCGCTGGCTGGTGAACGAGAACGGCATCGCGACCGCGCAGGCCCGCATGTACACCCAGACCGGCTACGCCGACTACCTGCTCGGCCTGCTGCGCCGGAAGCTGGAATCGATGGGCCTGTGGGACAAGGCGATCGTCGTGGTCGCCGCCGACCACGGGATCTCCTTCCAGGGCGGCAAGGTGCCGCAGCGCCAGGCCGACACCCGGGCGATGGGCGAGGTCGCGAACCCGCCGCTCCTCATCAAGTACCCCTTCCAGAAGAAGGGGGTCGTCTCGCCCAAGCACAGCATCACGATCGACATCGTTCCCACGATCGCGGAGGCGGTCGGCGTGCGGGACCCCTACGAAACCGACGGGGTGCCGCTCCAGGGACCCGTGCCGGAACGTCCGGTCACCATCACCGACCCGAACGGCAAGGAGTACACGGTCACGGTCGAACAGATGGTGCGCCAGCGGAACGCGGCGATACGGCGCGCGAACGAGAGACTCGGGACCGGTCCGATCTACACCCTGGGACCCGCACCGGAGCTGCTCGGGCGGCGGATTCCCCCGGGCGAGTCGCCGGAGGGCCCGGCGCACCTTGACGAGCCGTACCTGGGACTCGACTTCGACCCCGGGAACGACCTGATCCCGATGTTCATCACCGGGACGGTCGACGGCGTGAAGGCGTCCTCCCCCGCCGGGGCGCCGGTCATCGCGGTGGGGGTCAACGGGGTGATCGCGGGGACGGGCAAGACGTTCCCGTTCACCGGGGAAACCCACTTCGGTGCCCTGGTCAACCCGAGATACCTCAGAAGGGGCAAGAACCGGATCCGGATCTATCGAGTGAGCAAGGGCCGGTTTCTACCCATCGGCGGGAACTAACGCGGAGGCCGCGGCCACTTCGGCGCCCAGTCCCGGCAGCTCTGGCCCTTGCAGCCCCTCAGCCGCTCCAGCTCGGCGTCCAGGTACCTGATGATCCGGCGGTAGCGGGGGTCCGCGGCGCGGTTTTCCAGTTCTGCCGGGTCGTCCCGCAGGACGTACAGTTCGACGTCCCCTTTCTCGTAGCGGACGTACTTGTAGGGACCGAGCCGGATCCCGACGTAGTTCTGGTCCGGACTCTTGACCGAGATGCCCGCCCCCGTACTCCGGATCCCGTCCGACACGACCACCGGCTCTTCCGGGTAGTCACCCGGGATCAGCCTCGTCGCCTGTTGATAGCTCGAGAGGAGGATCGGACGCCGGGAGCGCTTCTTCGGGTTCTTCCAGAAGCGGATCATCGCCCGGCCGTCGACCGATAGTCGGGCCCTCGCCCCGGCCAGCTTCACGATGGTGGGCGCGACGTCGTGGTTCGCGACCGGTTCGAAGCTCTTCGTCCGGGGCCTGATGCCCGGGCCCCGGATCACGAACGGCACCCGGATCGCGGGCTCGTAAGGGAGCAGCTTGCCGCGGCTGATCCGGTGCTGGCCGGTGAAGAAGCCGTTGTCCGAGGTGAAGATCACGTACGTGTTCGACAGCTTGCCCGTCTGGCGGAGGGCGCGGATGATCTGTCCCACCCCGTCGTCGACCGACCGCAGCGCCTCGACCGACTTCCGGTACTCGGTGTCGATCTGGTTGATCTCGTTCTGCTTCAGGGGAGTGGCCGCCTCACGCAGGAACGAGGGCTTGTCGGACATGTCCGGCTCGTTGAACCCCCGGGGTCGCGGTCCCGGAGTGCGAAGTGCCGTGTCGTAGTGACGGACCGCCGGCTCCGGGCCGATCGGAGGCCGGGAATCCCCGTGGGGGGTGTGGTAGTCGATCTGGAGGTAGAACGGCCGGTCCCCCGACTCCCGGATCTCACGCTCGGCCTGGATCGACATCGAATCGCTGTGGTAGTTGCAGATCTCGAGGCCGAGCCAGGGGCAGCCGTCGGGATCGCGTCCCCCGTCCATGTCGTAGTAGGGCCAGCCCAGGCGGGGCGTGAGTTCGCCGTCGACGTTCTGGCGGTAACCGTAGAACTCGCGGGTGGAGTTGTCGGTCGCGTCGGTGACCCAGCGGTCCCAGCCAGGGGGCACGGTGGATTCGGCCGGATCGTCCGGACCCCCGTAGTGGTTCATGAACTTGCCGAAGTGGAGAGTCCGGTAGCCCGCCCGCTGCAGCCAGACCGGGAGGTTCTCGTGCATGATCGGGTTCGACCTGTAGGCCTGCCAGCCCCCGCGCGCGCCGCCGATCCGGATCACGCCGTGGTTCTGGGTGTATCGCCCGCTGAGGAGCGAGGCCCGCGAGGGAGCACACAGCGGGAAGGGGGTCATGTACTGCGCGAACGTGATGCCCTTGTCCCTGATCAGCTTCATCGTGTTGGGCATGATCAGGCGCCAGTTGTCGTTGAGATCGCGGAAGCGGCGGTCGAACTCGTTGAGCGGCTGATCGTCGGTCTGGATCACCACGAAGTTCGGACGGGGCGCCGCGGTGGCGCCGGAGGCGAGGAGCCCGGTCGCGGCCAGACCGAGGCAGACGGCGGCCGCAAGGGTCACGAGTGGCCGCCGGACGCTCATCGCCTCGCCTTCCGCTTCCGGTTGAGCAGCTTCTTTTCGCCCGGCGGTTGCGGCAGCGGTTTCACCGTCGCCCGGCAGGCACCGCCGCGGCAGTTCCGCCAGCTTGCGAGGTCCGAGGACAGCCTGGCCGCGATCCGCCGCCACCCCGGATCCGCAATCCGGTTGTGAAGCTCGGCCCGGTCATTCCGCATGTCGTAGAGCTCCCTCTCGCCGTTTGCGTACTCCACGTACTTGTAGCGACCGACGCGCAGACCCGTGAAGTTCCTGGGCGGCGCCGGAGCCGACGTTGCCGCGCCGGAGGCTGGTCCCTCGTTCGGACCGACGTAGGACTCGAGCACCACCGGCCGGAGGGTCCGCTTCTTCGGGTTCTTCCAGAACCGCTTCAGGCTGCGTCCGTCGAAGCCCCCGGGCAGCTTCGCCCCGGTCACGGACAGGATCGTCGGGGCCAGGTCGACGTTGGCGACGACCTCCGAGCTGCGCGTCCCCGGCTTTATGCCGGGCCCCCGGATCAGCAGGGGCACGTGCGCCGACGGTTCGTGCGGCAGGAACTTGGCGCTGCTCAGACGGTGCTGGCCGTCGAACATGCCGTTGTCCGAGGTGAAGATTACGTACGTGTTGGCGAGCTGCCCGGTCCGCCGGAGCGCCTGGATGATGGCCCCGACCCCGTCGTCTACTCCTCGCAGCGCCTCCACTTCCTTGCGCCAGCGGGTGTCGATGCTCTCCTTCTCCTGTTTCGTCATCGGCGGGATGTCCCTCAGGAAGCCCGGTTTGTCGCTGTTGTCCGGTTCGTTGTACCCGGCCATCCGTGGCATCTTCGATTTCAGGGCGCTGTCGTAGTGCCGGGCCGACGGTTCCGGCCCGATCGGCGACCGGTGATCACCGTGGGGCGTGTTGTAGTCGACCTGGATGTAGAAGGGCTGATCCGACGGCTTCTGGATCTCCTCGACCGCGTCGCGGCTGAACATGTCCGTGGAGTGGTTGCAGACCACGCCCGGGACCGGATCGATCAGGTTCGCGGCCGTGCATTCGGGGGGATCGGTTCCCACGCCGTTGCGGTCGTACCCGTTGTCGCCGAACGGGCCCCGGGGCTCACCGTCCACGTTGAGGTAGGTGCCGTAGTAGTAGAGAGTGTTGCTGTAGGCCGGAGTGAACCAGTGGCTCCAGCCCGGCGGGACGGTGCGTTCGACCGGGTCTGCATCGCTTCCGTAGTAGCCGTTTGTGAACTTGCCGATGTGGGCGGTGCGGTAGCCGTGCCTCGAGAGGGCCACCGCCAGGTTCTCGTGGAAGAGCGGGAGGTTCCTCCAGCCTTCCCAGCCGCCCTCGTGGCCCGAGTTCCTCTTCAGCCGGCTGGTGTGGGAGTACTGGCCGGTGAGCAGCGTGGCGCGCGAGGGCGAACAGAGCGGGTTGCTCGCGTAGTAGTTGGTGAACTCGATCCCCTTGGCGCGGATCAGGTCGTGGGTCTTGGGCATGGCCCGCCGGGTGTTGTCGTACTGGTCGCGGAATGTGGCCCGGAACCCGTTCAGGCTCTGGTCGTCCGTCTGGATCACGACCACGTTCGGTCGCGTCTCCTCCGCCTTTGCACGGGGCACGGGCGCAGCGCTCGCTCGCCCGAGCGCCACCGCCACGAGAAGAGCGACAAACAGCACCAGGGCCGCGGACTGGGCGAATTCTTTTCGTCTCAATCGACCGATACGCCTGTTGCAACCGACCGGGGACGCCGGAGGTGCGGCCCGGTCGCAGGAATTCTTCTATGGGCATCGGACACTCGGGCCGAGGGTACGCGAAACCGTTTCAGAGCCACGAGTTTCCGTCGGACACAATAGGATCGCCGATCGATGTCTGAGCGGGCGGACAAGGCCGCGCCGATGCAGCCGCCGTCCATCTTGATGGGGGGTCTGCATCTTGCTGCCTTCTGGGGCCTCGCGATCGTCCAGCCCCTCCTCAGCCTGCTCGGCAAGAACCCGGACTTCTTCGTCGCCCGCGACAACACCGGCGGGCAGATAATCGTCTTCGCGCTGCTGATCACGGTGGTGCCGCCGCTGGCCGCCGCGCTGCTCGAGGCCCTGGTGAACCTGGTCAGCCCGGCCGCCCGCTGGATCCTGCACCTGGCATTGTCGGGCGTCCTGCTTTCGGCGCTCGCCCTGCAGGTCCTGAAGCAGTTCTGGGACGGACCCGCCTGGCCGATGATCATCACGGCGATCGTCTTCGGCTGCCTGCTCACCTGGGCCTACGCGAGGGCCCGGTTCGCGCGGTCGATGGCCGACATCCTCGTCATCGCTCCGCCGGTGATCCTCGTCACCTTCCTCTTCTTCAGCGAGACCTCGGAACTCACGACATCGACCCCGGAGGTACACGCCAGGGAAGCGGATGCCTCCGATCCCGCCCCGGTGGTGATGGTGATCTTCGACGAGTTCCCCGCGGGCTCCCTGATGACCCCGAGCGGGGGGCTGAACCACAAGCGGTTCCCCGCCTTCTCGCGCCTCCAGCGCGACGGCACCTGGTACCGGAACACGGCCACCGACGCGTCGTACACGGCGATCGCCGTCCCTTCGATCCTGACCGGCGAGGGGGCTGACCGGGACGGCCTGCCGACCGCGGCCGACCATCCGGACTCCCTCTTCACGCTTCTCGGGGCCGAGTGGCGAACGCGGGCGATCGAGCCGATCACCCAGATCTGCCCGGAGGACATCTGCGGGGAGCGGGAGCGCACCGGGGTCGGCATGGGCGATGCCCTCAAGGCCCTCTACGACGACCTGAAGCACGTGTCCGCCCACCTGCTGCTGCCCGACTCGATGGGCGACAGCCTCCCCGACATCTCCCAGAGTTTCGAGGGCTTCGGCGGCAACCCCGTGGAGTCGATCGAGAGGGGCCGCGCCCGGCAATGGGTCCGAGACCGGCTCGACGAGGGTGATGCCTCGCTCGACGGCGAGGGCGACGTGAACGAGTTCCTGGCCCAGCGCGATCCCGGGGTGGAGCTCACCTTCGACTTCGTCCACATCGAGGAACCCCACTACCCCTGGACCCACTACCCGTCCGGACTCCGGTACTCGAACGGCACGGAGGACTTCCGCCACTTCGTCGACGAGACTTCGTGGCACGCCCCCGGCTACGTGACCGACCGGGCCCACCAGGCCCACCTTCTCGAGGCCGGCTTCGCGGACCATCTCCTCGGGCGGATCCTCTCGGCGCTGGAGCGCGACGGGCGCTACGACGACTCCCTGATCGTGGTCACGGCGGACCATGGCGGCACGATGACCAACGGGCAGCACCGCCGGGAAGCGCACCCGGAAACCCTGGGCGAGATCGGCATGGTGCCCCTGTTCATCAAGGCACCCGGGCAGAAGCGGGGCAGGGTCGTGAACCGGCCGACCTGCACCACCGAGATCGTTCCCGAGATGGCCCGCATCCTCGGCATCGAGCTTCCCTGGACGCCCGCGGAGTGCGACCGGGAGACCGTCCGGGTGGACAACGGCACCGGACCCGTGATCGAGTTGCCCTTCGCGGAGACCATCGCGCAGCGCGACGCCTACGTCGACCGGATGGCCGCCCTGTTCGGGGCCGACACCGGCTGGAACCGGGTCCTGAAGCTGGGACCCCACGAGGAGTTGATCGGCACGCCCGCCCGGATCACCGGCAAGGCTCCGGGCGGAGTCTCGGTGAAGCCAGGGACCCCCGCTCCGGGGGTGTCCACTTTCGATCCGGAGGTGTCGTTCAATCCGGTGCTCCGGCAGCGCGGGACCATTTCGGGCCTTCCCGACGGCACTCCGCTGGCGGTGGTGGTGAACGGAACCGTCGCCGCGACCGGCGAGGTGTTCACCGACAAGGGGAAAACGATGTACTCGATCCTGATCCCGCAGTGGGCCCTCCGAGCGGGCGCCAACGAGATTTCGCTCAACCGGATCGTCAGCCGGGGAGGCGGATCCCCCACCCTGGCGCCCCTCTGGTCATCGACCGGTCAATAGAGTGAGCGGTCGGTGAGCGCTGATCTCAACGAACGGCAGCCGGGCCCCACCGCTGCTCGCTTCAAGCGGCCATCGCTCCTGATGGGAGCGGCGCACCTCGCTGCGCTTTGGGCACTCGCCTTCGCGCAGCCGATGCTGAGCCTGCTCGGCAACAACCCGGACTTCTTCGTGGCGCGCGGCAACACCGCCGGGCAGATCATCCTCTACGCGCTCGTCCTGACCCTCGGCCCGCCGCTCGTCGGCCTCGCGCTCGAGGCCCTGGCGCGCCTGGTCAGCCGCGACCTCCAGTGGGGACTCCACCTGTTCCTGATGGCCCTGGTCGGGGCATGCTTCGTCCTCCAGCTGATCAAGGACTGGTTCGACCTGCCCGCCGGCATCCTGATCGCGATCTCGATCGGGGCCGCGCTCGCCGGCACGTGGGCCTACGTCCGGTGGCGGTTCACCCGTTCGTTCATGGACGTCCTCAGCATCGCGCCGCTCGTGATCCTCCTCTTCTTCTTCGTCTTCAGCGACACCGCCCGCCTCATCCTGCCCCGGGAGGAACCCGATCCGGTCGACGTCCGGATCGAGAACCCCGCCCCGGTGGTGATGGTCGTGTTCGACGAGTTCCCCGTCGGCTCGATGATGACCCCCGACAACCGGATCGACGGCAGCCGCTACCCCGCCTTCGCCGAACTCGCATCGCAATCGACCTGGTACCGCAACACCAGTGCCGCGGCCGCCTACACCCCGCTGGCCGTTCCCGCGATCTTTTCCGGCAAGGAACCGGACCAGGACGATCTGCCGATCGCGGCCGACTACCCCCACAGCATCTTCACCCTGCTCGGCAAGACCTATGACCTGCGGGTGATGGAAGCGGCGACCCGCATATGCCCCGAGGAGCTCTGCCCGGACGAGGGCCAGTCCCACGACAACGATTCCACCGGCGACCTCTTCAGCGACCTCGAGGTCGTCTCCAGGTACCTGCTGCTCCCGGACTCCTTGACCCGGGGCCTGCCGGACATCTCGAACACGTTCTCCAACTTCCGCGCGACCGACGAGGTGGACACCGACGAGGAATCCGACGTGACCGGGCTGACCGGCGACACCGCAGCAGACGGTCCCACCGGGCCGACCGGGCCGACCGGGGACGAGCCGCCGGAGCGGACCGGCCAGGGAGCCGCCCGCAAGCTGGGTCGCCTGTTCGCCACGCAGTCCAACGCGGACGAGCTGGAGCGCGTCGGCCAGTTCAACGAGAACCTCCGACCCGGCCAGACCGAGACCCTGGACCTCATCCACATCGAGAAACCTCACTATCCGTGGAGGCACATCCCGGACGGACAGCGCTACTCGAATCTCACCTCGGAGTGGTCGGGCCTGCTGCCCAACGACGGTCCCTGGATGGCCCCGCCCAAGGTCGTCGACATCGCGATGCAGCGGCACCTGCTCGAGATCGGTTACACCGACACCCTGCTCGAACAGATCATCCGCCGACTCAAGGCGACCGGGCTTTGGGACGAGGCCGTGATCGTGGTCACGGCCGACCACGGGGCGGCGTTCCAGTCCAAGATTCCGCGCCGCACCGCCGTCCCGGAGAACATGGGCGAGATCGCGTCGGTCCCACTCTTCATCAAGTCTCCCGGCCAGATGAAACCGGAGGTCACCGATGAACGGACCTGCGCGACGGACATCCTGCCGATGATCGCGGACGAACTCGGCATCGAGTACCCGTGGGACGAGGCCGACTGCGATCCCGAAGAGGTCAAGGTGCTGAACTCCCCGAACGGCGAGGGCTCCAGCACCCCGGAGGAGATGCTGGAGCAGCGGCGCGAGCACCTGATCGAGCGAATCCAGCGCGTGTTCGGAACCGGCGGCGGTTGGGGCCCCGTCTACCGCTTCGGGCCGCACAAGGAGCTGATCGGGAAGCGGGTGAAGAACCTCCGGGTCGAGCCGCTCGCCCGTTGGCGGGCCCTGCCCGACGAGCGCAACGCGGTCAAGAACTATGACCCGAGCCTTCCGACCCTGCGCGGACTGCTTCAGCGCGGCCTCACGAAGCGGTTCGGCGAGGACCGGGTGCTGGCAGTGGCGGTGGATGGTGTCATCGAGGCCGTCGGGTGGACGTTCAAGGACGGTTCGGGCCGGGGGCCCGGCTACTCGATCCTGCTTCCGCCCGATTCGCTCCGGGCCGGATTCAACCGGGTCGACATCTACATGCTCGAAGACGACGGCAGGACCCTCGTCCAGGTGTATGACGGCTCGAAGCCGCTGCCGCCGGAGGTGGTCGAGAAACAGAATCGCGAGCGCGCGGAGAGGGCGGCAGAGCTTGGGACCTGAGACACCACTGAGGATCGCCGGACCCGCCGACGTGGGACCGCTCACCTCCCTGATCGGAGGGTTCCGCGACTTCCTGGGCGGCTCTGGTCCGTCCAACGCCGAGATCGAGGTCACAGTGGGAATCCTGTTGCGGGACAGGTCGACCGAGTTCCTGTTGGTCGGCGACCCCGAGGTCGGGTTCGCGCAGACCCGATTCCGGCTGTCGGTGTGGAACGGGCGCGAGGATGCCTGGCTCGAGGACCTGTTCGTGGACGAGTCCGCACGCGGCAAGGGTTACGGTCGCCTGCTCGTCGAGGCGGCGATCGAGCGGGCCCGTTCCCGTGGTTGCGCCCGCATCCAGCTGGACGTGAACACGGCCAACGAACCGGCGCTCAAGCTGTACGAATCATTCGGTTTCCGGGCGGTCCACAACCCGGCGAAATGGGGCGACTCGCCCGACTACTTCTTCACGCTCGAGATCGGGCACTGAGGCCCCGCACCGAAACTTCGCGGAGTTCGGGTGGTCTAAGATCACTGACCAACCGAATCGCGATGAGAAAGGGGACGGGTTGTCGCGCCTAGCCACGACAGGACTTGCCCTGTTCGCCCTCGCCCTGGGAATCGTCCTGCCCTCGACCGCCCAGGCAAACAAGATAGCTGCGTATCCCAGCCCCGGAGTACGGGTCGCCTCGAACGAGACGACGATCTCGTTCGTCGGAGTCAAGCCGTCCCGGCTCGGCCCGATCACCGTGCGCGGCTCCCGCAGCGGGATCGTCCGTGGCCGCTTCCGCGCCCACCCCGGCGGTAACGGCGTCAGCTTCATCCCCAACCGCGACTTCCAGATGCAGGAACGGGTGGTCGTCACCTCGAAGCGTCACCGTTTCCACGGGACGAATCGGCGCACCTACTCGTTTGCGACCGGGCTTCTTCGCCCCAAGGGCTGGCGCAAGGAACCCCAGGTGCCCAAGCGCGGAACCACGCCGCCCCAGTGGACGACCTACAAGACGTTCCCGCTGAAGGTTCCGAAGATCACCATGCACGTGAACCAGCCCGGAGCCTCCGAGGACGAGGTGTTCCTCGCGCCGAAGACGAACGGCCCCATGATCGTCGACAAGGACGGCGAGCTCGTCTACTACCGGCCGGGACTCCGTACCACCGACTTCCGGGTCCAGCGCTACATGGGCAAGCCCGTCCTGACCTGGTGGCGGCGCGCCCAGGTCGGTGAGCACGTGGAGAGCAACTACGCGATCGCCAACAGCCACTACAAGGTGATCAGGCGCCTCACGGCCGGCAACGGGTACACCAGCGACCCCCACGAGTTCACCATGACCAACCACAACACGGCCTACGTGGCGGGGTTCCGGACCGTGGTGCTGGATCTCCGGCGGTACGGCGGGCTCAGGCGCACGCCCGTCATGGACGCGGTGGCGCAGGAGATCGACGTGAAGACCGGCCTGGTGCTCTGGGAGTGGCACTCGGTGGGGAACGTCAAGGTCAACGAGACGTACATGCCGATCCCCAGGAAGAAGATCACCCGCCCCTTCGACTACTTCCACCTGAACTCGATCGCCATGGACAGGGACGGCAACATGCTGCTCTCGGCCCGTCACACCCGCGCGCTCTACAAGGTGAACCGCAAGACGGGCAAGGTCATGTGGCGCATGGGGGGCAAGCGGTCGGACTTCAAGCTCGGCAAGGGCATGAACTTCGCCTACCAGCACGACCTGCGGCTCGGCCCGGGACGGACCTACACGCTCTTCGACAACGGCTCGGCCGGCGGCCCCCTGAGGGACATTTCGCCGAGGTCCAAGGGCCTCATCTTCCGGGCCAACCCGAAGACCGGAAAGGCGACCCTCGTGCGTAGCTTCGAACGGAGCGAACCCCTCCGGGCGAGCAGCCAGGGCAACATGCAGCTGCTCGGCAACGGCAACTTCTTCGTGGGCTGGGGATCGAAGCGCTACTGCACGGAGTTCGCCCCGGGCGGCGAGATTCTGTGGGATCTCGAGTACTCGTCCCAGAACGTTTCCTACCGCTGCTACCGCAGCCCCTGGACCGGTGCCCCGACGTCCCCGATCGCGGTGAAGAGCGAACCGGAGGACGCCGGATCGCGCATCTGGGTCAGCTGGAACGGCGACACCCAGGTGACCACCTGGCGGGTGCTGGGAGGCGGCGACTCCGGTCCCCTCGGCATGGTCGGTGAGTATCCTCGTGACGGCTTCGAGACGACGATGGCCGTGCCGTCGGGCCTGACCCGTTTCCGCCTCGTCGGGCTGAACGCCAAGGGGCAGGTGCTCGGCCGCTCCAGGATCAACCGGCTCGGCCAGCTGACCCGGTGACCCGCCGGGGTGATCCGGCCTGAGGCAGCCGCGCCGGGGACTACCCGATGGTGGAGCGGGGCTGCGGGGGACGCAGCTCCCGACGGCACCCGGCGCCCGCGCAGAATGTCACTTCCCGCAGGTGGCTCCTCATGAACCGGGCAACCCCGGCGTATGCGGGTGACTCGATCCTGTTCCTGAGTTCGTCGGGGTCCACACCCAGGTCGTAGAGCTCCTCGCCCCCGCGGGCGTACGAGACGTACTTGTAGGGGCCGAGCCGGAAGCCCCGATAGCGGCGCGCCGACGCCCGGTCCGAGACAGTCGCGCCTCTCCGGCTCCCGGGTCCGATCACGATCGGCATGGGGCGGTTGGTGTGCCGGCGGTGGTCTCGCCAGAAGGGTCGCAGCGAGCGGCCGTCCAGCTCGTATCCGGGCCGGACCCCGGCGAGGTCCATGATCGTCACGGGCACGTCCACGTTGCCCACCACCTCGCCACTCACTTTCCCTCGAGGGACGCCGGGTCCGCGCAACGCCATGAACGGGGAGGAGGAGGCCTCGTACGGCATGAACTTGCCCCAGTCGAACCGGTGCTCGCCGAGGAAGAGGCCGTGGTCGGAAAGCAGGAAGATGTACGTGTTCCTCAGCTCGCCGCTCCTGCGCAAGGCGCGGAGGATCACGCCGATGCCGTCATCGACCGAACGGAGCGACTCCACGTAGCGCCGGTAGGAGTTCCTCAGCCGCCGGATATCGCGCGAGCCCATCCGGTCCGGGACGAGAGACCGGATCAGATCGGGCTTGTCGCTGAAGCGCGTCTCGTTGAACGAGACGGGGCGAGGCAGGGGTGTACCGGCGGCCTCGCGCAACCACCTGGTCGCGGGCTGCGGGCCCCGCTTCGGTGCCCGGTCGCCGTGCGGCGATTGAAAGTCCACCTGGAGGAAGAAGGGCCGGTTGCGGGCCCGCCTGATCGTCCGGACGGCAGCGGCCGCGAACACGTCGCCGGAAAACTTGCAATCCCCCCGCGGCCAGATCCTTCGGAGCCGGTACGGCGTGCAGCTGGCCGGATCGATGCCCGGTCCGTCCTGGCGGTACCTGGGGTTCCCGACCGGCCCGACGACCCGGCCGTTCACGTTCAGGATGTAACCGTAGTTGCGCGTGCCCTTGACGTAGGTCGTCGTGATCCAGTCATCCCAGCCCGGGGGCACGTCCCGTTCCGGTGCGCCCCGCTCGAGGTCGTAGTAGCCGTTGGTGAACTTGCCGACGTGCGCGGTGCGGTATCCGCTTGCCTGCAGGGCGACCGCGAGGTTGTGGCGGTAGATGGCGTGGTTCTGCCAGCCGGTCCAGCCGCCCCCGTGGCCCCGGTTCGACTCGACCCCGTTGTTCCACGGGTACTGTCCGCTGAGAAGAGACGCCCGGGAGGGGCTGCACACCGGTGAACTCGCGTAGTAGTTGCGGAACTCGGTGCCCTTGCCGACGATCTGGCGGATCGCCTTGGGCATGACCGGGCGGAATCCGCCCACGTGGCCGCGCATCCGCGCCCGCACCGTCGCCGCGTTCTGGTCGTCGGTCTGGATCACGACGAAGTTGGGTCGGGCCGCCGGCGAGGCCTCAACGTGCCCGAGCACCAGGGCCACTCCCAGGCAGGCGAGCAGGGCAGCCCGAAGCCGCCATCCCCCAAGGAGGGATGCGACCATGGAAATCAGCCTCCTGCGCCGAGCTTCTTCACTGCATCGCGGAAGGTCTTGACCTCCAGCGAAGGCTTCTTGCGGCCGGCGAGCTTCTCGCCGTGGCGGTTGACCCAGATCACCGGGACCTTCATCTTGAGCAGCGGAGCCACGTCGGTGTCGTAGTTGGAGCCGATGTGGAGCCAGCCCTTCTTGCCGCCGATGCGGCGCGCGCACTCCTTGAAGTGCGTGTCGTCCGGCTTGTAGCTCCGGACCTGCTGCGCGGTCACGACGAGGTCCAGCTCCGTGCGGAGGTGGCGCCGCGAGATGCCGAGCATCTTGTCGTCGATGTTGCTGATGATGCCGACGTTGAACTTCTTCGCGAGGCGGTCCATCGCCGCGTTCGACTCACGGAACGGCATCCAGTAGGCCACGCTGTCGGGCAGGAACTGGGCTCGCGAGGGCTCGACCTCCCAGCCGATCTCGCCCGCGACCTTGATGATGGTGCGGCGCAAGACCTCGGCGTAGAGCTCGTAGGAGCCCGACATGATCTCCGCCTGGACCTCGAAGAAGCGCTCCATGAACGGTTCGGCGTCGAAGCTGAATCCGTCCTTGGCGGCCTCCTTGGCACAGGCCTCGGCGATCCCCTTCTCCCAATCGATCAGGGTGCCGTAACAGTCAGTGGTGACCCATTCGATGTTCTTCAGTGACGGCAGCGGCATGCGGGAAAGGCATTATGTCGGATAGTGTCCTCTGTCGGCTTCGACGTCGCCGGAAGGCGTCCGGAGCTCACCACCTCCGAACTCCGAAAAGGTCATGGATCTCCTCGAATATCAGGGTAAAGAACTGTTCGCCCGTCACGGGCTCCCCGTACCCAAAGGCATCCACGCTGCGACCGTGGATGCGGCTGTAACCGCTTCCGAGTCCCTCGGCTACCCCGTCGCCGTGAAGGCGCAGGTGCTGATCGGCGGCCGCGGCAAGGCAGGCGGCATCAAGATCGCCAAGGACAGCACCGAGGCCCGCGAGTACGCGGACCAGATCATGGGCATGGACATCGTCGGCCCCCACGGCGAAGGACCCTTCAAGGTCCACGAGCTCTGGGTCGAGGCCGGGTCGGACATCGAGTCCGAGTTCTACGCGTCGGTCATCCTCGACCGCTCCGCCAAGAAGCTGATGGTCATGCTCTCGCGGATGGGCGGCATGGACGTCGAGGCGATCGCCGCCTCGGATCCCGACGCCCTCGTGAAGCGCCACATCGACCCGCTCGCCGGGCTCTCGCTCGAAGAGGCGAGGGAGATCACCGCCCAGGCGCAGATCCCGGCCGACGTGGCCGACCAGGTCGCGAACATCCTCGTGAAGCTGGCCGAGGTGGCCGTCGAGGAGGACGCCACCCTGATCGAGGTCAACCCCCTCATCGTCAACGCCGACGGGGAGGTGGTCCTGCTCGACGCCAAGGTCACGATCGACGGCAACGCCCTCTTCCGGCACGAGGAGCTCGAGGAACTTCCGCAGGGCGCCGACCAGGACCCCCAGGAGGCGCTCGCCAAGGAGAAGGGCCTCACCTACGTCTCGCTGGATGGCAACATCGGCATCCTCGGCAACGGCGCCGGGCTCTGCATGTCGACCCTGGACGTCGTCGCCCAGGCCGGCGGTCGCCCCGCCAACTTCCTGGACGCGGGCGGAGGCTCGAAGGCCGAGGCGATCATCGACGCGCTCGAGGTCATCACCTCGAACCCCGAGGTGAAGGCGATCCTCTTCAACATCTTCGGCGGGATCACCCGCTGCGACGAGGTCGCCCGCGGAATCATCGAGGCGACGAGCAAGATCGGCCTCGAACTGCCTCTGGTCGTCCGCCTCGACGGAACCAACTCGGAGGAAGGTCTGGCCCTGCTGGGCGAGGCCGGACTCGACAACCTGCACCACGAATCCACCATGCTCGGCGCCGCCCGCAAGGTCGTCGAGCTGGCTGGGAACTGAGGATCGGCGATGAGCATCATCATTGACAAAGACACGAAGCTGGTCGTCTCCGGGCTGACCGGACGCGAGGGCAGCTTCCACGGTCTGCGCAACAAGGCCTACGGCACGCAGCTGGTGGCCGGCGTCACCCCCGGCAAGGGCGGCCAGGACGTAGAGGGCACCCCCATCTACGACACGATCAAGGAATCGGTCGAGGAGGCCGGGGCCAACACCTCGATGATCTTCGTCCCGGCGAAGTTCGCCGCCGCGGCGATCAACGAGGCGATCGACAGTGGGGTCGAAACCGTCATCGCCATCACCGAGGGCATCCCGGTCATGGACATGCTGCCGACCTACTGGAAGGCACGCGAGAAGGGCGTCCGCCTGATCGGTCCGAACTGCCCCGGCGTGCTTTCCCCGGGCAAGGCCAACGTCGGCATCATTCCCGCCCAGTTCTTCGACCAGGGCCGGATCGGCGTGGTCTCGAAGTCGGGCACCCTGACCTATCAGATCGGCAACGAGCTGAAGCAGGCCGGTGAGGGCAACTCGACCATCGTCGGCATCGGCGGCGACCCGATCGTCGGTTCCGACTTCATCGACATCCTGACCCTCTTCGAGAACGACCCCGAGACCGACATGATCGTGATGGTCGGGGAGATCGGGGGCGATGCCGAGGAACGGGCGGCCGAGTTCATCGCCGAGAAGATCACCAAGCCGGTGGTGGCCTACATCGCCGGTTTCACGGCGCCTCCCGGAAAGCAGATGGGACACGCCGGTGCGATCATCTCGGGATCCTCGGGAACGGCCAAGGCCAAGCAGGAAGCCCTCGAAGCCAAGGGTGTGAGGGTCGGGGAGAGCCCGACCGAGGCCGCGCAGATCGCGGTCGAGACGCTGCGCGCTCTCTGACCACCGAACACTCCCGGCAACCGGGAAGCAATTGAGTCCGGATCCGGCCCAAGACCGATCCCGGCCGCATTCGTGGTTGAGGATCTGGGCCGAGATCGCGGGCGCCTGGGCGATCGCCCTCGCCCACCCGATCTACGTCCAGCTGGCCTCCGGGCCCGAGGCGCTCACCTCCTACGCGGTGCGTCGCCTCGACGTGTTCGCCCTGATCATCGTGGTCTCGCTGGTGGGACCGCTCGTGATCGCCCTCGCCGAACTGGTGGTGCGCCGGCTCTTCGGCGAGCAGGTTCGGCGCATCGTCCACGGTGTGGTGATCGGGGCACTGATCGGCCTGGTCCTGTGGCAGTGGCTGCGCGACGAGGGTTCGGGGGAGATCCTGAGGACCCTCGTGCCCCTGGTGGTGGCGGGGCTGGTCGCCTGGCTCTACGTACGGACGGAGCTGGTCCGCAACTTCGCCCTCATGCTGAGCTTCGCGACGATCGTGGTGATCGGAGCCTTCTGCCTTGACTACCCCGTCAGGGACGAAGTCTTCCCCCACGAGGCCAAGGCTGACATCCCGAAGATCGAGCAGGACACCCCGGTCGTGATCGTGGTCTTCGACGAGTTCCCGCTGGCGGCGATCGAACGACCCGACGGAACCATCGACCCGCGCTTCGAAACGCTGGCGATGCTCTCCAGGAAGGCGACCTGGTATCCCGAGGCGCTCGGGGTGGCCGACCAGACGACGTTTGCCCTGCCGTCGATCCTGACCGGCCAGGACCCCGACCCCGCCGGCGGCCTGAAGCCGCCTCCCTCGAGCCTCGCGAAGTACCCGAACAGCATCTGCCGCATCGCCAGGGACGGAGGCTACGAGGTCCATTCCTACGAGCCGATCACCGATCTCTGCGAACGCGACACCGACTTCGGCACCCGCATCACCGCCACCCTCCGGCGTGCGCTGGGGGCCGACAGCCCCTACATCGAGAGCCTGCTCCCCGGTGAACTCGACAAGAAGCTCGTCCGCCGCCTCAACGCGCCCTTCTCGGTGCCTCCGGACGGCTTCAACGCGGAGCGGCGCGACAGCTTCGACCGGTTCATCGACGACCTCCCCGACTCGAAGCGCTCCCTCAGCATGCTCCACATGACCCTGCCGCATGTGGCCTGGAACATCTCCCCGGACGGCACCGTCTACGACAACCTCAGGAACCCGGGCGACGACATGCTGGTCAACCCGGAGAACCAGGGGGAGGTCGATCGGAACGCACAGCAGATGATGCTCCAGCTCGAGTACACGGACCGGGCGCTCGGCAGGCTGGTCCGCAGGATGAAGGAACAGGGAACCTGGGAGGAATCCCTGTTCATTGTCACGGCCGATCACGGCGCGGCGTTCGCCCCGGGGAGCAGTCGCCGCATGCTCAACCTGTACAACGCGGGCTGGGTGGCCCCGGTGCCGCTCTTCATCAAATACCCGGGCCAGGAGAAGGGCCGGATCGTGCCGGGAACCGTGGACGGTCGGGACATCGTGCCGACCGTGATGTCCACGCTGGGACTCGAAGCGCTGCCGGAACAGACCGGCAGGGACCTGACCGGCCGCGAGAGGCTGCCCACGAAGACCCGACACCAGATGGTGGCAGCGATCGGTGGACTGGCCGACCTGGACCTGGACCTGGTCCGAAGCGAAAAGCGGCAGGCCGAGCGGTACATGCACGAGCTCCTGGGCGAATCCTTCTTCGCGCCCGGCGGACGGGCCGGGCTGCTCGGCAAGCGCCCGGCCGGCCTGGAGGAGATCCCCTGCGAGGCCACGAATCCCTCTCTCTACGAGGCCGTCGACCCGGCCTCCGGGAACATCCCCGCCTATTTCCAGGCCGAGATCGAGCCCCCGGGCGGTCAAGACCCGGGAGTCCTCGCCGTGGCCCTGAACGGCCGGATCGCCGCGACGGCCAGGCCGTGGAAGGCGGACGGCAGGTGGTTCGTCGGCGTGAACCTCCCGACCGGGGCCTTCCGCGAAGGAGCCAACGAGATCCGGGTCTACGAGGCGCGACCGGGCAGGTGACCGTCGCTATGATCGGCGGTTCCTGAAAACGCCCCGCCCGGGGCATGCCAGAGGAATCCGATGCCAGACACGATCAGCTTTGCCCGAGGTGCGCCCAGTCCCGACCTGATCCCGGTCGAGGCGGTCCGAAAGGCGACCGCGAAGGCGCTCGAGGACGACTGGCAGACGGCCCTCTCCTACGGTGTCGGCATCGGCCATCCCGGACTCTGCGCCTGGATCGCGAACCGGCACGGAATCGCCCCCGAACAGGTGATGACCACCAACGGCTCGCTCGAGGCCGGCGCGATGCTGTTCCGCCACCTGCTCTCGCCCGGGGACCGGGTGATCGTCGAGCAGCCGAGCTACGACCGCACGCTGCTGCTGCTCGAGCAGATCGGAGTCGAGTTCGTGCCGGTGAGGCTCGAGGCGGACGGCATCGACGTGGACGCGGTCGAACGCGCGCTCGAACTGGGCCCGATCAAGCTTGCCCACATCATCCCCAACTTCCACAACCCGGCCGGCTGCACCCTCTCGGAGGAGAAGCGCCGCCGGCTCGTCTCGCTCGCCGCGGAGCACGACTTCGTGATCTTCGAAGACGACCCGTACCGGGAGCTCCCCTTCGGCGAGGACCCGCCCCCGACGATGCTCTCGATGGACGAGAACGACAGGGTGATTCACGCGTCCTCGTTCTCGAAGACGGTGAGTCCGGGCGTCCGGGTCGGCTACCTCGCCGGTCCCGACCACGAGATCGCCCGCCTCGCCAAGACCGCGAACGAGAACTACATCTCCCCGAACATGCTCGCCGGGTCCCTGGTGCTCGAGTTGTGCGAGTCCGGCGTGCTCGACGAGAACATCGCCAAGGTGAAGGTCGCGCTCCAGGAGCGTCGCGACGCCATGGTCGAGGCGCTCGGCAAGCACATCCCGGAAGCCCGGTTCGTGCTGCCGGGCGGCGGCTACTTCCTTTGGGCCGACCTCGCCGAGGGGCGCGACACGGTTCAGATCGCGGCCCGGGCCAAGGAGGCCGGGGCGCCATTCATCCCGGGCGTGGACTTCATGCTGGACGCGGGCCAGGAGAGCCTCCGCTTCTCTTTCGCCTCGGTGCCCCCGGAGCAGATGGACGAGGGCATCGCCCGGATCGCTTCCTGCCTCTAGCGGCCGTAGCGGTCCGGTGAAAGCACCAGCTGGTCCGGCAGGGCCGCCCTCGGGGGCGGCGCAGGGTCGGCGCGGACGGTCACCGTCTCGGCGACCGTGCGCGACACCTCGTGCCTGCCGTCGGCGGACTCGATCAGGACCGAGTCGTCGTCCTTGGCGGTGACGGTTCCCTCGAGGCCCGGTTCCAGGCCGATGTCCTTCAGGTAATGGAGCAGGCTCTCGGCCTCGTTCTCGAACCGGAGGACCACCACCTCGGCACCCGGGTCGACGTCGGCGAGGGGCGCGCCTTCCTCCCGCACCCCGTCGATGGGGTGGCCGTGCGGGCAGGTCGCGGCATCACCGATCGCGGCACGCATGCGCTCCTCGAGCACCGGTGACATGGCGTGTTCGAGCCGCTCGGCCTCCTCGTGGACCTCGTCCCACGGGATGCCCAGGACGTCCGTGAGGAAGCGCTCGATCATCCGGTGGCGGCGGGTGATCTGTTCCGCCTCGGCCCGTCCTTCGTCCGTCAGGTGAAGGATTTTGTCGGCGCTCCGGGTGACGTATCCGTCCCGTTCGAGCCGCTTGATCATCTCGTGGACCGTGGGGGCCGAGAGCTGCATCGCCTTGGCGATGTTGGCGCCGGTGATCGGAAGCCCGGCTTCCATCAGCCAGAAGATCGTCTGGAGATACTCCTCTTCGGCAACAGTCGCTTCGCTCATGAGCTGATCCTAGACCCCGGCGGTGGCCGGCTTCACCCTTCCGGGTTCATGAGGGACGTGACGACGGCCTCGTAGAACCCGGCACCGTTGCGTTCCTCGGTCACCACGGCGTTCGGGAATCGCGAGAGGGCCTCACGAACCCCGGGATCCTTCTCGGGGCCGTTGGCGACGACGAAGAACTTGCCGACCGCGGGCGCGACCTCCAGGTCCTC